>OGCI01000162.1_pt1 | contig 85699 bp, 75 predicted proteins | sample 1570021 | NCBI WGS metagenome assembly OGCI01 (sample SAMN06264664, study PRJEB24512) | hot springs metagenome | isolation source: Hot spring water | place: South Africa: Tshipise | collected 2015-06-21
GAAGAAGGCTTGCGCTTCGCCATCCGCGAGGGTGGTCGCACCGTCGGCGCCGGTGTTGTGACCAAGATCCTTGATTAATGCCTGAGGCCGGATTCGCTAAGCTGCCGGTGGTATTACCGCCGGCAGCTTCAAAGTGAAGGGTATGCAATGGCCGTGGCCAAAGATACAGAGCGTGACATTCAAGAAAACATTCTCGCGCGCACATTTCGTGAAACGCGCAGCGAGTTACGGCAAGTTGTTTGGCCAAGCCGCGAAGAGACGATTCGTCTTACGGTGCTCGTGATTGCGGTGTCACTTGTGATCGGGTTGCTGCTTTTCATTGGTGATACGATCTTCACGTTCCTCTACACGAGCCTTGTGAGCCTCGTCCAGTAGCGGGTTCGCAAATGGGGGCTGCCCATGTCTGAGGAAAAAGATAAAGAGACTGATGATCGGCGCTGGTACGTGATCCATACCTATTCGGGTTACGAAAATAAAGTAAAGCAAAATCTGGAGCATCGCATCGCTTCGATGGAGATGCAAGACCAGATTTTCCGCGTCATCGTGCCAACTGAAGAGGAGATTGAGATCAAAAACGGACAGCGCCGCACGGTCAACAAGAAGATCTATCCCGGTTATGTGCTGGTGCAGATGCGTCTCACCGACGACTCGTGGTATGTGGTGCGCAATACACCGGGAGTAACCAGCTTCGTCGGGAATGGCAATAAGCCGACACCGCTCGAGGATGAAGAGGTGAAGGCTATTTTGCGCCAGATGGAAGGCGAAACTCCCAAAGTGCGCGTCAGCTATCAAAAGGGACAGGCTGTCAAGATTATCGATGGCCCCTTTACCGATTTCGAAGGCATTGTCGATGCGATCGACCACGAGCGTGGTCGGGTGCGCGTGCTGGTCTCGTTCTTCGGTCGTGAAGCGCCGGTCGAGCTTGACTTCCTGCAAGTGACCCGCCTGGTTGAATAACACTGGTTCTTCTGTCCGTGACCTCGCCGGTTGCGCGAGGGAGGGAGGATGAGATGTTGCCTCCCGCTATCGAAGGAGTTGTGTCGTGGCAAAGAAACTTGTCGCAGTCGTAAAACTGCAATTGCCGGCTGGTAAGGCAACGCCAGCGCCGCCTGTTGGTCCGGCGCTCGGTCAGTACGGCATCAATATTATGGCGTTCGTGAAGGAGTACAATGAGAAGTCGGCAGCGCAGGCCGGCAGCATTGTCCCGGTTGAGATTATGATCTACAGCGATCGCTCCTTCACAGCGCGTCTGTTGACTCCGCCTGCCGCCGATTTGTTGCGCAAGGCGGCTGGTATTCAGAAAGGTGCCAGCACCCCCAAGCGCACAACGGTTGGTTCGATCACCCGCGCTCAGTTGCGCCAGATTGCCCAGCAAAAGCTGCCTGATATGAATGCAAATGATATTGAGGCAGCCGAACGGATTATTGCCGGCACTGCGCGCAGTATGGGCATCAAGATCGTTGAATAAGCGTTATAAGCTGGTGGGAGGATTGTCGCGATCCGCCATCACCACCCGGAGTAGTTACTATGCCGAAACACGGAAAAAAGTATCTCGCTGCGCTGGCGAAAGTTGACCGTTCACGTCTGTATTCGCCTGCTGAGGCGCTGGCGTTGGTTAAAGAGACCTCATACGCGAAGTTTGATGCTACCGTCGAAGCGCACCTGCGCCTGGGTATCGATCCGCGCCACGCCGATCAAAATATCCGTACCACTGTTGCTTTGCCTCACGGCACCGGCAAAACGGTGCGCGTGCTTGTCTTCGCGCAAGGTGAAGCAGTGCAGGTTGCGCTTGACGCCGGAGCCGATTATGCCGGTAGCGATGACCTGATCGCCCGGATCGACCGCGAGAATTTCTTCGATTTTGATGTAGCCATCGCCACCCCCGATATGATGGGTAAGGTCGGTCGCATCGGTCGCAAACTCGGTCCACGTGGCTTGATGCCAAACCCCAAGAGTGGTACAATCGTCCCGGCTGCCGATCTGCCTCGCACGATCCGTGAAGTGAAGGGCGGTCGTGTCGAGTTCCGTAACGACAAGACCGGTATTTTGCACGTTGCGATCGGGAAAGTAAGCTTCTCGCCACAACAGCTCGCCGAAAACTTCGTTGCCTTGATGGACGCAGTAAAAGCGGCAAAGCCGAGTGGCGCGAAGGGGACCTATATTCGCAGTGTCACCCTCACCAGCACGATGGGGCCTGGTGTGCCGGTTGACCCACTTGCGGCGCAAAACTTTAAGCCGTAACAACTGAATCTCGCCATTTGCTGCCTGAGACAGCCGGTGAGCAGCGCTCTTAATGGCCCCCGCCGGGCCGCCAGCCGAGGTGGCGTCTGAGGTGTGATAGTAGTAAGCGATTCGTTCGCTCTAGCTATACACGCGCAGTCAATGACTGCGCCGCTCTCGGTCGCCCGGTCTCAGGACACGGGCGGCCTTGCTTTTTGTCTGAGTTTCAACGGAGAGGAGGTGAAATACGATGCCAACACAGCGCAAAGTTGAAACGGTTAAGGAGCTAACCGATAGACTGAGCCGCGCCCAGCTTGTGGTCGTTGCCGATTATCGCGGTAATGGTCGCGGTATGAGCGTGGCTGATATGACCGAGTTGCGCCGCAAGTTGCGCGAGCATGGCGGGGAGGTCGTGGTAGCAAAGAACACGCTCCTGAAAATTGCCGCCAATCATACCGGTCGCGAGGCGCTCGATCCGTTGCTTGCCGGCCCGACTGCGGTGACCTTCGCCTATGACGACGTTTCTAAGGTAGCAAAGGCTCTGCTCGATTATCTCAAGTCGGGCAACAAGAGCTTTACCGTCCGTGGCGCTCTGCTCGGCAAGACCTTGTTGCCGGCTGATGCGCTCGAGCAGGTGACGAAGCTGCCTTCGCGCGAGCAGGCGCTGGCCCAGGTGGTCGGTGGTATCGCGGCGCCGGTTTCGGGTGTGGTCGGTGTCTTGAATGCCGCTATTTCCAACGTGCTCTACGTCTTGCAGGCGCGGATCGATCAGTTGCAGCCGCAGGGCGAGGCGGCGTAAGTGTACTTAATATCGCTTGCGTAACAGTTGTAGATTTTTGGGTTCTGGTTATTCTCATCACGAAGGAGTATAAACGCCATGTCGAAGATTGATACGATTATCGAAATGATCGAGGGTCTCAACGTCCTCGAGCTGGTTGAACTGAAGAAGAAGATGGAAGAGAAGTGGGGCGTGACCGCAGCGGCGCCGGTGATGGCGATGGGCGCGGCGATGCCGGTTGCTGCCGCCGGTGATGGCGCTGCCGCTGCCGCTCCGGTTGAGGAGAAGACTGAGTTTGATGTCATCCTCAAGGAGGCTGGCCCCAACAAGATTCAGGTTATTAAGGTGGTGCGCGAGTTGACCAGCCTCGGCCTCAAGGAGGCGAAGGATCTGGTTGAGGGTGCGCCGAAGCCGGTGCGCGAGGGTGTAAGCAAGGAAGAGGCTGAGGCGGCGAAGGCCAAGTTGACCGAGGTCGGCGCCGTGGTCGAGATTAAGTAAGACCGGTTTCAGCTTGATCTGAGTTGAGAGCGTGGCGTATCGTTATTGGTGCGCCACGCTTTATTGCGTCTTTCAAAAGCTTATCGGTGGGTGGTAGAAGGCATTCGCAGAGACTGGTTTGCCTCCGGTGCTTAAGGCTTGATCATCTGCGTGAGTCAGAGTGGTCAGGATTGTCTGTCGGCTCAGCAGTTATTTTCTGATGAGGAGACGGATCAGGCGATGCGAGCGGATCTGTGACTGCGCTTTCAGAGGTAACAGTTGCTTTCGTCACTCCCGCACCTTTATCTGGCTTTCCTCTGTCAACCTCACTGGAAGATGCGGCTGAGCCATTGTTTGCCGCCAGCGCGCAAATGATTCCAATCGCTTCCAGGGTGCGCAGCTCGCTGTATGAGCGAGCAAAGTAGAATACTGATAGCAGCGCCAGGCTGACCAGAAGTAGTAGCGTTATCAGCAAGCCTTCGTTACTGGTTTCCAATCCCAGGATTTGCAACAGGCTGCGCCAGAGTCCTTCCCAGATTGCGCGAAGATCGTTTTCTGAGAATACGAGCGTTGCCAGGCTCAAGATCCCGATCGCAGCAAGGCCAAACGAAAACGACTGGATTCGTCCGTTGATTCCATCGAGCTTCCAGCGCGCAATTGCCTCAATATCCTGCCACTGTTGGGCTGTCAGGTCAGCAAGCTGCTGGTTGTTCGCAATCCGCCGGGCAGCGTGCCGGGTCATGGCGGTATAGCCGGGGATCAATGCACTCTCAGGACGATCGCGACCGATCGAAGAAAGCACCATAAACAAGAAGCGTGGTATGTTACCACTAATCATCCAAAAAATGCCAAAGATGAACAACCAGCCTGCCAGTGACAGAACTGCCCATACCACATAAACGGTTAACGCTATACTTCTTTCTGCTACACTCAAGATCAGCAAAGCAGGGAATAATGGCAACACGACAATATTATAAATTGCTAAAGAACCCTTCATGCTAAGTTTTCGATAAACGAATCTGTTGATAAGCGAAAGGATGAGTGCCCAGATACCAAAGCCGAGTATTAATAAGATGATCGGTGATGTTCCGGTTACATCGATCTTTAAATCTGCCAGTAATGATTTAAGAGGTTCGTTAACGATGAAAAACCAGCTTACCATCACGAAGAAGAAACTTATGAAGAAATGAGCGGTTGCTGAAGTCCCCGGTTGTCGCAGCTTCTGTTCTGTCTGGCGAATCTGCTCGTCGAAAGAATCCTTCACCGCCTGATGTATGTGCAGGAAGTGATCGAAGGCTGTGTCACGAAATGGTGGCATTATGGCAATTTGAATATGTGATAGTATCGGGTAAGAATGCGAAGAGACCCTTATCTACCGGAAATCCAGAACGTTTATCGGAAAATTCCTGTTTAGGTCTGATTTCCCGATTTAGAGTCTACACGCTTTATAGTTGTATACTATAGCACACTGGCCAGAATGTGGTATAGTACACAACCGATGAAACCAGCAACACCACGTGCCTTTCGCGCTGTCGAGCAATTTAGCGAACTCTATGCTGCGGTTGCGCCAGCGTTGCGCGCGCAGCAAGAACGAGTTCAGGCGTGTCTTCGTTCGGCAATTGATCGTTCAGCCTTAGTTGAGCAAGTTTTGGCGACGCTGCGCGCCCGACCTGGAATCGTTGCGCTTGATGCGCCTCTTGGTACGGGAGCAACGACGCTGCTTTGTCAGCTCGCCACGCGCGCTGATTGGCCGCTCTGGCTGGTGGATGATGATGATGGCAACGGCGCACTCGCTTTTTATGCCCAGATTGCCGCTCTGCGCCGCCCTTCATTGCCATTGATCGATCCGGCAGCTCTCACCGATCCCGCTGCCTGTGAACGGTTACTGGCTGAAATTGCCGATCCTGAACAACCGCTTGTCTTGCTGGTCAGCGCCCCTGATCGTGATCGGCAGCCGTTGCGATCGCTGCCGCTTCCCCTGCCTTTCGATCTGCCTGCCGGTGTCTCTTTGCTGATCCACGGCTCGCTGCCGGTCGAGCCTGATGCAAAACTTTCTCTGCTTGCTGCCGATAGCGCAGTAACCCAAACCCAACTCGCCGTGCTCGAACGGCGTAATTGTCCTCCCGTCTGGCGCGCGCCATTGATCGATGCAGCGCAAGGTAATCTGCTCTACCTGAGTTGGGCTGAACGCTGGTTGCATCTCGGTCTGCTGGACATCGCTCATCTTCCACGCGATCTCGATCATCTGCTTCAGTATTGGTGGCAGAGTCTTAGTCCGGTTGAGCGACGGCTGGCCACGCTTCTGGCGGCTGCCGGTGAACCGTTGCCGGTATCAGTGCTATCGCAGGTGGTTTCCGGACATCCACAGTTGATTCTTGATCGCTGGGAAGAGCAGGGCCTGGTGCATATCAACCTTCGGCGCGTCAGCGATGAAGACGCCTTGCTCCTGGTGCGCTACGCTCATCGCGCCGTCCGTCTGTTCCTGTCCCGTTACGCCACTCACGAGGTTGATGCTGCCCACGGAGAGCTGGCTGAATGGTGCGCTGCACGGTTACGGAATAACTTGCTTGACCCGGCGCAACGATACATGGGACGCCAGTTAGCGCGCCATACGGTGTTGTGCCCGCCTGCCCGTCGTCCTCCCAACTTGCCCACGGCTCAGCCGGTGGCCTGGCTGCGAGAACGCGAGTTGCGTGAAGGACTGGTCGGCGCGTTGCGCGATGCCGGTTGGATGCTGCATGATGCCGCTGCCGGCCCGCCACTGACTCTTGGTCGGATTGCGGCGATTACCGGCACTTTGGCCAGCCGCGCGCGTCAGCTCAGTGGCGAACTGGTGACGGCAGCCTTCTTGACCGCAGTCAAGACCGGTGGGCGTGAGGGGAGTCTGCGCCGCGTCAATACCATTGTCGAGCAGTTGCCCGATGGCGTGCCTAAGGCGGCGGTTTTGCGCCAGCTCGGTGAAGCCTGTTATAGCGTCAATATGCGTAGCGCTGCGATGCGCCTGCTCTCGCGCGCGCTCGATCTCGAGGCGCAACCGGTCTCGCGGGCCTGGCGTGACGCGCGCGATCAGACGATTGAAGCGTTGGCTACGGCATGTCTTGAGGTTGGCGATATTGAGCGGGCATTGGCCTGCGCTGAACTGATCGATCTGCTCGAGCGGCGCGCGCAGGTGCAGACGCTGGTAGTGCGCCGGTTGCTGAGCGATGGGCAGTACGATCAGGCCTGGCGGTTGTCACGCTCCATTTTGCACGAAAATCGGGCAGCCTGGGCGCAGGCTGAAGTGGCAGTGGCGCTGGCGCGGATTGGCGATTCGCGGGGTGAAATGTTGCTCGAAGAGTTGACAGTTGAGACGGCACGGGCATGGGCTGAAATCGAGCTGGCATGCGATCTGGCGTTGCGCAACGAAGATGCGGCGTTGCAACGGATCGCGGCGCTGCCCAGTCAGCATCAGCGCGATCGGGGCCTGGCCCGTCTTGCCCGGGTCTTCGCCCAGGCCGCAAAGGATGGCGATGCACTGGCCGCTGCCGAACGCATCTCTAGCCGGGAATTGCGCGTGACTACGCTGCTTGAGTTGCGAATTCTCCTCCAGGGATTAGTCGCTAATCTGGCTACCGAGCGCGCTACGCGCGAGATCGATGCGCTCCAGGGTGAAGATCGCCCAATCTTGTTGGCAGCGTTAGCGTCGGCGCATGCCGCCATTGGGCGCAAAGATCGCGCTTTGGCGATCGCTCATCAACTGAGCGGCGAAGAGCTGGAGCGCGCGCTCTCACGGGTGGCGGTGGCGTGCGTGCAGGCAGGTGATTATGAAGGCGCGCAGGAAGTGCTGTCCAGGATGACCGATGATGATGAACGCGATTGGGCGCGCGACGAGATTGCCCGGATACTGGCCGGCCTTGGTGATTGGGAAGCGGCGATTGCCCAGGCAGCGGCCATCGTGGCCGATGATCAACGGGCGCGCACGAGCGCTGATCTGGCGATTGCGCGCGCGCGGGCTGGCGATGTAGCCATGGCTGTGACAATGATTCGTTCGATTGAAGTGGCGGCTGAACGGGCGCGGGCGTTGGTGATGGCGGCGCCGCTGCTGGTGGCGGTTGGCCCGACACAGGCTGATCAACTGGCCAATGAATTGTTGACCGGTGAAGCCAGAAGTCGCTACCGCGCTGCGCTCGCGGTAGCGCTGGCCGGTCAGGGTGAACTGGCCGCGGCTGCGACGATTGCGCGTCGTATTCGTCGTCGCAATGAACGGGTGCGGGCTGAACTGGCGATTGTGGCTGCGCTCGACGCAAAACATCCAACCACGCTTAGCCGGTTGGCGGCGACATTGACTCGCGCCGCAATTGGTCGCGAAGAGATGTTTCGCGCGCTCGAACTGGCAGCGCCGATTTTGTTGCGCATTGGGGGCGCGCCACTCCTGGCTGATCTGGCAGCCACCATTGTCGCTGATGATCGCGCTTGATAAGGTCAGGCGCAGCGCTTGCTCTGCGCGCAGCCTGCTCACCCGCAAATAAAGCGCCGCGAACACCCAGAGGAACTCGCGTACCGTTGCTACCTTTCGGTCCTGGCGGGGTTCCGCAAGTATCTGCCGTTCGCGGCACTTAGACATTATACCTCAAAACAGCAATTGCGCAACCCTTGCGTCTACGAACAGGCGTGGTATTATTCCTGACAACAAGTAGTCGCAGGAGGATACATGAGCAACGAAACCACCACCCGCCCCCAAAAGCGTTACGCGCGCATTGCCCCCCTCTACAAGGCAATGATCTGGACATCGTTCATCATGAATGCCGTGCTGCTGGTTGTGTTAGGAATTGTGATCGGTATTCTGGTTATGAACCAGCGTCAGGTGTCCCAGCTTGCTGAAAGCCTGCCGGTCTTTGCCGCCAACAATCTGGCTGAGCTGCAAGATGTGGTTGATCACCTCGAATCGGCTACGATTGTCTACACCGTACCGCTGAGCACACGCCTGCCAATTGAACTGGATGTTCCGATCAATGGCGCCACGATTATGACTGAACGAAACGTGGTGAAGCTCACCGAACCGGTGTCGTTGCAAGCGCCCGCGCAGATCGCGTTTCCCGGCGGTGGTGGGAATCTCAATGCCAGTGTCGCTATTGTCTTGCCTGCTGGCCTTGAATTACCGGTCGATCTGAACATGAACGTAAAACTGGTCACTTCGATTCCGGTAGAGCTTGACGTGCCGGTCAATATCCCTCTGGCCGAAACCGAGTTAGGGCCACAATTTACCCGCCTCGGCGCGATTGTAGACCGGCTGGTTGCGCCAGTTGCGCCGCTGTTGCCAATGCCAGCGACGCCGCCGGATAGCAGCCAGCCGCAATAACCTCAATTGCTTCTACCGTTGGTAAGCGACTGCTGTGTCTTAAGGGTTTTATCTTGAATGCGCCCGCGAGTGACCTGAGTAAAACCGGTTACTCGCAGCTTGTTGCTGGCAGATTGCGCAGAGGTGGTAGCGCTGAATGCGCTGTTTACCTGCCCTCGGAGTCGAGTTGATCGGGGCTGAAACCGTAGGGTAAGCGTTCCGCTGGGGTGGTGAAGCGGCGTTCACTGCTATCGGCGTTGAGCAGAATGATCTGCTGAATGCGACCGCGAGTGACCTGAGTAAAACCGGTCACTCGCAGCTTGTTGCTGACAGATTGCGCAGAGGTGGTAGGGCTGAACGCCCTGCTCACCTTCCCTGTGCCTCAAGTTGATCGGGGCCGAAACCGTAGGGTAAGAGTTCTGCCGGAGTGGTGAAGCGGCGTTCACTGCCATCAGCGTTAAGCAGAATGATCTGCGCGCGCGGCGCCAGTTCAAAAATGACTTGCCGACATGCGCCGCATGGACTGGCTACAGTCGGAGTTGGCGTCACAATGGCCAGAGCCGTCACCGGGCCGGCGGCAGCCATATGAGCGCAGAAGAGCGCCACTCGCTCGGCGCAAATTGTCAATGGATACGAGGCATTTTCGATGTTGGCGCCGCTAAAGATGTGGCCATCGGCAACCATGGCTGCTGCGCCGACTGCAAAGCGTGAGTAGGGCGCATATGCGCGCCGTTGGGCTGCCAGCGCGGCATTGATAAGCTGGTCAAGAGCTACTGGATCCATGCGCTTCCTGGGTGATCGGCAACACAGGTCTTGCAGTTTCCGCCGGTTGCGCCGCTTCCGCTTCCTCCGGTGGCTGGCGAACGATGCGCAGCCGTTCGGCGCGAATACCTTTCAATGATAGCACAGTAATCGTTACGTCACCACAGGTCACTTCATCACCGACGCGCGGAATGCGACCCAACTGCTCGTAGACCAGGCCGCCAATGCGGTCGGCGGTGGTTTCCGGAAATTCCATTTCAAGCAGCTCGGCCACATCGTCAATAGGAACGCGGGCATCAACGATCAACTCTCCTGGCCCGACCTCGACGATTGCCGGCTCTTCGGTGTCGTACTCATCACGGATTTCGCCAACGATCTGCTCGATCAGGTCTTCAAGCGTGACGATTCCCGCTGTGCCGCCATACTCATCGACGACAATTGCCATATGAACGCGGCGCCGTTGCAAATCTTCTAGCAGCGCCGATACCTTCATCGTCACCGGCACAAAATAGGCCGGGCGCAACAGAACGCGGAGCGGCGTATCGCGTCGTCCGTCGCGTAAGACCGGGATCAGATCTTTGACATACAGAATGCCGATCACGTTATCGATCGTCTCTTCGTAGACCGGAATACGTGAGTGACCGCGGGTGATGGCCAGATCAAGCGCGCGATCGAGTGAGCTGTTCACTTCGAGCGCAGCCACGTCTACCCGCGGGATCATAATCTCGCGCACCAGTGTATCGCCAAAATCCATCACCCCCTCGATCATCTCCCGCTCTTCGTGCTCAATCCAGCCGGCTTCTTCACCGGCGCTCATCATCAGGCGCAATTCTTCTTCGGTGACGAGCGGCGCAGGGGGAGCTGGCTTTCCACTCAGCAGCGTGAAGATCGGGCGAGTGATCGCATTGATAATTGCCATCAAAGGCCACAGGATTGTCGCCACAATCACGAGCGGGCGCGCGAGTATGAGTACTGTGGCTTCTGGGTTGCGGTAGGCCAGCGCCTTGGCGATCACTTCACTCAACAGCAGGATTGCGAATAACAGTGTTGCGAGGCCGATAAACAGTGCATTGAAGCCATGCGGCGCAGTAAGCTGAATTGTCAGTGCCGTGACTGTAATGGTAAGCGTGGCATTCAAAAAGATGATGGCTGACTTGATCCGGTACGGCTCGTCGAAAAAGTGCGCAGTGAAACGGCGCGTGCCAAGGCCAGCCGAGCCGAGCAGGGCGCTCAGACGCGGACGGCTGATGGTCATCAAGACCGTATCGGCAGCCGAGGTAATACCGAGAAAGAAGAGGCAGAGGCCAATGCCGATCACTAGCGAACTAGGGCCGGGGTCTTCCAAGCGAATCATCCTCCTTTCCGTGGGAAAGCGCAGCGCGTCGGGTCTGGAATGCGCCCGAAGAGAATCGATCGGGCGCGCGATCCCGCTTTGTCACGAAAAGAGTGCGCTGAGCGAAAGATCTTTGTGGATGCGCATAATTGCTTCGGCAAACAGTGGCGCGACGCTGATCGCGCGCACACGAGCGGCTGCAGCATCAGGCGGCTGGGGAATCGTATTGGTCACAATTGTTTCGACCAGATCTGAGTTGGCGATCAGTTGCAAGGCATTATCGGCAAAGATTCCGTGGGTTGCGCAGGCATACACTGCTCGCGCGCCGCGGGCCAGCAACGTCTGCGCCGCTTCGATCAGCGTGCCGCCGGTTGAGATCATATCATCAACGATGATCGCTGTCTTCCCTTCAACTTCGCCAACCATCTCAATCACTTCGGCAGTATCGGGTTCAAGCCGCTGTTTGGCGATGATAGCCAGACCGGCGCCGATCCGCTCACGGAAACGGTTGGCTCGCCCAACGCCACCGGCATCCGGCGAAACCACTACCGGATTGGGCAGGTTGAGTTCACGAATATAGTCGGCCAGCAATGGCGATGCTTGCAGGTGATCAACCGGAATGTCGAAAAAGCCTTCAATTGCCGGGGCATGCAGATCCATCGTCAGCACGCGGTCAGCGCCGGCGGTGCGGATAAGATTCGCCACCAGCTTGGCGGTAATCGGTTCGCGCCCTGAGGTCTTTTTCTCTTGCTTGGCATAGCCGTAATAGGGAATGACTGCCGTGACCCGGGCCGCCGAAGCTCGCCGGAAGGCGTCAATCATGATCAGCAATTCCATCAGATGGTGATCTACCGGCGTGCAGGTTGGCTGAATGACAAATACATCACAGCCGCGCACATTGTCGTGGATCTTGACCCGCGTTTCGCCGTTTTTGAAGGTGCCGACTAGCGCCCGCCCCAAATTGATGCGCAGGTTGCGGGCAATCTCTTGCGCTAACGCCGGGTTGGCGTTGCCGGTGAAGATAAGCAGGCGACCGTCCATGTCTCAATCATTCTTTCCTGAATAGAAACGCGCAGCGAGCATGCTCACTGCGCACCTGTCAATTGGTCGAGCCAATTACTCTGACCGCCATGGCTGAAAATAGATTATACGGGTTCAGTCGTTTCATTGCCTGTGGCACAGTGCTGAATGTGGCTGCCGGGCTAGGACTCGAACCTAGACTAACGGATCCAAAGTCCGCTGTGCTACCATTACACCACCCGGCATCACGTTGGGTATTATACCATAAGCCTGAACGCGCATTGTCAACAACTGCTACCGATCGCCTGTGCTACACTAGAGGTCGGTACTGATTTACCCGAGGAGTTTCCGTATGACCGATACACAGAAGGTGATCTTTTCGATGTACCGGGTAGGCAAAGTGGTGCCGCCCAACCGTGAAATTCTCAAAGATATTAGCCTGTCGTTCTTCTATGGCGCCAAGATTGGCGTGATCGGCGCGAATGGATCGGGCAAGAGTTCACTGCTGCGGATCATGGCCGGTCTCGATCAGGATTACACTGGCGAGATTACGCGCTCACCCGGTTACACCATCGGGTTGCTCGAACAGGAGCCACATCTCGACGATGCCAAGACGGTGCGTGAAGTGGTCGAAGAGGGCATGGCCGAGATTGTTGCTCTGCTCCGTCGCTACGACGAGATTACCGAGCAGTTTAATCACCCCGATGCCGATTACGATGCGCTGATCGCCGAGCAGGCTGAATTGCAAGACAAGATCGATCACGTTGATGGCTGGAATCTTGATAGCCGGCTGGAGCTGGCAATGGATGCGTTGCGTTGCCCGCCGGGTGATACGCCGGTAGCAGTTCTATCAGGCGGTGAGCGCCGTCGGGTTGCGTTGTGCCGGTTACTCTTGCAACAGCCCGATATTCTGTTGCTCGATGAACCAACCAACCACCTCGATGCCGAGTCGGTCGCCTGGCTCGAACGCCATCTGCAAGAGTACAAAGGCACCGTGATCGCCGTCACCCACGACCGCCATTTCCTCAACAATGTCGCCGGCTGGATCCTCGAACTCGAACGCGGGCATGGCATTCCCTGGCGCGGGAACTATTCGAGCTGGCTTGAACAGAAACGGCAGAAGCTGGCCGAAACCGAAAAAGCCGAGTCGCAGCGTCAGAAGGCGCTTCAGCGTGAGCTGGAATGGATCAATATGGCGCCGAAGGGTCGCCATGCGAAATCGAAGGCCAGAATTGCCGCTTATGAACGTCTGCTGAATGAGAGTCAGGATCAGCGCGACCGTGAGCTTGAGATCTACATCCCACCCGGCCCTCGCCTCGGCGATCTGGTCATTCGGGCAACCAGCGTTACCAAAGCATACGGTGACAGGCTCCTCTACGAAAATCTCAGCTTTGAGGTGCCGCCGGGCGCAATCGTTGGCATTGTTGGCCCCAACGGAGCCGGCAAGACGACTCTCTTCCGCATGATCGTCGGCCAGGAACAGCCCGATGGTGGCACGCTGGAAATTGGCGCTTCGGTGAAGCTCGGCTACGTCGATCAGAGCCGCGACGTGCTCGATCCGCGGCAAACGGTCTGGGAAGCTATTACCGAAGGAAACGACCAGATCGTGCTTGGTGGACGACAGGTCAATTCACGCGCCTACTGTGCCCGCTTCAATTTCAGCGGTAGCGATCAGCAGAAACTGGTTGGCAGTCTCTCCGGTGGTGAGCGCAACCGGGTGCATCTGGCCCGTATCCTCAAATCGGGGGCGAATGTGCTATTGCTCGACGAGCCAACCAACGATCTCGATGTGCATACGCTGCGCGCGCTTGAAGAGGGTCTGGAGAATTTTGCCGGCTGCGCGTTGATCATTTCGCACGACCGCTGGTTCCTCGATCGTGTCGCCACGCACATCCTCGCCTTTGAAGGTAACAGCCAGGTGGTCTGGTTCCCCGGTACCTATTCAGAATACGCTGCCGATTATCGACAGCGCAAGGGTGCTGAGGCCGATCATCCGCATCGGATCGTTTACCGTAAATTAACGCGCCAGTGACCGGTGTGACCCTGAGCTGCCTGATGGCGCGATGATCCGCGTAGTCAGGCAGCTTGTTGCTTTGTATGGAGAGCCGCCCGGTGGTGATTCACCGCATAGCCACCGGGTAGTTTTCTTGTTATTGCCGGTAAATGCCTGTTTACTGTTCTTTTCTGCTAAACCTGTTACCATATTGACCAACAAATTTTTTTACTTCCAGTAAGTGAGTATGTATGCGCTTCATCATTACCCTCTTGCTTGGCGCGCTACGCTATCAAGTGCGGGTAAGTGTTCGGTGAGGATATAATACAACCCGCCGGAAGCAGCTCTTCCAATGGGGCTACTTTGTCGTTGCAGTCAATGCTGAATGAACGTCAGGAGCAGGCTGGTTGTGGTAATAGCAGCGAGTCGCTCTGTGGCAGGTGATGCATTGGGCATTGTCTTGACGCCACTCTTGCAGTTCGGCTACAATATTCAGCCTGCAACTATATACAATGCCGATCTGCAAAGGAGCATCTTATGACGGCCTATACCGATACAGCACGCTCGCCTGCCGACTACATGCCCGAACCGGTACCCGGCCCGCGCGCGCAGGCGCTGGTGGCCCGCGATCACGAAGTGATTGCGCCGCTTGGCCGCGTCTACCCCCTCGTGATCGATCATGCGCAGGGATGCGAAGTTTGGGACGTAGACGGAAACCGGTTTCTCGACATGAATGCAGGGATTGCCGTCCTTGCCGCCGGTCACTGTCATCCGCGTCTGGTCAAAGTTGCCCAGGAGCAGTTGCAGCGCTTCACCCATATGGCCGGCACTGACTTCTACAACGAGCCGATGGTGCGCGCCGCCGAGAAGATCGTCTCGCTGATGCCAGGTGGCCAGGGATGGCAGGTCTTTTTCACCAATAGCGGCACTGAGGCAATTGAGGCCAGTATCAAACTGGCGCGCTATGTCACCGGTCGCCAGAATATTATCGCCTTTTACGGCGCGTTTCATGGGCGCAGTTATGGTAGCCTTTCGCTGACCGCATCGAAACCGCGACAGCGTCGTGGCTTCTTTCCGTTGCTGTCGGGGGTGAGCCATACCTACTATCCCAATTGTTACCGCTGCCCAATCAATCTCCAGTTCCCGACATGCAATATTGCCTGTCTCGATCTGATCGAGCGCACTCTATTCAAGACAACCACTCCACCTGAAGAGGTAGCGGCAATTGTGATCGAGCCAATCCAGGGTGAAGGTGGCTATGTGGTGCCGCCGCCAGGTGCGCTGTCGCGCCTCCGCTCGATCTGTGATCGTTATGGCATATTACTGATCGTTGATGAAGTGCAGAGTGGCGTTGGCCGTACCGGCAAGATGTGGGCGTTCGAGCACGAAGGGGTTGTGCCCGACATTGTGGCATCGGCTAAGGGGTTGGGTGGCGGTCTGCCGCTCGGCGCGATGATTGCCCGCGCCGAACTGGCGCGCCAATGGCAGCCTGGTTCGCACGGTAACACCTACGGCGGTAATGGCCTGACCTGCGCAGTGGCCTACGAACTGCTCTGTATGGTCGAAGAGGAACTGATGGTCAATGCGGCTACGGTGGGTGAGTATCTCCTCGACCGACTGCGCGCATTGCAGGCCCGCTTTCCCCAGATCGGAGCCGTTCGTGGTCGAGGGTTGATGATCGGGGTTGAATTTGTTGACGAGCAGGGTCAACCGGCTGGCGCTCTCGCCGATGCGGTCATGGAAGAGAGTTTCCGTAAAGGGTTACTTGTGCTCACCTGTGGCGCTTCTACCATCCGGTTTTGTCCGCCGTTGACCTTGACGAAGGCGCAGGCTGATGAAGCGGTCGAGCGCTTTGCGCTGGCAATTGAAGCGTGTCTGTAATCAGGGCTTGCGTGAGCGGAATACTATGGATGTGACGAGTCGCAGCGTCAACCGATAATATCGGGATCGCTGCGACGTTGTTTTGGTGAAAGCTGCCCAACAGCACCGCCAGGTGTGGTAAGCTCATGATAATATATGAAGAGATCCATCGGCTGGTGGTTGGTGGAATGGGTTGATGGAATCAGCGCATGACTTCCCCTGAAGCGACAAAGGAACCGGTCCTTTTTGGCCGCTATCGAGTGCATGAAGCGCTTGGCGAGACACGTCTGGCCACCGTGTACAAAGCCACCGATTTGCGCTTACAACGCCCTGTCTTGATCCATTTATTGCGCAAGGAGTTATGGGGAAACCAGCGCAAACGCGAGCAATTTCTGCAAGAAGCGGCGCAGAGCGCGCGCCGTTCGCATCCGGTATTGCTCGAAGTGTTTGATAGCGGCGAGAGCAATAATCGTCCATTTCTCATTACCGAAGCGGTGGAAGGTCGGCCATTATTTGGTATGGGGGCGTTAAGCGTAGCGCAGGCGCTCACCGTCGCGCGTCAGGTTGCCGATGCAGTGGCGCTCTGTCAGCGTCATCGTTCGGCTGAATTGCCCCTCGGTCTCTTCCACCCCCCGATTAGCAGCGCCAATCTCTTACTGGTGGGCAATGATCAGGTGAAGCTGGTTGATGGCTGGTTCTTCGCTTCAGCAATGATTCCGGCAGATCTGGCTCACTATCGAGCGCCCGAACTCAGCGCGGGCCAGGCGCCTCAACTGGCCAGTGTTGTATATGCGCTGGGTATCTTGTTGTTCGAGCTGATCACCGGTCAACGCCCCATCCATGGCGATGATCCCCAATCGACCGCGCTGGCTCATCTAAGCAAACCGGTGCCTCCGCTGGCTCGCGCGCGTCCAGCCATCTATCTGCCTTCAGTTGATCGATTGATTGCTCAGGCGACGGCGCGCGATCCATCCCGGCGGTTTCCCGACGCCCAGGCGTTGGTCGTGGCCATCGACAGCCTTTGGCATGAGTTGACGGTGCAAACGCGCCGGTTGCCAGTTATCCCGGTTGCTCAACCTCGACCGGTTGTTCCTCCTGTAGCTCCTCCTCAATCTGCAACCGGCGCGCCGGCTTCGCGTGTCGCAGATCGCGCGAACGCGCCGGCGATAGCGCGGCGCGATCTGCGCAGTCGGGTGAGTCGCGCGCTGACCGGTTCTTTTGATGTAGACCAGTTTCGTCGGCAAAACTGGGGCCGCAGCTTGAAGGGCTGGCTGGTAATGATGCTGCTCTTGCTGGTCGTGGCCGGTGGTTCGTTCTGGGCCGTGACGTGGGCGATCGAACGATTAGGGATCGCGAGTGCTCTGCAATTGACTCCCTTGCCGGAGTGGTTGCCGCCGGCTGTAGGTTTGCCCGGCAATACCACGACAGAGCAATATGTGGTCAATATTGCTGAAGGGCTGAACCTGCGCGCTGAACCGGGCACCAATCCTGGTAATATTCTCATGGTCGTTCCTAATGGAACGATCGTGCGCAAGATGGAAGGACCGGTCATGGCCGATAATATCCCATGGTTGAAGGTCCAATTTGAGCAGAATGGCCAGCTTATCGAGGGCTGGATGTCGTTAAACTATTTACGTCCGCAACAGTAGGAGAGGGCCTGTGACACAGAAAGCGGAAATGCGCGAATTGCTCGGCGAGCGGGTTCGCATTCGCCCATGGCAACGAGCCGATACGCTGATGCAAGAGCGCTGGCCGCGTTATAGCGAACCGTTTAGCTCGCTCTGGAACATTCCGCGCCCGTATCAGCCCGGTCAGGATGACCATCAGTGGACGGGAACAAACGAAGCATGGGCTGTGGATCTGCGGTCGGGTCCGCTCATCGGTCGTATCTCGTTGCGTGAGATTGACCGCCGCTGGCAATCGGCCCGGCTGGGGATTTCCCTGGCTCAGCCCTACGTCGGGCAGGGACTGGGTGGCGAGTCGCTGCGTCTGTTTCTCGCTTACTACTTCGGTTCGCTCGGCTATCAGCGGATGGTTCTCGATGTGGCGGCTTTCAATCTGCGCGCGGTGCGTTGCTATCAGCGCCTCGGTTTTGTGGGTATTGGCAGCGAATGGCGACATATCGGTAATGAGCCTGTGTTAAAATTGCTAGACGAACAGCAATATCAACACCTGGCGCCCTATTTTCGCCGCAATCGATTTGACGCGCAGGTAGAATTTTACGAGATGGAATTGACACGCGACGCCTGGCTGGCTGCTGGCGGCGCACTGATTTAGGGAGAATATAATGTCGCTTATCGCCGGCAATCTTGCTATCGTCCAACGCCTGCTCGACGGCGATCAGATGGCATGGGCAGTTATTGGTGGCGCGGCTGCGCACCTGTATGGTGACCGACGTCCGATTAACGACGTGGATATTCTGGTCGAGCGTGGTGCGTTGCCCCGTGTGATCCATCTCTTGCAGCAATCGCATAAAGCGGTGCAGGCTGATAGTGGACGAGTGATCTGGCGTGGGATCAAGCTGTTTGAGGATTTGACCGCGCGTTTCGGCAGTGTGAGTTATCCGTTCTGGCTCGATGAGCCAATGCGACAACACCGCCGACGCATGCCGCTGCTTGGCACGCAGGTCTTCGTGGCTGCGCCAGAGGACATCGTGGCGCACAAGCTCTTATTGCAGCGTGGTCCCGAGCAGGGTAAGCACGATGTCACCGATGTCGCCGGTATCGTTCGCCGCCACCAGCTTGATGTACAATACCTCAGCGTGCGCCTGCGTAGTATGGGAGCGCTCGAACTCGACAAGGTACGCTCGCGACTGAATGATTTTGGGATCGTGTTACCAGCAACAGTGATCTAAACCGGTTACGGCAGCGTGTTCTGGCAATTGGCGCAGCGCCCGAACAGTTGCAGTAAATGTCCTTCAACGCTAAAGCCGGTTTCGGCGGCAATGCGAGCCAGCAGTTCTTCGAGATTGCAACCTTCAAAACTCATCACCTGCCCGCACTTCGTGCAAACCAGATGGTGGAGATGACCGGGATGACAGGGTACGTAGCCCTCTTCGCCGGTTGCGCCGTGAATGCGGGCCAGCCAGCCACTTTCATGCAATTGATCAATAGTACGGTAGACGGTCGCCCTTCCCGGCGCTTCGTTGTGCGCGCAAAGATCGGTGTAGAGCTGTTCGGCGCTGAATGGTGCGTGATACGAGACAATCGTTTCGATGACGCGCAAGCGAGGGCCGGTAATCCGCAATCCGCTTCGTTGCCACGCTGAGCGCACACCGTTAAGCCAGGCCTGGGTGTCGAGGGGTGGCTGGAGTGATGCAGCAGTATTGGTCGCCATATATGGTTTCCTCTAAGTGATCAATACGCGAGGGTCGAGGCAGCAATAAGCTGACCGACCCTCGCGCGTCGCGTCGTACCGATACTGTTTGTGTGGTCGTTAACGGGTGTGTGCCGGGGCAGCCGGCAGCAATGCCAGATGGCGGGCGCGCTTGATGGCAACAGCCAGGCGGCGCTGCATCTTGGCCGACACACCGGTGCGGCGACGAGGCAGGATTTTGCCCTGCGCGGTCAGATACTTTTGCAGACGCTTTACATCTTTATAATCCGGCACAATCCCAAGCTTGGTAAACTCACACTCGCGGCGGCGTGAACGAGGCCGCCCTACTCCTCGCGAACGGCTCATTGATACTCTCTCTCCTTGCCTCTTTGTCTGATCGGTCAATGTTTCAAAAACCGTTCAATAGTATACCACAAGTTGCTAATGCTTGAAACAGACCGTTTGTTCGGTGTTTCCCGAGAGTGTTCATACGGGAAGCTGTGGTCGGCGGGTGTGCCAATCGGTGAGACGCTGATAGGCATCGCCAACCCGCAACAACGTTGCTTCGTCGAACGGACGCCCGATCAGTTGCAGGCCAATCGGCAGACCTTCGCTGAAACCGCAGGGTACGACCAGTGCCGGCACGCCAGCCAGGTTGATCGGTAACGTGCAGACATCACTCAGGTACATCGCCAGGGGATCGTTCATCTTCTGGCCGATCGGGAAGGCAACAGTCGGCGAGGTTGGCGTAGCCAGCAGATCGACCTGCGCAAAAACCTGATCGAAGTCGCGTTTGATCAACGTGCGCACCTGTTGAGCGCGTCGGTAGTAGGCGTCGTAATAGCCCGCCGAGAGTGCGTAGGTGCCGAGCATAATTCGTCGGCGCACCTCTGGCCCAAACCCCTTCCCGCGCGTCTGCTCGATCTGTTCCCACATCGTCTCGCCCTCGGCGCGAAAGCCGTAGCGCACGCCGTCGAAACGGGCCAAATTTGCGCTGGCTTCAGCCGGAGCGATGATGTAATATGTAGGCAAAGCATATTTGGTGTGCGGTAGCGAGACATCGACTAAGGTGGCTCCCTGTTCACGCAACACCTCAATGGCTGCGCGGGTAGCGGCTTCGACACCGGGTTCCATACCCTCGACGAAGTACTCTCGCGGAATCCCGATTCGCAACCCGCGCAGATCGCCGGTCAGGGCGGCAGTGTAATCAGGGGTGGGAATGGGCGCACTGGTACCGTCACGTGGATCATGGCCGGCAATGACATTCATGATCAACGCCAGATCGGCGACTGTCCAGGCCATTGGCCCGATCTGGTCAAGCGATGAACCATACGCGATCAGGCCGTATCGGCTCACGCGCCCGTAGGTCGGTTTGAGACCGCTGATGCCGCAGAGCGCCGCCGGCTGCCGGATCGAACCGCCAGTGTCGGTGCCGAGAGTGGCCGGGGTTTGCCCGGCTGCCACCGCAGCGGCGCTACCGCCACTGCTACCACCCGGCACCCGACTGGTGTCCCAGGGGTTGGTGGTGATCTGGTAGGCGCTATTCTCAGTACTCGAACCCATGGCAAATTCGTCACAGTTGAGCTTGCCGATCACGACTGCGCCGCTGGCCAGTAATCGTTCAATGACGGTCGCATTGTAGGGCGGGCGAAACCCGGCCAGAATCCGCGATCCGGCAGTTGTGGGCACTCCCTCGGTGCAGATGACATCTTTGATACCGATGGGAATACCGTCGAGCGGGCCGAGTGATTGTCCACGTTGTCGTCGTTCGTCGGCAGTCCGCGCTGCTGCTAATGAAGTCTCGGGCGTGAGATGCAGGAAGGCACGAATCAGTGGGTCAGTTGCGTTGATTCGGGCCAGACAGGCTTCAGTTAATTCAACCGCCGTCATATCGCCCGCGGCAAGCGCAGCTCGGGCAGCGCTGACGGTGAGAGTGTGTAATTCGGTCATATCGCCTCCAGCGGAGTTGTGGCGCATGGTTTCTGTATTGTACCAGACTTCAACGCGATGTATTGCTGTTGGCAGTCGCTTGCTCGCTCTATTGCTTTGCGTGGTTTTGTTGATAGCAGGGCTACCATCACGTCTCGAGGCAGCCGTCGATACGCCACCTGAACCGACCAGTTTGATATGTACCGACGCCCTGCTTGATTCCTCTATTAGTCGTCCGTCGGCTACCTCGCCCTGGCAAACCATTCTGCCACAAGTTGTCTTTACCAGTGCCAGCGCGCAAGTCTTCTCGCCGCCGCAGGCCATCCTGCTCCGTGAGGATGACGATGGAGTGAGCGATGGCAGTGTTGATGTTGACGCCTTCGGGCAGGCCTTTACCGCGCCGGCAAATACCGAACAGGTGATCGGGTCACTGCAATATCGCATCGCGCCTGGCGCCTTAGGGCCAGGCGATACGGTTACCGTATCGCTCAATTTGCCCGACAATCCGACGCCATCGGGAAGGATTTTTGCTGTTGATCTGCCCCTTAGTGGGCGAGCTGATGGCAATTGGCGCAGTTTTACCTGGGCGGCAACCGATGTCGGGCCGCTGGTTGAGGCCGGCTCCGCGCTGTTCATGATCACGCTGCGCGGAGTGAATGATAGCGCTGCGCTCAGTATTTCGTTCGATGAGATCGAAGCGCAGGTTTGCCGTCGCGCTACAGCGACCCTTGGCGGACGGGTGACGCAGCAGAATCGCGCGGCGCCTGATCTCAGTAACGCGCAAGTCTTGTTGCTCCGTTATGATAGCAGTGGCAAACAGGTAGTGGCAACAGCTCAGGTCGCGTTGACCGATGATGGTTTTCGCTATCGATTTGATGTGCCACCGTTGTCTGCTGGCGCATTGTATCAGGTCTGGTTTGCCAATCAACCGCTTACTGCCGGTCGTGATGATCAGCGGTTGGGAGTGCTGGCCGGGCCGGTGATAACCTCGCTTGCCGCTGGTCAGGAAGTAACCGATCTCGATCTTGAAGTAAGCACGGTAAAATTGCTCGATCCGCCACCGGGTGTGCAGCGGGTCTTGAATGATGAGAATCCGGTGCGATTCTGGATTGAGCCGCGCGGTATCGACGATGAAGAGTATCAGATCTGTCTCTACGATCCGGGATTGATCGATTCGGTAACCGGTATGCCGCCGCAAGTGTGCAGTCCACCACTACTATCCACGGCGCCATTCTTCGATCTCACGCCGGCCAATTTTACTGCAATGCCGCTCCGCTACAACTATCCATACCGCTGGTACGCGGTCGCGCGCGATAATCGTGGCACGGCGGCATATCCGGCATTTGGCTACAGCTTTGCCGAACACACCATCACCTTTACCGTTGCGCCATCTTCCCCGCCTGCGCAATTCTCAAGCGATGAAGGGCTGCTGCCTGGCGCCGCCTCTGCGAACTGGACAGTGCTCATCTACGTTGCGGCTGACAATGCGCTGGGCGATCAGATGCGCCTGAGCGCTGTGGCGCAACCTGTTGTCGAATTAGAGCGCCTGCGCGCGCTGGCGCCATCCTATCCAAACATCTCTCTCGTGACCTGGTTTGATGGCTATGGCGATACCGGCGGCCAGATTTGTGCGTTGCGCGGCAGTGCGGTGGATTGCCGCCGCCAGCTCGAGCCGAATAGTGCCGATCCGGCCACGCTGCGCGCGTTTGTTGAATACGGTTTGACAGCATTTCCGGCCAACCGCGTCATGTTAGTATTGGTGGGGCCGGCGCATCCGGCGCTGGGCTTTGGGAGTGATGAAACAACTGCCAGCGCGCCAGCTATGAGTATTGCTGCGCTGGGCACGGCTTTGACCGAGGCAACGACTGCTGTGGGCAAACGGATCGATCTGGTTTTGATGCAAGCGCCTTTGACCGCCAATCTCACGATGGCTACGGCGCTGGCTCCCGCTGCCAGCTACCTAGTTGCGCCACCCGGTCAACTCTGGCGCGTTGCCTGGCTCAATCGCGTTCTCAATCGGTTGACAACGACCGGTAGTAATGATCCACGCGCAGTTGCCATCGATTTACCAGCGCTATACGGATCTGCCGTTCGCGCTGATGGTGTGTTGCGCGAATATGCGATGGCTGCGTTTGATCTTGCTCGAGTCAATGCAGTGCGTTCCGCGCGCGATACACTGGCTGCCGAGCTGTCTGAGGTCTGGAACGAGCGTCGCGCAACAATGGAATTGTTGTTCGTTGAAGTGCGCGCGAACAGTGTGATCTACGATACTTCAGGGAATGGTTTAGGCGATGAGATGCGAGATCTGGCTGGCGACCGATATGACGCGCCAGAAGATGCATTCATCGATCTGGGAGATTTTACTGCGCTCCTGGCGGCGGCGCCTGCGCTACAGGCAAGCGAGCTAGCCGCTGCGCGCGCAGCAACTGAAGCTCTGGCTGCGGCTATGGGTGGTTCGTCACCCTTCGTGATCGCCGCTCGTCGGCAAGCGGAAGGAGGGATTGGCATACCTTCGTTGCCGCCCGGCGCCGGTCTGGCCGAATTCTTCCCCCATCGATCGTTGCTGGGTGCGCAGCCGCTACTGGTAGAGCGCCTGCTTTACCGGGGCCAAACCGATAGCTGGAGCGCGTTTCTGCGGCGCTATCTGGCCGCTGATCGTCTGTTTGGGATTGGCGGCGTTACTGCGGCGCCATCTGGTGGCACAGGTTTACCGTTGATTGTCGGCAGGCCGATTGCCTATGAGCGGTATTTGCCGATTGTCAGTCGGCAGGTGAATGACGAATGAAGGGGCAGTTGCGCGTCGGTTGCGCGGGTAATGAGCAACTGCTCCTTCATACCGCGTTACCCACTCACTTCTACGCCGGCAGCGAATTGTTGCCGGTACAGCTCGTAATACGGGCCTCGCTGCGCCAGCAGTTCTTGGTGTGTGCCGCGTTCGACAATCTGTCCGTTTTGTACCATCAACACCAGATCGGCGTTGCGTATCGTGCTCAGCCGGTGAGCGATGACGAAGCTGGTGCGACCGGTAAGCATCTGATCGAAGGCGCGTTGAATGACGCGCTCGGTGCGGGTATCGACACTGCTGGTCGCCTCATCGAGTATCAGGATGCGCGGGTTAGCTAACGCTGCGCGGGCAATTGCAATCAATTGCCGTTGTCCCTGGCTCAGACCGGTGCCGCGTTCACCGAGGATGGTCTGGTAGCCATCGGGTAACCGCTCAATAAATTCGTTTGCCCCGACAAGCCTGGCTGCCGCAATCACCTCTTCGTCGCTGGCATCGAGGCGCCCATAGCGAATATTGTTCATCACTGTATCGGCAAACAAAAAGGTGTCTTGCAACACAATGCCGATTTGGGAGCGCAGGCTGGCCGCCGTTACCTCGCGCACATCAAAACCGTCAATCGTAACGCTCCCTGCGCTTACGTCGTAAAAGCGTGGGATAAGGTTGACCAGGGTCGTTTTGCCGGCGCCGGTTGGCCCGACAATGGCAATCGTCTGTCCGGGTTCAGCCACGAAGCTGATGTCACGCAGCACCGGCTGGCCCGGCTTATATTCGGCCCAGACCCGATCAAAAGCGACCCGGCCTTTAATCGGCGGCAATGGTCGGGCATCAGGAGCGTCAACCAGATCGGGTCGGACATCAAGCAGGCCAAAGATTCGTTCGCCCCCGGCAATCGCATTTTGCACGTTCGTCCAGAGCGAGGCGATCTGTTGAATAGGCTGGTTAAACCGTTGCACATATTGGATGAAGGCAAATATTGTGCCGAGCGAGATCATGGCGGTGCCGAAGAGTGGGGCATTGCGCAACATACTCAGCGCGCCAACCACGACAACAATCGCAATAGCGACAAACCCCAATGCTTCCAGAACCGGATTGAGCGCACTGGTGAAACTGGCAGCGCGAATGTTGGCGTCGCGATTGGCGGCGTTTGCCCGCTCGAATTGAGCGATACTCTCAGTTTCACGGTTGAAGGCCTGCACCTCGCGCGCGCCGGCGATACTCTCTTGCAAACCGGCATTGACGTTACCCATCTGCTGGCGACTGGCGCGGAAAGCGCGGCGGGCCTGAGTTGAGAAGTAAACGGTCGCCAGCGCCATAAACGGAACCACACTCAGGCTGATCAGTGCATAGATCCAGTTGCTTTGCAGCATTGCATTGATCGTCAACCCGATTTGCAAGATGCCGTTTACGACGCTCAACAGGGCAAAGCTGAGCGCCTGCTGGATTGTGTCAGTATCGCTGGTAATGCGGCTCATCACATTTCCGGCTTCATTGCGGGCAAAATAGCCGAGCGAAAGGCGATGGATGTGGGAAAAGACATCTTCCCGAATCTGGCGCAGGGCATGTTGACCGACCCAGTTCATGCTAAAGAACGCCAGTCCTTGCAGGAAGGCGCCACCGATAAACACAACCAGCAGCAAGCCGGTCAGCGTGGCCAGTCCACTCATGCGATCAGCGCCGGTTGCAGCGGGATCGACAACCGTAAACCAGCAAGCGTCAGCTCGTGGGAAGAGGTAGCAATCCACTGCCTGCCCGATCAGCTCAGGCGCAGTGACTTGCAGTTGCGCGCTGGCCGTAATCAAGATGAGTGTCAGCGCCACAGCAAACCAGTAAGGGCGAAAATAGGGCCAGAAGCGCGCAATAGTTGCCCACACATGCTTTGGCTTTTGCACTTCAGTATTGAGCATACGGCCAGGGCCGCCTAATCCTCCCATCATAGCGCGGGTGCTCCTTCGTTAGACTGACCATTGGATGACGGTAGTGGCGCATCTTCAAACAACTGTGAAGCGTAGATTTCAGCGTAGATCGGGCTGTTTTCCAGCAGCTCATGGTGCGTGCCACTGGCAACCAGCCGACCTTTATCGAGCACGAGGATCAGATCGGCGTTGCGCACAGTGCTGATCCGTTGGGCAATGACAAAGCTCGTGCGTCCGCGCATCAGTCGGTCGAGCGCGCGCTGGATCAAGGCTTCGGTCGCGACATCAACATTGCTGGTGCTATCGTCAAGAATCAACAGGCGCGGATTCAGCAAGAGCGCGCGAGCGATGGCAATGCGCTGCTTTTGGCCGCCAGAGAGGGTCATGCCGCGCTCGCCGACGCGAGTGTTGTAACCGTCGGGAAAACTGACGATGAAATCATGCGCCGCTGCCGCTTTCGCTGCGGCAATCACCTCCTCATCACTGGCATCGGGACGACCGAAAGCAATGTTTTCACGGATGGTGCCGCTAAACAGATTGGTCTCTTGCAGCACAATCCCGATCTGGCTGCGCAGACTATCAATCGTAACATCGCGCACATCATAGCCATCGATCAAGACTGCCCCTTCGCTCACGTCGTAGAATCGTGGAATCAGGTTGATAATCGATGTTTTACCGCTGCCGGTCGCGCCGAGCAGGGCGACAGTTTGGCCTGGTTCGACCACGAAACTGACATCTTGCAAGACCGGGGCGCTGCTGTTGAAGTAGCGAAACGTGACATTACGAAACTCAACCCGGCCCTGCACCGGTGGCAAGACAATCGCATTTGGGCGTTCCACAATCTCGCTTTGGGCGTCGAGCACCTCAAAAATACGCGCTGCTGAAGCGCCGGCCTGAGCCAGCAACGCAATGATGAAACCAAGCTGGCCAAGTGGGAAGAAGACATAAACCAGATAAAGGCTAAACTTCTGGTACTCACCTAAAGCGAGGGTACCGTTGAGAATCTGCTGACCGCCGAAGTAGAGGATTGCGGCTTGACCGAGCTGGGCAATTAGAAAAATAAGCGGGAAGAGAAAGGCAAAGATTCGATTGACCTTGATCTGCTGCGCCATTAATGCCGTTGCTGCCTGATCGAACCGTTGCTCTTCGTAAGGCTCGCGGGTAAATGCTTTGACCACCTTGATACCGGCGATATTCTCTTGCAAAATCGTGTTAAGACGGGCCAGCCGGGCCTGCACTTCGGCGAACAGAGGCTGGCTGATTCGGCCAAAGACAAAAAAGATGGCCAGCGCAATCGGCAGGAGTGGCACAATAACCAGTGTTAATTGCCAGTTGGTGAAGGCAAGCACGATGAGCGCACCGGTTAACAACAGCAGCGACTGAGCAGCCAGCACCAAACCCTGAGCGACAAACGTGCGCACTCGCTCGACATCATCGGTTGCGCGCACCATTAACTGACCAGTCTGGTTGCGGTCGTAAAAGCTGAAAGACATGCGTTGAATTTTGCTGAAAATCGCATTGCGCAAATCAAACGCCAGTCCATGCGACGTGCGTTCGGCCATAAACGATTGCAAGAACGAGAAGACCCCACGCATGACGGCAAAGACCAGGATCAGCAAGGCAGCATTGATCACAATACTTTCGGCATTGGCCGCGTCGCGCTGTAACTGATCAACCGTGAGACCGGCCTGAGCGGCAGCGGCAGCTTGAAATGCCGCCGGTACCTCGGTGAGGATGCGAGTTGCGATCACGCTGCGGGTCACTGCATCGATCATATTCTGCACGAGTTGTGGCACAGCCAGTTGGGTCAGGGTAGCAATCACCAGCGCGCCGTAGGCGATGGTTACAGTGCGGCGTTGTTTGCTGAGGTAGCGAATGGCGCGTATCAACGCGCCAGGAGTCGGTCGATTGACCGGTGATGAGGCGACACGATTGGCTTGCATGGCAACGTTCCAGTTATCAAGATGCCAGAGTTACGCTTCCAGGGGCGCGGTTTTCCCGGTTTGTCAGGCGCGAATAGCTCGCTCCAAAAGATCGAGAAACATCTGTTGCTCAGCGTGCGGCAAGCCGGCCAGCAACCGTCCGATACGGTTAACCCGCTCGGTCTCCAGATCGCGATGCAGTTGCCTGCCAGCTTCAGTTAACGAGAGCAACATAATCCGACTGTCAGCCGGATGTGGACGACGGGCAACCAGGCCATTCTGTACTAATCGACGAGTGAGCGCAGTCAATGATGGTGGCGTGATTCCGAGTGCATCGGCCAGCTCACGCATCGATTGCTCGTGATCGGGCGCCAGCAGACTGAGCAGGCGCAGGTGCGACATCGACAAACCCCACTCATTGAGTTTCTGCATGAGCGGGCTGCGCGGCTGGTTGGCTCGCATCCAGTCGATCAAGCGCAAGAGGCGGTGAGCATTGACCAGAGTGACCGCATCCATAACACATCGTTGCTTTCGTTGCGAGCGTACCGGGTTTGTCTCAAAACATTAGTTAGACAAACTAAGAGTATCGTACCGCGATATTATTTGATTTGTCAAATGAGAATTGAGCAAGAGGCGGGATGGTTGCATCCTGAGAGAGCACGGCGTGACACACGCAGGTATGTTAGAGCGAGATGGTCAGTCCAGGCGAGTGTGATGGCGCGATACCTTGCCATCAACACTAATAGAGCCGCGTGGTATTGCGGCTCTACCGATGCGATCGTTGGTTGTCAACCCTTGCAATAGCGGTCAAACCATTCGAGCGTTCGCCGCATATGGTCAGCGCGGTGGCGAGGTTCGCCGCTGCGCGTCAGTTCATGCCCTTCGCGAGGGTAGCGCACCAGCTCAACCACTTTTTTCTGGCGACGGAGGATGGCGAAGAGCTGTTCGGCTTCGCTAATCGGTACTCGATAATCAAGCTCGCTATGCAAGAGCAGTAATGGCGTTTTGATCTTATGGGCGTGGGCCAGCGGTGAATGGTCCCACAATTCCTCGTACAATTCCCATGGAAATCCGCCGAACTCAATCTCAATCAATTCGTGGGCATCACTGGTACTATGCTGGGTGAGCAGGTTATAGACGCCGCGGGCAGCAACGGCGCAGGCAAAACGATCGTCGTGCCCGATCAACCATGCCGTCATATAACCGCCATACGAGCCACCGGTGACAGCGATGCAATTGGGATCGATGTAGCCGCGAGCCACGAGCGTATCAATCCCGGCCAGAATATCGGGGGCATCGGCTTCGCCCCAATTGCCGCGGATAGCGTCGCGCCAGAGTTCGCCGTAACCCTCGCTCCCGCGCGGATTACAAAAGAAGACTACATAGCCACGAGCTGCCGCTACCTGCCATTCGTGCCACATTGAGCGGAACCCCGGCCCCCACATGATATGTGGCCCGCCGTGAATGTAGACTGCAAGGGGGTAGCGATTTGTCGGGTCGAAATCAGGCGGATGCAACGTCCAGCCTTGCACTTCACTGCCATCAGGGGCAAGGTAAACCAGCTCTTCAATCGGCACAATGATCCGCTGCTTGAGCAACCGCTCATTAATTGCCGTCAGTTGACGCTCTTGACCATCAGCGCTGCGGTAGAAGAGATCGCACGGATTGGTGGCGCTGCCGGCAACAAAAGCAACGCTACCGTCACGGCCAACATCAAATTCGCTCACAATACGCGGTCCCCCGACCAGAATGGCGCCATTGCGGTAGGTTGGCGTGCCTGGCAACCCAATCTGGTAGATATGGGCATCTCCACGCCAGCCGGCGCTAAAGAACACCCCTTGCCCATCAGGTTGCCAGTGGAATTGTTCAACATTCAGATCGGTATGCGCAGTGAGATCGTGAGGCTCGCCGCCGATCGCCGGGATAATTGCAATCCGACGGCCTTCGCCGAGTAGGCGGGTTTCGTTAAGTCGTAAAAAGGCAATTTGACTACCGTCGGGCGAAGGTTGTGGGTCGAAGTATGAAAAACCGGGATTGGTCAGAGCCTGAGGCAGCGATCCATCGAGTGGAATGCGCATGACATCATAATAGGCAAAGAGCGAGTCGGCTTCGGGATCACGGGTAGCGGTGCTCAGCAAAGCATCGCCGGCAGGCATCCAGACCGGTGCGCTGTAGTGCAGATCGCCCGATGTGAGGCGACGCGGCTTTGCCGGTGTCTCATCGTCTGTAATCTCGACCACATACACGTGGCGTCGCCGATCATCGAAGTAGCTGGTGCCGCTACGGTACGGCAATCTGGTCACGACGCGAGGATCAAAGCGCATCTCTTCTTCGTGCTGGCGTTGCTCACGGGCGCGGCGCGCTTCCCAGGCATCGGCTGGCGGTGGCGGCAGTTCGCCAGCGTCTTCACGCGCCTGTTCTGCCAGGTTTACCGGTGACAGAAATGCTATCTGCCGCCCATCCGGACTCCAGGCCGGATCGCTGGCGCCATTCGCCATCGTGGTAAGCTGGCGCGCTTCGCCACCATCAACCGGAATGAGATAAATCTGCCCGCGCTCATCATCGCGACTCGACACAAAAGCCAGCCATTTGCCATCAGGACTCCAACGTGGTTGACGGTCATTCTTGCCGCGAGTAAACCGTCGCACCGAACCGCCATCGACCGGTACGAGGGCAATCTGGCGGCGATAGCCGTTGCTCAGGCGATCCACGGTCACCCACACGACTGCTACTGTTCGTCCATCAGGGCTAAGGCGGGGATCTTCCAGCCAGCCCAATTCATAAAGATCATCAATCGTGAAGCGATCGGGGGTTGAGTTTGTCATGGGCAGTCCTACGATTATAAAACCGATGTTGATTAGTTGCTATTGTAACATACTTCCCGGTCGATGTTGCTTGAGGTTTTTGCAAGATAAAGTAAGAGTGTACCGATAAACCTTGACACTTTAGGTATATTCCATTATAATCCAACATTAGCAAGGATAATTTTCACTATTTCTTGTGTAATCATTGGATCAGAACTTCTGACAAAGAAAGGATTGTCTCTGGTGAGCCCGTCTGAATCAAAACTGCCACTTTCTGTGCTTCTCTTCCACGCGGCGATGCAACAGCATATGTCATTAGCCGATTTCACAGACACGTTAGGGCTTAGTGTCGCCACGCTTCGCTCGTATCTGTTTGATGCCGGATCGTGCTCGCGTATGCGCTCCAAAACTGTTGAGCAAATAGCAAAAGTATTAAATCTCTCGGAAGAGGAAGTGCGCGAACGAGCTGAATTATTGCCTTATGCAACTGAGCCGTTCGGTGAGTGGCTGAAGAACCAGATGCAGGGTCGCTTCACGCGCGCCAGTTTGTGTGCGGCAACCAAGATCAGCGATAGCGCGATGAAGAATTATCTGAATGGCCAAACCACACCCGATCCTGAAAATGCGATGAAACTGGCCGAGGCACTGAACGCCGATACGCTCGCCGTCGCTCACATGATCGTTGCCTCTGAGTTGCAGCAACGTGGCACTACGTTGCCACAAGTGCCGCAGCGCGAAGCGCCTGTCGCTGCCAAATTGGCGCCTGCTCCAGCCGCTGCCCCGGCGCTTGAGACGACTGTCGAAGCGACGCCGGCGCCGATGCCTGCGCTGAATGCAGCTCACGATGAAGCGGTGATTACGGCCTATACTGAACAGCGGTTGCTCAATCTGTGGCGACGGCTGCATCCGCAGGGGCGGCGCGCGACGTTGACCTACATCGCTTCGCTGCTCGCCGAGGAGTTGTAGACAGTCGCGCAATAGTCTGTGTGGTGGTGGGCGGGTGACTAACCCGCCCTTACTGTCTCGTTGCGAGCTGTTGGATTTGAAACTTGAAAGGTATGTCGCCACTTCGCATCGGCTTCGATGCTCGTTACGCCACCGATCACTTTCCTGGAATTGGTCGCTATATCACCTCGCTCTTGCCGGCGCTGAGCGATCTTTGCCGCTCGCATCGTCTGTTCGTCCTGGTCAATGCCGGCCAATCGCTCCCGTCTCTCGCCAATGATGCAGTCGAATATGTTCCGGTGCGCAGTGGTCCCTTCGCCCTTGGTCAACAGTTTGAAGTTCCATTATTGGCTCGACGCTGGCGTCTTGATCTGCTCCATTCGCCTTATATTGTTAAACCGTACCTTTTGCCTTGTCACTCGGTGGTAACTATTTATGATGTCTTGCCATTGCGGTATCCGCAAACGCTCAGTCCACGCGGACGGCGATTCTATCGATGGTCTTTACGCCTTGCAGTTCAGAGTGCGCAGCGCCTGATCACCATTTCTACCGTCTCGCGTGATGATCTTGCCTTCCATCTGCGTATTCCCCGTGAACACATTGCCGTGACACCGCTGGCCGCAGCGCCGACATTTGCCCCTCAGCCGATTGACGAGATTACCGATGTGCGATTGCGGTACGGTTTGCCGCGACGTTACGTATTGTACGTTGGTTCAAATAAGCCGCACAAAAATATCGATCGCCTGATTCGGGCCTGGGAACGAGTCATTCCCGCTTTACCAGCGCGCTATGCTGATACGATGCTGGTTATCGCCGGTAAGTTTGATCCGCAGTATCCGCTGCCGGCAGCGATTGCAGCCGAGCGAGGGTTGAGCGCGCGGGTAAAGGTGTTATCCAATGTGGCCGACGCTGATTTACCGGCGCTCTACAGTGGCGCATTGCTGTTCGTCTTCCCCTCTTCGTATGAAGGGTTTGGCCTGCCGCCACTCGAGGCCATGGCTTGTGGCACACCGGTGGTTTGCGCCTATGCCGGTAGTCTGCCGGAAGTAGTGGATGAAGCGGCATTGACGGTTGATCCGCACAGTATGCATGAGATCGCCGAAGGTATCTTGCGCGTGTTGCGTTCGCCCGATCTGTACGAGCTGTTGTCCCGCCGAGGTCTGCGTCAGGCTGCGCGCTTTTCGTGGCAGGCTACTGCGCAGGCGACTCTGGCTGTATACGAACAGATCAGGTAGCGCGTTGGCGCGCATCCGTAAGCGCGGCGCAAGTCTGGAATGGGGGCAGATGAACTTCGCTGGCGGATTTCAGCCTCTATCTCGCCATCGTAGTCGCGGCTCCGTTAGCTCCTGCTATCGTTCAGGTTGACTGAGCAAGGTGGCACTCACCCATCCCTCCGTGCCGACGCTGACTCGTTGCGGCACGCAGTTGCCACTGATTTCGATCACGCGCAACCTGTACCAGCGGTTATTGCCATCGATGGCACGCTCGGCGAGCAACTCTACCCGGTCGCCAACACACACCTGACCGATCACTGTTTCCTGGGCTATCCGTGGTTCGCTGCGAATGTTTCCACCCTGTATCACCTGCGCGCGTCCAATGATCGGTTCCGGAGTGTTGGTTGGCGGAGGTGGAGTGGCAGTAAGGGTAGGAGTGGCGGTTGCAGTGGGGATTGCGCTCTGGGTTGCCGCTTGCTGAGCAGTCGCGCGCGCTTCACGAGTTTGTATCGCAATCTGTGTCTGGTTGGCAACCACCCGACTCACTTCAATCTGCTCGATCAAAAAGGGGGTGAGGCCAATTAATCCCAACACCAGCACGCCGCCGATCACGGCGATCGTCAACACAGCGAGCGGTCCACGACGGCGTCGGCGCGCAAATAGCCGATCCCAATCACGTGGATCATGTTTACGTTGCACAGTTCTCCCTCTCTACAACCAGCGGCATAACACCGGCTGACGCTCGCCGGTTGGCGTAAAGCCAAACCAGCGGTAAAGCCGCTGGGCATGGTGGTTATATGCCTGGGTGTTGAGAGTGAGCAACCCGGCGCCAATTTCAGCCGCATAGGTGACGAATTCGGCTAACAGGCGCGCGCCAATGCCGCGACCGCGATGTTCAGGATCAACGGCAATACGCACCAGATGCGCCAGCCGACCGCCAAAATGGCTGGTGGCGTAACTGTATCCTACAATCCGTCCGTCGAGTTCGGCAGTCACAAAAAATGAACCATCAACAATTGCCGGCGCTAATACCGTTTCGTCTTTTACCCATTGCGGCTCGAAGCAGCGCGCGTCGAGTTGCAACACTTCGGCTAAATCAACGGAATGGGCAGGGCGAACTTGCACATCAGGGTTACCGTCGGCTGGAATTTCCCACCCGCGTTTTTCATAGACAATCACATCGGTGTGGTGATAGTAGCCGGTCCCTTCGAGTAATGGGCGAAACCACTGATCAGACTGATCGTCGCCAGCGTAGTAGAGTTGGGTAATTGCCTGACTACGGGCCAGTTCTTCCAGCGCTGGCGCGATCTGGTTAAATGCTAGCTGGATCTGAATCCGATCACTGCAAGCGAAGGCACGCAGCCAGGCAACGCGCGTGATTGGACGACTGAGCGCGGCTACCGCAACCAGATCGCGCCGATGTTCGAGCACTACTGCTCGCCCTGCTTCCACCGCAGTGTACAGTTCATTGCCGCTCATCGCCACGAATCGTCGTCCGGCAGCGCGCAAAAGGTGACTGACAGCAGTGACATCAGCCGCCTGACTTGCGCGAACCACCGTTTCTTCTGGGTCAATAAGTTTGCGAAATGGCCACATACCTGTGCTACCATACATTTAGAGTCTGAAGCTGTATTGTACCAGAGAAGGGTTATGATAAGCCGGTTGCATCGCTATCTTTCCAGTCAGTGGCAACGATTTTTCGGTCTCAATATCACGGCTATCACACCGATGCTCTTCGTGGGTGGTCAATTCCATCCCCGCCAATGGCCGATCATCTATACGCTAGGGGTGCGGGCCGTCCTTTCGTTACAGGCCGAACGGGCCGATACGTTCCACGGGCCGCTGCCGGCGCGCAATTTACGATTATTGGTGCCGGATTTTCACCCTCCCACCATCGAGCAGCTTGATGAAGGAGTGCATTTTATTGCGCAAGCTATCAGTGACGGCTTGCCAGTTTTCGTCCATTGTCATGCCGGAGTAGGGCGGGCGCCATTAATGGCTGCCGCGTATTTGATGGCACGGCATGGATTGGAACACCAGGCCGCGCTGACCACCTTGCGCCTTGCCCGTCCAATCATTCGCCCGAATCGCCGCCAGATCGGTCGCCTGCGCGAGTATGAGCAGCTCTTGCGCCGTCGTCGCCAAACGCAGCGCGCTATGCCGCCTGCCGGCGCTGAAAACCGGTTGCCGCCAGTTCCAGACACCCCGATACCGTAAAGAGATCGACCAGTGCCAGTAATGGTAGACGCGATTGGGCGCAGAGGTAGACGGGCCGCCACGAAGGGGCGAATTTAGCCTTGAAGCGATATAGACCTTCAGCATTGTAGACGGTAACCATCCGGCGGCCAACCAGCGTGATCAAGCGTTCAAGTGGACGAAGATCCTGGTCAAGGTGGTGGAACGGTACTTCATTGAGACTGAGGGTTTGGCAGCCTTCAGCCTGCAACTGGGCGCCGGCTGTAGCAAACAAGGCTTCCATAACCCCTGCCGGCGCTTGCGGTCGGCGCAGCATCAATTCGGTCACAGCAGTCGTCGCCGATGGTCGGGTAAGTAACAGCGCTCCCTGCCAGCAATCGGTTGGATCGGCGTAGACGAATAAACGAGTTTCAGGCTCAAAAGTGGTGCGAAAGAGGTAGCGAAGCTGCGGTCGTTGACCGTAACGGGCTTCGCTCGCCAGTCGGCGTAGCCGGGTAACAGCAGTCGGACTCCAGGGAATTTCGCTGACCTTGCCGAAACGGGCTGCGGCGCGCGCCATTTTCCGCACTGAACGACGGCATAGCCCGTCACCAGTGAGATCGATGATACCTTCAATGCCAACCCGTATTGTCTCCCAGCCGACGCGCGCTAGCCGTTGCGCGACCCCTGCCGCGCATCCGCGCAACAACAGGCGATGGCCTGATTGCTCGCGATGCACCTGAAGTAGATCATACCCTGGCGGCAGGGTAGCATATGCTATCCAGGTCAGACCAGATAGCGGTAGCCTGACCTGCTGCATGCGTGGTCGCGCAAGATTGGCTCGTGTCCAGCTCAAAGGCAATTCGTCATCACCGGGAACAGGTAACATCATAGCGGTTTCCAACCTGTCGAGGCGCGCTCCGAGACTCATCTCGAGATTGACGGTCAAATAGGTTGCAGGAGAGACATCGTTTTACCGAAAAGGCGCGCAATTGATATCGTATGTAGTTTGCTCCCGATTGCGTGCCTCGTCAAGCACATCTGAGGTTGTTGCGATGTATGCCTGTCTGATGGCGCTGCCTACTTGCTCAGGCTCCCTGCAAAGCCGCCTCGATCCTGGCCACCACCATATCGATAGCGATAGGGTTGCGCCCCCCGCCGGGGAAGATCACGTCGGCATAGCGTTTGGTCGGTTCAACAAACTCAAGATGCATTGGGCGCACCGTGGTGAGATATTGTTCGATCACCGACTCAACTGAACGTCCACGTTCAGCGATGTCGCGGCGTAGCCGGCGGATAAAGCGCAAATCGGGATCGGCGTCAACAAACAGCTTAATCTGCATCCGGCGGCGCAACACCGGTTCGTAGAAGATCAAAATGCCTTCGACCAGAATCACCGGGCGCGGCTCAACCCGTTCAGTTTGCGGCAGGCGCGCATAGGTGGCGTAATCGTACACCGGTAGATCCACGGCTTGACCAGCGCACAGTGCGTCGAGATGGGCGACCAGCAGGTCGTTGTCTAATGCGTCGGGGTGATCAAAGTTGAATCTGGTTCGCTCTTCAAACGGCAGATGGCTGAGGTCTTTGTAGTAGCGATCATGGTCGATGTGAGCGATCCGGTCGGCGCCAACCCGTTGTAGTATCGCCTGGGCTACGCTGGTTTTACCGCTGGCGCTACCACCGGCGACGCCAATAATAATCGGCGAGATGTTCATCATAAGCGCGCTACTCTCTCACAAACGGAGGCGCGCCACAGGCGCGCCTCTTGACGACTTGCACTCTCTGTTGTTGCGCGTCAGACGGGTATGGAGTACCGTAATTCAGCGCAACCCTTTATGCTTCATACGTCATTCGACTTTCGACGCTACCAGCCGCGGTGGCGATAGCTTACCTGTTTCAGTCTGATCGGCGTAGCGACAATGTCGTCTATCAGACTGTCTGCGACTCTGGCTTTGATGGCTCACCAAGAATTTTATTGGTGAGGTAGGTCGCCAGCCACGCTGCCGCCAGGCTCAACACCAGACTAATCAAACCGTGTACCAGCTTGCGGCGCAACTCTTCATCAGTCATGCGTTATTCCCTCCGTCGCATCAAAATCGTCACAAAGTAGAGCAACTGCGCAATCGCCTGCGCTGCTGCGGCCACGTAGGTCAGGGCGGCGGCGTTTAGCACCGCATTCACGCCGGCGGCTTCCTGCACGGTCACCAGTCCGGCGCGTTGCAACATCTCGCGGGCGCGAGCGCTGGCATTAAACTCAACCGGCAGCGTCACCAGGGTAAATGCCACTGCCGCACTGAACAGGATGACACCAATGACGGCCAACTGGAAACCGAAGCTGCGACCACCGGTGGCGCTAAGCAGCATACCGATGAAGAAGAGCCAGGTGCCGAGCTGCGAACCAATATTGGCGAAGCCAACAATGCCCGACCGCACCCGCAGCCAGGCATACCCTTCTTTGTCCTGGGCGGCATGACCCAGCTCGTGGGCCACAATAGCCATCGCTGCCACCGACGGTTGCACCGATCCCTCTGACAGGCGGATGACCTTGCTGGATGGATCGTAGTGGTCGGTCAACATACCGGGGATCGTCTCGATCCCAACATGGTCAAGACCTTCATTCCGAATCAGGATGCGGGCGACATCAAAGCCGTTGAGCCGCCGCATATTGGCAACCTGTGACCATTTATTGAATGCCGACTGGACCTGAAACTGGGCCCAGAGCGCGAAGAGCATTGCTGGCACAGCAAAGATCAGGTACGTTGGATCGAAGAAGAATGGCATAGACGCCTCCCTCAAGCTTTAAGATGAGATGCGGATTGAAACCGCTGCTGCGTTCAGTATACCACTCTCAGACCTCAGTGAACTATTGACGAAGTATTTGAGTTTTGCAAAAAATCTGGGGCGACTCTTGCGTCGCCCCAGATCAGGACAATAACAGCCCCGGCCTTACAATCGCTGCTCGCCGGTCAGCGTTTGCCGGAATTGCCCAAGCCAGACCTGCCCGCGTTCGGCTACCAGCGCGCGCAAGGCCGGGCCACTGCGTGGGCTGAACAGGGCCGCGACTATGGCGCCGCCGGCCAGACCGATGAGGAAGCCGGCGATGAAACGCCGACCGCCAGTGCGACGGGGAATGAGACTGTCGATCATTGTGTCGAGTTCATCCATAGCCCGATCCTGGTCAACATTCTGATTGCGGTCAGTCAGTGTTTACGGATAAATTCCGCGGGTCGTCACCGCTTCAGCCACCCGCTGCACCGCCAGCATATAGGCTGCCGTCCGCAGGTCAACCTGCCGCTCGGCTGAGACGCGCAACACCTGCTGGAAGGCGTTGGTCATCACCCGGCGCAATTGGGCATTAACTTCTCGTTCGCTCCAGAAGAATTCTTGCAGGCCCTGCACCCATTCGAAGTAGCTTACAGTCACCCCGCCAGCGTTAGCCAGAATATCAGGAATAACGAGACAGCCACGATCGTACAGGATGGCATCGGCATCTTTCGTAGTAGGGCCATTGGCAGCTTCGGCAATTATCTGCGCTTTGATCCGGTCGGCATTCCGTGAGGTGATCACACCGCTCAAAGCTGCCGGCACCAGCACATCACACTCAAGTTCGAGGAGTTCTTCGTTAGGGAGCGTATCGGCGTTAGCGACGCCGATCACGCTGCCGGTGTGGGCTTTATGCGACAGCACTGCTTCCACATCAAGCCCATGGGGATTGTAAACGCCACCCTGACTATCACTCAGCGCGATCACCTTCATCCCCAGTGCTACCGCTTCACGCGCAACCGTTGAGCCAACATTGCCGCAACCCTGAATTGCCAATCGTGTCTCAGCCAGATTCAGGCTCAGATGTTGCGCAGCAGTGGTCAAGACGTAGGTCAAGCCGCGACCGGTAGCTTCGAGTCGGCCTTCCGAGCCGCCAATGTTGATTGGCTTGCCGGTGACGACCGCCGGTACGGTATAGCCTTGATGCATCGAAATCGTATCCATGATCCACGCCATCACCTGCGGATTGGTGCCGATGTCGGGCGCAGGGATGTCACGCTCAGGACCGATCACAACGCTAATCTCGGTGGCAAACCGCCGGGTCAGGCGCTCAATCTCGCCAGCCGAAAGCTGTTTCGGGTCAACAATCACGGCTCCCTTGGCGCCACCGTAAGGCAAACCGGCCAGGGCACACTTCCAGGTCATCAGCATCGCCAGCGCCCGTGTTTCGTCAAGGGTCACATCAGGGTGATAGCGAATCCCGCCCTTCGTTGGGCCACGCGCCAGATTGTGCTGAACGCGAAAACCCTGAAAGACTTCAATGCGCCCATCATCACGTTTGACGGGGAAATTGACGGTGAGTTCACGCTGGGGCACGCGCAAAATGCGACGTAAATTTGCCGGTAGATCGAGCAGATCGGCAGCTTCGTCAAACTGTTGCTGAACAGTGCTCAGCAGGTTTGCGCCCTCCAGGGGCGCGGCGGTTCGTTTTACATCAGTCATAACCATAACGCTTTACCCCTCAACGATGAGTGGAGACGGCCAGCGCTGGCCGGTCGCGACAACGGCGGCGCGACATACGGTATTGTACCACGCCACAGCGGCTGATCATGTTGAAATGGAATGAAATTAGTCATCAACTGGAATGAATTCATTGACACTCACCACCGAATGCACAAATGCGGCGATTAACCGGATAGCGTGATCCACATCGCTCAATTCGATCATTTCATTCGGTGAATGCATATAGCGATTGGGGATCGAAATCACCGCGCTGGCCACGCCTCCGCGCGCGTGGTGAATGGCGTCAGCATCGGTGCCGGTATAGCGTGGAGAAATCTGCACACTGTAAGGAATCGCCTCGCGTTCAGCCAGTTCGACCAGGCGGCGGAAGACGCGCCCGCTATTAGCCGAACCGCGTGAGAGCACCGGGCCACCGCCAAGTTTCACTGTATTCCACTGGCGCTGATCGGAATCAGGGTGATCAGTCGCGAAGGTGACATCAACCACAATCGCTACCTGCGGATCGAAACTGAAGGCAGCGGTTGTAGCTCCGCCAAAGGTAATCTCTTCCTGGGTTGTAGCCACTGCCGCAACACAGGCGTTTGGTCGATGCTGACTAAGCAAGCGCAATGCCTCTAGCACGGTGAATGCGCCGATGCGATTGTCAATCGAACGGCTGACGATCCGGTGGCCGCGCAATTCATAGACGGGAGCGTCGATTACACCCACATCGCCGACCTGAACCAGCTCGACGGCTTCGGCGCGACTCGACACGCCAATGTCGATCCACATTTGTTCGATTTTGGTCACCTGGTTGCGCTCGTCGGGTTTGAGCAGATGGATGGGCTTTTTGCCGATCACCCCAATGACTTCGCCATGTCGCCCAAGCAGACGCACCCGTTGCCCGATCAATACCTGCGCGTCCCAGCCGCCAATTGGGCTGAAGAAGAGAAAGCCATTGTCATCGATGTGACTGATCATCAGCCCGATTTCGTCAATGTGGCCGGCAAGCAAAATGCGAGGGCCGCTACCTTCCAGCACGGCAAAACTGTTGCCGAGCACGTCGCTATAGACCTGGTCGGCAAACGCGCGCGCCTCGGCGCGCCAAACCCGCGCCGCCTGATCTTCGTCGCCTGATGGTCCCGGCGCAGCCAGCAGACGTTTCAGAAACGCAATTTGATCATCGTGCATGATTCTTGATCCTTACCTTGTATCAGTGCGACAGCGGTGTCGCCTCTGGCACTCCGTATTTTAGTATATCCCAAGACAGATGTTGTCTGTTTTGGAAAGCTTCGATCAGAATAATATGCGCTTTTGACCGTATTCTGTCGGATAAAATGCTTGACGCCGTTCAAATCTGCCCCTTATAATGAAGCAGACATTATGCGGTACGCAAGCATAACAAAGATGAAAAAGCCGGAATTTGCCGATCTGGTTGCTGAAGTGCTTGAAAGTCTGCCCCCTGCCTTTGCCCGTTATCTCGAGACGGTTGAGGTGCTGATTGCGCCGCGCCCCAGTCGAGAACAGCGCCGCGCGCTTGGCTTGCGACCGTGGCAGACCATTTACGGGCTATACGAGGGCATCCCGATCACCGAGCAGCATAGTGGTGATATAGTCTCCCCGGCGACTATCACCATCTTCCAGGAGCCGCTCGAACGCGATTTTCGCACTACGACGGCGCTGCGCGAGCAGGTGCGCCGCACCGTATTGCACGAGATTGCCCACCATTTCGGCATTAGCGATGAACGGTTGCGCGATTTGAATGCCTATTAGCGGTTCAATCGCGACTGTTTGTTGAGTGAGGGAGCGCGTGCGGATTAGTGCGATCATCACCGGAGTCATCTATATCGGGGCGCTGGCTGTAGCTGCCCTGCTACTCTGGCAGACACTTCAGATGTCGAGTGCATTGATCTCACTCACCACCAGGGTTCCTGCAACCGCTACAGTCGCAGCGCCTACCGCCACTGCGGCGCCCTTGTTGATATTGCCTACTCCGGTTCCGCCTACTCCGGCGCCAACCGTAGCGCCGCCACCGACAGAGTTGGTGGGCTATCATCCGAAGAGTGGACGCTATATCGCAGTTTGGTTGCCGCCAGTCTTCGAGGGTGAAGCTCGCGAGTCGTTTTTCGCCAATGTTGACATTATCGATGACATCAGTCCATTCTGGTACACGACTGATGCCAGTGGCCGGCTTTACGGACGACGCGATGATGAGTTGGTGCGCATTGCCCACGATAACAATGTTCGTATCATTCCTTCTATTCACAATGTGGGCAATCCAGGCGCTGTTGTGCCGGTGTTAACGAACCCCCAGTTGCGCGCGCGTCACATTCAAAATATTGTAGATGAGGTTTTGGCTCGCGGATACGATGGTATCGACATTGACTACGAATCGTTAGCGCCGTCGGTGCGTGATGATTTTACCGCCTTTATCATCGAGCTGTCCGCTGCGCTGCGCGCGCACAATAAGTTGCTTACGGTTGCTGTGCATGCTAAAGATCGCGATGATGGCGGGTTGGGTGCGTTTCAAGACTGGCGAGCCATCGGGACCCATGTGGATCAATTGCGTATCATGACCTACGATTACCACTGGCGTGGATCGGGGCCAGGGCCGGTTGCGCCGGCCTACTGGATCGAAGCGGTAGCCGGTTATGCCCGCGAGGTGGTTGATCCGGCGAAAGTCTTGATCGGTGTTCATTTTTACGGTTACGATTGGCCTCCTGAAGGTAACGCCACCGCGCGCCCATGGCGAATTATCGAAGAGATTATCAACGAGTACCAGCCAACAGTGAGTTTTATCGAGCGCAATGCTCGTGGTCGGGTCGGTGAGAGCACGTTTACCTATCGCACCAGCGCCGGCACGCGCACGGTCTGGTTTATGACCGATACCGGTCTGGCCGACAAGATTGCAACCGTGCAGAAGCTCGATCTGGCCGGGATTGCGATCTGGCAATTAGGGTATGAGCGACCTGAATACTGGCAGACGGTGCGGGCCAATTTAGTGCAGGATTCGACGTTGATTCAACGGGCGTTGAATGCATTGTTACCGGAACATTGAGGGGTGACGCGCGGCGATGTGTCGGTGTCAACAACTCGATCCAGAGTGTCGCTGAGCTGATATTATGACGACCACTGCAAGCGAACGCGGAGTGCAGGCTAATCCAACTGAAGCGCGCGATCTGGTCGAACGCGGCATTGCCGCAGCGCGCGGTGGCCAACGTCGCGTGGCGGCAGGCCTGCTGGCCCGCGCGTTGAAGCTTGATCCCCGTGATGAACGCGCCTGGTTGTGGTTAAGCGGTGTAGTGGATGATCCGGCCCAGCGCATGTTTTGTTTGCAGGCCGTGTTGCGGATCAATCCCAATAATCCGCATGCTCGTCGCGGACTGGCTATGCTCGAGCGGCAGGGTGCGGTGGCAGCGCAACCGGTTGCCAACCTCGAGCAGCCGGTCGCAGAATCGGTTGCCGAAACACCATCAACACCTGCGAACACTACCGTAGCGGGGGCAACGCCGGCCCATGACTGGTGGTTTCGCTGGCGCTGGCAGCGGCAGGAAACGTCGCGCGCGCGGGTAGTGCTCTGGTTCTTGCCGATTGTGTTGTTGACCGTCGCGTTGTTCTTGCATCAGAGTGTGAGCGCGGCGCGCGAGCAGGCGCTGGCTGCGCTGACCACGGCGCAAACGCAAGAGCTGCTCGTCGAACCATTGGTGACTCTGTTGGCTACCCCAACGCCTGTTCCGGCACTCGAAGCTGAGCCACTGGCCGTTGTCGAGAGTCTCACCGTCTCGTATCTCACCGCTATCGATGCGATCCGTGCTGATTTGCGCGCGGCAACAGCTACGTATCGTCAAGAGACCAGTCAGCCTGGCGGCGCTTCGATTAATCATGTTGCGGCTACGCAACGGCTGCGCGCGAACGTAGCGCAGGCTCTGGCTAACCTTGGCGAACTGCGCGCGCCGGGTGTGCTGTTGCCGGCTCATGAAGATTATCGGCAGGGTCTCGAACTGGAACTGGCCGGCCTTGACGCAATTCTCGACTTTTATAGCACCTATGATGTTGCCCATGCCAATCGCGCTGCGCTTCGTTTTCAGGAAGCGCGCGCTTTTATCGAGCGCGCGCAGACCAGCTTTCAGGTTCAACGTCAGCTTCTGGGAGAGATGAGCCTGATAAGTGCGTATACCATTCGTTAAACACCCTGTACAACTACCGTGCGCGAAGGCGCGGCACTTGGTGAAATGAACCGCGTCTATGTGGCACAAGTCCCACAGACGCGGCCCAATCCCCTCCCTCGTTGCTGTGCCACTCAGTCTACAGCGCTACTCCATAGATAGCCGAATACTTTTGGCGCAGATAGGTGAGGTATGGTTCGATCTGTAACGGCCCGCCAGCCGCCCGCTCGATCAGTTCGTTTGGCGTAAATACGCTGCCATGGCGATAAATGTGTTCGCGCAACCAACCGTGCAACGTGGCAAATTCTCCTTCGCGGATCTCATCATCGATAACGGGATGCGCAGCGCGCGCTGCGGCCAGAAATTGCGCGCTGAGAATGTTGCCCAGGGTATATCCCTGAAATGCGCCGCCGATCAGGCCGCCAAACCAGTGGACATCTTGCAACACACCGTCGCGATAGTCCGGCACGGTGACCCCCAGATCCTCGGCGTAGCGGGCATTCCACGCTTCAGGCAGTTCGCGCAACTGGAGACTACCTTCAAGCAAGGCCAGCTCCAGATCAAACCGGATCATCACGTGAAGATTGTAAGTTACTTCATCGGCGTCGGTGCGAATCAATGAGGGTTGCACACGGTTGATGGCGCGGTAGAATTCATCAAGCGATACTTTCCCCAATTGTTGCGGAAAGGTCTCTTGCAATTCCGGGTAAAAGCGTTCCCAGAAAGGCAATGAGCGACCGATCAGATTTTCCCACAAGCGGGATTGACTTTCATGTACGCCGGCAGAGACGCCGCCACAGAGTGGGGTGCCCTCAAAGGCGGGATCTACCCCCTGCTCGTACATGGCATGCCCCGACTCGTGCAGGGTGCTGAAGAGACCATCTGCCAGATCGTGTTCGTTGATCCGGGTGGTGATCCGCACATCACCTACCGAGAATTTGGTGGCAAACGGATGATGGGTCAGATCCTGGCGACCGCGCTCGAAGTCGTAGCCGAAGCGGCGGATGATCGACTCGCCAAACGCAAGCTGATCCTGGCGCGGGTAATATTTGCGCAGGCATGAGTCATCAATCGGCGGTTGGGCGACGATGGCGCGAATGATAGGGGTCAGGCCGGCGCGCAGGCGGGCAAAGAGATCGCGAATCTTCGCTGCGCGCATGCCATAGTCGCTGAAGTCGATCAACGGATCGGCGGGATGTTCGTAACCGGGAAAGCAGTCGGCTACCCGGCGACTCAACTCCAGCGTGCGTTCAAGATAGGGCAGCATCGTCGCAAAATCATTCGCCGGACGGGCCTGCGTCCAGGCGTGATAACTGGCTGCCGTATGCGCAGCAATCTCGCCGGCCAGCTCAACCGGAATGCGAGTCATTCGTTCGTAATCGCGATGCGCAACCCGGATCAGCGCAGCGTCCGGGTGCTCGTAGGGTAGCTGTTCAGCGTAGGGCAATAGCTCTTTCAGCAGGCGACCCAGTTCGGGATCGGTGCTGCGGGCATGGGCGAGCCGCGAGAGTGTTGCCAGTTGGCGAGCGCGCGCTGCTGCGCCGCCGGGAGGCATATAGGTGCTCTGATCCCAGTTAAGCACGGCTGCGGCGCTGTTCAGATCGTCAATCTCTTGCAGCCGGGCGCGAAGTTCCTGGAGACGGGTTTCCATTATTGTCACTCACTTTCTCTCTGCGCAAACCACTTCTGTGTGGATGCTATTGCTGTCAGTTTAGCCTAAACGTTGATGAGCCTGAGGTCACATCACTACGCGCGTCGCGATGTACTCGCGATGATACCGGTTTAGCTCCGCTGCCGCCAGGCGAGCAACCGCTGTTCGGCAGCGCGCAGAGTTTCGTCGCGTTTGGCAAAGCAAAATCGGGCCAATAGTGGCAGATCATGCCGGCGAGCGTAAAAAACTGAGGGTGGAATTGCCGCCACGCCGACTTCCCGGGTGAGATAACGGCAGAACGCAACATCGTCGCGAAAGCCGGTAGCGGTAATGTCGGCCATCAGGAAATAGCTGCCTTCAGTCGGTAACACCGGCAAACCAACGCTAGACAGAATCTCTTCTAAGAGCCGATAACGCGCCGTGTACTCGGCGCGAAATTGCCGGTAATACCCGTTGTGAAGCGCGCCTTCGAGCGCCGCAGCAGCGGCAAACTGCAACGGTGTGGCGGTAGCGAAGGTGATCCACTGGTGGGCAGCGCGCAGGGCATCATTCAGGTGGGCCGGACCGACTGCATACCCGATCTTCCAACCGGTCAGGCTAAAGGTCTTCCCAATGCTATTGATTGTCAGCGCGCGTTCCCACATGCCGGGCAACGTCGCGATAGGAATATGCTCAGCGCCGGCAAACACAAGCTGATCGTAGACCTCATCAGCAACGACGATCACGTCATAGGTTTGACAGAGATCGGCAATCTGTTCCAGTTCGGCGCGGCGAAAGACCTTTCCGGTTGGGTTGTGCGGCGTGTTCAGTATCAGCAGGCGAGTGCGTGGCGAGAAGGCTGCCTGCAATTCTGCCGGATCGAACCACCAGCCGGCGTGATTGGCTGTCGGCGGATGGAGACGCACAAAGCGAGGAACGCCGCCGGCCATAGTCACATCGGGCAGATAGGCATCGTAGAACGGCTCGAACAGGATCACCTCATCGCCGGGATCAACCAATGCCTGCACGGCGCCGAAGAGCGCTTCGGTTGCGCCACTGGTCACAGTGACTTCACGCTGTGGATCAATTGTTCGCCAGCCTTGCGCCTGCCAGGTGGCCGCGATTGCTTCGCGCAAACGGGGAACGCCAATGTAAGGCGCATACTGGTTAGCGTCAGCGGCAATAGCTTCAGCGGCAGCCTGCTTGACCCACTCCGGTCCGGCGAAATCAGGGAATCCCTGACCCAGATTGACTGCGCCGCACTGCACGGCGAGGGCGCTAATTTCGGCAAAGATGGTGGTGCCAAAGTGACGAACGCGCTCGGCGCTGTGTGGTGTGGTCATCGCGAACCTCTAATGTCTGGCTGAAGAACCGGCTTTTGTTATGGTACCACAGACTGCTGCAACTTTGGCGCTGGTCACGGCGTCATACCGGCAGTAAATGTGGCACGTCTATCGCACCTGAGGAGGCAATCAATGTCATTCCAACACGATCAGGCTCGTTTGATCGGTTTCTTGCTCATCGCGCTCGGTATCGTTGCGCTCTTCAAGTTATGGTGGCTGGTTCCGATTGCGTTGCTGGTCGGTGGCGGTATTGCCATCTACCGCCGCCAGCGCGACCTTGGTCGCACCGCCGAGGCAGTGCAGGCGTTGCTGTGGGGGGTAGGGCTGGCATTGCTCTCGCTGTTCAATCTGGTCTGGCCGGGCATTTTAGTCCTTGGTGGCATCAGCCTGTTAATGATCGGGCGTGAAGCGGTTGTTGAGCAGCGCATGTGGGCATTAATTGGGCAGGTGTTAAACTGGAATCGCCGCCCCACAACGCCACCGGCAAGCAACAAAGTCCAGATCGTCGAGCGCGACAACGAATAGCTCAGGCGGCAGGCGTTATCGATCCGGTAACGCCTGCTCTGTTTCTACGGTAGCGACCCCAACAGGCGAGCCAGCCAGACTCTCACTGCCGCTCGCGCCGCTTCGGCAGTGGGTGATCCATCGGTGTAAATTGCTCCCGACTGCACAGTGGCGATTGTCTCCTGGAAATCTTGAAATGCCGTCACTCCGGCCAGCCGATCAGGACGATCTGGGCCACCGGCCAGGTCGATCAGCGCTTCTGGACGGTTAGAAAAGACGATATGATGCTCAATCAGGCTCACGGCGCGCAACGGGCCGGTGGTGTCGCTGACAAAGATAGTCGTCTCTCCCACTCGTTGTTCGGTGAAGGTCTCGCCGCGATTGCGACGAACGGCAAGATGCTTTTCCAGAAACATGCGGGCCTGAGGATCGTTGCGCGAGGCGAGGAAGACCATCACTTCGCCGTTTGTGATCAGGTCAGCGGCGACATCGCTGGTCACAGGCGTGAAATCGCGCACCACTACCGCAATGTTGCTGCCGATCCAGGTAATCACATCGCTGTCGAGCTTCACCCCCAGCAATGAGGCCACATTCGTCGCTGCATCGGCTGGCAATGGCAAACCAAAGATTTCGTTTAAGGCTCGTTCGATCCGCGGCTGCTCAGGCACATCGCTCAGCGTAGGCGCGAGACTGGCGTATAGCTGGACATCAGCCGGCAACAATTCCGCCGGCGTTGGCCCGCGTTGGACAGTGGTAAACCAGTAAATGAAGATCGCGCCGACCAGGGCAGCAAACAGGGTGATTGCCAGCCCTCCGGCAAAGGCGTAACCCAGACCTCTTTCACGGGGCATGGTTGAAGTATGAATCATCATTTTATCAATTGACTAGCCACTTTTCCTATCAGCATGGTACCATACTTTACAGTGACAGCCGAACTGAAGGGTAGTGATAGGCATGCTGGTATGCGGATCGAAACCTTACCGCCGGTAGCGGCGGTTGGGCATATTCTCTGCCACAATCTGGCCGATGCGCAGGGACGTAAAGCCTTTAGCAAAGGTCGGCGATTACAGACTGAAGATCTGGCGCGGTTAGCCGAGCTAGGCATCGCGGCGGTGCGAGTGGCCGTGCTGGCGCCGGATGATGTCCACGAAGACGAAGCGGCAGTGCGTTTAGCGCAAATCGTGGCCGGTCCGGGGGTGGCAATCGGCGAGCCGCATGCCGGTAGGGTCAATCTGCGCGCTACTGTTGATGGCCTGCTTTTGATTGACGCTGAGGGATTGTTGTCGATCAATTTAATTGATGGGCTGACCGTCGCCACTCTGCCTTCTTACACCCTGGTTACTGCCGGTCAAATGCTGGCAACGATCAAGATTATTCCGTTTGCAGTCCCGGCAGCCGATCTATCGCAGGCCGCAACGACTAGCTCCGGCGGAGTTATGCGGGTCACAATGTTAACGCGGCAGCGGATCGGCGTGGCGTTGGTCAGCAGCCTGGCTGGGCGAGCGCGAGTTGCGCGCGTGATGTTACCCGCTATCAGCGGACGGATCGCCGATCTAGGCGCAACTATGGTGGCGCAGCGCGAAGTATTGCCCGACGAAGCCGAAGTTGCTGCCGGCCTGGTAGAGCTGATCGAGTCAGGGGCCGATCTGATCATTGCTGCTGGCGAAACCTCGGTCGTTGATCGTGACGATGTCATTCCGCGCGCTGTGCGGAGACTTGGCGGTGAAATCGCTCATTACGGCGCGCCGGTGGAGCCGGGGAATCTGTTGTTACTTGCATACTTGCCCGGCGCAGATGGAGATATACCGGTCATCGGCGCGCCTGGCTGTGTGCGATCGCGCGACCAAAACATTGTTGACCTGATTCTTCCGCGTCTGATGGCTGGTGAACGGTTGGGGCGACGGGAAATTGCCGCGCTTGGACTGGGGGGATTGCTCGGTGCAGTGCGACAGGAAGCGAGGAGCCATCGAGATAACCGGGCTTGAAAGAAGAATAAGAACGATTGGCACAAGACATGATACTGAAGGGGGAAGGCGGCAATGAATCTTGAAAGTCTATACCACGACCGGCGCGAGGCGGCGCTGGCCGATTTCAATCGAGCAATTGCGATTGATGAAGCCTATGCGTGGGCTTACTTTCAGCGTGGTCAGGTATTGCGTGAATTGGGGCGAATGGAGGAAGCTCTGGCTGATTTGACCCGCGCTTGCGAACTGGAACCGGAAGACGCTGCCTATCACGCCGAGCGTGGTGAGACATTGCGCATGCTACGCCGTTACGAAGAGGCGTTGGCCGCTTTCTCGCGCGCAATCACGCTACGACCCGAATATCCCTGGGCGCTTGGCAGTCGCGGGCAGGTGTGGCGCGCGCTGCGACGCCATCACGAAGCGCTGTCCGATTTCGATGCCGCATTAGAGTTCAACCCCACGCTGGCGTGGGTGCATGCCGAACGTGGCGAGACCCTGCGCGCGCTCCGGCGCTATCCCGAGGCGATTGAGGCATTCAGTCATGCGCTGGCCATCGATCCCGATTATGTCTGGGCGCGGGGACATCGCGGCATTACCTATCGTGAAATGCAGGACTATCCGGCAGCGATTGCCGATTTCGACGCTGCCATTGCTTTGCAAAATAATATGCCATGGCTCTACGCCGAGCGTGGCGAGGCGCGTCGCCTCGCCGATGATTATGATGGCGCCCTCGCCGACTTGTCGCGCGCGATTGAACTTGATCCCGAATATGCCTGGGCTTTTGGCAGCCGCGGCGCCACGTTCCGCGCTATCGGTGACGTTGAGGCAGCATTGGCCGATTTCAACCGGGCGCTCGAACTCGATCCCGATTATACGTGGGTCTACATGCAGCGCGGTCTCTTGCATCGCAACGCTGACCGAACCGATGAAGCGCTGGCTGATTTTAGCCGCGTGCTTGAACTAGATCCCAATCACGTGAGCGCGCTCGCAGAGCGCGGCGAACTCTGGCGGTTGCGCCGTCGTTACAACGAAGCATTAGCTGACTTCAATCGCGCGCTCGAGTTGCAACCGGATCATGCGTGGGTGTTGGGTAGTCGCGGGCAGGTCTATCGAGTGCTGAGCCGCTATGAAGAGGCGTTAGCCGATTTCAATCGCGCGCTTGCGCTCAAGCCCGATGTGGTCTGGATGCTGGCCGAGCGTGGCGAAACACTCCGCCTGCTGCGGCGCTATAACGAGGCCATCGAAGATTTCAACCGGGCGCTCGAGCTCAGTCCTGACGACTCGTGGATCCTCAGCCGGCGCGGCGCTACCTATCAGGCGCTCAAAATCTACGAAGAGGCATTTATCGACCTGACCCGCGCAGTTGAGATCGATCCCAACAATGCCTGGGCCTGGGCGCAGCGTGGTTCGCTCTTTCGTCAGATGTGACTATGGGCGAGTCATGATCGGCGCGCAAGCGCGCCGGTCAGTCAATAGTGTCTTCTATGCTGCCGCACAGTGTCCTGGAATTGCCGGTACATCAACCGGTGTCACACAGACCCGTATGGTTCCTGCTCACCCACTTTCAACTTGAAAGTGGTGAGTTGGCGCATGAGTCAGGCCATCTCCTCGCTACTCTGGCTCTATTTTGTGGTATCATCGCTTGCGCCTGATCATCTTCAGCGAGGGAGGATCGCGCGGCAATGACCATCAATTATTCAGATTACTCGCGCCCGATACGGGTGGCGATGCTGGCGCGCGCCGTCTTCCCCTTGCATGGCTACGGCGGGATCGAGCGTCACGTCTATCATCTCACCAAGTACCTGACTCGATTGGGAGTGGAAGTGACACTCTATGTACAAACCCCGCCGGCGAATGCGGAACAACGTGATCTTCGTCCACGCGCTATTGAGACGTTGCGTTACGACTATACCTCACCGTTTTTGCCGCCAAATGGCGTGATCGGACGCCAGATCAACTTTCCGATCTATAGCTGGCGGATTGGGCGGCAGGCGGTGCAGCGCGCGCTCAACGGCGACTTTGATATTGTGCATACTCAGGGGTTGTGCGCCTTCGGATACGCTCTTGCCCGCCAACGTGACGCGCGTTTGCGCGTGATTCCCTTCATAGCCAATCCGCATGGGATGGAAGAATTCCGCACCCCTGACCGGCGCAAGTGGCTGGCATATGCCCCATTTCGCCAGCTTTACGCCTATGGCCATCGCCAGGCAGACCGGGTCATTGCAACCGATGCCTGCACCAAAGATGATCTCCCCCGCTATCTTGGCGTTGATCCGGCCAGGGTTGTGGTCATTCCCTCGGCGATTGATGTGGACGAATGTTTGTCACAGGTGCGGAGCGATTTGCGGACGGCGCTGCGGTTTCGGCTTGGCCTGACCAGAGGTGGGCCGATCTTGCTCAGTGTAGGCCGGTTAGAGCCAAACAAGGGTTTCGACATCTTGATCGCAGCCCTTGCGCGCTTGCGTGACGAGTTGCCGGCCAACTGGCGCTGGTTGCTGGTCGGCAGCGGTTCGGCCCGCGCGGCGCTTGAGCAGCAAGCCCGCGATGCCGGATTGGGCGAGCATGCGCTCTTCGTGGGTCGTTTAAGTGACGAAGAGCTGCACAGTCTCTACGAAGAGATCGATCTCTTTGTCCATCCAACGCGGTACGAAGGCAGCTCTCTGGTAACGCTTGAAGCGATGATCCATCGCCGACCGGTGGTAGCCAGCGCGATTGGCGGCATTCCCGATAAGGTGTTTCCCGGGCGCAACGGGTTGCTGGCGCAACCGGGTGATGTTGACGATCTCACTGCGCAACTGCGCGCTGCGTTTGCTGCGCGTGATCAGTGGTCGGGTTGGGGAGCGGAGGGCGAGCGGATCGCGCGCGCGACTTTTGATTGGCCGGTTGTGGCCCAGCAAACGCTCGACCTCTACCGCGAACTTCTTGCAGCTACGACCTTGCCCTCCAGTTGAGTAAATTGCTGTTATGCCGGTTCTATTCTGGCATACCGTGTTGCCGATGTTTATTCCATCAACGCTCGAATGCTTTTCTTGATATATGGCCGATCAGCGTGTTACAATACTGACTATGCGTTATATCCTGGTGATTGTCTGCGAAACTTGCTTTTACCCACTTCTCAGGGAATGCAATGAGCGATGTGACGGGGACGCCGGTACCTTCTCTCTTCCAGTTAATGCGCAATCTCCTGGCGTCTGACAATCCCCCCTTCATGGCCAGCAAGGCGACGCTGGTCGATTTAAGCCATACCCTCGAAGACTGTATCATCAACAATCGCTTACCCAGTGTCATCTTCACCGGTTTCCAGGAGAGCAGTCACTGGCGCGAAGAGACGCAACGCTACCTGGAAATGGCGCAGATTGCCAGCGCTATTTGCATCTTTGCCGGCGGTCAGCCGTCATTTCCCGACGAAAGGCACATTGCGGTAAACCTGGAGGCTGGCAATCCATTGCGGCAAGAATGGTTTGTGCTGGTCTTGACCGAATGGTTTTGCGCCATTCTCTGCGGGTTGGATCAGCAAGAACCGGTTGATCGCGAGGCTGATCGTCGTTTCGAAACACTGCTTACCTTTCAACCGGAAGCGGTGGAAAAGGCGCTCGATGTCTTGATTCCGGTTGTCATGCGGCACCGGCCCGATCGCGCCGCCGAACTGACTGCCGCTCGCATCCAGTTTCCGCCACGAACGCCGCATGGGCCGTACTTTTCACAAATTGTCTGCGCGGTTGTGAATCATATGCAGCGTCGCTACGATCAGCAACGGCAACTTGTCAGCGAGCTGCGCGAACTCAACGAGCGACAGCAGTCGTTAGAAGACGAGCTAGCGCGCCTCGGCGCGCCGGTAGTGCCGCTGTTGACCGGGGTCATCCTCTTGCCACTGATCGGTAGCATCGACTCACGGCGGGCGCAGCAAATTATGGAACATCTGCTAACCGGGATTGCCGAACACACTGCCGACGTTGCCATTATCGATATTACGGGGGTGGCAGTTGTCGATACAGCAGTGGCAAACTATCTGCTTCAGGCGATTCGCGCGGCGCGTTTGCTCGGTGCGCAGGTTATCATCACCGGCATTCGCGCTTCAGTTGCGCAAACGATGATCAACCTCGGCATCGATCTCGGGCAGGTCATCACGCGCAATACTCTGCGTGAAGGTATTGAAGCTGCCTGGCGCTGGATGGGTTACGAGTTGCGTCCGCTTGAGCAGAAATAGGCGCGCTGCGCGGAACGCGAGATGGAGTGAACGGTTTAGGAAATTTGCTTTTCTGCGGCATTGATCTGGTCAGGAACAGTTTGAGAAAGGTGAGATATTGTCAATCTTTGAAGTCGCTGGTTTAGGACACACCCAATCTATAGCAAAAGCATGTAATACAATTTGAGATATTTACCACGTTATCTGTTGCTTGTCCTGCTCAGATTGGTAGTCTCTGAAAAGCAGTCTCTGAAAAATTAAAATTGTTGATATTTCTTCGCTTCTTCCTCTATTTCTCTGTACTTCGCCCTTGCGCGCATTTCCAAAAACATCCAGGTGACCAGGAAAGTAATCACTCCTGCGCCAATAGACCACCCCGCATTTGCAACGTAAAGATAGGTGATCAGGCCGACATTGAGGGCATGGATCGTGCAGATGATGGATTGCGCTAACCCTCTGATGCCAGACTCGTTTTTGGTTACAAACGGCGTCGGCCCATCACGCAGCGACAATGATATATGTTTTCTTATGTATGGATGTTTGCTAACAAAGTAGCGCCGTATGCGAGCCAGGGCGCGCAGATTGTAATCGACATTCTTGTCGCGCTTGATGGTGAACTGGAAGGTGCTCAGGCCCAATAGTGTTAGAAACGACAACGCGCCAATGCTGACGAGTTGAACCGTTAGCGCAGAAGCGACACTGCTTTCACTGAAGACAATGAGCGCTCCCAAAATTGCAGAAGTTATTGTGATAAAGAAATTGAGCCGGTTTAAGCCTTCAGCCCTGATAGTTCGGATGTCTTCATTGATTTGCTCATATTCTGCCAGCAAAAAATCAACAATTTCGAGGTTTGTCTCAAGGTTTTCTGAGAGATGAATCGTCGGATGTTAGCCCGCTGTTGACGTTTGCTGCCCGATTCACTGTCGCTTTCTCCCCTGCTGTGGCGCTGTTGACGTTCGCTTTAAGCGCAGTTCTTGCCAGGATGCGCCGCGCCCGTTTCGATGTCTTCATCGTCGTTGCCTCTGCTCTGGTGAAGTAGCTAATCGTATATGCATTTAGTAATTTTTAGAGAATTGGATTTTACTCGCTATTCTAGCATGCCTGAGCTATGACCGCAAGGTGTTTTTAGGGGAGGGATTTAATTTTAGCCTGTGGAGAGTGCATGAAACGGCAGAAATCGATAGCCTTTGTTTAATAATGTATAAAACAGTAGATGCTAAAATGTTGAAAGTTCGCTTTTTGTTCGCAAACATTGTATTCGACACAATTTCTGTCGTTTATTCGTTGTTGGACACAGCTCTTTCACGGTTTCTCATTCATTCCGCCGATTCTTGAATTGTGGCGGAGTCATTGAATCGGTAGCCAACATACGGCTCAGTAATGATATAGCGCGGATGCGATGGGTCGGGCTCTAACTTTGTGCGCAGTCGCCGAATCACGCCTTTGACATAATCGGTTGAGTCAAGGTATTGCGGCCCCCAGACACGTTGCACGATCTGGCGCGCAGTGACAACGCCATCACGATGTGCCACCAGTTCGGCCAGTACCGCATACTCGATTGGGGTCAGATTGACCAGCTTTCCTTCGCGCAGCACCACCCGGCGGTTGGTGTCAATGACCAGATCGGCGCAATAGATGCGCGCCTGTGTGGTCTGGCCCCGGCGCAGCACCGCCCGGATACGCGCCAGTAATTCGCTCAGCCGGAATGGTTTCACCAGGTAGTCATCGGCACCATTGTCAAGCGCGGTCACAATGTCGGCTTCGGCCCCTTTGACGCTGACTACGATGATTGGGGTGGCGCTATGCTGTCGAATTTGCTGGCAGACGGCGATGCCGTTCAGAGCCGGCATCACCAGATCGAGTAAAATCAGGTCAGGCGCATACTGCTGGAACAGGTGCAATGCAGCCTCGCCATCACTGGCGATGGCAACGTCATATCCCTGCGCGCGCAAAGCTGGCGAGATCGCGGCGACAATGCCCGGATCATCATCCACAACCAGAATACGCTGGCTCATACGAACGCTTCCTCCGGTAACCACCCACCTGTTCGCTCGTGGGTAAGTGGTATCGCAATTCGGAATATGCTTCCGCCTCCCGGTCGTTCATCAACCCAGATTGTGCCATTATGAGCAGTGATGATGCCATGACAAATCGCCAACCCCAGTCCGCTGCCGCGCTGACGACCGTGGCGGTCGCGTTCGAGCCGGTAGAAACGGTCGAAGATCCGGCGCCGTTCCGCCAATGGAATCCCCGGCCCGCGATCGCTGATGCTCATGACCAGGTGGCTGTTGGTGCAGAAGGCTTCAATCGTGATCGGCCCGTCAGGCGGTCCGTACTTTTGGCCGTTTTCCAGCACATTCCACAATACCTGGCCGATCAGCATTGGATCGAGATATAACAGCGGCAGCGTCGGCGAGACCAGCGTTTCAATCCGGCAGTCTGGCCAGTGCTGGCGGAAATTGCTCACCACATCCTCGATCAGGGTTTTCAGCTCAATCCATTCGCGGTCGATGGGCAGTGATCCCGCCTCGATGCGCGAGAGATCGAGTAATTGATCGACGAAGCGGCTCAGGCGCGCTGTTTCGCGCGCAATGTTGCTGAGCAGGGCGCGATGTTCGCTGGCCGAGACGGCATGCTGGCGTTCCAGGAGGTCTTCGACTGAGGCTCGAATTGCGGTTAGCGGCGAGCGCAGATCGTGCGAGACGCTGGCGAGAAACGCGCTTTTCAGATGATTGGCTTGCCGCAAAGCTTCATTCTCATTCGCCACCCGACGCAGTCGCGCATTGCTCAGCGTCAGACCCAGTTGTTGCGCAATCGTGAGCAAGAGGGTCAAATCTTCCCCGCTGATGTGACGGTGAGCGCGACTGCCAATTAAGAGCGCGCCGGCGTTGGTAGCGTGCAGCGCTAGCGGTAACATGACCAGATCGCAAAAACCGGCCAGCGCGCGCGGCAATGTCTCGGTGGTTGTGGCGTGTTGACGGCAAAGCCAGACCGGTTGGCCGGTGGCAATGACCATTTCGACCATTGCCGTCACTTGCGCCGGTTCGATGGCCAGTGCCGGCACACTGATAACGGTATCCTGTGGTTCGTCTTTCAGCATGATGAGACCAGCGTCGAGGTGGGTGAGGGCAAGAATGCGTTGCAACACCATATCGAGTTGTCGCGCCGGATCGAGCAATCCACCCAGGAAGAGCGCCAGGGTGTTGAGCACCTCGGTCTGAGCGGCGTAGGCCTGCAAATCGGTGTACATGCGGGCATGCCGCAACATTGCCGCGCTGTGGGCCGCCAGGGTTGCGCCACACTGCTGGTCGATTGATGTCCAGGGAGTTTCCGGGAGGCGAACCATCAGAATGACGCTGCCGATGTCGGTCAGAGGAAACCCTACCAGGGTTGTCTGATGAAATGATGTAGTGATGAACGGACTCTGGCACGATCGCCAGGCTAAGATGGCCGGTTCGGTGATAGCCGCGCGCAAGATGCTCAGCGCCCGTTGACCGTTAGCGTCTGCTACTGCCCAGAAGTGGGTATATGGGCGCTCAACCGGCGTTCCTTCAACCAGCGCGACGGCGGTGGCGTCGAGCAAATGACCCATGTGTTCTACAATTACCTGCGGCGCGTGATCTGGATCGAAGATATTGCTGATCGCGCGCGTGGCGGCGGTGAGGCGCGTGAACCGATCCGGTCGCGGCGCCGGTTGTGGCGGCGCCGCTTCAACCGGGAATGGCGGTGTCCATCCGTTGAAGATACGGGGCCGAACGGGTTGTTTGACCCATTCCAGCCGGTAGCGCCGTTGCACTTCGGCGGCAGCCGCAGCCAGCACACCGGCCAGAAACGGACGCGCCAGCCGGTAGTCGCCGGTGATGTCCAGCACGCCGATCAAACGTCCATCAGCGGGATGAATTACCGGCGCAGCCGTGCAGGTAACATCTTGCCAGCCATTGCAATAGTGCTCGGCGCCGACCAGTTGCACGACCTGCCTGGTTGTCAATGCCACGCCAATCGCAAATCGCATTGGTGCCGGCAACCGCTTCGCTCCAGTTGCTGCCCGGCAGCAATCCTTTGCGCGCCAGACGGCGGCGACAGGTCAGGTCGCCATCAACGTCAAGCAGCGTTCCTTCCGCATCACTGACTGCAATCACATATCCGACACTGCCCAGCGTGGCGCGCAAGCGTAACAACACCGGATGCGCCGCGCGCAGGAAGGGCGCATTCAGCTCGCGCAATTCGCGTAATTGATGGTCATCAGGCGCCGCAAATTGGGCCAGATTCAAATCGGCATTGACGGCCAGCTCACGGCAACGTCGCCACGATTCACGAATGATCGATCGTACCGGCGAGAGATCGACCGCATTGCAACTGAGAAATGCTTCCCGCAAAGCGGCGACCTGCCAGACCAGCGTATCCAGATCAGTCGTGGTCATCGCGCGTTGCACCGTCTCGCTCATAGCGCCTCCCTGCGCAAGCGATCTATTCAGGTTTTTGGGTGGATGATCAGGTTATACCACACCTTAACCGGTAGCGTCTACTGCTGCTGGCAATTTTTCACCGGTTTTTCACCGCTCGATCGGGTGAGTTTCTGCTACGATGCTGGCAACCCCATCTGCGATCAATACAACCGGCGTCGGTTATCAGGATTGTCATCGTTGACAGGAGGAGTGTATGTACCGCACCGCTGATGGCCGCGAGATTTTCGTGATCGATGCTCACACCCATCTGTGGGACGCCAGTCCGGAGAATCAGCGCGGCAAGTTGGGCAAAGGCTGGATCGATTGCTTCTATGCCTACCACAAGAACCTCTCGCCGGCAGATAAGGTTTGGACACTCGAACACTACCAGCGCTACTCGGTTGAAGACATGGCGCGCGATCTCTTCGTCGAGGGCTACGTCGATATGTGCATTCTGCAATCGACCAACCTCTTCGACTTCTACCACACCGGTTTTAATCCCATCGAGCGCAATGCGCAGTTGAAGGAGGCGTTCCCCGAGCGAGTTATTCTCAATGGCTCGTTCGATCCCCGGCACGGCGAAGATGGCCCGCTCGGCCTGAATGCCTTGCGCCGGGCAAAGGAACAATACGACATCAAAGGCGTCAAGCTCTACACTGCCGAGTGGCACAATGGCTCGCGCGGTTGGCGGTTGAACGATCCAGCGGCTTACCCCTTCTTTGAGGAGTGCGAACGACTCGGTATCACTAACATCCACATTCACAAGGGACCGACCATCTGGCCGCTTGACCGCGACTCGTTCGATGTGGCCGATGTTGACTACGTTGCCACCGATTTTCCCGGCCTCACCTTTATCGTCGAGCACTGCGGTCTGCCACGCCTGGAAGACTTTTGCTGGATTGCCACGCAAGAGACCAATGTTTGGGGTGGCCTGGCGGTTGCGATGCCCTTCATTCACTCACGTCCGCGCTATTTCGCCGAGATCATGGCCAATCTGCTCTACTGGCTTGGCCCTGACAAGCTGACCTTCGCCAGCGATTATGCTCTCTGGACGCCGGGCTGGCTGATCGAGAAGTTTATGGCCTTTGAACTGCCCGAAGATTTAGAGCAGGAATTCGGGGTGAAATTAACCCTGGAAAACAAGGAGAAGATTCTCGGTCTAAACGCTGCCCGTCTCTACGGGATTGACGTTGAGGCGAAGAAAGAACAGTTACGGGCAATGCCGGTCGTGCTCGACGGCGCTGCGCCCGCTACCGCCTGAGAGGTGTTGCCGTGCCTGAGCTTGCCGACATTCAGCGCGCGTTAGCCGAAGTCTACGATCCGGAACTCGATACACCGATCACCGAGCTGGGATTTGTTAATGAGGTGCAGATCAGCGGTGATCACGTCACCGTAACCTACACCGTTCCTACCTTTTGGTGCGCGCCCAACTTCGTTTTTATGATGTCGCAAGACATTCGCGCCGAGGTGAGTCGAGTGCCAGGAGTGGCTGGGGTTACCGTCGTCGTGCGTAACAACTGTCTGGAAGACGAGATCAACGCCGGGGTAAATGCCGGTCGCAGTTTTGCCGAAACCTTTCCCGCCGATGTGGGGACGAAGGCCGATCTGGAAGCGCTACGCCATACCTTCACTGTGAAAGGGTTTCTTGCCCGGCAGGATGCGCTGCTGCGCCGGATGCGACAGGCCGGTTTGCGCGATGCAACCATTCTCGATTTGCGCGTCGGTGATGTTGTCGCGCAAGGCGAAGATCTCTTCGTCGCGACTGCTGCGGATTGTCCTCCGCAACGGATTGCGCTGGCTGCGGCTGATCTGGCACGTTACCTGCACAAGCGGCGTCGGCTTGGTCTGCCGGTAGCGGCAAACGATTGGCTATTCACCACGGTTGACGGCCAGCCGATTGCTGAAGCCGAGCTGGCCACCTATCTGCGCTACTCACGCGCTGCCCGGCTTAATATCGCTTTCAACACCAGCCTCTGTGAAGGTCTCCTCCGCACCCAGTTCTTTCCCGAACGGCAATACGACTATTCCAGTGTTGGTGACCGCCTGATCTTGCAATGAGGAGCCACGCTTATGCGAGCTGCCCGTTTACACGAGTACGATGAGCATCTGAACGTCCAGCTTCAACTTGAGGATGTCCCGTTGCCCAAAATCACCAAACCCGGTGAAGTAATTGTCCGGATTGGCGCTGCCGGTCTGTGCCGCACCGATCTGCACATCATTGAAGGGGTGTGGAAAGACATTCAAGACCCACAGCGCACCTTGCTCCCCTACATTCTCGGCCACGAAAATGCCGGGTGGGTTGAGGAAGTCGGTCCTGGCGTGACAACGGTCAAGGTCGGCGATCCCGTGATCTGTCATCCTCTGCGTTCGTGCGGCGTTTGTCTGGGCTGCCGGCGCGGGGAAGACATGTACTGCGAGCATGGCAGTTTTCCCGGTCTCAACTGCGATGGCGGTTTCGCCGAATACATGCTGACTAACGAGCGCGCGCTCATCAAGCTCAATCCGAATGTCGCGCCGGTTGATGTCGCGCCGCTTGCCGATGCCGGAATCACCGCTTACCGGGTGGCCAAAAAGGCGGCGCGAAAACTCAATCCCGGCCAATATTGCGTCATTCTCGGCGTAGGTGGTCTGGGTCACATTGCGCTCCAATCGGTGCGCGAGCTTTGCGGCGCGCGGATCATAGCCGTTGATCGATCGGAAGCGGCGCGCAACCTGGCCCGCGATCTGGGCGCGCATCACGTGCTCGATGGCGGTGACTCAATTGTGCAAGAGGTTAAAGAACTCACTCATGGCGGCGCGCATGTCGTGATCGATTTCGTTGGTGAGCTGGGCGCCGAGCAGGTTTCCTGGCAAATGCTGCGTCAGGGTGGCACACACTACGTTGTCGGCTATGGCGGCGCGGTCAATGTGCCAACGGTTCATATGATCATCACCGAAATCGCCATCGAGGGTAGCCTGGTCGGCAACTATGTAGAACTGGTCGAATTGATGGAACTGAATGCCGAAGGCCGCGTGAAGCTGCATGGACAGCAATACCGGCTAGACCAGATCAATCAGGCTATCGACGATTTCAAAAACCGGCGCATTGCCGGTCGCGCGGTAATCGTGCCCTGATTGAGCGCAATTGCGGGGGTAGGTTCGCGCAACCTGCCCCCAGATTGTTTCCCTTGCCAGATCGACACGTTTGGCGGCTCCAGCCCTGTTTTTGCAGTCCGGTTGCTCGTCGGGAGCGCAATTGACCACGGGCCTGCTCAGCGCAACCTCTTCACCTCCTCTTTATCCCGGCTTCACGCTACCATCATCAGAGCTTCATCACGATGCCTTACACTCATAATCGGGATCGCGCATCGTGGTTTACAGGAGCACATTCGTGGTAGCATCCTTCAGCGCAGCCGACCTGCACATTCATACCACTGCCAGTGACGGCACTGCCTCGCCAGAGGCAGTGCTGTCGTATGTTGCCGGCAAGACCGATCTGCGCGTGATCGCAATTACCGATCACGATACGCTGGCCGGAGCGTTAGTGGCCCGTCGCCTGGCACCGCAGTACGGAATCGAAGTGATCGTTGGCTGCGAAATTTCCACCCAGGTTGGTCATCTGTTAGCTCTGTTCATCGAACAACCGGTGCCTGCCGGCCTCGATCTGGCAACCACTGTGGCGCTGGTGCATGCTCAGGGTGGGATGGCATTTGCCGCTCATCCCTTTGGCGCATTAGTGCCATCAATCGGTCGGCGATGCCTGCTCGGGCCAGAACGGACCGATCTCGACTGGTCATTGCTCGATGGCATAGAGGTCTTCAACGCCAGTTTGTGGTATCCGGCCAACAATCGGCGCGCAGCGCGGAAAGCGCAAGCGCTCAGCCTGACGCAAATCGGTGGCAGCGACGCGCACAACCTGGCCATGATTGGCGCCGGTCGCACGCTGTTTCCCGGACAAAGCGCCGCTGATTTGCGGTATGCGCTGCAACGGCGCGCAACACTGGTGACCGGGAAAGCCTGGGGCTGGCGTGGCGTGGCCGGTGTTGCGCGCGAACAGATCCAGCAGTGGTTCGATCGCCGCCAGACCGATTCGGTGGAAATGACCGGCTCGCTTCAGTAGCGATTACCTGGCCCACTCACCGATCGGCGGGCCGGCTTCGAAAAAGATTGTTGGCAAGAGATCGAGTTGTCGGCTGAGCCATGGCAAAGCGGCAGACAGAAGCTGTCGGCGCAGGCGAGCCGGCAGCAACAAGCCGAGCAATGCTCCGGCGCGAGCCAGTCGGTGTTGCTGGCGGCGAGCCAGTCTAATCAGGCGCGCCGCCAGTCGCGCTTTAGTCAGGGTCAGGCGTGGCGCTTGCTCCCAACGGTCGAGAAAGCGCGATAGCTCGGCGAGTTCCAGTGGCGGAAAATCGGCACGTTCACCCCATTGGCGCTGATGATACTCGATTGCCAGTCTCAGCGCGCGCGTTTCGGCTTCCAGATCGCGCGGTTGCCCATCACGGGCCATAGCGGCCAGCGGCAGCAGCAGGGCGCGCGTTGCCTGCGATAGAGTCAGCGCATCGTGTAAATAACGCAGACTGGTAACGATCTGGGATACTTCGACATCGAAAGAGGGCGCTTTCAGCGCCACCAGGTCGGCCAGCTCACCGGCCACTTGCGCCGCATAACCGGCGCGTTCAATCACCAGCGCCGGGTCAGGCAACACCTCGGACAGATAGACCCACACCGGGAGCGCAACGGTCGGGCGCATCCACCAGATCCATAGCAACGAAGGCATCACGATGCCGCCAAACCGTTCTATCCCCGGCGATTGCCCAAAATACCAGCCCTGCTCGATCAATGACTCTGATTTGAGGTAAGCCGTTGCCACAGCATCGGCAAAAGCGGCGCCATAGACGGCTAACCGATGGGCAAACCACTCGCGCGCAAACGCCGCTGCATCGATAGCAGGTTGTTGGGCCAGCGCTGCCGTGATCGCGCTACTGGCTTCCGTCCAGAGATTCCAGCCGTTTGGACCAAGCGAAGCCGCGCCGCCACCCCACCCGCCGGTGCCATTCCATGCCCAGATCCCGACGCAGCGCGGTTCGGCGGCAGCCCGCCGGATTGCGGCGCTATGCAGCTCTACCACACCGGAGGGAACCAGGCCAAACAGCTCGTATTCGCGTCGGTTTTGCAACTCGACGATCTGGCGCGGGCCGGGCAGACCAAGCGTGGGATTGACGGGCAACAGGCGGAAAAAGTCGGCAGGAGTGTGCTTGAGTGAAACCAGCAGATGTGGGTCACGCTGATCGGCAAAGACAGCCCGATAGCGATCTGGCGATGAGAGTAGATCGCCAGCTTCGCCAATTCCGAGCGTCCACGTCCGCATAATCAGGTGTCGATCAAAGCGATTGCATACCGGCAAGAGTGTTGCGATCAGGCGCCTGATTGCCGCCACGTCGTGATAGATCAGATGACCGGTATAACCGGCGCAATCGTGTGCGCCACCTGTCTCGCCGATGCGAATGATCACACCACTCACCATCGGCAGCGCGGTGAAAAGATCGATCAATGCGGCCTGATTGAGCTCATCCAGCCTGGGATTGCCGGCAAAGAGTGGCCCAACCTGCGATCGCAACTCCGGCGTCATCCACTGCATATCACTGGTCACGTAGACCTGCATCCCCCGCGCTGCTGCCTCGGTCAGCAATGGCGCAAGCGCTGCGCGGTAAGCCAGCGCGCGTAACCGGTAAGGGCTATGTGGCGTGTAGTATGGCTTGGGGGCCTGATCGAATGTGACCAGGTGCGCCAGATTGTCGATCACAATTCCGGTATAACCCTGTGCCTGCGCCGCGGCCAGATATGTGTGTGCCCGTTCCACGCCGCGTTGTATTTGCGCCTCAGCGACGTATGGCGGCACTGGAAGATCAATCTGGCTAAACGGAAACGATGACCAATTCCGCACCGGCGCTGATGGATCGATAAAGGGGCCATTGATGTCAATCAGACGAAGCGAGAGTGTCATAGCTGCAACGGTTCAGCATCAATATCAAGCCAGTGTTAAGATTTGATTATACCTGAGTAAAATATCAATTCAAGGGAAGATCAGGTAACACAAAGCGGGGAAAGTGATCATTTGAGGGAAGCAATTCGTTCGCCAGAAAAATCAGGACGCGAGCATTGGGGAAACTGCCAGAGTCAACGCAGTGCGCAGCGAGCCGAAGACCAAAACCTCTTTACAATACAGAACAATTGTGCTACAATGTCCGCACTTAACGAAGCAGTACGGGCAAGGAAGAGGAGCAACGCAATGATAGGCCGCAACCGAGTTCACGTCATTACCGAAGCCATTACTCTCCAGTACGCCAACGGCAAGAGCGTAGCCCGACTGGTAGGCGGCAAACGCTTTTCCCCTTATATCGGCTTCCACATCGAAATCGGGCGTGACGACGAACTCGATGCTCGTCTGAAAGCGGCCCAAATCGCGCAAATCGAAATTAAACACCAGCGTCAGGGCGGGGCGGAAGTGATCCGCCACTGGGCGCTCGGCGAGACCATTCGCTTCTACCCGGTAACCAGTGGTCCGGTTGCTACCACCGTCGCCAGCAGCCTTGGGCGCAATGCGGCAGCGACTGCTGCTGCCGGCATCGGGTTGCGTTGGGGCAGCAACGACCGCAGTCGCATGGCCGTGCGCGGCTATCTCGATCTGCTCGTGCAGCTCGATCTGGTTCGCCTGGTACAGCTCTCCGTCCGTTCCCGGATGAGCGATGTCTTGCTAACCGCCTTACTCGACCACGGGCGTGTTTGTGAACAGGCAGATCACCTTATCGACCGCGCGCAGCACCCCGATCTGGTCACATTTCACGAGTTAGCGTTACCACTCGGCCCCGGCGAGGAAGAGGAATGGGGCAAGGGTGAAACGACCACGGTCGTACCTTTCAAGAGTTTGCATCCTGCCGAGATCGACCGCGACTACGTTCAACAGCACTGGCGACCCGACAGCGTTCATCGCGCTGCGCTACGCGACTGGGATGGGATTCAAGCCTGGGCCAACAGCTACACATTGCAGGCCGAGGAACGTTCCTTCGGCGAACGCGCCGAGTCGGTCGATACGGTAGAGCAGGGTTAACGCGCTGTCGCGCCGTCCTCACCAGCGTGTAACAGTGGAAGTGGCGAGAGATCCAGGCAATTGGTGACTCTCTGCGCAGCACACGCAGAGGAGCGACGGAGAACCCGGTAATTTTATCGATGCCACTTCCACTGGCGCGCGGGCGCGTGAAGCGAGCTGCCGGCGCGATGGTGGGGTCACTACCAGCGGTGGGCGAAGCGGTCTGCTGGCGCGATGGCGGGGTCCCTGCTAACGGTGGGCGGCGCGTAAAGCGAGCTGCCGGCGCGATGGTGGGGTCACTACCAGCGGTGGGCGAAGCGGTCTGCTGGCGCGATGGCGGGGCCCCTGCTAGCGGTGGGCGGCGCGTGAAGCGAGCTGCTGGCGCGATGGCAGAACCACTGCAAGCGGTGGGCGGCGCGTGAAGCGAGCTGTCGGCGCGATGGCGGGGCCCCTGCAAGCGGTGGGCGAAGCGAGCTGCGGGCGCGATGGCGGGCCCCCTGCAAGCGGTGGGCGGCGCGTGAAGCGAGCTGTCGGCGCGATGGCAGAACCACTGCTAGCGGTGGGCGGCGCGCGAAGTGAGCTGCGAGCGCGATGGCGGGGCCCCTGCTAGCGGTGGGCGGCGCGGGAGCGATGTCGCTGAACGGCACTGCCCGGACTGGCACGCAGCGATAGCGCGACGCAGCTCATCGCCAACCACTCGACGCCGTTACCGCTGAAACTTGGTGCCCCGCACAACTTGCACATCGGTCGTGTATGCAATCACGGCAAAGTGAGGGAAGTAGTGAGTCGCCAGATGTTGCAAGATCTGATCAGCAATTTCCGGCGCAACGAGCGTCTCGATGCGCAGATTCTTCCCTTCCCAATCACTGGCGTGAATGCCACGAGTGCCCTCGCCGCGCGCTAACCCGATAGTATATCCACGCGCGCCGAGCTGACGCAAATCGTGCAAAATGCGCTCTTCCAGCACCGCTTCGGCGATAATGGTGACCAGTTTGACCGTTGTTAGTTCCATCTCGTTGCCCTTTCCGCGCTCACCGACTACCGGACGATCCACGTTGCCAGCGTGTAGTAGAGTGGCAACCCTAACGCCAGGTTGAACGGGAAGGTAATACCGAGTGCCGCCGTCAGGTAAAAACCGGGATTGGCCTGCGGCAACGCGATGCGCACTGCTGCCGGCGCAGCAATGTACGAGGCGCTGGCTGCCAAAACACCCAGAATTGTGCTGCCACCCAGTGACAGGCCGGCAAGGCTGCCAAACCAAACGCCGAGCAATCCGTTGATCACTGGCATGATAATCGCAAAACCGAGCAAAAACCAGCCAGCAGTGGGCAGATCGCGAAATCGCCGCGCTGCTACCATCCCGAGTTCGAGCAGAAAGAAGGTCAATGCGCCTTTAAACAGGTCAACGAATAGTGGAGCCACCTCTTTGCCGCCGCGCGGCCCGGCCAGCCAGCCAATAACCATGCCTCCTACCAGCAGCAAAATGCTTTTGCTGGTCAGTAATTCACGCACGGCTTCGCGCCAGTCGCCGCCTTGCTGGCCGCCGGCCATCTGCGCAATCATCAACGCAATAACAATAGCCGGAACTTCTAAAATCGCTACCAGCGCCGGCATAAATCCTTCGTAACGCGCGCCAACAGTATCAAGAAAGGTTTGTGATGCCGCAAATGTGACTGCCGATACCGAACCGTAGTGGGCTGCCAGCGCTGCCGCATCGGCAATGCTAAGTTTACCGATGCGACGGGCAACGGTGTAGGCGACCACCGGAATAATGATGCCGAGCATCAGTGTTGCCAGGGCTGGGGCCCAAAAGACGGCCAGGCTTGTTTCGGCCAGGGCAATGCCACCTTTCAGACCGATTGCCAGCAACAAATAGATCGAGAGGGTTGTGTACAGTTCATCAGGGAGCTTAAGGTCACTGCGAAGCAGGGTTGCCGCGATACCGAGCGCGAATGCCAGAACCATCGGTGAGAGCAGATTGATCTGTAACAGTTCAACGATTGCCATATCGATCCCTTGCCCAAAAGCGCTTTTCCGTATCTGTTATCCTACCACTTCGCGTAACGATGATAGCAGTGCTACAATAAGAGCCATCGGGACATCTTGTCGAACTGTAAGGAGTTGCGTTATATGGCCGCCACGATGTCGGCAACCTCAGAGCGGTTGCCTCTGGCAACCCGGCTAGCGTTCGGCGCCGGTGATCTCGGCCCGGCTATCGCCACGATTGTTGCTTCATTCTTTCAGCTCTACTTTCTAACCACAATTGCCGGTTTGCCGCCGGGTCTGGCCGGCACGATTTTGCTGATCGTCAAAATCTGGGATGCGGTGAACGATCCGATCATCGGCTGGTTAACCGATAAAACTCAGACTCGTTGGGGGCGGCGACGGCCCTGGTTGTTGTTCGGCGCAGCTCCGTTTGGCTTGCTCTTCTTCTTGCAGTGGGTGGTGCCGCCATTCGATATTACCAGTAAGTTTATCTACTATCTTGTCATTGCTCTGCTATTCGATACCGCTTTTACGGTTGTCAACGTGCCTTACACCGCTCTCACACCCGAACTTACCCGCGATTATGATGAACGCACTGCGCTCAATTCCTACCGTTTTGCCTTTAGCATTGGCGGTAGCCTGCTCGGTGGTATTTTGCACCAGATCATTGTCGGTCAGTTTAGCGACCAGCAGACCGGTTATCTGGTCTCGGGCGCTGTGGTTGGAGTCCTGATTGCGGTACCCTTTCTCTGGTGTTTTTTTGGCACTCGTGAACGGTACGAGCCAGAACCGGGCACCGAAGAACTCAGCCTGCCTGATCAGATTCGCTATGTCTTCAAGAATCGACCTTTTTTGTTTGTTGTGGGAATTTATATGTTTTCGTGGCTGGCGGTTCAGGTTACCTCCAGCGTGCTCACCTTTTTCATTGTCTTCTGGCTGGGCAGCGTGCCGCAATTTCCGGCCAGCGCCTTTGGCCTGACGTTCGCCAGCGCCAATGATCTGATCCCGATTATGCTGTTTGCCGTGCAAGGCTCGGCGCTGATCTTTCTCTTTGTCTGGAGTGCCGTGAGCCGTCGTATCGGCAAGAAAGCGGTCTATATGATCGGAAGTCTGATCTGGATCGCTGTTCAAGCATTTCTCTTTTTTCTTCAGCCCGAACAGATCACGCTGGCAATTGTCCTTGGGGTGATTGCCGGAGCCGGTGTTGCTACCGCCTACCTCATCCCATGGAGTATGATGCCCGACGTGATCGAGCTTGATGAGCTAGAGACCGGTCAGCGTCGCGAGGGGATGTTCTACGGTTTCATGGTGCTGTTGCAGAAGATGGGTCTGGCCTTAGGGCTATTTTTGGTTGGTTTGGCCTTGCAGTTTGCCGGTTTCAACGAAACTCTGCAACCCGGTCAGCAACCTGAAAGCGCCCTGCTGGCGATCCGACTGCTGATCGGTCCGCTCCCAACAGTTATCTTGATTTGTGGCATGATCTTGACCGCCTTTTACCCGATTACCAAAACCAGCCACACCGCGACGCTGGAACGCCTGGCTGCCCGGCGGGCCGAACGTGTAGCGTCATGACATGTCAGCCTGGCAGATGGAAGCGTGGGCCACACTGGCGCGTCTGCGCTGGTCCCTCCTAACTGCATTCACCGACTGCGCGTGACGCCAATCCGCGGGCAAAGATCGCGGATCGGGCAGATGCTACATCGCGGCGAGATTGGGTGACAGATATTCTGCCCTAATGTGACGAGCAGGCGGTTGATCGGGATCCAGTAGCGCTGCGGCAGTGTGGCCCGCAACGCCAGTTCGGTCTCTTCAGGGGTTCGCGTTTTGACATAACCCCAGCGATTGCAGATGCGGTGGACGTGGATGTCCACGCAAATACCCGGTAACCCATACCCGGCTGTCACCACCAGATTGGCCGTCTTGCGGCCTACGCCGGGCAGTTTGAGCAGCTCGTCAAGGTCAGAAGGGACTTTGCCATTGTACCGTTCCAGCAATATCTGGCAAATAGCCACAATCTGGCGCGCTTTGACCCGGTAAAAGCCAACCGGATAAATAAGCCCGGCAATGCGTTCAGCGCCGAGAGCCAGCATCGCCTCCGGCGTATCGGCGACTGCAAACAATCGCGGCGCGACAACTGCGGTGAGCGTGTCTTTAGTGCGCAGGCTGAGAATGGTAGCGATCAGGATACGGAATGGTGTCTGACTCGCCTCGCCCATCTGGTCAATCAGCGGTGGGGTGAATACCGTCAATTCACGTTCCAGTGTCTCTAATGCCTGTTCAATGGGAAACCGGGTTGTCGTCACGGTTCCTCCTATCTTGCGCTGGTAAACCAGGCCGGTGTGCCGTATGATGATAAGCGAAGTTTTCGCAGACTGCTGTCAGGCTCTCTCAAGATCCGGCGCGAAGTCATGTGCCGTGGTGGGTCAGGAAATACGCGATCTGTGTTTGGATCGGCCATCCACACATACGTGCCAATAACCTGAGGAGCATCGCTATGCATAAACGCTGGTTCATCTGGTGGATGGCGATATTGCTCATCACCTCCTGCGCTTCAGCGCCGTCTACGTCCACACCATCAGCGACCATCACATTACCGCCAGAGAGTTCGTCTGTGCCGCCGACCTTATCGCCGACCACTCAGGCCGTTGTTCCTACGGCGCCCCCATCGCCGGCGGTTACACCAACGACGCCGGCCATCGTTGTCCTGCCTGCTCCAGTGTACCTGATTCAGAATGATCAGATTGCGCGACTCGAGCCTGATGGTGAACGGCTGACGCCAATTACCTACGAACCACTGCCGGTACGTGACATGAGTGTAGCCGCCAATGGCACGCTGGTCTATCTGACTGGCGACGAGCTGGTGGCGCTCGATGGAGCGGGGCGGCGCGTGTTGCTGCGCGAACGAGCCATCAGCAATCCGCGCATTTCTCCCGATGGGCAAGTGGTGGCCTATCATCTCGATGAACCTGCGCCTGGTCTCATCATTGGGCGCGATGATTCACCGAACGGTGTCTACCTGAGCTCCATTACCGGTGGCCGCCCCAGCCTGTTCGTCGCCGATGATCCAGAACCGGCTGAACCGAATGTTGAACAGCCGGCCTGGCGCTATCAACCGGTGGCGTGGTCGCCTGACGGATCGCGCCTGCTCCTGTATGCGGTGATGCTGCCGGAAATGGGCATTCCCGGCGGCGAAGCAGTGATTGTCGGTCTAAATAATCAGGTGGTTCGTGTATTCAGTTGTTGCGAAGAGGAGGCATGGAGTGTTGACGGGACAGAATTAACCGTTGCCGGCGGCGGACCCGGCCCGGATATTCGCTTCGGTCTGTACCGGATCGATGTCACGCAGGGGGTAGAATTACCGGTGTTAACGAGCGATGACACCACGATTCCACTGGCGCGCGCGCCGCAACGACTGGCCGATGACATCATCTATGCCTTCGTCGAACTGGTAAGCTGGAATGACTACAGTTGGGAATATCCCTTTCGCCCGCAGATGGCGCGGGTAACCGATGATGGTGTCGTCACTTCAGTGCGGCCAGAGCGAATCGGTGAGCCGCTGGTCGTTGTATGGGATGCTCAGGCCCGTGGCGCGCTGGTTCGTTTTGCCGAAACCGATAGGCTAATCTGGCTGCCGACCGACCCGAATCTGTCGCCAAAGACAACGGCTGCAACCGGATTTGCCTTCATGTGGGCGCCGGCAACCGATCTTGCCCAACGCGATTGTAGTAGTTTCACCGTTCTTGCTCCCCAAACCGATGCTGCCCGGCGCTACGATCCGGCAGTGTATGATGCGCAAGGACGACTGGCCATGCTGGGGTTCGATCCCGGCCCAATTGATGGCTTCTTCGGCCCGGCTACTGCGGCGGCGGCGCGCGCTTTCCGCGTCAGTGTTGGCCTGGCTGCGGGAGATGACATTGACTGTGCCACATGGCAAGCGCTCTTGACCCGGAGCATTGCGCCATGATCATTCCTGACGATGTTGCCATGCTCGTCATTGCCATCCATGCTGCGCCCCACCGGCTGGTACTCGCCTTTGCCGGCGCCGGCAGTCTCGGTCTGGCCTGGTTGCACGCTGTAGCCGGTTCATCGCGCACTGTATTGGAAGCGATTGACGCATACTCGGCACAGTCGCGACAGTCGCTGACCGGCGTGATTAACGCGCCAGCGGTTAGCGCTGTCACGGCGCAGGCGATGGCTACCTGGGCCTACCGCCGCGCGCAGTCGTTGAGTGATGGCGCATGGCCGCTGTTGGGGGTAGGTCTGACCGCAGCGATCGCCACCGATCGCGAGCGGCGCGGTGCCGATCGTGCGTTCCTTGCTATTCAAAGCGCGGTCGGTGTACAGACGGCGCATCTGACCATGACGCGCGATCAACAACGGATCGATCAGGAAATGCTGGTAAGTCGCTGGCTGATCAATGAAATTGCCCGCGCATGTGGGATCGGCGCTGAGGAAACAAAAGCCTGCCAGCAGTGCCCGCAGGATTCGTGAAGAATCGCGCAATTCTAATCCAACACGACCGGTTTTCTTGACAATTTAGCCTGCCTGTGGTACTGTGCAGACACTCTGCACCTCCGTAAACACAACGATACAAAGGTGATGGTGTTGCGCAACACAACGTTGTGTCTGGCAGCGCAGACGGGATGCATCAACGGTTCATCGACCGCTCGTTTGGTGTACCCGTTTTTTGGTGCAGAATTGCGCAGCGCCATTTTGGCGCCACAACCAACGGATGTCGAGTGGGAGCAGTCCGATCAGCAACATCAGATGACTTTGCCGCCACCTGCCTGCTGGCGGCGCGGGTGTGAGGATAGCGGACTGCTGCCAACTCTGATCATCAAAACAGGCATTCGTTTTAGGAGTTGAGGAGGTTCATGTGTCGCACAAACGGCTCTGGGCCTGGATGGCCCTCATGGCAGTGGTAGCGATAGTTCTGGCCGCATGCGGAACGCAACAGCCGCAGGCTCAGCCAACCACTGCGCCGGCTCCGACCGAAGCGCCGGCTGCGCAACCGACGGCTGCGCCGGCTCCGACCGAAGCGCCGGCTGCGCAACCGACGGCTGCGCCGGCTCCGACCGAAGCGCCGGCTGCGCAACCGGGTGGTAAGTTGACGATCCTGTACTGGCAGGCAGTGACAACGCTGAATCCGCACCTGGCAACCGGCACCAAGGACTTCGATGGCGCGACAGTGATTCTCGAACCGCTGGCTCGCTACAACCAGGATGACGAGCTGGTTCCTTTCCTGGCTGCCGAAATCCCCACTGTTGAGAACGGTGGCGTTGCGCAAGACGGCACCAGCGTGACCTGGAAGATCAAGCCTGGCCTGAAGTGGTCGGATGGCACTGACTTCACCATCGACGACATCATCTTCACCTGGCAGTACTGCGCCGATCCGGCGACCGCTTGCACAACCAAAGCGGCATTCGATCCAATCGGGAATATCGAGAAGATCGATGACACCACGCTGAAGATCACCTGGAAAGAGCCAACTGCCGATCCCTACATTGCGTTTGTTGGCCCGTTTGGGATGATTTTGCAGAAGAAGCAGTTTGAAAACTGCATCGGCGCCGCTGCCAGCACCAGCGCCGAATGCCAGGCCGCCAATCTGGCTCCGATTGGAACGAATGCCTGGAAGTTGCGCGAACTGCGCCCCGGTGATACGGTCATCTACGAGCGCAACCCCTTCTTCCGCGACGCCGATAAGGTCTTCTTCGACGAAGTTGAGATCAAGGGTGGCGGCGATGCAACTTCGGCAGCCCGCGCCGTTTGCGAGACTGGCGAAGTTGACTTTGCCTGGAACCTGCAAATTCCGAAGGCTGTGCTGGAGCCGATCCTGGCCAGTGGCAAATGTGACGCTATCGCCGGTGGTTCGTTCGGCGTCGAGCGCATCGTGGTAAACTTCGCCAACCCCGATCCGGCGTTGGGCGATAAGCGCAGCGAGCCTGATCAGCCGCATCCCTTCCTCACCGATCCGGCAGTGCGCCGCGCTATCTCGCTGGCAATCGATCGCAAGGCTATTGCCGAGCAGCTCTATGGCCCGACCGGTGAACCAACATGCAACATTCTGGTAGTGCCGGCAGCGGTTAATTCGCCCAATACGACTTGTGAGCGCGATGTTGCCGAAGCCAACCGCATTCTCGACGAAGCAGGCTGGGTGCGCAACGGTCCCGTTCGCGAAAAGAACGGCGTGAAGCTGATCGTCTCCTTCCAAACCAGCATCAATACGCTGCGCCAGGGTGAGCAGGCGATTATCAAGTCGAATCTGGCCGAGATCGGTATTCAGGTGAACGTCAAGGCAATTGATGCGGCGGTCTTCTTTGGTGGTGATGCCGGCAACCCGGACACGCTGAACAAGTTCTACGCCGATTTGCAGATGTACACCAACGGCCCCAGCTCAGCCGATCCGCAGCAGTATCTGCAAGGCTGGATCTGCGCTGAAGTTGCTTCATCGGCAAACCAGTGGAACGGCAGCAACGACGGTCGCTACTGCAATCCCGAATACGACGCGCTCTTCGAGCAGTTGAAAGTTGAGCTCGATCCGGTGCGCCGGGCGCAACTAGCGATTCAGATGAACGACCTGCTGGTGAACGATGGCGCGGTGATTCCGCTGATCAATCGTCGCACGCCCAATGCCAAGCTGAAGAACCTCGAAGGCCCAACCTTCAATACGTTTGACAGCAGCATCTGGAATATTGCCACCTGGCGGCGAGTGCCGTAAATCGAAAAAGGCGTAGAGACGTTGCATTGCAACGTCTCTACGCCGATGCACTGATGCATTGATACACCGATACACCGATACACCAATACGACGATACACTGATGGGCGGGGCAAAAAATGTTGCAATACATTATTCGACGTATTTTAATCGCAATTCCTACCCTCTTGATCATTAGTTTTGTGATTTTTGCTGTTCTGTCGCTTGCCCCTGGTGATCCACTAGCCCAATTTGCCCTGAATCCGGCCATTCCCGAATCGACCCGCGAATTGATCCGGATTCAATTCGGCCTCGATCAACCGTGGCCGATTCGATATGTGCGCTGGTTGACCTCGCTCCTGCGCGGAGATTGGGGCTTTTCATTTGGCACTCGCGGCCCGGTGATCGATCTGATCTGGCAGCGACTCCCGCAGACGTTGATTGTGGTCGGATCAGCTTACCTTATCGCCGTGTTGCTGGCTATTCCGATCGGGATTATTTCGGCAGTCAAACAGTATTCATTATTCGATAATGTTGCAACCTTTTTTGCATTTGTTGGTTTTTCGGTTCCCTCATTTTTTACTGGCCTGCTCTTAATGCTGGTCTTTGCAATTAATTTGCAGTGGTTTCCCATCGTCTACAATACCACGCTCAAAGTGGTCGATTGGGACACATTTGTCCAGCAGGCACGGCAGATGGCGTTGCCGGTGACAGTGCTGGTCGTGCAGCAGACGGCGGCGCTCACCCGGTTTATGCGTTCGTCGATGCTCGACAATCTCAACCTTGATTACGTGCGTACGGCGCGCGCCAAGGGTTTGAGCGATCGCATGGTCGTGTTGCGCCACGTCCTGGTCAACAGTTTGATCCCGGTCGTGACGTTGATCGCCCTGGGCATCCCGACGATCTTTGCCGGCGCGATCATTACCGAGAATCTCTTCCGGGTGAATGGACTGGGTGCGCTCTTGATCACGTCGATCAATAATTCCGATACGCCGGTCGTGATGGCGCTGACGTTTATCTTTGCCATTCTGACTGTGCTGTTTAACCTGATTGCGGATATTCTCTATGGCGTGCTCGATCCGCGAGTGCGCTATTCCTGATAATGGTGAAGGACGAGAGCTGTCTTTGCCGGAGCGGATCGCCAGCGACGCTTGCGCGCCAGGCCATAGACAGTATAGTTGCTATGGGATCTCTTCGGAAGGGGTGAGCGCACAATGTCTGAAATAGAACTAAACGGCGCCGTTGGTCTCTCACCCAGCGCGCGCGCGCAACAGATGACGAATCGGCTGCCCGCGCGACCGCGCACCCTGCTCAGCGACGCCTGGCGACGTTTTCGCCGGCATCGGCTCGCAATGCTTGGTGTCCTGGTATTGCTGACCCTCGCGCTGGCGTCATTCGTTGGCCCATACATCTACGTGCCGCGCCTGGCGGCCCAACTTGAAGCCATTGGGTCGCCTTTCCTGCAAGACCGGGTTGATTTACAAATCGCCATCGATCATCTCGACTTTTTGAATATCCTCTCTGGGCCGACTGCTATCCATCCCTTCGGAACTGATGACCTCGGTCGCGATTTACTCGCGCGCGCGCTCTACGGTGGGCGCGTTTCCCTGCTGGTCGGCCTGACGGCGATGGCTATTGCCATTTCGCTGGGCACCATTATCGGCGCAACCGCCGGCTTCCTGGGGGGAGTGGTTGACCAGATTTTGATGCGGATTACCGATCTCTTTCTGTCGTTGCCGGTTATTCCGCTCACGTTGCTGGTGGTCTACCTGTTTCGCGATCCGGTGATTCAGTTGATGGGATCGCCGGAAGCCGGGATTTTTACCATTGTCGTAACGGTGATCGGTTGTCTGGCATGGATGAGCACAGCGCGCATTGTGCGCGCCTCATTCCTCTCGCTGAAGGAGAAGGAATTTGTTGAGGCGGCGATTGCGCTGGGAGTGAGTCGACCGGCTATTATGTTCCGCCACATTCTGCCCAATGCCATCGGTCCGATCATCGTGGCTGCAACCCTCGAAGTCGGTAGCGCAATTATCACCGAGTCGACTCTCTCATTCCTCGGCGTTGGTTTCCCGCCTGATACGCCGACATGGGGCCGGTTGGTGACCGACGGTAGCCAGTATTTGCAGGCTGCGCCATGGCTGGCGCTCTTCCCCGGTGGCCTGATCTTTCTGACTGTGCTGAGCATCAATTTTGTCGGCGATGGCTTGCGCGATGCGCTCGATCCGCGTTCGCGATTGTGATGACCGGGATGGTGTTATGAGCCGCAATCTAACCCCGTTGCAACAACTGGCTGTCGAGGCGATTCAGGAAGATGAGCGGCTTACTGCCGGATTGAGCGACGATCAGGCCGGTGCGTTGCTGAAGTGGGCAACGGCGAAAGCGGCTGAACTGGCCCGCGCCGCCGCCGATGAGTCTGCTGTAGAAGCGCTTGCGCAGGCGATTCGCCAGGCGGTACGGGCAGCGGCGCGCGCTGATGGTTCGGTCACCAGGGCCGAGCAGACACTGGCGCAGGCGATACCAGATGCGTTGAAGCCGACGCCAGCTCAGGGGATGGCGCAGACGATGCCAGATGCTCCGAAGTCGCCGGCTCAGGTTGCGGCGCCACCTGCAACTCTGCTGACAACCAGCGCTACAGCAGCGCCGTTGTCAATGGCGTTTGGCGCCAGCATCTCGCCGGATCCATCAGATCCATCAGCGCCGCTTTCGGTCATGCCGCAACGTCCATCGTATGCGCGCCGCTGGCCGGAGGCATTGCCACTCAGCCTTCTCGCCCATCTTGGTCGACGTTGATCCACTGCGCGCCGCGCATTCTATTCCAAACATTGATTTCGGGTATACTGGCGGGTGTATCGCCGGGTCGTAGCACGAGCCTGTGAGGATTGCATGGCGCGCCGCAAACCTGCTTCGTCGTCATCACGAAGCCTGAACCGGATCCAGATCATTTTGCTGTTTCTCACCCTCGCGCTGGGTTTTCTCGTCACCGCCGGGATTATCGATCTGCGCCGGTTCGGGATCGATCCGGCCCTGTTCGGGATCGAGAGCCAACCCAAACCTGATGTAAGCGGCGAGATTGCCGTCTACTTTACGACACCCTCGCTCGTCTATCCCGATGTGCCGCGCAACCGGGTGACACCGCCGTATCTTCGCGACATATTGAACGATATTACCCAGGCCCAACAAAGCATCGATCTGGCAACATTTGAATATACGCTGCAACCGGTCGCCGAAGCGCTGGTCGCCGCTCATCAACGAGGGGTGCGGGTGCGATTGGCGCTTGACCGCGAGAGTCTGGAAGATCCGGTTGACGCAAAATTCGCCGGTATCATCGGTGATGCAGGTATCCCAATCAGTTGGGAAGAAACTACTGCCTTTCTCCACAGCAAATTTATCATTATCGACGACAGAATTGTCTGGACTGGTTCCTGGAATGTGACCATTAATGACACGTACCGCAACAACAATAATCTGTTGCGGATCACGATCCCGTCTTTGGTAGAAAACTATCGGGTTGAGTTTGCCGAGATGGCGGCTGGCCGATTTGGCAACAGCAAACAGGCAACCACACCATTTTCGCGCATTACTACCGATCAGGCGATCATCGAGAACTACTTCACTCCGCGTGAACGTCCGGCAGCGCGGATCGTAGCATTGATCAACAGCGCGCGCCGTTCGGTAAACTTTATGGCCTTCTCATTCACCAGCGACGAGATTGCCGGCGCCATGATCGAGCGCCAGCAGGCTGGCGTGCCGGTGCGCGGCGTGTTTGAGCGGCGCAATGCTGAAGGCACCGGTTCGGAATTTGGGCCGTTGCGCGAAGGTGGGGTTGAAGTGCTGGAAGATGGTAATTGTTATACGATGCATCACAAGGTGATCATCATCGACGAGCGGATCGTCATCACCGGATCGTATAACTTCACGGCGCGCGCCGAGCGCACCAACGACGAGAATCTTCTCATTATTGACGATCCAACCCTGGCCGCTGCATACATGGCCGAGTTTGAGCGAGTCTTCGCGCAGGCGCGCAATCCAACCCGTTGTCAGTCGTGAATTTGCAGTCTGGCGAACGCAATATTTCGCCGCAATTTACGGCTGCAAGGCGACAATAAAGCTGGTTTCACCAAACGGCTGCTCTAGCAGCGTGACACGCAAGGTGCTGGCATTGGCGGCCAGTTGGCGACGGGCCACAGCCACGCCGCGCTGTCGAGTGCCGGGTAGCGCCGTAATCGTTCCCGGTCGCGAGTCGTCATTAGCAATGGGGTAGTCATTCCCGAGACCGTCGCTGATCTTGAGATTGTCGTCACGCAGCGGGAGACTCACCGGACGGGTTGTATTGTTCTGTACGCTCCATGTGAGTTCAATCCGGTCGCCGCAAGTATCGATCTGCTCAAGGGCAACGATGATGTCGGGCATGTCGCCGGTCGTCGCTTCACCAACCGCTATATTCTGCCAGGTCTGATTGCGGTCATCCCAGCGTTTACCGACCAACTGGTACCCGTTCCAACGGCACTGGCTGATTATGGCATTGAAGCCGATAACAGCGCCATCGGCTGGCGTGCCGGCTGACAGAATTGAGATGGGCGCATCAGCGCGAGGAACAGGCGCTGGCGGACGAAAGACGAGAAAGAGGAGCAAGATCAGCGTCAGCGCAGCAAAACCGGCGGCAAGGCGCCCGGTCGTTGTTTGCAACGCGCGCCAGACACGTTCGCGCCATACAGAGAGCGTCGGCGTCGGTGTCGGTGAACGCTCCTCTTGCACAACCTCATTTAGCTCCGTCCACGGGGTACAATGCAGCAATTTAGGGATTGCCAGCATCTCCTCTTCGGTCAACTCGATCTCCGACGAGCGCTCGGTGATCATGTAGGCGGGCAATTCATCTAGCCCGCGCACCTCTACCTTCCAGTCGAGATCGAGCTGCGAACCCTCTTCAATGCGGGGCGCGATAACGATTAGCCGTTTGCAGGTGCGGAAGTCAATCGTATTCGCCTTTTGTTCGGAAAGAAACTCACGCCGGCGCTCGTTGAGGAAATTGGTCAGGGCGTGGAAGTACGAGATCACCTGGTTGTAAGGATTCTTGCGCCCGGGATTGAGCCGCTTTTGCTCACCGTTGCGCCCCTCGACGATCCAGGGCCCGTTAACGCTACCGATGACGCGCCCATCGCAATGCTTCAGTTCGATAATGACGATGGCATCGTGCTTAATGATCACCAGATCGATGTTGCGCCCGCCTACGCTGAAATTGGAGAGAATCAGGAACAGGCCCTCAAGTTTTTCGAGGGTTTGCGCCAGCGATAAAATGGCGCGGCGCTCTTGTGGATGCTCCGGTTTCTCGCCAATCCAGACTTGAACGGCCATAGATCACTCACTCAATGCCAGCGTTTGGCGCAGCTCAACGATCTGATCGCGGAGCGCTGCCGCTTTCTCGAAGGCCAGTTCTTTCGCGGCCTGCTTCATCTGCTTTTCCAGGTCTTTAATCAGCTTAAGCACCTCGTCGCGCGGCAGTTCGACCGGCACTGCTGTGGTTGGCGTCGTCACATACTCGCCGCGCTCTTCGGCCAGTTTGCGGATGCGGTCGGTCAGATCGCGCACACCTTTGGCAATACTCTGCGGCACAATACCGTGGCGAAGGTTGTGCGCCATCTGAATATCGCGACGGCGTTGGGTCTCGCGAATGGCTGCCTCCATCGAGCGGGTTATGGTATCGGCGTACATAATTACCTTGCCCTCAACGTGACGGGCAGCGCGTCCGATAATCTGGATCAACGAGGTTTCCGAGCGCAGATACCCCTCTTTATCGGCATCGAGGATCGCCACCAGACTCACTTCAGGCAAGTCCAACCCTTCGCGCAAGAGGTTGATCCCTACCACCACATCGTACACACCGAGCCGCAAATCGCGCAGAATTTCGACTCGTTCAATGGTGTCGATGTCGGCGTGGAGATACATCGTGCGCACCCCCATCTCTTTCAGGTAATCGGCCAGATCTTCGGCCATGCGTTTGGTGAGCGTCGTCACCAACACCCGTTGCTTGCGTTCGACCCGCCGGCGAATCTCGCCGAGCAGATCATCGATCTGGCCTCTGGTCGGACGCACCTCGATTTCGGGATCGAGCAGGCCGGTGGGACGGATAATCTGCTCAACGATCTGATCGCTCCGCTCGCGCTCATAAGGGCCGGGTGTGGCCGAGACATAAATCACCTGGTAGATATGCTGTTCAAACTCTTCAAACTTCAGCGGGCGATTATCGAGCGCCGAAGGCAGGCGAAAGCCGTAATCGACCAGTGTCTGCTTCCGCTGGCGGTCGCCATTGTACATGCCGCGCAATTGGGGAATGGTAATATGGCTCTCGTCGATAAAGATCAGAAAATCGTCAGGGAAGTAATCGAGCAACGTCCACGGTGTCTGTCCGGGGGCGCGACCATCGAGATGGCGCGAATAGTTCTCGATCCCACTACAGTAGCCGATCTCGCTCAACATCTCGAGGTCATAGAGGGTACGTTGCTTAAGCCGTTGCGCCTCGAGCAATTTGCCCGCTGCTTCAAGTTCGCGCACCCGTTCGGTCAGCTCTTCCTGGATGGCGACAATAGCCCGTTGTAACTTCTCTTTGGTGGTGACGAAGTGTTTGGCCGGATAGATTTCAACGGCGGTATGCTGGAGCAGTGACTCACCGGTCAGCGGATCGAATTCGACAATTCGTTCAATCTCATCGCCCCAAAACTCAACGCGAATCGCTGTCTCAGCATTGGCGGGAATAATATCGAGCGTATCGCCGCGAACACGAAACGTTCCGCGCTGGAAATCCATGTCTTTCCGCTCGAATTGCAGGTCGATCAACTGGCGGAGCAGTTTGTCGCGGTTACGCACTTCACCAACGCGGAGCAGAACCTTTTCTTGACCGTAATCGTGGGGTGAACCGAGACCGAAGATGGCGGAGACGGAAGCGACGATTAACACGTCACGGCGACTGAGCAGGGCCTGGGTAGCAGCGTGGCGGAGCCGATCGATCTCCTCGTTGATGCTGGCCTCTTTCTCGATGTAGAGGTCTTTCGAGGGGACATAAGCCTCAGGCGTATACTCGTCGTAGTACGAGATAAACATTTCGACGGCAGCGTCAGGCAGAAATTCGCGAAACTCGGCCCATAATTGCGACACAAGAGTCTTGTTGTGGGCCAGCACCAGGGTTGGGCGCTGAATCTGGGCAAAGATATGGGCCATCACGAAGGTTTTGCCGGTGCCGGTAGCGCCGAGCAGGGTCTGATGGCGATAACCGGCGCGCAGGCCGGCTACCAGTTTTTCAATCGCCTGCGGCTGATCGCCGGTCGGTTGATAGGGCGCTTCGATCCGAAAGGGCATACGACGCTCGCGGTTTGTGGCGAAGAGATAGTAAGAGCGCGGGTTGCGCCAGCCGCTGCGAGGCGGGCAGGGCAACAACGCCGCGCTATTGGACTACCTTTCATTATACCAGATGGTGAAGCGGTTGGGAGGTTCTCCGATCTGGCGTTCAGCGCAATTCAAAGGTGACCTGAACCATAGCGCTGTAGGTCTGCTGACCGGGCTGAACGGGAGGGGCCGAGCGAGCGGGGGCGTTATACGCATCCGTCATGACCGGCATCGGGATGGGGCTGGCGCCGAGGTTTTCGGTGATGAACAGCACCCGACCGAGCGAGGCCCCACTGGCGCGCGCCATCTGTTCGGCTCGCGCGCGCGCATTTGCAATTGCGGCCTCGCGGGCCTGGGCCAGCGCAGCTTCTAGATCGCTAACGCTGAAGCTCACGCCGTACAACCGGTTCGCTCCCACCTGCACGACCTGATCGATCAGGTCGCCAGCCTGAGCCAGATTGCGGATGGTCACATTAACCATGTTGCTAACGGTATAGCCGGTCACATTCTGGCCATTTTCATCATAAACCGGATAGATATTGATCCCGGTTGTCTGAATGTCTTTGGCATCGACTCCCAACTGACGGATGCGGTCGATAATGGCCTGGGCCTGAGCGCTATTCTGGGCCAGCGCCTCTTGTGTCGTCGGCGCTTTGGTTTCAACCCCGATCAAAATCGTGGCGATGTCCGGCTCAACTTTCACTTCGCCGCTACCGATCACCACAATCTGCGGCATATTGGCTACCCCAGGTTGAGCGGTTGCGGTTTGAGTGGGGCGGAACAGACCAACCGCAGCCAGCGCCAGCACTGCGATCAGCGCAGTTACGGCAAGAATAGTAGTGAGAAGACGGTTTTCCATAGTGGTATCTCCTTAGGCATCTCTTATCGTTCCAGTTTAGAGACGGCGATGCCCGAAGATAAGTTCCCCGGTCACTCAGGCAACGGAGGATTGTCATGACCGGATACCAGCGCGCGCTGTGGCGCAACGTTGCGCGCCGCGATCCGTTGCCGCCACACTCGCCAGAAGACAGCAGCCTCGAACGGCCCGACGATCAGGAAGGCCAGCCAGACCCCCCACAGCGCCGGCGCCCACCAGGTGACAATCACCAGCGCCAGACCGACACAGATCCAGATCGCGCTGCCGCTAATTACCAGCGGCGAAAGCGTATCGCCGAGGCCGCGCAACGCGCCTCCCAGGGCAAACGTGATTGCCCAGGCCGGCTGAGTCAGCGCGACCACGCGCACCGCCGCTGCGCCGGCGGCAACCAGTTGTGGATCGCGGTTAAAGATGCTGACCAGCCCTTCTGCGAAGATGAGAAACAACAGACCGAGGCCACCCATCCAGATCACGGTCCAGCGCAGGGCAATCATAGCTACCGCGCCGGCCTCAGCGGGACGTTGAGCGCCTATTGCCTGCCCAACCAGCGCCGTTGCGGCCAGCCCAAACCCGATACCGGGCAGAAACGACAGCGAAAGCACATTAATCGCCACCCGATGAGCGGCCAGCGCCACCGTGCCCAGCGTCGCCACGACCGGCGTCAACGAAGCGATTGCCCCGATAATCAACACCTCTTCAAGCGCTGCCGGCATCCCGATCCGCAGCACGTGGCGCAACACCCGCGCCTGTGGCCACCAATTGCCGCGACCACCGGCGCGCGCGCCGTTGCGTCCGCGCCAGATCACGCCGATCAGCGCGGCTGCGCCAACCAGGCGGGCAATCACCGAACCCCAGGCGCTGCCAACCGCTCCCAGAGCCGGCGCGCCCAGCCAGCCGTAGATCAGGATCGCGCTGGCTACCACATTGATCAGATTGGCAAAAGCGGTAACCAGCATCGGCGTGCGCGAATCACCGAGGCCACGCAACGCGCCGCCAATCAGGTACATTATCGTCAGCGTGGTGATACTACCGATCGTCACAGACAGATAATCAATCCCAACCTGCGCCACATCGGGCGCCAGTCCGAACAACCCGATCAAAGCCGGAGTTAATTGCAGACCGATGGCAGTCAACGGCAGACCGATGAGGGCGCTCCAGAGCAGACCCTGGCGGGCCAACTGCCCGGCCTCGGCCAGCCGACCTCCACCGAAGGCTTGCGCCACCAGCACTGCCACCCCGACCGACAGCGCGCTGAGGGCAGCCGTGATGACATAAATTACCTGCAACGCCGCGCCGACGCCGGCCAGCGCCACTGCGCCGAGCGAGGCGACCAGAATGGTATCGACCACGCCGAGCATGGTCTGCAAGAGATTTTCGCCGATTACCGGCCAGGCGAGCCGCAGAACCCGTTTTTCCAGTTGGGCTGGCGACAAGGCAGCAGGAGCGGAGAGGGTTTCGGTTTGCATAGATTTCAGTATAACCGAAATGTGAGCTGTGATTGGTGGGTTAGCCGGATGTGGAGGGTGGCAATGATGGGATGGAGAGATGATGATGGTGGCGGTGATGGGATGGGGGGATAGCGGTGATGGGATGGGATGATTGGATGGGGATGGTGGTGACGATGATGGATGGTGATGGTGGCGGTGATGGGATGGGAATGATGGCGGTGATGGGATGGGATGGGGGGATGGGGGGATGGCGGTGACGATGGCGGTGATGGGACGTTGATGATGGCGGTGATGGGACGTTGATGATGGCGGTGATGGCGGTGACGATGATGGATGATGATGGTGGCGGCGATGGGATGGGGGGATGGCGGTGATGGGATGGGATGATGGGATGGGGATGATGGCGGTGATGGGACGATGATGGGATGGGGGGATGGCGGTGATGGGATGGGATGATGGGGGATGGGGGGATGGGGGGATGATGATGATGTAGGGGCGAATAATTATTCGCGCCTACATCATCATCATTATCATCGGCATCGGCGTCATCATCGGCATCGGTGTCATCATCGGCATCGGCGTCATCATCGATGCCTGCGATGCGGGCATCGCCCGCATCGCCCGCATTACCCCATCGTCGCCCGCGTCGTCCGCAACGCCCCATCGTCGCCCGCAGTGCCGGCGATGTTCGCGTTGCCCCATTCACTGCTTGCTTGCGTTGTCAAAGGCGATACCATACAATTTAGGGTGATATACATCGCCGTTGTAGTGATGGTATATAGGTATACAGTGTTTTCAAAAATTTTATACTCAGTGATCCATCTCAGAAAAGGATAAATAAATCTACGAATATGCCTGTGCGCGTGATTGATCTGTTTTGTGGGATTGGGGGAAGTTAGAAATGTTGCTCGATCAAACAAATCCGCGCGCTTTTAACTATGCCCTGCTCGATCTGGCGCATCTGGTGTGCCGCAAACGCCAGCCGCCACGCTGTGATGATTGTCCCATCAGATCGTGGTGCGTGTACGCTGACCGGAGTGAATAAGATGCCGTCCAACGCTGACCTCTATCCCTGCCCCTTCATCTTCGGTCCGAAAATAACCGATATGCGTCTGTTTGTCGGACGCAAACAGGAGCTGCGCGCGATTGCCGATCGCATCAATGGTGTCCAGCCTGTCAGCGTGAATCTGATCGGCGAACGGCGGATTGGCAAGTCGTCGCTGCTGTACGCGCTTACCGTGTTGTGGGATCAATACCTTCCGTCCGAGACGCGGCGACGTGATCCGGCGCTGGTCTATCTTGACTTGCAGGAAATCAGCCCGTCAAATGAACGCAAGTACTATCAGGAAGTTCTGGATGCTTTGCGGGAACAATCCATCTGGAAACGCTTCCCCGACCTGCAACGGGCCATCAGAGAGTGCGCGCCGGATCGTGATGCCTTCAGAACGTTTCTGCAGAAGTGCCAGGACAGGAACGTGCTGCCGGTGATCTGCCTGGATGAATTTGAAGTCCTGCTCGGGTATCCGCAGGCGTTCGACGACTCCTTTTTTGATGTGCAGCGCGGTTACATGAATAGCAATGCTTTGATGTACGTCATCGCCAGCCTCCATCCGCTCGACACCTACCGGCGGAGTCATCGGCTGACCTCGTCGTTTTTCAACCTGGGACATTCGCTGAAGCTGGGCGAATTCAGTGAAGAAGAAGCCAGCGATCTGGCGCGGCTGCCCGCCAGCACGGTGCCGGGCGCGCCGGCTGCCCTCAGCCTGGAAGAACAGCGCCTTGCGCGCGCCTGGGGGCAACGTCATCCCTGCCTGTTGCAAATGGCCGGCTACTTCCTCTGTCAGGCGCGCCAGCAGGGCAAAGACAGCTCCTGGGCATATCAACAGTTCCAGCTCGAACGAAGCCGCGTACCGGCCAGTCGTTCGCCGCGCGCTGCCGTCGTCGGCGCTGCGCGCGCCATCTGGAACGCTCCACTGTGGCTGGGCAGGCTGGCTCAGTGGCTGGGACAGCGTACCGACGATGTGACAAATCTCGTGGCCGGGATTACTATCATCGTGATTATCGTTCTGGTGTTGCTGGGATACCAGAATCCTGATGCGCTGCGCGTCTTGCTGGAAAAACTGCTGGGGTCGACGCCATGAACCGCCTCATTAATGCCCGCGACGTTGTTCTGGAGAGTCTGCGCCTGCTTTACTGGATCTTTTTCAAGCCCTTTACCCTGCGCCGGCATCTGCGCGACATTGATCCTGAGCTGGACTTTGATGACGATCCCTTCAAATTCCGCGACCGCTTCGCCGCCAATCCTCGCCTGCGCCGCTACGCTGAACAGGTCTGGTGGCTGAGCGCCCTGACACCGCTGGCAATAACGCTGGTAGCCGGTAGTCTCTATTCGTGGCTGAGTGGCGAAGCGTTTGATTGGTTCGCTTCTCTGCTCTTCCTGACCGGATGGTGGTTCGGTCTCGTTCTGGCGCGGAGTTCGCGATTCAGGCGATGGGCGTACCTGTTTTTGGTGACGGGTTTCGTCATTTTCCTGCTATGGAACAGCGGAATTGCTCCGGCTCTGATAGAGCGCTGGTTTGCGGATCAATGGTCATCATTATCCGCATTGATAGACATTTTTCCCGCGTGGTTTCTAAGGGCACTCTTGAATGTGGCGTTCGGCGTGGCGTTCGGCGTGGCGTTCGGCGTGGCGGTCGGCGTGGCGGGCGGCGTGGCGTTCGGCGTGGCGGTCGGCGTGGCGGGCGGCGTGGCGGGCGGCGTGG
>OGCI01000164.1_pt1 | contig 85276 bp, 85 predicted proteins | sample 1570021 | NCBI WGS metagenome assembly OGCI01 (sample SAMN06264664, study PRJEB24512) | hot springs metagenome | isolation source: Hot spring water | place: South Africa: Tshipise | collected 2015-06-21
CAATGATGTCATAAATTTTATAAATTGCATATAGATTTTTATATAATTTTATAAATTTATCTTAACTGTTGCTCCCCCGTAAATGTTCATTCCGATCTGACCAACATTTCCCCTCATTTATTATAACACATTTAAATTATAGTATGTCACTATTATTCTTCATTTTACAAACATGTTTATATGATTAACTAAAAACGACCCCGTCCGTACATTTCCGACAAAAAGAAACAATATTCTCTTTTTAACGATTTTACAAAATCATTCGATATTTTACTAGCTTTATTTAGAAAAGCAAAAAATATTCAGCTCACTTTATGATGTGGCTGAATAGTTACTAAAAAAACGAACAAGGTCGCCCTTGTTCGTTTTTATTCAGCTGGCACTTCTTGCGTGCGAATAAATTGATCATAAAATGCAGCAAGCGATGTGTAAACGTACGGAATGAGCCATAACAGTCCGATGCCGAGCGTAATGATGGACAAAAGCCCCCATCCAATAAAGCTAACATATAGCAAAAATAACTTTCCTTTATATCCTTTCATGCGCTTTTTACTTTCACTAATCGCTTGAAGTGCACCGTATTCTGGGTGATCTCTTAATAAAAAGAACGTTTGTGAATAAGATAACGATTTAATAATTCCCGGGATAATGAACAATAAGCTCCATAAAATGACAAAAAGAGCGATTAATAGCGACGTGCCGATCAATTTCAAAACTAATTTTCCGTTTTGATACACCGTGAATAACGGGGAAATACGAACCGGTTCATTCCGATACACATCTAAAAACACCCAATACATCGCGATGCTGAGAGGAATGAGCGCAAAGGAGATAATCATGCTTGCGATAGAGGCTGAAGTTGGTACTTCTTCTTGATCAAGCCACGTTTCCCATCCTCCGCTTAGCGCAACCTCAATGATCATTGGAAAAATAATGGTTACAGCCGCATACACGAGCATAAAAAGTGCTGCACTACCCCATTTCCCTCTTAATGCATCTCTTGCTTGCCGCCTTAACGATGATAAGGTCATAAACTAAACCCTCCTTTTGCGTATTGCCTACATATGTAGTTTATGATGTCATTACTTAATCTAGCATATATATTTGAAAAATGGCACCTTTTTTATCAAAATATGAAATGAATTTTTCCTGCCTCTTGTATATAATGGAATGTATGAATATAGCGAAAGGAGAAAAAACATGAAAAGCATAAAGCCTGGCCGTGGACCGTCGATGCAAGGATTTGTCGGAAGCCTCTTCTCGATTATTTTCGGTATTTTTTGGACATTTATGACTTTTTCGATTACAAAAGATTCTCCGTTTCCAGGAACACAAATATTTCCGCTGTTCGGACTGATTTTTGTTGGGCTTGGTATTTTTCAAGCCGTCTACCATTATAAAAATGCGACAGGAAAAGAGCGGATGTCCATCGTCGATATCGTTGATGAACATGAAGAGAAAGATCCGCTAAATGAGCGCTTCGGTCGTAGCGAGGGGAAAAAATATTGTTCATCTTGCGGAACAAACATACAAGCAGATTTTCGATTTTGTCCATCTTGTGGGAAGGAACTATAAAACCGAGCGATATGCTCGGTTTTAATTTCTGAACGAACTATCCCTCTTTCCTTTTGTTCAACATTATTTTTCATATACAAGCCATGTCGGCTTATTTATTTTTGCTGATAAATGAACAATTTTTGTTTTTACACGGTTAGCTTCTTTCCCATGAAGCGGAATCGGTTGATAGTTGTTTCGTGTCGTTACAGATGAAATGCGAAACGGAATGATACGAACGGTCGTTTTCGGCTGTTTTTTACCGTCAGCAAAATAAAACGTTTGTTGATAAACGAACGTATCTTTATCGCTCGGATTTTTATTTCCTCCAAACATAAAATTGCCCAGACTGTAGACGATCATTCTCCCTTTGTATTGTTCGATTCCTTGAATGACGTGCGGGTGATGACCGACGACAAGATCTGCCCCGCTGTCAATCGCAAATCTTCCTAGCGCTTTTTGTGTGTTGTTTGGCACATAACTGCGCTCTTCTCCCCAATGAAAGTGAATAAGCACAAGTTGCGCCCCTCGTTTTCGCAATGTGCGAATGTCATCGGCCATTTGTCGACGAAATGCTTTCGTATCGCTCCAACCTTTATAACCGAGCGTACCGATGTTTATCCCTTTCACCGTTTTCATTAGCGAAATTCCGTTTCCAAAATAACCGACATTCGCCCGCTTTAGCGTGGCAATCGTATCACTATATCCTTTCTGTCCGTAGTCAAACGTATGATTGTTTGCCAAATTCACTGCATCAATGCCGGCGCGCGTTAACACATGGACATAAGATGGATCGCCGCGAAATCGAAATTTCTTTTCTGCCTTTTGCGTTGCTGTTGTGAGGGTCGTTTCCAAATTGACGGTTGTAAAGTCGTCGTTTTTAAAAATAGATTCGATATGTTTCGTGAAAAAAGCAAGCCCGTTCTTTTTCGCTTCATCATCAAACGAGTACGCATAGCCGTAATTTTCATCGCGACCAAGGGTGACATCGCCAGCGACGCTGAGCGTAACGCTCGTTTCCCCTTCTGCCCAAGCTCGATTGGCGAATAAACAAAAGAACATGCATATCGCTACGTATATTTTTCTCATTTCTCCCACTCCCCCTTAACATGTACCGTTCGACATATGGGGTGAAAATCCTTTTTTTATTTTATTTGTTGATTATTTAGAACATCGTTTTATGAAAACATAATAAAAATAATTGTACACGTTACTGCTATAGTTAAACCAATCGCCGTTTCGTACGGAAGTAATTTTAATCTCTCTTTCGTTGACATATGAACGCTTGCCGCCGTCACATGAAAAAAGCTGCCGTGCGGCAAATGGTCAAGCATCGTCGCTCCCGCATGTACCATCGCTGCACCTGCAAGCGGTGAAACACCCGCTTCAATAAGCGCTCCCCCAAAAATGTGGCTCGCTACTGCTGTGCCTGCGGTCGTCGATGCTGTAATGCCTGATAACAACGCACCGGCTAGCGGGGCGATTGTGTACGGCGAAAAACCGAATGACTGAAGTGTTTGCATAAAGGAACTATGCAGCGATGAGTTTGCGATCACACCGGCTAGCGCCCCTGTACCAATAAGCATGAAAATAACACCGCTCATCTTCTCCATGCCAACGCGCAAAAAATCGTTCAGCTCGTTCGTCTTTTTCATAGCTACCACACCAACGAGAGCACCGGCTGGCAAAGCGATTAGCGGGTCAATATGAATACGAAAAAGAGGACGCAACAATAAAAGAATCATAGCTACAGCGGGAGCAACAATCGCTTTCGTCCAAGAAGGAGTTTCCTTTTGAACGATTTCGACTTCCACCTTTTGCGTATCGTCTACGAACCATCGTTTTGCCATGTTGTACGTCACGAAAAGACCGATACAAGCAGGCACAATCCCGGCCATCATAAGCGAAGAAAGCGGCACATGAAACGCCTCCGCCGCTGCGATAGTGTTCGGATTCGGTGAAATGATGTTTCCTGCTTTTCCTCCACCAATGAGTGCGAGTAATATCGCAAAACGTGAAATGAAAAGACGTTGGGCAATGACAAGCGCAACCGGTGCAATCGTCATAATTGCTACGTCAACAAATATTCCACAAGCCGTTAGCACCATTGCTGTACAACATAACGCAAATAGCGCATACTTCTCCCCACATGCCCTCACTAATTTTTCAGCAATTGCTAACGCAGCCCCTGACTGCATCAACACCCCTGCAAGCACACCAGCAGCCAAAATACGCAAAATAGACGGGATCATTTCTTTTGCACCATCCATCATTAGACGAACTGCCTCATCGACAGAAGCCCCGCCGAGTAAAGCACCAATAAACGCCCCACACATCATTCCATATGCGACCGGAACATTTCGTAGTATAAGAATAATCGCTGAAAGAAAAGCAACTATCGCCCCAAACATGCTCACTCTTATCCCCCCTCAACCACCGAAACGGATACATAAACGAATTGTATGCACTTGCCTTTTGTAAAAATATATCATAGATCATGTAAATACTGTGTAAAAACATTCAAAAAAATACATATGCATGTATTGTCAACTAATTTTGTATATAGTACTTTTATAATAGTCTTTTTGAAGGGGTGACATATGTATTGTCAAGTGTAACCGGTCGTTTTTTACTTACTTCCATCGGAACTGGTATTGCGATGGGACTCGCTTTTCCGGTCGTTGCTAGTTTTTTCACAGTATATAAACAGCCGTCATACGCCACATATTTTACACTTCTTTGCGTCGGGGCGGGCGTCATCGGTGGACTCATTAGTTTTTTTGTCGGAAAAGTAACGTTCATTCGAGCGATGAAAGAAATGAACAAACAGTTTGAAACGATTATTCATCGAGGCGATTTAACCTCTCGCTTAACGTTACAAAGCAACGACGAGATCGGGCGCATTGTGAGCAACTTTAATACTGTATTAGATACACTTGCCACCATGATTTGTCGCATTCAACACGAGGCTCGTGAGCTTGACGGCAATGTTTCGTCTGTATACCATGATATTCGTCATTTAAATGATCAGTTGCGCCACATTTCAGCAACGACAAAAAACGTATCAAACAACTTGGAAGAAACTGCGGCATCTGCTGAACAAATGTCAGCCACATCGAAAGAAATTGAGCACGCTGTTCAGCGAATGATTCACAAAATGAAAGAAGGCGAGCAAAATGCTTCATCTATTCGCCAACAAGCCATTCATACAGATCGTATTGTCACGTCATCATCCGAAAAAGCAAATGAACTGTTGGCGGAAACGAAAAGAAAGCTAGAAAAAGCGATTGAGGCTTCAAGCGTCGTGACGGATATTGAACTATTTACAAATACCATTATGAATATTGCAAAGCAAACAAATTTATTAGCACTCAACGCCTCCATTGAAGCTTCACGCGTCGGGGAGCAAGGAAGAGGATTTGCAGTTGTTGCCGAGGAAATTCGTAAACTAGCTGAACAATCACAACAAGCAGTTGAAAATATTCAACACGTTGCCAAACAATTGACCTCTGCTGTAGAACAGTTGTCAATGAGCGCTTCAGCTGCGATATCATACATCTCGACAGATGTTCAACGCGATTACGAACAAATGAAAACGGTGACGAAACAATATGAGCAAACAGCTTCGTTTATGGAAGAAGTTGTTGCTCAATTTAGCCAAACTGCTACCGAACTAAATCGCGCTTTACATGAAATGATTACTTCCATCCATGAAGTATCTACAGCTACAGCAAATAGCGCCCAAGAAGTAAGCGAATTATCCAGCCGGTTAATCGAAACAAATGGAATCGTCGAACAAATAGCAACATCTGCTTCAAAATCCGAACATATTTCAACCGAGATGAAACGAGCTGTTCGACATTTTTCTACATAAAAAAGGTGCCCGATGCGGACACCTTTTTCTTATGATGAAATGGTTCGTTGGAACGCGTCAAATTGCTCAGCAATCTTTTTCTCTGGTACAGCTGTCAATAAGCTGACGACGACGATAGCGATCAAGCTGGCGATAAAACCTGGCACCATTTCATACATTACACTTGCATATGGGGAGTTGGCCCAGACAATTACCGTTGTCGCTCCTGCCACCATTCCGGCAAGCGCCCCCCATTTTGTCATGCGGCGCCAACATAAGCTTAAAATAATGACAGGACCGAACGACGCGCCGAACCCGGCCCACGCATAGCCGACAAGATTTAAAATCGTGTTGTTCTGCTCATATGCTAGCCATAAAGCAACAATCGATACGAGCAATACAGATAAACGACCGACAAATACAAGCTCCTTATCCGATGCTGAACGACGGAATAAAATTTTGTATAAATCTTCTGTTAACGAGCTTGATGTAACAAGCAATTGCGATGAAATCGTGCTCATGATGGCCGCTAAAATGGCAGCGAGCAAAAATCCTGTAATAAGCGGATGGAATAAAATTTCACCGAGTTTAATAAATACCGTTTCTGGATTTTCTAACGTCATGCCTCCTTTTTTAAAGTAGGCAATGCCGAAAAGCCCTGTTAACATCGCACCGACAGATGAAAAGATCATCCATCCCATCCCAATGCGGCGCGCTTGTTTCATCTCTTTCACCGATGAAATAGCCATAAAGCGAACGATAATATGCGGTTGTCCGAAATAACCGAGCCCCCATGCAAATAAAGAGATGATACCGACAACGCTCGTCCCTTTAAACAAATCGAGCAAATTCGGATCAATGTCGCGAATTGTCGTTGTCGTTTCCGTTACCCCACCAATGTGCATAAGCGTTACAACAGGTACGAGAATGAGCGCGATAAACATAATTAATCCTTGCACAAAGTCTGTCCAACTTACCGCTAAAAACCCTCCGAATAACGTGTACGCCACAACGACACCTGCGACAATCCATAACCCTGTATGATAATCTGTACCGAACGAGTTTTTAAACATGACCCCACCTGAAACGAGACCAGATGAGACGTAAAACGTAAAGAAAATCATAATGACGAATCCAGACACGAGACGCAACAACTTCGATGTATCGCCGAAACGATTTTCTAAAAATGACGGAATCGTAATCGAGTCGTTCGCCACTTCCGTATATACCCGTAAGCGCGGCGCAACGTATAGCCAGTTGACGTACGCCCCAATCGCTAAACCGATGACAATCCATGAAGCGCTCAATCCTTGCGCATACATCGCCCCAGGTAAACCGAGCAACAACCAGCCGCTCATATCGGACGCCCCTGCGCTTAACGCCGTCACCGCTGGGCCGAGCGTTCGTCCACCTAACATATAATCGGACAAGTTTGACGTCCGTTTATACGCCCAATATCCAATTAGCAACATCCCCACCATATACAAAACAACAGATGCAATAACCAAAACAATCTCCCCTTCCTTTGTTGTCTTTGAAACCCCTTTGTGTTTATCATTATACTAAAATATGTTCACAATTTGTACAAAAAATTATTTTCCAAAAAAGCCTTTTAATGCGAACGCGACGTTTTGCGGGCGTTCTGCGAGCCGGCGCATAAAATATCCGAACCAATCGTTTCCGAACGGGACGTATATGCGCATCGTGTATCCTTCTTTCGCCAATTGTTGCTGCATATCTGTTCGAAACCCATACAACATTTGAAACTCAAATTGCTCACGTGGAATATTATTTTCTTTAACAAATTTTTTTACTTTTTCAATAATGTGATGATCGTGTGTTGCAATTGCTGTATAGCTTCCGCTCAATAAGTGAAGTCGAATGATGTTCATGTAGTTTTCATCGACTTGTTGCTTATCTTGAAACGCTACTTCCGGCGGCTCTTTATACGCGCCTTTCACTAAGCGGAGCGATACACCTTTTAAGTCTTTCACGTCTTGCTCCGCGCGATATAAATATGCTTGAATGACTGTTCCAACATTATCATACGTCCGGCGAAGTTCATGCAAAAGATCGAGCGTCGCTTGACAATGTCCTGAATCTTCCATATCAATGCGCACAAAATTGTTATATCGTTTCGCTGTGTCAACTATTTGACGCATATTATTTAAACAAAAATCAAAATCAATATCGAGTCCAAGTTGTGTCAACTTCACAGATAAGTTGCTACGAACTCCCGCCCGATGAATGGCTTCTAACGTACGAATGTTATATTCCGTCGCTTCGATTGCCTCCTCGCGACTAGAAACAAACTCTCCTAAATGGTCAAGCGTACAAACAAGTCCTTTTTCATTCAGTTCATGCACTTTTTTGATAGCGCTTTCAATCGTTTCCCCCGCAACGACTTGGGAAGCTCCAAAACGGAGCCCCCATTTTTTCGCTGCTTGATTTAACACTTTACTTTGCGAAGCATACAAAAAGATGTTCTTTGATAGTTCTGCAAACATCGTATCCACCTCTTTTAAAACATTTCGCTCACTGTTTTTGCTTGCATGTGCAACAATAAGTAGTCTGGGCCACCGGCTTTCGAGTCTGTTCCCGACATGTTGAAACCACCAAACGGATGGTACCCAACAATCGCTCCTGTGCAGCCGCGATTGAAGTATAAGTTACCGACATGAAACTCCTCGCGCGCTTTTTCTAAATGATGGCGATTGTTTGAAATGACTGCTCCTGTTAATCCGTAATCTGTATTGTTTGCCACTTCAAGTGCTTCATCGAACGTGCGCACTTTCGTGAACGCCACGACTGGACCGAAAATTTCTTCTTGCATGATGCGCGCAGTTGGAGCGACATCCGAAAAAATGGTTGGTTGAATGAAAAACCCTGTCGCGTCGTCACCTTCTCCACCTGTGACAAGTTTTCCTTCTTGTTTTCCAATTTCAATGTAGTTCATAATTTTATCGTACGACGCTTGATCGATGACAGGTCCCATGAATGTACTTTGCTCTTCAGGGTTGCCTACTTTTAATTGTTTCGTTAACGCAACGACACGGTGAAGCACTTCGTCATATACGTTCTCTAGCACGATAGCACGCGAGCATGCCGAACATTTTTGTCCTGAAAAACCGAATGCGGAAACAACGATCGACTGAGCGGCTAATTCAAGATCAGCATCTTCATCAACGATGATCGCATCTTTTCCTCCCATTTCAGCAATGACTCGTTTCAACCACTTTTGACCTGGTTGAACGATCGCCGCGCGTTCATAAATGCGGCAACCAACAGCACGCGATCCAGTAAACGAAATAAAACGCGTTTGTGGATGTTCAACGATATATTCCCCTACTTCTGCTTCGCCGCCCGGTAAATAGTTTAGTACACCTGCAGGAAGACCTGCTTCTTCCATAAGCTCGACAAATTTTGCAGCGACAATTGGTGCACGGTCAGACGGTCGTAAAATAACCGTATTGCCAGTCACAATTGCAGCCACCGTCGTTCCTGCCATAATCGCAAGCGGGAAGTTAAACGGAGAAATGATAAGTCCAACACCAAGCGGAACATAAAAGAAGCGGTTTGCCTCTCCCGGACGGCTTAACACCGGAACACCTTCCGCAAGCTTCATCATTTGTCGGCCATAATACTCTAAAAAGTCAATTGCTTCCGCTGTGTCAGCATCTGCCTCTTTCCACGGTTTGCCGACTTCTTTTACGAGCCATGCCGAAAATTCATGTTTTCTTCTTCGTAACATTGCGGCTGCACGAAACAATACGTCAGCACGCGCTTGAGGTGATACGCGCTTCCACGTCTCAAATGCGGAGAGAGCAGCAGCCATTGCCTCATCAGCGAGCGCTTTTGTCGCTTTTGAGACGACACCAACGACTTGTTGTTTATTCGCCGGATTGATCGACACGACTTTTTCTTCCGTGACGATTCGTTTCCCTCCGATGATCAGTGGATATTCTTTTCCAAGCTGCCCTTCAACATGTGCAAGTGCTTGACGAAAAGCATCCGCTTCTTGTTGGCATGCAAAGTTTGTAAATGGTTCATGTTTGTACTCTACAGTCACATGCATCGATCCTTTCACGATTTTGTCACATATTCTACGATTCATTATAATTTATACTTTCTGAAAATTGTTTGTCGCCTATGCATAATCATTTCGACTTATTTTTGTTGACCGTCCACAACACTTTCCTTATATTTGTATAAAAGGAGATCGATATATAACATCATCCGTTGCTCAAAATCGTGAAGCGGAAGAGCAGCGATTGCTTGCATACGTTTTAACCGATAGTTTAACGTATTCGGATGAATGTACAAACTTTCTGCCGTTTGTTTCATATTGCAGTCGTGTCGGATGTATGCACGAAGCGTATGTAAAAAATCTGTTCCGTGTTGTTCGTCGTGTCTTTTCAACTTTAATAATGCTTCGTTTGGATACTTCCGCTGCTTATATTGCTCGTATATAAACGGAAGCAAGCGATAAATCCCTAAATCCCCATAAACATGCGGCAACGGCTCATCCATATGTTTTTTTAAATGGATGACTTCCATCGCCTCTTTATAGCTATCGCGCAATGCTCGTATTCCGACATATTCGTTGCCAATGCCGACAAGAACATCCTCATCTATACGACAGCGAAAATCTTGTTGCAATTTCGCTAAGATCGCTTTGGCAGTCACGATAGGGCGTTGCGTTGTCGTTCCCCCAACAATGAGTAAAAAAGGATGATGGTGATGAATAAAAAAGATCGGGACGTGCATCGTTTTGATGATAAATGTCATGTATTGGCGAATATCATCTTTTTTTTCATCGTTCACAATTTGAAAAACAGAAACAGTAAATGAAGAAGGAAGTGTTACCCCGAGCACTTGAGCCTCAATTTGAAAATCACGCTCACTCATATCGCGGTATTGAATGTAGCGAAGAAAAAGATCGTCCACTTCCTCTTGACGTTTGTAACGCTTTCCAACTTGTTCATGTAACACGTACGCTGCTTCTTTTGCGACCTCTTTCATCCGTGTTCGCTGCTTCTCTGTCAAATGATCGAACGATGCTTGCACCCAAAGGTATCCATACACTTTCCCAGCATGCTTTAAGCAAATGACAGCACGAGCACCAAGGTCTATATCAGGAAGCGGAGGAATGCTAACGACCTCGTCTGTTTGTTCAATCTTTTGCATCCATCCGTGTTCATGTAAATAATGAAAAACGTGGGCTGAAGCCCGCTTGCTTAAAATGGTGCGCATACGCACTTCATCTGTTTCGTCATGATGTCCACTATATGCAAGCAATTCAAAGTCACGCGATTCAATCGTCACAGGGTGCTGTAACTCTAAAAACAATTGATCGACGAGCTGATATAACGACATAAAAATCCCCTCCTCCTTTTATTATGCTTGATCAAAGGCGTGAAAAAAAGACTTCGGGCAGCCCGAAGTCTTTTTCTATTAACGTTTTCCTTTGACATACGGCGTACCGAGCGCTTTTGGCGCATCCGCACGTCCGATAAATCCAGTTAACGCTAAAATCGTTAAAGCATACGGCAAAATAAGCAAATAAACAGTCGGTACGTTTTTCAAAAACGGAATCGCCTGTCCGACGATGCTTAAACTTTGCGCAAATCCGAAGAAAAGAGCTGCCCCCATCGCGCCAAGCGGGTGCCATTTTCCAAAAATCATTGCAGCAAGCGCCATAAATCCTTGACCAGAGATCGTCGCATGGCTGAAATCGCGTGAAATAATCGTCGCATAAATCGAACCGCCAATTCCTGCAAGTGCACCGCTTAACATCACTGCGATGTAGCGCATTTTTGTCACATTAATTCCCATCGTATCCGCCGCCATCGGATGTTCCCCAACGGCACGAAGGCGAAGTCCGAACGGCGTTTTATAAATGACATACCATACGACAAACGCTAATACAATCGCTAAATAAGATGGCAAATATCCGTTTGAAAATAAAATCGGACCGAGAACAGGAATTTTACTTAAAATCGGAATATCAATTTTATCAAAACCAACTTGTACTTGGTCTGTTTGCCCTTTTCCATACCACATTTTAACGAGGAACAACGATAACCCTAACGCTAAAAAGTTAATCGCCACCCCGCTAACGACTTGGTCAGCACGAAGCGAAATGGCCGCCACCGCATGCATAAGCGAGAAAATGGAAGCAACAACCATCGCAACAACGATCGCAAGCCATGGGGTTAGTTCACCGAACTGGTCAGCAAACGTTAAGTTAAATACTACGCCAGTAAACGCTCCGATGACCATCAAGCCCTCTAATCCGATGTTGACAACGCCGGAGCGTTCGCTAAATACGCCACCAAGCGCCGTGAAAATGAGCGGTGCCGCAAAGAAAATCGCGGAAGGAATAATAATTTCAAGGATGTTTAACATTTATTTTCCCTCCTTTTTCAAGCGCGTAAGCACAAGACGAATTAAATAGCTAGAAGCAACGAAGAAAATGATCAACGCAATGACGATGTCAACAAGTTCTGTCGGCACATCGGCCGCTGATGGCATTTCTAACGCCCCGACTTTTAACGCTCCAAATAAAATGGCTGCTAAAATAATTCCAAACGCATGATTTCCACCAAGGAGGGCAACCGCAATTCCATCAAATCCGACTCCAGTAAATCCTGCTTTAACAGAGACGTTTTCAAATGTCCCTAATCCTTCCATCGCTCCGGCAATACCTGCGAATGCTCCTGAAATAACCATCGCCAATACAATATTGCGGTTGACGCTCATGCCAGCATAGTGCGACGCATGTTGGTTAAAGCCGACAGCGCGAAGTTCGTATCCTGTCGTCGTTTTTTCAAGCAAAAACCACATGACAACAGCCGCAATTAACGAAATGATAATGCCATAATGAAGCGTCGAATAATCTGTTAATGATTGTAAAAATTCGGAACGTAGCGATGCTGACGGATGAATTTTCTCCGACTTAAATCCTTGATCGGATAATACGGAACGAATGACCGCATTCGATACGTATAGTGCAATATAGTTCATCATAATTGTAACGATAACTTCATGAACGCGGAAACGCGCTTTTAAAAAGCCAGGAATGAATCCCCAAATCGCTCCAGCGGCTGCGGCTGCAAAAATAGCGAGCGGTAAATGAATCACTTTTGGGAGCTCAAATGCAACACCTACCCAAACCGCAGCGAGCCAACCGACGATAAGCTGTCCCTCTACCCCGATATTAAATAGCCCTGTTCGAAAAGCGAACGCAACAGCTAAACCGGCTAAAATATATGGCGTCACTTGACGAATCGTTTCCCCAATATAATATCGATCACCAAAAGCGCCGTACAGTAAAGCCGAATATCCAGCAATCGGATCATAGCCGCTGACGAGCATAACAATTGCCCCAGCGATAATTCCGAGAATAACCGCAAAAACAGGGACGAGAATATTCGTTAGACGATTTTCACTCATGATGATACACCTGCTTCCTTCCGTTTGCTTCCTGCCATCAACAAACCAAGCTCTTGTTCTGTCGTTTCTTTCGGATCAACAATAGCAACAATTTTTCCTTCATAAATAACGGCAATGCGATCGCTGACGTTCATAATTTCATCTAGCTCGAACGAAACGAGCAAGACAGCTTTTCCTTTATCACGTTGTTCGATGAGGCGTTTATGAATAAACTCGATTGCTCCAACGTCAAGTCCTCGCGTCGGTTGCGCGGCAATGAGTAAATCTGGGTCGCGGTCTACTTCCCGTCCAATAATTGCTTTTTGTTGGTTTCCTCCTGATAATGCGCGCGCTTTCGTATATTCATCTGGCGTACGAACATCGAATTCTTGAATGAGCTGACGCGCTTTATCATAAATCGCTTTGAAATTTAAAATGCCTCGTTTAGAGTATGGCTCTTTGTAATATGTTTGAAGCACCATATTTTCTCCGATCGGGAAGTCAAGAACAAGCCCATGTTTATGACGGTCTTGCGGAATATGACCAACACCTGTTTCTGTAATTTGTCGTGGCGTTAAGTTACGGATTTCTTTCCCATTTAAACGAATCGAACCAGATTCGGATTTCATTAAACCTGTAATCGCTTCGATTAGCTCTGTTTGTCCGTTGCCGTCTACCCCTGCAATACCGACAATTTCCCCTGCGTGTACCGTTAAATGCAAATGGTCGACAACGGTAATTCCACGCGAATCTTTGACGACTAAGTCCTCAATTTCAAGTACAGGTTTCCCAACTTTCGGTGGTTGTTTTTCCGTCTTGAAATGCACTTCACGTCCAACCATTAATGCAGCGAGTTCGTTCGGATTTGTTTCCGATACATTTAATGTACCGATCCCTTTTCCGCGTCGAATGACGGTCACGCGATCGCACACTTCCATAATTTCTTTTAACTTATGCGTAATTAAAATAATGGATTTTCCTTCACGTACAAGCGCTTTCATAATTTGGATAAGTTCTTGAATCTCTTGCGGTGTTAACACAGCCGTCGGTTCATCGAAAATTAAAATATCCGCTCCGCGATATAACGTTTTTAAAATTTCTACACGCTGTTGCATGCCGACGGAAATGTCCGCAATTTTCGCCTTCGGATCAACCGCTAAACCGTAGCGTTCGGATAGTTCACGCACTTCTCGTTCCGCACGCTCAATATCGATTTGTCCACCTTTTGTCGGTTCGCTTCCTAAAATGATGTTTTCAGTTACGGTGAATGTATCGACAAGCATAAAGTGTTGGTGCACCATTCCGATCCCTAAGTCGTTGGCGACGTTCGGATTGGCAATGTTCACTTTTTTTCCTTTGACGCGAATTTCCCCACCATCCGGTTGATACAGTCCGAATAGCACGTTCATTAACGTCGATTTCCCTGCGCCGTTTTCGCCTAATAGCGCATGAATTTCCCCTTTTTTCAGCTGCAACGTAATGTTATCATTGGCCACAAAATTCCCAAAAACTTTGCGGATGTTTAGCATTTCAATTACGTATTCCAAACGTGATCCACTCCTTATATGAGCATGGTTTACATCACTAAATGAAAAGCTGCAACATGTTGCAACCCTTCATTTAGTGAGTTCTCCGAAGGAAAGGATCCCTTCGGAGAACGATCATTTACCTATTTCAACTCGGCGCGAGTTGTAGGAACTTTCACTTCACCGTTAATAATTTTTTGTTTCCATTCGTCAACTTGTTTTAACACGTCTTCAGGAACGTTGTTTTTCGTTGTTGGTGCAATACCTACACCATCTTCTTTTAAGCCGTACTCAACTGCTTGACCGCCAGGGAAGTTTCCGTTTTTCGTTTTTGTCGCTAAGTCGTATACAGCAACGTCAACGCGTTTTACCATCGATGTTAACGTTACGCTTTTATCTGTTCCAGGCACTTTTCCTTCTTCGTATTGGTCGCGGTCAACACCGATGACCCAAATTTCTTTGTTTGGATCTTGCTTTTTCAAGTCGATCGCTTCAGAAAACACACCGTTTCCTGTCGCACCAGCCGCATGATAAATCACGTCAATACCAGAAGCATACATGCTTGAAGCAATTGCTTTTCCTTTGTCCGCTTTGTCAAACGCACCTGCGTATTGCACTTCGACTGTCGCATTTGGATTGACCGCTTTTACACCTGCGATAAAACCACTTTCGAATTTCTCAATCAATGGAATTTCCATCCCACCGACGAAACCGATTTTGTTCGTCTTTGTCATTAAACCAGCGACAACCCCAACAAGGAACGAACCTTCGTGCTCTTTAAACGTAATGCTCGCTACGTTCGGTTTTTCGACGACGCTGTCAACGATAGCGAATTTGTTATCTGGTTTTTGTTCCGCAATTTCCGTAATGGCATCTGTCATTAAAAACCCGATACCGAAAATAAGATCAAAATCGTTACGTACAAGTTTATTTAAGTTTGTCGCATAGTCCGCATCACTTTGCGACTGTAAGTAGTCATAGCCGCCTTTTCCTTTTTTCAAGCCGTTTTCTTCACCAAACTTTTGTAAACCTTCCCATGCTGATTGGTTGAACGATTTGTCATCAATTCCACCAACGTCTGTAACCATCGCCACGCTAAATTCGGACGCTTTTCCTTCATCTGTTTTCGGCTCTTCTTGCCCTTGTTGACCACAACCACCAAGAATTAAACCGGCAGTTAATAATAAAGACATGGACAATCCAAAACGCTTTTTCTTCATCAATCATTACCCCCTCAATTTTCAAATATAGATTAAGTAAAAAAGTGAAATGTAAACGAACCTTCTCCCTCCAATGTCACCTCCTTAATAAAATAAGCATGTTTATAAGCTACACGCGTTTTCGTAACACGTGGAAGCTAAACTTATCTGATTTAAAATAGTCGATCGAATATAAGATCGGCTCGTCGTTTTCGTCAAAATGCATTTGTTTTAAAACTAACAGCGCGGTTTCGGGCTCGCATTGTAAAATTGGCGATACTTTTTCATGATAGCCGAGCGGTTCAATGTGTGTAACGGCGTACGCAATATACCGATTCGCTTCATTATGTAATATTTCTAATAGCGACTCATTTTCATAAGCAATTCCTTTAGGTAAATATTTACAAGGTACTTTATCAATACAGTACACAACCGGTTCGTTATTTGCTGTGCGCACCCGCTCGACAATGAGTAAATCTTCCTCTTTATGACATTGAAAGCGCTTTATATCATCTTCAGTCGGTTTCTGAATAGAAGACGATAAAAAAATCGTTCCTGGTTTGCGTCCGGCTTGGCGAATCATCTCCGTCACGCTACTTAGCTGCTCAATGCCAGAGGTGAACATCGGGCGGGAACTAACGAACGTTCCAACGCCGTGGCGGCGGATGATGACATTTTCTTCTTCTAACACTCGTAAAGCTTCACGCAACGTTGCGCGGCTAACCCCTAACTGTTTGGCCAATTCAAATTCCGAAGGGAGTTTTTCTTTTTCCTTATATACCCCTTGTTCAATATCTTTTTTAATCCGATCAATGACTTGTAAATATAAATGTCGATGATCTGTTTTAACAGACATTCACCATCCCCCACCTTAGATATCAGACATCTGATGTTAGACAAATTTCTTACTAATAATATAACATTTTTTTGCCCATAAATAAATAGCGAATAAAAAAATTGTCGAAAAAAGTCGTATAAAATCATATGTAAGCGATTTTAATAATATATCATTATTATGTCCCATTTATACAAAAAAGAGGCTTACTTTTAGCCTCTTTCATGACGTTTTTGCTTGATCGCTCGGAGATACGAGCACCGCGCGCGGTTTGCTTCCTTCATAAGGCCCGACAATGCCGCGAGCTTCCATCGCATCAATTAAACGTGCCGCCCGATTATAGCCGATGCGAAATCGTCGCTGCAACATAGAAACGGATGCACTTTGCATTTCAATGACAAGCTGAACGGCCTCATCAAACAGCTCATCATCAAACGCTTCTTGCGGTTCATCATCTTGCGCCATCATCGTCTCTTCATATTGCGCTTGTTGTTGTGAAATGACATATTGCACAACAGCTTCTACTTCTTGGTCGGAAACAAAAGCACCTTGCACGCGAACGGGCTTGGAGGCACCGACAGGTAAAAAGAGCATATCCCCACGCCCGAGCAGTTTTTCAGCTCCTCCCATATCTAAAATCGTGCGCGAGTCTGTTTGTGACGATACGCTAAACGCGATGCGCGATGGAATATTTGCCTTAATGACGCCCGTAATGACGTCAACGGATGGACGTTGCGTCGCGATAATTAAATGAATGCCTGCTGCGCGCGCCATTTGGGCAAGACGAGTGATGGAGTCTTCTACATCGCTTGAGGCAACCATCATTAAATCCGCTAGCTCATCCACAATAACAACAATATACGGCAAAAGCGGCTGCTTCGTTTCCGCTGTTTCATTATAGCGCTCAATATATTCGTTATATCCTTCAATATTGCGCGTGCCTGTATGCGAAAATAGTTCATATCGCCGTTCCATTTCGCTTACAACTTTTTTTAACGCTTGGGACGCTTTTTTCGGATCAGTGACGACCGGAGAAAGCAAATGCGGAATACCGTTGTATACGCTTAATTCAACCATCTTCGGATCAATCATCATCATTTTTACTTCATGCGGCTTTGTACGCATAAGCAAGCTAACGATGATGCCATTAATGCATACGCTTTTTCCGCTCCCTGTCGCGCCAGCAACAAGTAAATGTGGCATTTTGTTCAGTTCGGCAAGCACCGCTTGTCCGGATATATCGCGCCCGAGCCCGATTAGCAACTTCGCCTCCCGTTTGTCCGCTTCCTTCGCTTCTAGCACTTCACGCAAAGAAACCATCGCAATTTCTTCATTCGGCACCTCGATGCCGATGGCAGATTTTCCAGGGATCGGTGCTTCCATACGAATGTCTTTTGCGGCGAGAGCAAGCGCTAAATCATCGCTTAAACTAACAATTTTACTTACTTTCACACCAACATCTGGATATACCTCATATCTTGTGACAGCTGGACCAATATGCACTTTCGTTACTTTTGCCTTCACACCAAAGCTTTGAAACGTTTTTTCAAGCTTGCGGGCATTTTCATAAATGTTTTCTTTTTCTCGTGATTGATCGACCGCCTTTGGTGGAGAAAGCAAGTCAATCGGTGGCAAAGTATAATCTGTTTCATGCGTTTGCGTAAATACGATCGGCTTTTCTTCTTCCACTGCTTCATTAAAATTAGAAATGACAGGACCTTCGCTCACCGTTTCCTCCGCTTCATCTTCCTCTTTTTCTTCGAATGCCGTCACCACTTCAATGTGTGGCTGAGGTTGCTTTTCTTTTTTCGGACGACTCAAAAACGAACGAACATCTGAAAGAACTGCTTTCGTTTGCGTCCGCATAAATGAAATGAACCATTCAATCCCTTTTCCAGCAGTATCACGTAACGTTTTTCCCGTTAAAAGCAACAGACCGACAATCATCAATATGGAAGCGATCCATTTTGTTCCTAGCTGATCAAATAAATAATAACTAATCGTATACAGTAGGGCACCGAGCATGCCACCGCCCAAATCAGAAAAAGAGCCGTTTTCTCCGCGCACATCTGCCCAAAATAACTCCCATGTCGTCTGAATAATGCTCGGATTTACTAATTTTCCATTCCGCGACAAAATGTTGAACAACGTTTCGTGGCTAAATAGCAATAATGAAAAAATAATGAAGTACAATCCGACGAGAATGCGTTGAAAAAATGGAGGCCACGCTCGCTTCCAAATGATGTACAACGATGTCACAAGCGCTCCTAGCAACGCAACAATGTACCACTCCCCTAAAAAAAAGCGAGTCGTAAAAACAAGTGAACGTCCAACAGCGCCAACGTTTGCCATCGCGATGACCGTGCATGCTAACATCGTTAAACCGATGAGTTCAAAACGCAATGTTTTTTTCCATTGCTCTTGTTTATTTGTGCGACGTTTATTTTTCTTTCCCATTTCGCCCACTCCAACATATAAGATGAAAAAGCAGCCAACAGGAGAAGCGTGGCTGCTTGTTCTTATTATACCATAAATTGTAGCGATGTCGCACAAAGTTTTGTACCCGGCCCATACGTTAAATAATGTTGTGGATCACTACTTAACAGACGAACAATTTCGTACTCATTCGTTTCTGTTTGCTGTACAAGTAAAGGAATACCATTGTAATAGACCGTTCGTTGCTTTTTATACTCCGCTTCATCCGTTTGAAAAACGATAAATTCTGGAACGACCGTATGTAAAATCATTGTAACATCGCCCCTTGTTGATTCGAATGATCGATCAACTCTCGCAATTTTCGCATCGCTTGTGAAAGCCCACCAACTTCATCAATTAAGCCGTACTTTACAGCGTCCGTCCCTACGACATTCGTTCCGATATCTCGCGTTAAATTTCCTTTTGAAAACATAAGTTCTTTGAATTTTTCCTCACTAATATTCGAATGCTTTACAACAAAGTTAACGACGCGTTCTTGCATTTTATCCAAATACTCAAACGTTTGTGGAACGCCGATGACAAGACCCGTCAAACGAATCGGATGAATCGTCATCGTTGCCGTTTCTGCGATAAACGAATAGTCACACGAAACCGCAATCGGCACACCGATCGAATGCCCGCCCCCAAGCACAATTGAAACGGTTGGCTTAGACATCGATGCTAACATTTCGGCGATCGCCAACCCTGCCTCCACATCACCCCCTACTGTGTTTAGTACGACAAGCAATCCTTCAATATTTGGGTTTTGCTCAATCGCCACGATTTGTGGAATGATATGTTCATACTTCGTCGTTTTATTTTGTGGCGGTAATTGAATATGCCCTTCAATTTGACCGACAATGGTTAAGCAATGAATGGTCGAATCTGAAGAAAGCTGCGGAACATTCGTTTGACCGAGTTGCACAATATTTTCTGCCGGAGACGGCTTCGTTTCCTCTTGAGATATATCTCGCTCGTCCATAACACAATCCCCTTTCTGTTGCGTGATGTCGTTAGTATACGTGAACATCGTCTTGTTCATACAAAAAACACCTGCGTATTGCAGGTGTTTTGTTGACTTTGAGCATGTTGGTCTATACTTCCATAATAATCGGTAAAATCATCGGTTTCCGTTTTGTTTTTTCAAATAAATATTGGCTAAGTGCATCACGAATATTTGTTTTTAATGAAGACCATTCAATGACGTAATCTTCCATACTTTTCTCAACAATTTCCCTTACGATTTTTACAGATTCTTCAAAAAGCATTTCCGATTCACGCACGTATACAAAGCCGCGCGAAATCATCTCCGGACCGGCAACGATGCGCTTATGTTGCTTACTTAATGTGACGACAACAATCATAATACCGTCTTGTGAAAGTAAACGGCGATCACGCAATACGATATTGCCTACATCGCCAACGCCTAACCCGTCAATTAAAATTTGACCGCTCGGCACCTTGCCGCCAAAACGGGCGTGACCGTTGCGAAATTCGATCACTTCCCCTTTTTCAATTAAAAAGATCGCATCTTGACGGATACCGACCGCCTGGGCGATTTTTCCATGCGCTTTTTGCATGCGAAACTCCCCATGCACCGGAATAAAATACTTCGGTTTCATGAAATTTAACATGAGTTTCAACTCTTCTTGGTAACCGTGTCCCGATACATGCACGCGACGCTGACCGTACACGACATTCGCTCCTGCACGGTATAATGCATCGATCGTTCGAGCAATAAATAATTCATGTCCTGGCATTGGGGAAGAAGCAACGATGACTGTGTCTCCTTCTTTAATATTGATATATTTATGTGCTTGTTTTGCCATGCGTGCAAGCGCGGCCATCGGCTCCCCTTGGTTGCCTGTCGTTAAAATGACTAAGTCGCGATCGTTGTAGCGATCAACTTCATTCATCGAAATAATCATATTTTCATCAAATTTTAAATACCCGAGGCGCACCGCAATATCGATCACTTTATGCATATGACGGCTCATAATAACAACTTTTCGTCTATGATCACGTGCAGCATGTAACACTTGTTGAATGCGCGTAATGTTTGATGCAAAGCACGCTACAATAATGCGTCCGCTCGCATTGTAAATGACGTCAGAAATTTCTTGGCCAACAATCGCTTCTGAACCCGTATACCCCGGTTTTTCTGCATTTGTGCTATCGGATAGTAAACAAAGTACACCTTGCGCTCCAATTTGCGCCATTTTTCCAAAATCGGTGCGACATACCCCAACAGGCGTTTGATCAAATTTAAAATCGCTTGTGTATACAATCGCACCTTGCGATGTGCGAATGCTGACACCAAGGCAATCCGGGATGCTATGATTCGTCTGAAAAAACGATACGACCGCTTTATCAAATACGACTTCACTATCTGCATGTATTTCTATACGCTTCGCCTTGGATGTAATTCCTTGTTCCTTCAGTTTTTCTTCCATAAGCGCAAGAGTCAATTTTGCTCCGTACACAGGTACAGTAATTTTTCGTAGCACGTACGCAATCGCCCCAATATGATCGTCATGACCGTGCGTTAAAAAAATACCGCGAATGCGCCCTTGTTGCTCAACTAAATATGAAATATCAGGAATAACCATATCAATGCCAAACATTTCGTCCTCTGGGAACATAAGACCTGCATCCAGAACGAAAATGTCTTCGTCTACCTCGACGACGTACATATTTTTTCCTACCTCTCCGACGCCGCCAAGGGCAAATACACGTATTTTCTCTGCTCGTTTCATCATCAAATCCTCCTACAGTCAAACAAACTAGCCCGCTCAAAGTCACTTACATCCATTATAACTGATTCAACAACAAAAAAGAAAGGGATGAATTCCCTTTCTTTTAACCTTGTAGCACACGCATAAGTTGCAACCGCTCTTGTTCCGTTAGTGGCACGAGCGGAAGACGAACGGAACCGACATCTAATCCTTTTAATTGTAGAGCCGTTTTTACTGGCACAGGGCTCGGAGCAGCAAATAATGCTTTTATGATCGGCAATATCCGTTGATGCATCGCTGCCGCTTCCCGATTGTCCCCACGCATAAACGCTTGGATCATTTCTTTCATGTCGTTTCCGATAATGTGTGAGGCGACCGAAACAACGCCGCTTCCACCAATCGCTAACACCGGAAGCGTCAATCCGTCATCTCCGCTATACAACATAAAATCGTCGCGCGTTTTTGCAATGATTTCTGTCATCGCATCTAAATTACCACTTGCATCTTTAACAGCTACAACGTTCGGAATTTCAGAAAGGCGGATAATCGTTTCAACAGAAATATTGACAACCGCCCGCCCCGGAATGTTGTATACCATCACTGGTAACGATGTGCTCTCTGCAATCGCCTTGTAATGTTGATAAATGCCTTCTTGGTTCGGCTTGTTGTAATAAGGGGCGACGATCATCACCGCATCGACCCCAACATCTTCTGCTTTTTTCGTCAACTCAATGGAAGCGCGCGTATTATTGCTTCCTGTCCCAGCAATAACTGGCACGCGTCCGTCTACAACTTCAACGACGTGGCGAAAAAGCGCCAATTTTTCCTCTGTCGTCAGCGTTGGAGATTCTCCTGTCGTTCCAGCAACAACGAGCGAATCGGTGCCATTTTCAATTAAATAGTTAACTAATTGCGTCGTTTTCGCAAAATCAATGTTTCCTTTATTGTCAAATGGTGTTACCATTGCTGTGGCAATTTGACCAAATTGAACCACAATGTTTCACTCCTAACTCCATTCATATGATTCAGCCGAATTCGGCTGTTTAGCAAGCTGAAACGCATCGTGAAGCGCATTGACCGCTTCTTTTAAATGTTCTTCTTTCACAAGTACCCAAATGGTCGTATGGCTATCTGCAGACTGCAAGATTTGAATGCCCCGTTCAGATAGCGCTGTAACAATTTTTGCTGTAACACCTGGAACACCAGCAATGCCTGCACCGACAGTCGATACTTTCGCACATCCACGAGTAACTGTTGGTTCGTAACCGAGCTTTTGCAACGTGGCAACCGCTCGATCTGCGACATCGCTTGATACGGTATATACGACTCCATTCGGCGAAATGTTAATGAAGTCTACACTAATTCCTTCATTCGCCATCGCTTTGAATACTTCAGCTTGTAAATCGTAATGTCCCTCTTTAGCCGGTACTTTAATTTGCGTAATGTTTGAAACGTGTGCAATTCCTGTCACTAGTCGCTCCTTTACATCGCTTCCTTTTTTCGCGATCGTTGTGACGAGCGTGCCAGGCGCATCGGAATATGTCGAACGAATGCGGAGTGGCACTTTCGCCTGCATCGCAATTTCGACCGCACGTGGATGAATGACTTTTGCCCCTTGATACGCCATGTTGCAAATTTCTGTATACGTGACGACATCAAGTGGTCGTGCATTCTCTACGATGCGCGGATCTGCCGTCATCACCCCTTCCACATCGGTGAAAATGTCGATCCACTCCGCACCGAGCGCAGCCCCAAGCGCCGCCGCAGACGTATCGCTTCCTCCGCGACCAATCGTCGTTACGTCTCCGTTTTCAGCAGCTCCTTGAAAGCCTGCAACAACGACAACGTCATGCTCTTTTAGCGCACGCAATAAGCGCTCGCAACGCATATCGACGATTTTCGCATTCGTATGATCTTTGTTTGTGCGGAAACCTGCTTGCGCCCCAGTGAAGGCTGTCGCTTTTATCCCGTGCTTATTTAACATGTTTGTGAATACAACGCTTGAAATAATTTCACCGCACGCCATGAGTAAATCTTTTTCCCGATTGGTCACCTGTGCATTTGCCCCATCAATGAGGCTAAGCAACGTATCCGTTGCATATGGATCTCCTTTTCGCCCCATCGCTGAGACGACGACAACCACTTTATACCCATCTTGCAGCGCTTTTTCAATATGTTTGCGCGCTAAATTTCGGCCGTGTTCATCACGAACAGACGTGCCGCCAAATTTTTGAACGATAATTTTCAACGTCAACACCTCGATGCTGATTTTACGCTTTCACAAGTCCTAATTTTAAAAGACTTTCAGCAATTTGAACAGAGTTCCAAGCTGCTCCCTTCAACAAGTTATCAGAAACGATCCATAAATGGAATGCTGTATCACGATTTAAATCTTTACGAATACGACCGACAAATACATCATTTTCCCCTGTGGCATATAAAGGCATCGGATATAGCTGTTCGCTTGGATCGTCTTGCAGTACGACACCAGGCGCTTCTTTCAATAATGATTTCAACTCGTCAACTCCTACACCTTCTTTTTCAATTTCAATATATACAGATTCGGAATGACCTGTCATGACCGGAATGCGCACGCACGTTGCCGCTACTTCTAGCTCAGGCATATGCATAATTTTTTTTGTTTCATTAATCATCTTCATTTCTTCGAACGTGAATCCGTTATCTTGGAACTTATCAATTTGCGGAATGGCATTAAATGCGATCGGATAATGTTTACGATCCGATTTTACAGGCAAAATTTCTGGTGTCACTTTTTGCCCATTTAACATTTGCGCTGTTTGCGTTTTTAATTCTTCAACAGCTTGCGCCCCTGCCCCTGACACAGCTTGGTATGTCGAGACGATGACGCGCTTTAATCCGAGCGCTTGACGAATTGGTTCGAGGGCAACGACCATTTGAATTGTTGAGCAATTTGGATTTGCAATAATTCCGTTATGCCAATGTAAATCTGCTTCATTCACTTCCGGAACGACAAGCGGTACGTTTTCATCCATACGAAACGCGCTCGTGTTATCGACAACGATTGCACCGCGTTTTACCGCTTCTGGAGCAAGCTGTTTCGATACCGTTCCTCCTGCGCTAAATAACGCGATATGAACACCTTCAAAGCTTTCTGGCTTCGCTGCTTGTACCTCGATTTCTTCACCTTTAAACATCACTTTTTTCCCAGCTGAACGTTCCGATGAAAGCAAAGATAATTTTGCAATTGGGAAATTTCTTTTTTCTAACGTTTGAATCATTTGTTGTCCGACAGCTCCTGTCGCACCAACGACTGCGACATGTAATCCTTTTTGTTCCATCTCTTCTTCTCCTTCCAACTGATAGACAATTTTAATATCATTTATTTTAGCACATTCATTCGTAAAGGAGAGACGTTTTTTATAAATTTTCTTGCAACTGTTTATTTATGAGCGACGATAACCGGCTGAATTTGCCGCCCTTCTAGCGCCGCTTCTACCGTATCAAGCAACAACGGCATATGAGCAACCATCGAATTCGGTTTTTTAAATGGGTCATCTTGCCCGAACGGAATAAAGTAAATATTTTTCGCTGCCATTAATCTCATTAAATTGACACCGTTTAAGCCAAGCGCATCATTTGTCGAAATGCCAACAACGACCGGACGATGATTGCGCATCGTTGCTTTGGCGGCCATTAACACAGGGGAATCAGTCATGGCGTTCGCTAACTTACTCATCGAGTTCCCTGTTAATGGGGCAATGACCATACAATCAAGCGGTAATTTCGGCCCTAACGGCTCCGCTTTTACAATTGTATCAATGACTTGATGACCTGTCATCTCTTCCAGCTTCTTCACCCATTCTTCCCCTTTGCCAAACCGTGTATTTGTCGACTGTACCGTATATGAAACAATCGGTATGACATCCGCCCCTTTAGCTATTAATTTTTCTATTTCGGGCATGACGGCATCGTACGTACAATGCGATCCTGTTAAACCAAAACCTATCCGCTTTCCTTGTACGTTCATTTTTTATTCTCCTTTCGTTTTTTCAAATCCACAGAAAGAAGTTGTGCCAACACATTCGCTACAATTTGCCCCGCTGTTTTTGGAGCGACGATACCAGGAAGTCCTGGGGCCAATAGCGCTTGAATCCCACGCTTTTCAGCATAGCGAAAATCTGTTCCGCCAGGCTTAGACGCCAAATCGATAATAAGCGTATGCGCAGGCATTTTTGCAATAACGCTTGCAGTCACAACCATATGTGGAATCGTATTAATGCAAACATCAATATCTTTTACGTGTTGCTCTAAATCGTTCAAGTGAAACGGTTCTAACGCCATTTCTGCAATGCGTGCTAAATGTTCAGAGCGGCGAGCCCCGACTTTGACTCGTGCTCCCAAAGCCGCAAACGTTCGGGCAACGGTCATCCCTACACGTCCTAAACCTAAAACAGCGATACGCGAGCCGTGAATGGTTACATCTGTATGTTGAATGACCATCATGACTGTTCCCTCTGCCGTCGGAATAGAGTTGTAAATCGCGACATCGTCACGTTCAAATAGTTGAATATGCTTCCGCCCGACCGACTTGATTACATGATCTAAATAATCATTTGTGATCCCTGAATAGACGGTACAATGCGCCGGTGTTTGACGAAGCAACTCTTCTGTAAACATCATTTTTTCGTTTGAAAAGACTGTTTGAATCTCGCCGTCCATATTCGTTCCGTGAACAGGTAAAATGATGGCATCTACATCATGAAAATCGACTTCATGAATTTTCATTTTCGTTACCCCAGCAAAGCCATGGTCTAATTGATCGAAGCCAACGAGTGACAATTTCGCGTCAAGTTCCATCAATTTCCGAATGACTTCAAGCTGCCGAGCATCCCCACCCATGATCGCAACATGCATTCCTGTCAGCATGAGTTCATTCACCCTCTTATCCAACTAGTTTTTTGCCCATCGTTACTTTCACATCTTATGATGCTGCTCATCAAACGGTGAGCAGAAAATGAAAAAAGACACCCATTTGAGGTGTCTAATCATCGACATCAATTAAAATCATATCCGAGCCAATTTTTTTGACGCGGCTCCACGGTACACGTATATCTGTCCCGTCTTTTCGAAAGCCAAACCATTTGGTTGTTGGAATAAGGAGCGCTTGAATTTGACCTGTTCGTTCATTGATCTCTAAATCTGTCTGTCCTAAAATACCAAGCCGTTCGGCCCGCTTCATATCAACGATTTCTTTTCCGCTCAATTCACTTAATCGCATATGATCCCCCCTTCTTTATCATTGTAGAGAAAAGGCACAAAAAAATGCCTGCAAGTTCATTCTCGCAGGCTTTTTGGTAATGTTCCTTCTGGACTGATGAGCGCAACAGAAAAGTCGTCTGTAAAAATCGTTTGCGCCATGCGATCAACACTTTCTTTCGTCACGCGATCAATGCTTTCAATGATTTCATCGAGCGAACGATGGCGGCCAAGCAGAAGCTCATTTTTCCCGTTCCGACTCATCCGGCTATTCGTACTTTCTAGGCTAAGCATTAAGTTTCCTTTCATTTGCTCTTTGCTATTTTCTAGCTCTTTTTCCGTAATGCCGTCTTGTTTTAATTGTTCGATTGTCTGCTGAATCGTATCGAATAAAAGATCGAGCTGTTGACTTCCTGTTCCTCCATAAATCGTTACCATTCCCCCATCACGATATGAAGAATGATAAGAGAAAATGGAGTATGCTAATCCACGTTGCTCACGTACCTCTTGAAATAGACGGCTACTCATGCTTCCACCTAAAATATTGTTTAAAATAATTAAGCTATAAATGTCTTCATGACCGATTGGCAATCCATTAAACCCGATACATACGTGGGCTTGCTCTGTTTCTTTTTTGCGCGCCATTTTGTTCGGATAAAACGTCGGTGGTACGTACGCGTCGTTTCCTTTTTGTCTCGTAAATGTACCGAAATACGCTTCTACTTGTTGAATAAACGATTCGTCGACATTTCCTGCGATGGAAACGACAACTTGGTCTGGCGTATACGTTTCATACATGTATTGACGCAACGTATCACCTGTAAATGTCGCTAACGTTTGCTCCGTTCCTAAAATCGGATAACCGAGCGGGTGATTACCGTAACTCGCTTTGCTCAATAAGTCATGAACGAGATCATCCGGTGTATCTTCGTACATTTTAATTTCTTCGAATACAACATTTTTTTCCTTTTGTAACTCATCATCTACAAACGTAGAGTGGAAAAACATATCCGCTAATATATCTAAAGCAAACGATGCGTGCGTATCTAATACTTTGGCATAATAGCACGTATATTCTTTTGATGTAAAAGCATTGACTTGACCGCCTATACGGTCAAACGATTCCGCAATATCGCGCGCTGAACGTGTCTTCGTCCCCTTGAAAAACATATGTTCAAGAAAGTGTGAAATCCCATTGTTTTGTTCATTTTCATTGCGTGATCCGGTGCCGATCCAAATTCCGATGGCTACTGATCTTACCGTTGGAATATGTTCGAGTACAACTCTTACCCCGTTTTGACACGTATATGTTTTAATCAATTCCCTTCCTCCTACTTTTTACAATTCTTTCCTCACTCAATAATGTAGACACATTGTCAATTTCATATTCTTGTTTTTGTAACGATTGAATTAACGGCTCTAACGCTTTCACTGTTGATACAGTCGGGTGCATTAAAATCATCGCCCCATTATGCACTTTCGATGTTACTCGTTCCACTATAACAGATGGGGACGGTTTTTGCCAATCAATTGTATCAACTGTCCACAAAATGGTATACATCCCGAGTTCATGGGCAATATGAACAACATCGTCACGATAACTCCCGCTTGGCGGTGCGAAAAACCGTGGCTTGATTCCTGTCACCGCTTCAATCGCATCGTTTGTTTTAACCATTTGTTCTCGAATCGCTTGTTTACTCATCATTTTTAAATCCGGATGGTTATAGGAATGATTGCCTATTTCATGTCCTGCATCTACAATCATTTTTACAAGTTGTGGATTCTCTTTCACCCAGCGCCCTTCTAAAAAAAACGTTGCTCGAACGCTGTATTTTTCAAGAATACGTAGCATGTCCGGGATATGTTCACTTCCCCAAGCAACATTAATTAAAAAGGAGACCATCGGTTTATCTGGATGTCCCCGATAAATAGGAGATGGTGGCAAATCAGGCAAATGAACGGTAGGTGATACTTGTTTATACACGAGCTGTTGCTCGGAAAATGTTCCGCTTCGTTTCATTTGTTCATACGATGCCTCAACATCTACTTCTAGTCCGTTGTATCCTGGAATGGCCTTCCAAACACGATCGACTTTCGCATTTTGTGCCGGAATGCTATATTGTTTTGCACGTTCCACAATTTGAATATATAACGGATCGCTTTGTTTCGTCGCTGCTATATGCCGTAATTCATAAATATATGTTGTCGTCCACGGATTTTGCACAACGATGGACGCCACACATACGATGATCGCTAAAAAAATCGCTCGCTGCACGCTTTGTTCCCTCCTTTTCTAATAAAGAGGGTATGTATAAAAAGGACAAGGTAGAACGAGCGCAAAAAAATTTTACACACAGCAAAGAAGCCAAGGGGAGGCGAACCCAAGGCTCCATTTTTATTGCTCTACTTCTTTTTGATCGCGCAATACGGCTTTACGCGATAAGTTTACGCGGCCTTGTTTATCGATTTCCGTCACTTTCACTAAAATTTCATCGCCGATGGAAACGACATCTTCCACTTTTCCTACCCGCTCCTCCGCTAGTTCCGAAATGTGGACAAGACCATCTTTTCCGCTAAACAATTCGACAAACGCTCCGAATTTTTCAATTCGTTTGACTTTCCCTAGATATACTTGTCCTACTTCCACTTCACGAACGATATCTTCAATGATCTTTTTCGCCTTTTGGTTCATTTCTTCGTTCACAGACGAAATAAAAATTGTACCATCTTGTTCAATATCAATTTTTACGCCAGTCTCCTCAATAATCTTGTTAATTTGTTTGCCGCTCGGACCGATGACGTCGCGAATTTTATCTGGATTAATTTGCATCGTTAAAATTTTTGGCGCATATTTTGATAGTTCTTTGCGTGGCTCGCTGATCGTTTGCATCATATGTTTTAAAATTTCAAGGCGACCTTTGCGTGCTTGCTGCAACGCTTCCTCTAAAATCTCACGCGATAAACCTTTAATTTTAATATCCATTTGCAAAGCGGTGACGCCTTTTTCCGTTCCAGCCACTTTAAAATCCATATCGCCTAAATGGTCTTCCATCCCTTGAATATCCGTCAAAATTGTATAGTGCTCTCCCTTTTTCACAAGACCCATAGCAATTCCAGCAACTGGAGCTTTAATCGGTACACCAGCATCCATCATTGCCAACGTGCTTGCGCAAATGCTCGCTTGAGATGTTGAACCGTTTGATTCTAGCACTTCGGATACAAGACGGATTGTGTATGGAAACTCTTTTTCAGATGGGATAACCGGTTCAAGCGCACGCTCACCAAGCGCTCCATGTCCAATTTCACGGCGCCCCGGTCCGCGCATCGCTCCTGTTTCCCCAACTGAAAATGGCGGGAAGTTGTAATGGTGCATAAATCGTTTTGTCTCTTCAATGCCGAGCCCATCTAAAATTTGCACATCACCAAGTGCGCCGAGCGTACATACGCTAAGTGCTTGTGTTTGACCGCGCGTAAATAAGCCGGATCCGTGCGTGCGTGGTAAAAGTCCAACCGCTGAGGAGAGTGGACGTATTTCATCTACTTTTCGTCCGTCTGGGCGCACTTTCTCTTCCGTAATTAAACGGCGCACTTCTTCTTTGACAAGTTTATATACAATCTCTTTTACTTGCTTTATTGTCTCTTCATCTGCTTCTTGTTCCTCATACGCAGCAACAACATCGGCTTTTAATTGTTCAATCGCTGCTTCACGTGCTAATTTTTCAGGCACTTGTACAGCCCGTTTGATTTCGCCCTCGACACGAGCGCGAATGTCTGCTTCAAGTTGGGCATCGAGCTCATAAAGAACGACTTCCATCTTTTCTTTACCGACTTTTGCTGCAATGTCTTCTTGAAATGCGATTAACCGCTTAATTTCCTCATGACCAAACATGATTGCTTCAAGCATCACTTCCTCAGGTACTTCATTCGCCCCTGCTTCAACCATGTTAATCGCATCTTTCGTCCCTGCTACAACAAGGTGCATATCGCTTCGTTCCATTTGAGCAACCGACGGATTAATGACAAATTCTCCATCGACACGACCAACTGTTACTCCTGCGATCGGTCCTTCAAACGGAATATCAGAAACAGTTAACGCAAGCGAAGAACCGAACATAGCGGCCATTTCTGGCGAGCAATCTTGATCGACGCTCATGACCATGCTGACGACTTGCACTTCGTTACGAAACCCTTCAGCAAATAGCGGACGAATCGGGCGGTCGATTAAGCGACTAGCTAAAATCGCTTTTTCGCTCGGACGTCCTTCACGTTTAATGAATCCCCCTGGAATTTTACCGACAGCATATAAACGTTCTTCATAGTTGACTGTTAAAGGAAAAAAGTCAACACTTTTTGGCTCTTTCGATGCTGTTGCTGTACTTAATACGACCGTATCCCCGTACCGTACTAATACCGCACCGTTTGCTTGTTTCGCTAATTCACCGATTTCAACGGTTAACGGTCGACCTGCCCAGTCGATCGAAAACACATGTTTTTCATGTTCCATATAAACCGAGTACCCCTCTCTATGTACAAATCAAAAGTTACGTTTGTTTTAGTATAATCAAATATCGGTGCAAATACTAATAAAAAGCGGGAATGCTCCCGCTTTTTACTTATCGGCGTAATCCGAGTTTGTTAATCAATTCACGATAACGGTTGACATCTTTGTTACGTAAGTACGTAAGTAAGTTACGACGACGACCAACCATTTTTAAAAGACCGCGACGAGAATGATGGTCTTTGCGATGAACGCGTAAATGTTCGTTCAAGTTGTTAATTTGCTCAGTAAGGATAGCAACTTGTACTTCTGGAGAACCTGTGTCAGTTTCGTGAATTTTGAACTGGTTGATGATCTCGTTTTTACGCTCTTGTGTTAATGCCATCCTTGTTCACCTCCTCTTTTTTCAACCCCAATTACCGAGCAAACGCCGGTGACTCGTATTGCCCAGCAATGGTTAACATACACTAAATAGAATACATGTTTTTCCGATAAAATGCAAGGGGATTTTGAAAATATTCGCGTGCAGCTTGGGCATCGCGATGAATTTGTTCCACAAGTTCATGAACAGAAGAAAATGCTCGTTCATCACGCAATCGTTTATGCCATTGGATAGACACATTTGCTCCATAAATGTCTGTCGAAAAATTAAACAAATGTACTTCAATCGTTGGTTCGTCCCGTCGTACTTGAAACGTCGGTTTATATCCGACATTGCATACGCCTTCCCACGTTTTTTCATCAATCGTGACCGTTACCGCATATACGCCGATGCGTGGGATAATGTAGTCATCGTCAAGTGCAATATTGGCCGTTGGAAATCCGATCGTCCGCCCACGTTTGTCTCCGTGAACGACTGTACCTGTAACTTTATACCATCTTCCAAGCAGATGCGGCAATTGCTCGACATCTCCTTGAGCCAATCGTTGCCGAATGTATGTCGAACTAATTTTTTCTTCACCAAACGTTTGTTTCGGAATGACTGTTTGGGTAAATTGTTCACGGGAATGAAACGGCAACGTTTCCATCGTTCCTTTTCCGAGACGACCGTACGTAAAATCAAAACCTGCCACAACATGCTTTACGCCAAGTCCGATGATGTATTCATCTACAAACTGTTGTGGTAACAAATGAGCAAATTCAGCGGTAAATTCAACGACGTATAAATAATCCACACCAAGTTTTGCGATTTGTCGCTCTTTTTCTTTTAACGGCGTAATGAAACGAACATGTTGCTGTGAGCGTCCGAGCACAACAGACGGATGCGGATGAAACGTCATGACGGCGCTTTTATATTCGTGACGGTCAGCTATTTGCTTCGCCGTTTCGATCACTTTTTGATGTCCTAGATGAACACCGTCAAAATAACCGAGCGCCATAACGAGCGGATGATCGTTTTTTTTATGTAACGGATGAGACAGCCAAATGGTTTTCATCGTTTTCACCTACAATACTTTTAAAGGTTTCATATAACTTCGCTTCGTCGGATGAGGCATATAAATCGCTAACGCTTCCCCACATGCATTCAACATTAACATACGTTCAGGCATAGAAGATGGAGCAAGAAGAAGCGCACCGTTTTTTACTTTTTTCTCTTCTTCCGTATTTACTACATATGTCGGCATATGCGCTAACGCACGTTCAATCGGCCATAATAACGCATGAACATTTCCTTCTTCTATATGACGTTCAATTTGTTCAAACGTCACACATTGTTCAAGTGTGAATGCCCCAGATGCCGTGCGAACGAGATGCGACATGTGCGCTGGGTAACCGAGCTTTTCACCCATTTGAACGGCGAGCGTACGTACGTACGTCCCTTTGCTGCATGTAACCCGAAAGCGAAAAGAAATGCGCTCTCCCGTAAAAACGGTTCGTTCGTCGAGCAGCTGCAGCTCGTGAATGTACACCATCCGTTTCGGGCGCTCTACTTCCATGCCAGCACGGGCATATTCGTATAACTTTTTACCATTCACTTTTACCGCTGAATACATCGGTGGCACTTGTTCAATTTCCCCCGTGAGCTGAGCAAATACACGTTCAATGTCACGGCGGAAGATGGGACGTTCGATCTGCTTCATGCAGACGACATCACCCGATGCATCTTCTGTTGTCGTCGCGATGCCTAACGTCGCTTCCCCTTCATACGTTTTTCGCTCCGCCGTTAATAGCTCAACAATTTTTGTCGCTTTTCCAATGCAAATCGGCAATACGCCCGACACGTCAGGATCGAGCGTTCCTGTATGACCAACTTTTTTTGTTTGGAATAACTTACGAATGCGCATGACACAATCATGTGACGTCACGCCAGCAGGTTTATGTAACAATAACACTCCGTCCATCGCTTCACCTCTAAAAATAGCGGAAATGGATAGACGCACGTCTATCCATTATTCTTCTTTATGTTCTTTTTCTTCGGAAATTTGTTTAATTAAACTTTCGATTCGTTGTCCGTAATCGATCGTTTCATCAATTTCAAAGTAAATTTCTGGCGTTTTGCGCAAACGAATACGTTGCCCAATTTCCGAACGGATGAAGCCTGTGGCTTTCGCTAATCCTTTTAACGTATTTTTCTTTTGCTCTTCATCACCAAGAACAGAAATATATACTTTCGCCTGCTGCAAATCGCCTGTCACCCGAACATCTGTAACAGTAACAAAACCGATGCGCGGGTCTTTCAGTTTGCGCCCAATAATATCGCTTAATTCTTTTTTCATTTGTTCGCCTACACGTGTGGCTCGCAAACTCATGATCATCACCTCAATTAAAACCACTCAAATGTCGTAACCGTTCGCTCAATTTCTGGAAACGAATCAATAAATTGTAGCGCCCGGTGCAATTCTTGTTCCGTTGCGGTTCGCTCAGCTGTAATGGCTACGATTCCAAGCTTCGTTCGTTGCCATACGTTTTGATAATCGACTTCGGCTACGGATATATTATATTTTTGTTTAAGCCGTGTGACAACACGTTGCAACACGGCTCGTTTTTCTTTTAATGATTGGACGTCGTAAATGATGCATTCGCATTCGACGTATCCGATCATTTCCGCTCAACTTCTTGCATAACATAAGCTTCAATGACGTCGCCTTCTTTAATATCATTAAAGTTTTTAATCGTGACGCCGCATTCGTATCCTTGGGCAACTTCTTTTACATCGTCTTTGTAACGTTTTAGTGTGTCAATTTGCCCTTCATACACGACAATGCCTTGACGAATGAGACGAACGCTGCTGTCGCGCGTAATTTTTCCATCTGTCACATAACAACCAGCGATCGTACCAACTTTCGATACTTTAAACGTTTGTCGAACTTCTGCTTGACCGATGACTTTTTCTTCATACTCCGGATCGAGCATTCCTTTCATCGCCGCTTCAATTTCTTCAATCACTTTATAAATGATGCGATGGAGACGAATGTCCACTTTTTCCGCTTCCGCCACACGTTTCGCATTTGCATCTGGGCGAACGTTAAAACCAATCACAATGGCGTTCGATGCCGATGCAAGCATAATGTCGTATTCTGTCACTGCGCCCACGCCAGAGTGAATGATTTTAACGCGCACACCTTCGACTTCAATTTTTTGTAACGCAGCGACGAGCGCTTCAACGGAACCTTGTACATCCGCTTTCACGATGATGTTGAGCTCTTTCATTTCGCCTTGCTTAATTTTTTCAAATAAGTCATCTAAGCTGACGCGCGCTTTCGCACTTCGCTGTTGCACAATTTGTTTTTGTGCACGTGCTTCACCAATTTGACGAGCTTTTTTCTCATCTTCAAACACCATAAAACGATCGCCTGCTTGCGGCACTTCGTTTAGCCCTGTAATTTCAACCGGTGTAGACGGACCCGCCTCTTTGACGCGACGACCGAGGTCATTCGTCATCGCTCGTACACGTCCGTACGTATAACCGACGACGATTGGATCGCCGACGCGCAACGTACCTGATTGTACGAGAAGCGTCGCCACTGGACCGCGTCCTTTATCTAATTTCGCTTCGATCACTGTTCCTGTCGCACGGCGGCTTGGATTTGCTTTTAATTCTTCCATTTCGCTAACAAGCAAAATCATTTCAAGTAAATTGTCAATTCCTTCGCCTGTTAGAGCGGATAGTTTACAATAAATTGTATCGCCACCCCATTCTTCCGGAACGAGCTCATACTCCATTAACTCTTGCATGACGCGATCTGGATTTGCTGTTGGCTTATCGATTTTATTGACTGCCACGATAATTGGAACGTTTGCCGCTTTCGCATGGTTAATCGCTTCAACGGTTTGTGGCATGACCCCATCATCCGCTGCGACGACGAGAATGACAATGTCCGTCACTTGCGCTCCACGTGCGCGCATTGTTGTAAATGCTTCGTGACCAGGTGTATCTAAAAACGTAATTTTTTTGCCGTTGACAACGACTTGGTACGCACCGATATGTTGCGTAATGCCGCCCGCCTCTTGTTCTGTTACTTTCGTGTGGCGAATCGAATCAAGCAACGTTGTTTTTCCGTGGTCAACGTGCCCCATGATCGTTACGACTGGCGGACGTTCAACTAAATCTTCTGGATTGTCGACGATTTCAATCGTTTCGAATTCTGTTTCATCGATCGTTACTTTTTCTTCTACTTCCACACCGTAATCGGAGCAAATTAACTCGATCGCATCTTTGTCTAAGTCTTGGTTAATTGTCGCTGGAATGCCGAGCAGAAATAGCTTTTTAATAATTTCTGACGGCTGTTTCCCTAATTTTTTCGCTAGTTCGGCGACCGTTAATGAACCTTCGAACGTCACTTTTTTCGGAAGCTCTTTTTCCTTTTTCTTTTGCACTTCTGGCTGTGGAGCTGGCTGAGGCTTTTGTTTTTTATTTTTTTTGTTATTGAAAATTTTCTTTTCTTTTTGTTGGATTTGCAAGTCGTGTTTTTTCCCTTCGCGATTTTTTACTACTGCTTTTTTAATTGGCACTTTCTTTTGAATGACTGTATCGTCATCTTCTTCAAACTGTTCTAAAACAGGTTTTTTTGCTGGTTGCTTCTTCTCTTCCTTTATCGTTTCTTGTTTTAGCTCTTGCTTTTGTACTAGTTTAAATGAACGATCTAACTTTTCAACAACATCGGCTTCAATCATCGTCATATGGTTTGATACGTCAATATTCATTTCTTTTAATTTATGGATCACATCTTTACTGGACACATTATGTTTTTTGGCATATTCGTATACACGCATTTTTGACATACATTCACCCCCAAAATGTTAGAGCATCGTTTTGAGCTTTTGTGCGAATCCTTCATCCGTAATCGCCACAACGACTCGTGCTCCTTTTCCAATCGCCCCACCTAATTCATAGCGATTGTCTACATAGCAAAGCGGAACGCGGTAAAACGCACATTTATCGGAAATTTTCTTCCTTGTGTTTTCTGATGCATCTTCCGATAAAATGACAAGCTTCGCGCGCTTACGCTGAATTTCTTTTACGACAAGTTCTTCTCCCGAAACAATTTTGCGCGCCCGATTCGCTAATCCGAGAAAAGAAGCCCACGGTTTATCATGCATTTGTTTCTCCGTTCTCCTTCTCAGCAAGCTGTATTAGCTGTTCGTAAATTGAATCATCAATCGTTGTCTTTAAATGATGCGCGAGCGTATTTTTCTTTTTCGCAAGCAAAATGCACTCTTTGCTTAACGTGATATACGCACCGCGTCCTGCTTTTTTTCCTGTCGGATCAATCGACACATCGCCTTCTTTCGAGCGGACGATGCGGATCAGCTCCTTCTTTGGCTTCATTTCCCCTGTGACAACACATTTGCGCATCGGAATTTTTTTCGGCATGTTACTCCACCTCACTAATCTCCTCTTCGTCAACTTGGAACGATGATGAAGAACGAGGGTAAATACCTAGCTGCTCCGCTTCAGACTGGCTTTTAATATCAATTTTCCAATTTGTTAATTTAGCTGCTAAACGCGCATTCTGTCCGCGCTTTCCGATCGCAAGAGATAATTGATAATCCGGCACGATGACCGTCGTTGCTTTTTCTTCTTCATTGACGATGACATCAAGCACCTTTGACGGACTTAGCGCATTAGCTACAAATTCAACCGGATCTGCCGACCAACGAACAATGTCGATTTTTTCACCTTTTAATTCGTTTACAATCGCTTGTACCCGCTGACCTTTTGGTCCGACACACGCGCCAACCGGATCGACTTCAGGGTTATCAGAATGAACAGAAATTTTTGAACGATCTCCTGCTTCACGCGCCACAGACTTAATTTCTACCGTCCCATCATAAATTTCTGGTACTTCTAACTCAAACAATCGCTTAAGTAATCCTGGATGCGTGCGCGATACGTAAATTTGTGGACCTTTTGTCGTTTTTTCTACTTTTGTAATGTATACTTTAATGCGATCATGCGGCTTATAAGTTTCGTTCGGCATTTGTTCGCTGAGCGGAAGAAGCGCCTCAATTTTACCGAGGCTCACATAAATAAATTTCGAATCCGTTCGCTGTACAATACCTGTCATAATATCTTCTTCGCGATCAATAAACTCGGCATAAATGACGCCGCGCTCCGCTTCACGAACGCGTTGTGTCACTACTTGTTTCGCTGTTTGAGCAGCAATACGTCCGAAGTTTTTCGGCGTCACCTCAATTTCAACGACGTCGCCCACTTGATAATTTGGATTGATTCGCTTCGCTTCATCGAGTGAAATTTCTAAACGGGAATCGTACACTTCATCTACTACTTCTTTGCGTGCAAATACGCGAATCGTTCCCGTTTCTTGATTAAAGTCAACACGCACGTTTTGCGCTTGATTAAAGTTACGTTTATAAGCGGACACAATCGCCGCCTCAATCGCTTCAATTAACACTTCTTTACTAATGCCTTTATCGCGCTCAAGCGCCGTTAAGGCATCTAACAATTCTGTATTCATGAACCGGTCGTCCCCCTTTATGTGAATTAAGAGAAAATGACAGCCAGCCGTGCGCTAGCTACTTTTTCGTATGGAATCGTCACCATTTTTTTCTTTGTTTTTACTTTCACTTCCACTGTCACCGTATGACCATCAAATGCGGCTAGCAACCCTTCGAACTCTTTTTGGCCATCAATTGGTTCATACGTTTTCATATAAACATGTTTCCCGACGGCACGTTCGAAATCTCTTGCTTTTTTCAGCGGACGTTCAGCGCCCGGTGACGATACTTCTAAAAAATAATTGTGCGGAATCGGGTCGACTTCATCTAACTTTTCGCTTAATCGTTCGCTGACGACACCGCATTGATCAATATCAATTCCAGTCGGTGAATCAATAAAGACGCGTAAAAACCAGTTCTTTCCCTCTTTCACATATTCAATGTCGACAAGCTCTAATCCGATCTCTGTCAAAATCGGGGTGACGAGCTCTTCAACAATGTGCGTCACTTTTTTCATCTTGGTCCTCCTAACTGCAAGAAAATCCCTTGCAACGGCAAGGAATCTCGAATCAATACGAAAGAGTGGGTTTCCCCACTCTTTTTGTACATTATCTTTACCATTTCCACTAGAACTATAACATATTGGCAAAAAAATTGCAACTCATTTAAAAGAGCGACAATTGGTTTTGATCTGGTAACGACTGCAAACAGCCTCGACTTTCGAGATATTCTAAAATCGTTTTTGATACTTTTCCGCGTTGCTGTAAATCTTCTTTCGATAAAAATTCGCCTTCTTCCCGTGCGCGCACGATGCTAAGCGCAACGTTCGTCCCTAATCCTGGAATCGCATTAAATGGCGGAATGAGCGAATTTCCGTCAATAATAAACTCTGTTGCTTGTGAACGATACAAGTCGATATTTTTGAATGAAAATCCTCGTTCACACATTTCGAGGGCAATTTCAAGCACCGTTAATAAGTTCTTTTCTTTTGCGGAAGCATCAAGCCCTTTCGCTTGAATTTCTTCAATACGTTTACGAATCGCAGCAGAGCCTTGAATCATCGCGTCTAAATCAAAATCTTCTGCCCGCACAGTAAAATATGATGCATAGTAAAGAAGCGGATGGTGCACTTTAAAATACGCGATGCGCACCGCCATTAACACGTAAGCAGCCGCATGGGCTTTCGGGAACATATATTTAATTTTTTTGCACGATTCGATGTACCATTCCGGCACATCGTGCTTGCGCATTTCCTCTTCAAACTCCGGCGTTAATCCTTTCCCTTTCCGCACTGATTCCATAATTTTAAATGCTAGCGACGGCTCTAAACCACGGTAAATTAAATATACCATAATGTCGTCGCGACATCCGATCACTTCGGATAGCGTACACGTTCCGCTCTGGATGAGCTCCTGGGCGTTGCCGAGCCAAACGTCTGTCCCGTGCGATAAACCAGAAATTTGCACAAGCTCCGAAAATGTTTTCGGTTTTGTTTCTTCCAACATTTGGCGAACGAAACGTGTACCGAACTCCGGAATTCCTAGCGTACCCGTGTTGCACATAATTTGTTCGGGTGTCACTCCGAGCGATTCCGTACTACTAAAAATTTTCATTACTTCTGGATCGTCAGTCGGAATCGTTTTCGGATCAATTCCGCTTAAATCTTGCAGCATGCGAATGACCGTTGGATCATCGTGTCCGAGAATATCTAACTTTAATAAGTTATCGTGAATGGAATGGAAATCAAAATGGGTCGTACGCCACTCCGCACTCGTATCATCAGCTGGATATTGGATCGGTGTAAAATCATAAATGTCCATATAATCTGGAACGACGATAATTCCGCCTGGATGTTGTCCTGTCGTCCGTTTGACTCCTGTACATCCTGCCGCTAACCGATCAATTTCCGCTCCCCGCACATGAAGGTTATGATCGTTTATATACCCTTTCACAAACCCGTACGCTGTTTTGTCAGCTACGGTGCCAATCGTTCCTGCGCGATATACGTTATCCTCACCGAATAACACTTTCGTATAGTTATGCGCTCGCGGTTGATACTCACCTGAGAAGTTCAAATCGATATCTGGCACTTTGTCCCCTTTAAACCCTAAAAACGTTTCGAAAGGGATGTCGTGGCCATCTTTATTGTACCGTGTGCCACATTTCGGGCAGTCTTTATCCGGTAAATCAAATCCAGAACCGACCGAGCCGTCATCAAAAAACTCGGAATGCTTGCAGTTTGGACAAACATAGTGGGGTGGAAGTGGATTCACTTCCGTAATTTCCGTCATCGTCGCGACAAACGATGAGCCGACCGAGCCGCGTGAGCCGACAAGATAGCCGTCATCAAGCGATTTTTTTACGAGTTTATGAGAAATTAAATAAATGACTGCAAATCCGTGACCGATAATGCTCTTTAACTCTTTCTCTAATCGTTTTTCAACAATGTCTGGCAGCGGATCACCGTAAATGCTTTTTGCACGCTCATAACTCATTCGGCGAATTTCTTCGTCTGCTCCCTCGATTTTTGGTGTGTACAGCTCATCTTTAATCGGTTTCACTTCCCCGATAAGATGGGCGATCTTGTTTGTATTTGTGACAACAATTTCTTTTGCTTTTTGTTCACCAAGGAACGAAAACGCCTCTAACATCTCGTTTGTCGTTCGGAAATGAACGTTCGGCAATTCATGTCGATTTAACGGATTACCGCCCGATTGTGAATGAATTAAAATTTTGCGATAAATTTTATCCTCTTTGTTCACGTAATGTACGTTTCCTGTCGCCACAACCGGAATGCCAAGTCTTTCACCAAGCTGCACAATATTTGTAATAATTTCTTTTAACGCCGCTTCGTCGCGCACATACTCCATCTCAATGAGCGGAGCGTACACTTCCGGTGGATGCACTTCAAGAAAGTCATAGAACGGAGCAATTTTTTCTGCTTCTTCCATTCCTTTTTGCATCATCGCCTCAAACAATTCACCTTTGTCGCATCCTGAACCGACTAAAATACCTTCCCGATGTTGCTGTAATACGGATCGCGGGATACGCGGAACACGGTAAAAATAATGAACGTGTGAAAATGAGACGAGTTTAAATAAGTTTTTTAAGCCGACTTCATTTTGCACGAGCAATGTCGCATGAAACGGGCGAGATCGCTGAAAAGCACCTTGTTCTTTTGATGCCGCATTTAGCTGATCGTGATGAGTAATTCCTTTTTCAGCAAGCTCCTTCAATAAATGAATGAGCAAATACCCTGTCGCTTCTGCGTCATAAATGGCGCGATGGTGTTGAGTTAGTTCAATGTTAAATTTTTTACAAAGCGTATTTAAACGATGGTTTTTTAACTCTGGATATAAATAGCGAGCAAGTTCAAGTGTATCAATAACTGGATTTGTTACTTTACCTCGATGAATCTTTTTAAATCCTGCATTTAAAAAGCCAATATCAAACGTTGCATTATGGGCAACGAGCACACAGTCTTCTATCCAATGATAAAATTTCTCTAACACTTCTTCGACGTCCGGTGCGTCTTTTAACATATCATCCGTAATTTTCGTTAATTCAATGGTCGTTGCAGAAAGCGGATGATGCGGGTTAGCAAACGACTCGAAACGGTCAATAATTTCTCCGTTTTTTACTTTTACCGCGGCTAATTCAATAATTGTATCATATACAGCGGAAAGCCCTGTCGTTTCCACGTCAAATACGACAAACGTATCATCCATAAGGCGGCGGTGAGCTTCATTGTAGGCGATCGGTACACCATCATCGACGATATTTGCCTCTAACCCATATAAAATCTTCACACCATATTTTTTTCCCGCACTATATGCTTCAGGAAACGACTGAACAACGGCATGATCCGTTACAGCGATCGCCTCATGCCCCCATTTTTTTGCTTGTTCAACAAGCTTTGTGATAGAGGCGACAGCATCCATTTGACTCATCTGTGTATGAACATGCAGTTCGACACGCTTTTCTTCCGCCGTATCTTGACGTTCATTTGGTTTCACTTCATTTAAGTCGTTCGCAATGAGCACAAGATCGCGTACAAACGTATCGTTTTGCACGCTGCCGCGCACTTTCACCCACATTCCTTTTTTTACACGTTGCATCAATTCTGCATCTTCTTTATCGCGCGAAAACATTTTCACGAGAATGGAGTTTGTATAGTCGGTCATTTTCAACGTCAATAACGTTCTTCCACTTTTCAACTCTTTTGCTTCTACATCGAAAACGTACCCTTGCACGACGACACGTCGTTCTTCCTCTACAATTTGGTCGAGAGGGCGAATTTGTTCCTCGTCTTTAATATGGTAACCGATTACAAGCGGACCGCTTTCTTCATTCTCGTGGTTTTCTTCTTGTTTCGGCATCGCGTCCATAAACGCGGCTAAGGCGCGCTCCTCATCTTCTTTTTGTTTTTGAGCTAAAAATTGTTCAAACTGCTGTTCATCGTGCTTCACGTCAGCTTCTAATTGCAAATGCGGAAAGCCAAACGAAATGTACGTCTCAGCAAACAATTGTGCAAATCGTTTTTTTAAAGCAATCGCTTCTGCCTCATTGCGCGCTTGTACAGTTACTTTCGTTCCTTTTACTGCTGGTTGCTGCTGCGCAAGTAGTGAAAGAAGAGGTGAGCTTTGTTGAATCGTCTCAACAAAAATCGGCCAATACGCTACGACATCTTCAGCGGTGAACGTTTGATCCTCCGCTTCAACTGTGCATTGCACATGGGCAATATGGCGAAATTGTTCAATTAATCGCTTACGAAATTCAGCATATACGTGCGGTTGCAAAATGGCAGGAAAGCGAAAATAAAAATGCCAACATGTTGTCCGTTTGTCGACAACGACTTTTTCAATGCGGCCATGCGCCAAACCGTTTGCGATATGAGAAGAAGAAAGCTGCAATTGTTGTAATAAAATAGAAAATCGTTCTTTTTGTTCTTCTTTCATTGTTGTTCGTTACAAAAAGATGTAACGGTACACCTCCCTTTCTTTTATATATACCGTTCGGGGGTGATAGACGACAGAAAGAGAGGGACTCCCCTCTCTGTCGTCTACAAGTAACGGCGCAATGTTTCAATTAATTGCGACACGTGCACTTCTTCTGTTTCACCTGTTTTGCGCACTTTTACTTCAACGATTCCTTCACTTGCACGCTTTCCAACCGTTACACGCACAGGCAAGCCAATTAAATCGCTATCGGCAAATTTTACTCCTGGACGTTCTGCGCGATCATCGTACAACACTTCAAATCCTTCTTGCTGTAGACGTACATACCATTCATCTGCTAGTTCCCGTTGCTCGTCCACTTTTGGATTGACAGAAATGAGATGAACATGGAACGGAGCAACTGCTGTTGGCCAAATGAGCCCATGCTCATCATTATATTGCTCTGCAATAGCTGCAAGTGTGCGAGATACACCAATGCCATAGCATCCCATAATCATCGGTTGCGTGCGCCCATTTTCGTCTAAATACGTTGCATTCATCGCTTCACTATAACGCTTTCCAAGTTTAAATACGTGTCCGACTTCGATTCCGCGCGCAAAACGAATCGTTCCTTTTCCGTCTGGCGATGGGTCTCCTTCTTGAATAAAGCGAACATCGGCATATTGGGCAGCGAAGTCACGATCTGGATTGACCCCTTTGTAATGATAGTGGGCTTCATTCGCTCCACATACACCGTTAACTATTGCTTTCACCGCATGATCGGCTAAAACGAGCACATCGTCACGAACGCCAATTGGACCAAGGGAACCAACTTCGCAGTTCATTACTTGTTTCGTTTCATCTGGCGTGGCTAATTCAACAACTGTTGCTTCTAATATATTTTTTACTTTCACATCGTTAACCTCATGATCGCCGCGAACGAGAACGAGCACATAACGATCGTCTACTTTAAATAGCAATGACTTGATACATTTTTCTTTTGGCACTTGAAGAAACTGGCTTACTTCTTCAATTGAGCGTTGCTCTGGCGTATGCACTTTTTCGAGCGGTGCATGCGGCTCATCGCTTCGCTCATACGTTGTAATCACCGGTGCCATTTCAATGTTCGCAGCATAATCAGAGGAATCTGAGTATGCAATCGTATCTTCTCCAACATCAGATAAAACCATAAATTCATGCGTATCTTTTCCGCCCATCGCACCAGAATCGGCGATGACTGCACGGAAATTTAATCCGCAACGACGGAAGACGTTTGCATACGCTTCGTACATTTTATTGTACACTTCATCTAAACTTTCGTGTGAAGCATGAAAGGAATACGCGTCTTTCATAATAAATTCACGACCGCGAAGCAAACCGAAGCGCGGACGCTTTTCGTCGCGAAACTTCGTTTGAATTTGATAAAGCGTCAGCGGCAAACGTTTATATGACTTCACTTCATCACGAACGAGCGCCGTAATGACTTCTTCATGTGTTGCTCCAAGCGCGAAATCGCGATCGTGGCGATCTTTTAAACGCATCAATTCCGGTCCGTATGAATACCAACGGCCTGATTCTTGCCATAGTTCTGCTTGTTGGAGCGCTGGCATGAGTAGTTCAATAGCACCTGCGCGCTCCATCTCTTCCCGAATGATCGCTTCGATTTTTTGCAACACGCGTTTGCCAAGTGGTAAAAAGCTATACACTCCACTTGCATTTTGACGAATGAAGCCGGCGCGGAGCAATAGCTGATGGCTTTTAATTTCCGCATCTGCTGGTACTTCACGTAATGTAGGGATAAATGACATACTTTGTTTCATCTCTTGCACCTCTTACTTCATCAATTTATTATAGGAAAAATTTTTGAATATCGTTCCATGTCACAACGAGCATGAGCAACATGAGAAGAGCGAAGCCAATAAAATGCACAATGCCTTCTTTTTGGCGATCGATCGGCTTTCCACGCAACGCTTCAACCGCAAAAAACGTTAAACGACCGCCATCGAGCGCTGGAAGCGGAAGTAAGTTGATAATCCCTAAGTTGATGCTTAAAATCGCTCCCCATTTCATTAAGTAATACACTCCTGATTGAGCGACTTTATGCGTCGAAACCGCAATACCAACCGGCCCAGATAACATATCGAACGAAAATTTTCCCGTCAGCAAATGACCTAAACCAACAATAATTTCTTTTGTCCAATAGTACGTTTCTAGCGCGCCTTGCTTGATAGCACCAACAACCGATTTTTCCATCGGTCCATACACGCCAATCAGTCCAATTGTTTCTCCTTCGATCGTTTTCTTTTCCGGTGTGACGGTGAGATCGATCATTTCGCCGTTGCGATTGACTTGAAATTGAAGCGGTTTTTCTGGACTTTTCCGAATGATTGTGACAACATCCGTCCACGAAGACATGGACTGTCCATCAATCGAAATGACAACATCCCCTTGTTTTAGTCCAGCTTCACGTGCTGCACCGTCCTCGGTTAGCTCGCCAATGATCGGCTTGTCAACAGGGTAGCCTTGCAACAGCCCAATAAGAATGAAAATGACGAACGCTAAAATAAAGTTCATTAACGGACCGGCGAAAATGGCCATCGCGCGCTGTCCGAGCGTTTTAGAACCAAATTGACGATCGTGCGGCGCAATTTGCACTTCCTCTCTGTCAATGACAAAATACGCTGGGTCACTTAATTCAAAACGTTGTAAGCGATCATCGTCGTACCCTTCAATGTACAACTCATGTTCGAAGTCAGCACGTTCTACTTCAATCATTTTTGCATCTGGGTATTCATCTTTATGATTGACGATGACTTTTTTCACTTTGCCGTCCGAATGGAATAATAACCCAACTACTTGTCCGCGCTTGACGTCAATCATCTCCGGATCTTCACCGGCCATGCGGACGAAACCACCGAGTGGAAGTAAGCGAATCGTATACGTCGTTTCCCCTTTTTTCATCGAAAATACTTTTGGACCGAATCCAATCGCAAACTCACGGCATAAAATACCTGCTCGCTTAGCGAAAATGAAGTGACCTAACTCATGAAAAAACACAAGCGCACCAAAAATGACAATAAAAGCAATAACCGTTTCCAACGTTTCAACCACCTTTTATATGTGTAGTGATTTTACAAATTGTCGCGTCTCGCGATCAACTGTCCGAATCGTATCGAGATCCGGGTGAGCAATTGGTTCATGCCATTCCATCGCCTGCTCAATGCATTGCTCAATCGCTAAAAACGATATTTTCCCAGCTAAAAAGGCGGCCACTGCTTCTTCATTTGCAGCGTTTAATACGGTCGGCATCGTCCCGCCTATTTTTCCTGCTTCATAAGCAAATTGTAAACAACGAAAGCGGTTCATGTCCACTTTTTGAAAATGTAACGTGGCCACTTCTGCTAAGTTTAGCCGCTCGATATGGAGCGGAAAGCGATCTGGATACGTTAATGCATATTGAATGGGCACGCGCATATCTGGTGTTCCAAGTTGAGCTATAACGCTTCCGTCATGAAACTGTACCATCGAATGAATAATGCTTTCTTTATGTAAGAGTACGTGAATTTTCTCATATGGTAAATGAAACAACCAATGTGCCTCAATGACCTCAAGTCCTTTGTTCATCATCGTCGCAGAATCGATCGTAATTTTTGCCCCCATCGACCAATTCGGGTGTTTGAGCGCTTCTTCAACGGTGACATGTTGCAACTGATCACGCGTACGGTCGCGGAAGCTACCTCCGGATGCGGTCAAAATAATACATTCGACGTTTTTTTGTTTCTCTCCTTGTAAACATTGAAAAATCGCGGAATGTTCACTATCTACAGGCAAAATCGACACACCATAATCGGCGGCATGTTTCATGACGAGATGGCCCGCAGTAACTAATGTTTCTTTGTTCGCTAATGCAATCGTTTTTCCCGCCTCTATCGCTTTTAACGTAGGCACTAGTCCGACGCTTCCTACAACCGCATTAACGACAATGTCCGCTTCTTCGACCGTCGCCACCTCAATCAACCCGTCTTCACCGAAAACGATGCGCACACGCCCAATATATTCACGCTGTAACATGTCAGCATCTTCTTTTTGAGCGACACATACAATTTTCGGTGAAAATTGGTCAATAATCATTCGGGCCTGTTCAATGTTTCGCCCCGCCGAAAAGGCAACGAGACGGAACGCATCACGATGGGTACGAATGACATCGAGCGTTTGCATCCCGATCGAACCTGTCGCACCTAATAAACTAATTGTTCGCAAACTGTTCACTCCTTTTCACACAATGAGGTAAAACAAATATAAAATCGGTAAAATAAACAGCAAGCTATCGAAGCGATCTAAAATGCCGCCGTGCCCCGGTAAAATCGCTCCTGAATCTTTTACCCCATAGTGACGTTTAAACGCGGATTCAACTAGATCGCCGAGCTGCCCGAAAATAGATAAAATAACGGTTGCAATAAGTAATAGGAGAAAAGACGGAGCAAACGGTGATAGCCACTCATAAACGCTCACAACAAGAAGTGCACATAACACACCGCCTATCGCACCTTCTACCGTTTTATTCGGACTAATATGCTCCCATAATTTGCGCTTCCCAAACGCCCGACCGATAAAATACGCCCCGCTATCCGTTGCCCAAATTAAAAATAGGGCATAAAAAATATAGGACAATCCTGCTTCTCGCACTTGCAAAAAGGAATAAAAACCAACGCCTACATATAACAAAGAAGCAATCATAAACCCTGCATCATCGAACGTAAATGCATTTTTGGATATGACCGTATAAATAAGCAACAATAAAAGCCCGATGATGAGCATCCATATGTTTATCATATGTTCATATGGATATAAAAAGAGCCATAAAACGAGAAAACTGACGACGCTCGGAAACGAAAAAAGCGATATACGTTTCATACGAATGAGCTCAAATAAACCAAATGTAGCTAACACATACGTTAAAATGAGAAATGGCCATCGGCCATATATGACAATAGGTAAAAAGATTGAAGCTGCAATAATCGCTGTTACGATTCTTTGTTTCATATAATATCATACGCCTCCAAATCGACGACTTCTTTGCTGAAATGCATGTACCGCCTGCAAAAAATGTTGTTCCGTAAAGTCTGGCCATAATACATCTGTAAACCAAAACTCTGTATAGGCTAATTGCCAAAGCATAAAATTACTTAGCCGAATTTCTCCGCTCGTACGAATGAGTAAATCGGGGTCAGGCAAATCATTTGTCATTAAGTATGAATGAAACAACTGCTCATCGACATCGTTTACCTCAATCGTTCCGCTTTGAATATCAGTAACGAGCTTTTGTACCGCATGTACAATTTCTGCGCGACTTCCGTAGTTTAGCGCAAAGTTTAAAATTAACCCTGTATTTTGTTTCGTTTCTTCGATCGCTTTATCAACTGCACGTAACGTATGTAAAGGTAGTTGATCCTTATGTCCCATCACTCGTACTTGCACATTTTCCTCGATTAACTCAGGTAAAAATGTGTTTAAAAATTGCTCAGGCAATTGCATTAAATAATCGACTTCTGTTTTCGGTCTTTTCCAATTTTCTGTTGAAAATGCGTATAGCGTTAACACTTTCACGCCTAGTTCATTGGCAAAACGGGTAATTTTTCGCACCGTCTGCATCCCTTCGTAATGTCCAGCCATACGTGGCAACGCGCGCTTTTTCGCCCAACGTCCATTTCCATCCATAATGATCGCCACATGCGCCGGAATCAGCCCTTGTAAAATGGATTGTTTTGAACTTACTTCTTCTTTGTTTTTCCATCTTTTCATTTTTTCAAACATTAGCGCGTGTCCTCCAGCTCTCGTCCTTATTGATTAGGCTGTGCGCCCTATTTCGTAATTATAGCAAAAAACCCTCTATAAACATAGAGGGACTTATACTTCCATAATTTCTTTCTCTTTGTCTTTCGTAATCGCATCGATTTTTGCGATGTGGTCATCTGTTAATTTTTGAATGTCTTCTGTGTAACCACGCAATTCATCTTCTGTAATTTCGCCGTTTTTCTCTAACTTTTTCAACTCATCATTGGCATCGCGACGAATGTTACGCACAGCAACTTTCGCCTCTTCTGCATATTTTTTCACAAGCTTCACAAGTTCCCGGCGACGCTCTTCAGTAAGCGGTGGAATCGCGATGCGAATGACTGAACCGTCATTTGAAGGTGTAAGCCCTAAATCTGATGCTAAAATGGCTTTTTCGATTTCTTTTAATACCGATTTGTCATACGGCTGAATGACAAGAAGACGCGCTTCTGGCACTTGAATACCTGCTAACTGAATAATCGGTGTTGGCATGCCATAATAATCGACCGTAATTTTCTCTAACAAGGCAGGATTTGCTCGCCCAGCACGAACCGTTGCGAGCTCACGAGAAAACGCTTGTACAGCTTTATCCATTTTTTCTTTCGCGTTCGTTAATACTTGCATCTTATTTCCCCCTTACAATTGTTCCAATGTTTTCGCCTAATACAGCACGTTTAATGTTTCCTTCTTCCATAATCGAGAAAACGATAAGTGGAATATCGTTATCCATACATAGTGAAGAAGCAGTTGAATCCATCACGCCTAATCCTTGTTTGATTACATCTAAATAAGATAGTTCATCATACTTCACGGCGTTTTTGTCGACTTTCGGATCGGCACTATATACGCCGTCGACGTTGTTTTTCGCCATTAAAATAACGTCCGCTTCAATTTCTGCCGCACGGAGCGCAGCTGTCGTATCTGTTGAAAAATATGGGTTTCCTGTACCTGCCGCAAAAATGACGACACGTTTCTTCTCTAAATGACGAATAGCTCTTCTGCGGATGTACGGCTCTGCCACTTGACGCATTTCGATAGACGTTTGTACCCGCGTTTGTACACCGAGTTGCTCTAAGCTATCTTGTAGGGCGAGCGAGTTCATCACCGTTGCTAACATGCCCATATAATCCGCCGTGGCACGATCCATCCCCATTTCGCTGCCAACTTTTCCGCGCCAAATGTTTCCGCCGCCAACAACGACAGCCACTTCGACTCCAAGTTCAGCTACTTCTTTCACTTGCTGGGCAATCGATTGAATGACCGCTGGATTAATCCCGAAGCCTTGATCACCAGCTAACGCTTCACCACTTAGTTTTAAAACGACACGTTTATATTTTGGGCTTTCCATTGTAAACCTCCATCCCGTTCTTTAAAAATAGGGAACACGTATGTGTTCCCTATTTGCTTCCTTACTTACGAACTTGGCTCATAACTTCTTCAGCGAAGTTATCTTGACGTTTTTCAATTCCTTCGCCTACTTCGTAACGGATGAAGCTTTTCACCGTTGCGCCATTTGATTCTACAAATTGACGCACTTTCACATCTGGATTTTTGACAAAGCTTTGCTCAAGCAAGCAAATATCCTCAAAGAATTTGCCTAAACGGCCTTCAACCATTTTTTCAACGATGTTTTCTGGTTTGCCTTCGTTTAATGCTTGTTGTTTTAACACTTCACGCTCACGTGCAATTTCATCCGCAGATACTTCATCGCGAGAAACGTATTTTGGATTAATTGCTGCAATGTGCATCGCTACATCTTTTGCCACGTCGCTGTTTGTTGTACCTTCTAATACAGTTAATACGCCGATGCGGCCTCCCATGTGCAAGTATGCACCGAATGCAGCGTTATCATCTTTTTCTACAACAGCAAAACGACGTAACGTAATTTTCTCACCAATTTTAGCAATCGCTGCGTTAATGTGCTCTTCCACTGTTGCACCGTTGTCCATTTTTTGTTGTAGCGCTTCTTCTACTGTTGCAGGCTTATGTTTTAATAAATGTGCTGCTAACTCTTTAACTAACGTTTTAAATCCTTCGTTTTTCGCAACGAAGTCTGTTTCAGAGTTTACTTCTAAAATGACTGCTATATTACCGTCAACCTCAATTAACGTTGTTCCTTCCGCTGCGATGCGATCGGCTTTTTTCGCAGCTTTCGCCATTCCTTTTTCACGAAGCCAGTCAATCGCTTTTTCCATATCTCCGTTTGTTTCTGTTAACGCCTTTTTGCAGTCCATCATCCCTGCGCCTGTTTTTTCGCGCAACTCTTTTACCATTTGAGCAGTAATTGCCATGTTCAACATCCTCCTTTTTTATGTGCAAAATCGTATGTACAGCTTGTAAATGTAGCATGCCCGATTTTCTTAAAAAAAGGTGATAAAAGGCTTCCCCTCTTATCACCTTTCACATGCTTACTCAGCTGTGACAACGGCTTCTTCGCCTTGCTTTGCTTCTAAAATCGCATCGGCAATTTTAGATGTAAGAAGTTTCACAGCACGAATCGCATCGTCGTTTGCAGGAATGACGTAGTCGATTTCGTCTGGATCACAGTTTGTATCCACGATTCCGATGATCGGAATGTTTAATTTGCGAGCTTCTGCAACGGCAATGCGCTCTTTACGTGGGTCGATAACAAACAACGCGTCTGGCAATTCTTTCATTTCTTTAATACCGCCTAAAAACTTTTCAAGACGCTCTAATTCTTTCTTTAGTTTTACCACTTCTTTTTTAGGCAATACGTCGAATGTGCCATCTTCAGCCATTCTTTCGATTTCTTTTAAACGTTTAATACGTTTTTGAATCGTTGCAAAGTTTGTTAACGTTCCACCTAACCAACGTTGGTTGACGTAGAACATGCCAGAACGTTCTGCTTCTTCTTTTACAGAATCTTGTGCTTGTTTTTTCGTACCAACAAATAAGATCGTGCCGCCATTTGCTGCAAGTTCTTTAACGAAGTTGTACGCTTCTTCTACTTTTTTCACTGTTTTTTGCAAGTCAATGATATAAATACCATTGCGCTCAGTGAAAATGTATTTTTTCATTTTTGGGTTCCAGCGACGTGTTTGGTGCCCGAAGTGAACCCCTGCTTCAAGCAACTGTTTCATTGAAATAACAGACATCTTTCATCCTCCTACATGGTTTTTTCCTCCGCTCATGTCATTTTTAAGCAAGACTGCAAAGCAGCACCGTTGCTTAAATCGATGAGCGTGTGTATTCACACCAAGTAGAACTATATCACAATTAAAAAACACATTCAACTACTTTTGGTGAAATTTAAGCAAAAGCTCCATTTCCGTCTTGCCGCGTTTTAATGTTTTCGCTATTTCGTCAATCGTTTTTCCTTGTTGTTGAAGCTTTAACGCTTCCGAAACGAGCGATTCAAGCGATTGCTCCCCGTTTGGTTTCGCAGTCGACAATTCGACTTGATCGATCACTTGCTCGACTGGAAGCAAAGGAGGCGCTTCTTTTTTCTTTTGACGAACAGGCGAGGATGTAATTTGTTTAACAAACCGCTCGTTCTCTTCTTTAAATTGCATTAAATATGTCGTCATCATCGTTTCCATTTCGCGAAGCCATTCCGCTTGCTCCTTTTCTGCCTCTTTCACCTTCATCCACTTTAACGATAAAAGAATAATGAGAAAGAGCGAAATGCCGTGCAAAACGAAGCTAATCATCCATAAAAACGTCGTCATAGCATCCCTCTTATCCGATGAAGTCAATGTGTGTCCCTTTGTAAGGGTGTTTGCTCTTCTCTCTTTTTTTAGCATGTTTTTTCCATTTTGTTTGTTCGCTTCGTTCGGCTTTCGTCACTTGTTGCCGAATGCGCTCATCTTGTTTTTTCATCTCTGCTGCAAGCTGTTGTTGAGCAAGCTGTCCGTACTGTTGCATATGTTCTTGCCATTTTCCGAGCTCGTGCGTTTTCGGCAACGCGACTTGTAACTCAACTAATTTAAAGCTCATATTTTTCACTTCCTTCATAAAATTGATGAAGGACTGCCATCATTACATAGCTTGCTCAATCAATTTGCGCATTTTAAATAATGCTTTAGCATGAATTTGGGAAATACGCGACGTTGACAGTCCCATAACATGCCCGATTTCTGTGAACGTCAATTCTTCTTTGTAAAACAAACTAACGACCAATTGTTCTTTTTCATTTAACTGTTGAATGACATCGGCTAATTGGGCAATTTGTTCTTCGCGCAACACATATTCTTCAGGGGATAGCGATTGATCGTCACGAATGGTAAACGACGTTTGGTCGTCATCATCATCAAACGGCCGTTCATCAAGCGATAAGATGTGAGCGAAAAATTGTTCGCTCATGACAGCATACACTTCATCTTCTGACATGTTTAATGCTTCAGCGACTTCTTTAGCACTTATTTCGCGCATGTACGTTTGTTGCAGCTGTTCGATCGTTGCTTCAATTTTTTTTGCCTTTTCTCGCACGCTGCGCGGAAGCCAATCTTCTTTCCGCAATCCATCTAAAATCGCTCCGCGAATGCGGAATGACGCGTACGTATCGAATTTTAAATCGCGTGACGGATCAAATTTTTCGAGCGCATCGTACAAGCCGAATAAAGCTAAGCTTTTCAGTTCTTCTTTCCTCACGCTTTTCGGAAGGGATGAAGCGATACGTTGGACGTGATAATCGACAAGTGGCATATATTTTTCAATGAGTTGATCGCCCGCTTCCCGATCGCGAGCGTCTATCCACTTTTGCCAACATTGTTCAATCATATCATCCCCCCTAGGAAATTATTTTTCCTCTTGCCTTAACAGTTGACGAATATATTGCGCGACTTTTTGTTGCTCTTCTTCGCTCAAACCTTCAATCATTTGCTCTACATGTTCATCATTTCGTTCCGTCCGTGAAACGTCTGGAGTGGATTCATCTTTTTGAATAAAGGCGACCATCCAGCGAATGACAAAAGCAAAAACAAAGAAAATAGCAAATGCGAGAAAGGCGCGTATCATAGACGTCCATATACTATTTTGCAACAACGAGGAAAAAAAAGCGATCATACAGCCGAATAAGGCGAAAACAACGTTAAACTTCCATGTACTAGCCATTACATTTCCCGTACCCCTTGATTTACTGTTCGAATGAGCAATATGCCTGTTTTCGGATGAAATTCAATCGTCCGACCACTACTTCCTCCGACGTCTTCAGCGACGATCGGGATGCGGAAGCGTTGAAGCTGTTCGCGGACGGCTTCAACGTTGCGCGGTCCAATACGCATCATATCTGTCGTTCCTGTTCGAAATTGAAACATTTGCGCACCACCAGCCATTTTTGCTTTTAAATGACCGTTTCTTCCTCCTGCCCCGATGACGCGGCGTATTAACTCTTCAATCGCGGTATCAGCATATTTCGCTACATTCATTTGTTCGGATTTTGCTAACGATGAGTCTGGCAACATGATATGCGCCATCCCTGCCACTTCTTTTGCTACATCGTATACGACCACGCCAACGCATGAGCCAAGTCCGCATGTACGAATGACATGTGGCGCTTTCACCACATTCATGTCAGCAATTCCGACTTTAACGACGTGAACAATTTCACTCATCATGTTCCACACCTAAAGCGCGAAAGATAGTATGAAACGATTCAGGGTCAGGAAGTAAGAAAAAGTGGCCATTTACACGATCATTCGGCTGATGCTCCTCATGAATCGCTGTATCTACGACAATGACATGATCGCCGACGCGCGACATTTCAATTAAACCGTAACTTAAAATCGCTCCGATCATATCAATGCTAAGCGCCGGAACAGATGGATATAAATTTAAGTTCGTAAAATCGGATAAAGAAGATAAATATGAACCAGCTAAAATGTTGCCAAGCTCCTGCAAAGCAGAGAGCGACAATTCCGAACAATCTTGTTCAAGTTGAAATTGTTCATCACCAATCATTTGCTGAATGAACCGTTCCGCTTGTTCAAGCGATAACACGAAAAACATGTTGCCGGGAGCATCCCCTTCAATGCGTAAAAAGACGGCAGCAACGACATTATCAGCTCCCCCGACAATGTCCATCATTTCATCAAATGAAATGATACGCACATCAGGAATCGTCATTTCTATTCTTTTATTTAGCAACTTCGATAACGCTGTTGCTGCATGACCCGCTCCGATATTTCCAATCTCTTTTAGTATGTCCATATGGACGGTATCCATCCGTTCAAAATATGACATGGACAAATTATCCTTTCTCTGTTTTTAATACTTTTTCTAAGTTTAATAAAATAAATAAACGTTTTCCGATTTTTACGACGCCATTAATATAGTCTGCTGTTGCTGCATCGACTACTTCCGGCGGCGGTTCGATCGCTTCTGTGTCAATATCAACGACATCATTCGCCGCATCAACAATCAAACCCACTTCAACATCATCAATTGCGACGATAATGACGCGCGTATGGTCAGAAAACTCCGCTTCCTCTAAGCCAAAACGCATACGCAAGTCGATAATAGGGGTAACAACCCCACGCAAATTAATTACACCTTTCACATACTTCGGAACGCGAGGTACACGCGTAATATGTTGAATTTTTTCAATCGAACGTACTTGTTGAACCGGAATGGCGTATTCTTCATCTTTTAATTGGAATACAATCACTTTCAGCTCAGCCACATCAAATCCCCCTCTCGCTTGTCCCTACTTAATTAATGCGTTGCAATCAATAATGAGTGCGACTTGTCCGTCACCTAAAATCGTCGCCCCCGAAATGGCAAACACGGACGTTAAGTAGTTGCCAAGCGATTTTAACACTACTTCTTGTTGACCGATGAACGAGTCAACGACAAGCCCTGCCATTTTCTCACCTTTACGTACAATAACAACAGATAAAAAGTCTTCTTCCTCTTTGGAGACTGGCACGTCAAAAATATCTTTTAAGAATAAAAGCGGAACGACTTTTCCACGGAAATCGATAACTTTTTGATTATGGGCATGTAAAATATCTTCTTTTTTCACAATCGCTGTTTCAATAATCGATGACAGCGGAATGGCATATTTTTCCTTTTGAATTTCTACTAGCATGACAGAAATAATGGACAGTGTGAGCGGCAGCTGAATGGAAAAGACAGACCCAGCTCCTTCTTCTGAATCAATCGATACCGATCCACCAAGCGATTCGATCGTACTTTTTACAACGTCTAATCCGACACCGCGTCCGGAAATATCAGATACTTTATCTGCCGTTGAAAATCCTGACGCAAAAATAAGTTCATACACTTGTTTATCTGTTAAGTTCGCCGCATTTTGTTCAGAGACGATGCCTTTACTTATCGCCTTCTTTAACACTTTTTCGCGGCTAATGCCTGCACCGTCATCTTCAATTTCAATAAACACATGGTTTCCGCTATGATACGCTTTTAACTTTACTGTTCCTTCTTCCGGTTTTCCTTTCGCCCGACGCACATCTGGCGTTTCAATGCCGTGATCGATGGCGTTGCGCAACAAGTGAACGAGCGGATCACCAATTTCGTCAATGACTGTGCGATCAAGCTCCGTTTCTGCTCCAATAATTTCAAGATTAATTTTCTTTCCTAAATCGCGAGCTAATTGCCGTACCATGCGCGGAAAGCGGTTAAATACCGTTTCGACCGGTACCATGCGCATATTTAAAATAATGTTTTGTAAATCTCCCGAAATGCGTGACATCCGCTCGACCGTCTCATGCAATTCAGGATTGTTCAGTTCGCGCGAAATTTGCTCCAATCGTCCGCGATCAATCACAAGCTCTTCAAATAAGTTCATTAGTACGTCTAAACGTTCAATGTTGACGCGAATCGTCTTGTTGCTTACTTGTTTTCCAGTTGCTTTTTCTTCTTGTCCTTCTTGCTTTTTCTCGACGGCTTGCTCTACTGCTTGTTGCTCTTCTTTTTGTTCGTGTTTTGTTTCCGTCGTTTTTTCTTCTTCCGTAGATCGATGTAAGTTCACTCGTTGAACAATGACTTGCTCCACTTCCGACACTTTCATGATTCGCTTTTGTAACTCGTCTTCTAATACTTTTGTCACAACTGTGACAACAAATTGATCATCGAACTGTTCTGCTTCTAGCATCTCAACGGTCGGAACGGATTTAATGACTTCTCCAATTTGTTCAATCACTTCAAAAATCATAAACACACGCGCTGCTTTTAATAAGCAGTCGGAGCGCAATTTTACAGTTACTTCATAACTATGAAATCCTTGCTCAACTGATTGTTTTAAAATAGTATATTCAAATTCATCATACGTTTGTTCATGTGTTGGAGCTGGTTTTTGTGGAGCGGCGACCACTTCCCCTTTTTCGATTTGCTTTAGCTGGGCGACAACATTTGTAACATCACGCTTCCCATCTCCGCCTTCAGAAATAGAAACGACCATCGCTTCTAAATCATCGACAGCGCGAAAAATGACATCAAGCAATTCAGGTGTCACAACAATTTTTCCGTTACGGATCGCATCAAGCACATTTTCCATTTGATGAGTCAAATTCGCCAAGTCTTCAAAACCCATCGTTGCTGACATTCCTTTTAACGTATGCGCAGAACGAAAAATTTCATTGACGATCGACACATCATCTGGATTTTTTTCAAGTTCTAACAATTGTTCGTTAATCGTTTGTAAATGTTCTCTACTTTCATCAATAAACACTTCGAGGTATTGACTCATGTCCATTGTTCCTATCCCCCTCAAACTTTTACGTGCTTCATTACCGCTTCAGCAATGTCATCAACGTGAACGATTTCATCAACAACGTTTGCAGCAATGGCTGATTTCGGCATACCGAATACGACGGAAGATTCGGCGGACTCTGCGATGACGAATGTCTTTCCAGACGCTTTTAGCTGTTTCAGCCCTGCTGTGCCATCTGCCCCCATGCCTGTCATAATAACAGCAATTTTTTCGTAGTCCGTTAACGCACTTAACGACTCGAACATCACGTCAACGGAAGGACGATGTCCATTGCGCGGCGCTGCTTCATCGAGATGAATCGCAAGCGATGTGCCAACACGTTTCACATATAAATGTTTTCCTCCTGGCGCAATATACGCCGTGCCTTTTTGGATGATCTCGCCATCTTCCGCTTCTTTGACGCGAATATGACTTAACGAGTCCAGACGGGTGGCCAACGATTTTGTAAACCCTTTTGGCATATGTTGAACGACTAAAATCGGCGCATCAATCGTTGCCGGAAATTTCGTTAGCACATGTTGGAGAGCGCGTGGTCCACCTGTCGATGTGCCAATGGCAATCACTTTTTTCGTTCCGCCCACGCTTTGTCGTTCGCTTACCTCTATTTTACTATATTGTTTTTGTGGTAACATAGACATTTTTTGCTTTGTTTTGACTGTTCGCAAATTCGCTTCGCTTGCTAAAAGCACTTTTTCGATCATTTTATCTTTAATTTTATATAAATCTAGCGAAATGGCACCCGATGGCTTAGCGATAAAATCAACCGCACCGTATTGCAGCGCTAAAATAGTATTTTCTGCCCCTTCCTTCGTTGTGCTTGAAATCATAACGACAGGAAGCGGATGTTTTTGCATAATATGCTTTAACGTCTCAAGCCCGTTCATGACGGGCATCTCAACGTCTAACGTCACGACATCCGGTTGGAGCTGCTCAATTTTTTGCAACGCTTCTTGCCCATCGCGCGCTGTGCCAACAACGGTCAAACGCGGATGCTGTGACAAAAAGTCGCTAATCAATTTTCGCATAAAAGCAGAGTCATCAACGACGAGCACTTTTGCTTTATTCACAGCGATGATAACCTACCTTTCTAAAAAGTATTGACGCAACTTCGCAAAAAAGTGAAATGGACGTTTCGTTTGCCCTTCATGCTCTTCATTCGCCAAATAGCGTTCAGTCATTTGTATGACCGCCTTGCTTGCTTTCGCACTCGGATCAAATATAAGAAAAGGCGTTTGACGAATAACGGCATTGCTTACCGTGCGATCTTCAGGTACGTACCCTAAAGCGTGCAGTTCTTTTCCTAAAAAACGTTTCGCTACTTGCTTTAGACGTTGCAACGTCTCTGTTCCTTCTTTGTCGGAACGGGCGCGATTGACTAACACATAAATCGGAAGTTGATGGTCTGCTAAATGAATGTATTTCATCGTCGCATACGCATCTGTTAACGCTGTTGGTTCAGGCGTCGTCACGATGAAAATATCGTCAACTGCCTTCAATAACTGAAGGCGATCTTCGGACATGCCTGCCCCCATATCGAAAATGATGTAATCATACTGCTCGGAAACAAGTTGTAGTTGTTCAATGAAATATTGTACTTTCTGTTCATCCATGTGAAAAATGTCCGTCAATCCCGTTCCGCCAGCGATAAACGACAAGTTTTCTGGTCCTGTTTTTATAATATCATGAATCGTTACGTTAGGACGAAAAATATCGATAATCGTGTGGGATGATGTTTGTCCAAGCAAAATATCGATATTTCCCATACCGATATCCATATCAAACAATAATACGTTTTTTCCGCGTTGGCGTAGTGCTAAAGAAAAGTTTAATGACACGTTCGATTTTCCAACGCCACCTTTGCCGCTTAATACAGCAATTGCTTTCGTTTCTGTTTTATGTTGCATTTTTTTCACGCGTAAACGTAAGCTTTCAGCTTGATCTCTCATCATCGTTGCTCGACCCCGGTAATCATATTTGCAACAAGCTGTGGAGTAGCCTCAACAATATCGTCGGGTACGTTTTGTCCGTGCGTCACATACGCCGCCCCGATGCCACATTGGATCATCATGTTTATCATCGCGCCATGTCGGCTCGTTTCATCGACTTTTGTAAAAATAAACTTATGAATAGGAATAATTGAAAACTGATCGTAAATGTCTTTCATATCTCGCCATTTTGCCGTTAACGATAGGACGAGAAATGTTTCCATTTCCTCGTTAAAATCAATCATTTCTTTCAAATCATTCACATATTGAGCATTGCGAAAGTTCCGTCCCGCAGTATCAATAAAAACGATATCGTATGACGCGAGCTTCTCTTTCGCTTGACGAAAATCGTCTAGATTGTAACATACTTCAAGTGGTACATGTAAAATTTTTGCGTACGTTTTCAACTGGTCAATCGCAGCAATGCGATACGTATCTGTCGTAATAAACGCTACCTTTTTACGATGTTTAATGACGCAATCAGCTGCCATTTTGGCAAGCGTCGTCGTTTTGCCAACCCCTGTCGGCCCGACGACGTTAATATATTTTTTTTGAAATGAAATCCCACCAAATGACAAGGAAGATAATGTTTGAACGATGTCGTCATAAAGCCACTGTTTCACTTCGTCTGAAGCGTTCGCCCCAGACGTATACCATCGTTGCAACAACGTAGACATGAACATCGCACGCACATCATCGCTTATTTCTTGGTCGATTAAATGCGCATCAATGGCTTTTAGAGGGGACGGATAATGCTCCATTCCCCCTCCTTGCGACAATTGATGGATCGTCGCTTTTAATTGCTGAATTTCTTTTAATAGTTGCTCATCACGCAACGGTTCGATTCGTTCTTTTCGTTTTTCTTTTATTTGTTGCACAGGCGGAGTGGTTGGTTTTGGGTCAATGGCAGCAATGACCTCAATATTTTTTCGCGAAAACAGCCCAAGAAAGCCTTTTTTATGAACGACTTTCGAATTTAAAATGACCGCATCATTTCCAAGTTCCGCTCGAATCATTTTCATCGCTTCTGGCATCGATGAAGCAACAAACTTTTTCACTTTCATTCGACATTCACCACCCCAACACTTTGAACTTCCACGTTTGCTTCAAGTTCATTATACGACAACACCGGAACGTGGCGGAAATACCGCTCGGTTAGTTGTCTCACATACATGCGCACAGCAGGTGAGCAAAGCAAAATTGGCGATTGATCTTGAAACGGAAATTGTTCGATTTGCATGGCAATCGCTTCGATTATAGCTTGAGAAACGACCGGATCTAGCGCTAAATAATTACCATGCTCCGTTTGTTGCACACCTTCGGCAATCATTTTTTCAACTTTCCCTGATAATGTAATGACGCGCAACGGCTGCCCTTCAACAACATATTGGCTCGTAATTTGGCGAGCGAGTGCTTGACGAACGTACTCCGTTAAAAGATCTGGATCTGTCGTCATTCGCCCAAAATCGGCAAGCGTTTCAAAAATGATTGGCAAGTTGCGAATGGACACTTTTTCACGTAATAAATTGGCAAGTACTTTTTGAATGTCACCAACCGACAGCGGATTCGGCGTTACTTCTTCCACTAAAATTGGATATGATTCTTTCACATGATCGATCAGCTGCTTCGTTTCTTGACGGCCGAGCAACTCGTGTGCGTGCGCTTTTAATAGCTCCGTAATATGCGTCGATACGACAGATGGCGGGTCAACGACTGTATATCCGAACATTTCAGCCCGCTCCTTCATATCTTCAGAAATCCATTTTGCTGGTAAACCGAACGCCGGCTCAATTGTATCAATTCCTTCAATTGCATCATCGTCAATGCCGGGGCTCATCGCTAAATAATGATCAAGCAACAACTCACCACGTGCCACTTCGTTTCCTTTAATTTTTAAGCGATATTCATTCGGTTGCAGTTGAATATTGTCACGAATGCGCACAACTGGAATAACTATACCAAGCTCTAAAGCTAATTGACGACGTATCATCACGATACGATCTAATAAATCCCCGCCTTGATTGGCATCGGCGAGCGGAATAAGCCCATAACCGAACTCAAATTCAATTGGGTCAACACTTAGCAAACTTACAACGCTTTCTGGACTTTTCATTTGATCCATCTCTCGTTCTTCTTCTGTTTCTTCCGGTACCGCCTCCGGCACATGAGCCTGCTTCGATAATTGATATGCCCCAAACGCGAGCAATGCCGCGATCGGAACGGTTAACAAGTCATGAATCGGCGTCAACAATCCAAGTAAAAAAATCGTTCCCGCTGTGACATATAACATTTTCGGATAAGCAAACAACTGGCGCATAATATCGGCGCCTAAATTATCATCCGAGGCGGCACGCGTAACGACAATACCTGTCGCAGTAGAAATTAATAACGCCGGGATTTGGCTAACAATTCCATCTCCAACCGTTAATAATGTATATCGTCTAGCTGCTTCACCAATATCCATACCTTGTTGCACCATTCCGATAACGATACCAAACAACATGTTGATAAGAACGATAATAATGCCTGCGATCGCATCACCTTTGACGAACTTGCTCGCTCCGTCCATCGCGCCATAAAAATCAGCTTCTTGAGCAATTTTTTCGCGCCTTTCTCTCGCTTGCTGCTCGGAAATGATTCCGGCATTTAAGTCCGCATCAATGCTCATTTGCTTTCCCGGCATAGCATCAAGCGTAAAGCGCGCTGCTACTTCCGATACACGCTCTGCCCCTTTTGTAATGACGACAAATTGAATAATGACTAAAATTAAAAAGACGACAAACCCGACGACAACATTTCCGCCGATCACAAACGTCCCAAACGTTTCGACTACCCCACCAGCTTCTCCTCTGCTTAAAATCGAGCGAGTTGTTGAGACGTTTAAACCGAGGCGAAACAACGTAAGTAAAAGAAGAAGCGAAGGGAAAATCGAAAACTGGAGCGGTTCGCGCATATTCATCGACGTTAAGAGAACGAGCAGCGCAAGAGAAATATTGAAAATGATGAGGACGCTAAGCAACCACGATGGTAGGGGAATAATAAGCATCGCTACAATTAATACAACCATAAGTAATACAGACAAATCCCTTGCCGACATAAACGTTCTCTCCTATTTACAGTTTGTTTTTCATCTTGTAGACGTACGCTAAAATTTCCGCCACCGCTTTAAAAAAAGCTTCTGGAATAACCATTCCGACATCTGTTTGATCGTATAGCGCACGTGCGAGTGGACGATTTTCAACGATCATGACATCATGCTTTTTAGCGATGTCTTTTATTTTCTGTGCCATGTAATCCGCCCCTTTAGCGACAACGATCGGGGCGTCTGCCTGTTGTTCATCATATTTTAAGGCAACTGCAAAATGCGTTGGGTTGGTAATGACGACATCTGCCTTTGGCACTTCTTGCATCATGCGGCGCATCGCCATTTCCCTTTGTTTTTGTTTAATGCGTGATTTAATGAGCGGATCCCCTTCTGTCTTTTTATATTCGTCTTTAATGTCTTGTTTCGACATACGAATATTTTTTTCAAAATCGTACCGTTGATACAAATAATCGAATATCGAAAGAAACAATAAAGCGACAGAAGCGGCGATGCCCATTTGAATCGTTAACCGTCCGAGCGTTGCCGCAATCGCACCGATCGATTTGTGCGATAACGATAAAATATCATCGATATGCAACCATAATACAGAGAATGTAACAACTCCGACAAACAATACTTTTAAAATCGATTTTAATAATTCGACGATCGCTCGCAGCGAAAATATACGTTTAAATCCTTGAATCGGATCGAGTTTGCTTAGTTTCATTTGTAACGGCTCCGTCGTAAATAAAAAGCCGACTTGTACAAAGTTTGCAAATAGTGCCGCAGCGATCGCCGCTAAAAAAATCGGGCCGACGAGCATCGCGAGCTGCTGGAGAAGATCCATGAAAATGAGCTGCACCGAATGAACGGTAACGTCCATGAAAAAATAATGCTGAAACGACTGACGAAACAGCCGTACCACCGCATCTCCCCACGCGCCTGAAGAAAAAGAAAGCACGATAAAAACAACGAGCATCAAAAAGGCAGCGGTCGCATCAGCACTTTTCGCCACTTGCCCTTTTTTACGCACTTCTTGCCGCTTCCTCGGCGTCGCTTTTTCTGTCTTTTCCCCAGCGAAAAACTGTAAATCAACCGACAGCCAGCTCACGTTATGCGCCTCCTAGTAATTTCATCATGCCGCGCATCGACATAAAAGTCAGTTCGAACAACTGTTTCGTAACAACAAACATGCTTGAAAACACAATGATAAACAAAACGAAACTAACTATAATTTTTACAGGTAAACCGATGACGAAAATGTTCATTTGCGGAACTGTCCGAGCGACAATGCCGAGCGCTACATCGACTAAAAATAAACACCCGACAATCGGAATAGCCATTTGCAACGCAATGACAAACATCGCTTGAAATAAACGGACAACTTGTTCTGCAACGGCTCCATTCCCAAAAGGGACGAGGTGGTCAACCGGAATGAATCGATAGCTATAAAAAATACCGTCTAACAACAAATGATGTCCATTGACGGCTAACAAAAAAAATAATGCGATCGTATATAAATATTGCCCCATCAATGGGCTTTGGGCACCTGTTTGTGGATCAATGACGTTTGCAATAGCAAAACCCATTTGGAAATCAATGAGTCCGCCTGCAATTTGAATCGCCGACATAATCATAAAAGCAACAAGACCGATAAGTAATCCGACAAGCACTTCTTTAATGAGCAGCATCATATACGTTCCGTCAATATTTAATGGCTCTGGATCAAGGGAAAAAAACATGAGCCAACTAATGAAAAAAGCAAAACCGATTTTATGAACGTTCGGTATATTTCGATACGAAAATAGCGGCATCGTAACAAAGAAGGAAGCGACGCGCGCAAAAATAAGTAAAAAAGTCGGTATATACGTATATAGCTCCATACGTTTCATCCTACAAATTTACTTAAGTTACTAAAAATGTTGTATGCATATGAAATCATGCGTGAAAGCATCCACGGGCCAAAGAAAATAAGACCGAGCAACACAGCGACAATTTTCGGAACGAATGCTAACGTCTGTTCTTGAATTTGCGTCGTCGCTTGCAAAATGCTAACAAATAATCCTACTGCCAACGCAAGCAACATGAGCGGTCCACATACAATAAGCACCATATATACGCCACGTTCGGCAACTTGAATGACAAAATCGGGACTCATATTTCCCACCTACTTTAAAAGCTTTCTAGTAACGATTTAACAACTAAATACCAACCATCGACGAGAACAAATAATAAAATTTTAAATGGCAATGAAATCATGACCGGCGGCAACATCATCATCCCCATCGACATGAGCACACTAGCAACAATCATATCGATAACTAAAAACGGGATAAATAACATAAAGCCAATTTGAAAAGCGGTTTTTAATTCGCTAATCGCAAAAGCAGGAACGAGCGCTGACATCGGAATATCTTGCACCGTTTTCGGCTGTTCAACCCCTGCGTAGCTTAAAAATAACGCTAAATCTTTTTGGCGCGTATGTTTGCTCATAAACTCTTTCAGCGGTACTTCCGCCCGCTCATATGCTTCTTCTAAGTTTATTTGTTCATCGAATAACGGCTGCAACGCCTCGCGATTAATTTGTTGAAATGTCGGTGCCATGATGAAAAATGTTAAAAATAGTGATAGCCCAATTAACACTTGGTTTGGCGGCATTTGTTGCGTTCCAAGCGCTGTTCTAACAAACGATAAAACGATGACGATGCGCGTAAACGATGTGACCATAATTAAAATGCCAGGCGCCATCGACAAGACGGTTAACAACAATAACAGCTTCACAGATGTAGCAACATTTTCGGGCGCACTATTGTTAAAAAACTGCATCACTTCATTCATGTTGATCCCTTTCTTTTTCCAACGCGCTCATTGCTTTTTTTCGCTCATGAGCTAGCTGTTGTAGCTCTTGATTGAACAGCTGACGAAAGCGAGGTTCGCTCGCTTTCCGCTGCCAAAGCGACTGCAGCGATTTCCATACGCCCGCCGCATCAAGCATGGAGTCGAGGCGCGCTTCATGTTGCTTAAGCAGCTCTTCAATTTCTTGTTCATCGGTAATTTCCTTTAATAAGTGAATCGACTCGCCTACACCGACAACAAACACACGCCGACCAACTTTCACAATTTGAATGGTCCGATTCGTTCCTAAACTTGTCCCACCTAAATGTTGAATGAGCCCTTTTCGCTCATAAAATCGGTTTTGTTTATTTAACCATCTTAAAAGCGAATATAGTAAAAAGATAACAAACGCCGTCGCAGCAATGAGTTTAACAAAATCCCAAACGGTAACAGGAGACGGTTGGGCAATCGTTTCATTTGGCGCATCATTGTTCGTTTGTTGTTCCTTACATGCTTCTGGATGCTCTAAACATTCTTTCACGCTATTCGTTTGTTCTGCAAAAGCAGGAGAAACTGCTTGCAGAACAACGAACGCGCACAATATGATCATGCGGATATAGCGCAATGAATTCCACCTCTAACCGAGCGTTTTGTTAATTGCTTCAATGACGCGATCTGCCTGGAACGGTTTCACGATAAAATCTTTTGCTCCTGCTTGAATCGCATCGATAACCATCGCTTGTTGCCCCATTGCAGAGCACATAATGACTTTGGCGTTGCTATCAATTTTTTTAATTTCTTTCAACGCTGTAATGCCATCCATTTCTGGCATCGTAATATCCATCGTCACTAAGTCCGGGCGAAACTCTTTATATTTTTCTACCGCCTGCGCCCCATCAGCTGCTTCCGCTACAACTTCGTGTCCGTTTTTCGTTAAAATATCTTTAATCATCATTCTCATAAATGCTGCATCATCAACAATTAAAATTCTTGCCATTCTCCAAAAACCTCCCGAATTATCGTAATTTGTTTAACCGATCGCTCTGGCTAATAATGCTTGTTACACGCACCCCGAAATTTTCATCGATAACTACCACTTCACCTTTGGCAATGAGTTTATTGTTTACTAAAATGTCAACAGGCTCACCAGCTAGTTTATCGAGCTCGATAATCGATCCTGACGATAAGCTTAAAATATCTTGCACCGATCGCTTCGTGCGTCCAAGTTCTACCGTCACTTGCAACGGAATGTCGAGCAACATATCGAGATTGCGCGACTCCGCTTCCGGTAGCGGTGCAGGTTCAAAGCTTGCAAAAGCAACAGGCTGGACGTTGACAGGCTGCTGCACAGCTCCTGTTCCAAAATGTTGAGGAGCCTCTTTTTGCGTTTGTTGAGCCGATGAAGGCGCTGGCTGCGTTGGTGCGGATGGCGCGGTTTGGCGTGGCTCATTCGTATTTATTGTAGCTGATGTTTGCGTATTTGTACTAGACGGATTTAATAAATTTTCAACTAATTCTTTCGCAAAATGAATCGGAAGTAACTGCATAATGTTTGAATCAATTAAGTTCCCTACTTTTAAACGGAACGATACTTTCACGAGCACATCGTCAGGCGGTAAATATTCAAACCCTTCGCCTTCTGATAAATCAAGCAAGTGTAAGCTTGGCGGAGAAATGTCAACTTTTTTACTAAAAATCGTCGACATCGATGTCGCCGCCGAGCCCATCATTTGATTCATTGCCTCTTGCACGGCGCTCAGTTGAATGTCATCCATGAGAGCTGGCGGGTTTGTTCCGTCTCCTCCCATCATTAAGTCCGCAATAATAGCCGCATCCGACTGTTTAATAACAAGCAAGTTCGTTCCTAAAAATCCTTCCGTATAGCTCACTTGAATCGCAACATACGGATGCGGAAATTCTTCTGCTACACGCGCACGCTCGATAAGCGAAACGCTCGGCGTCGTAATTTCGACCTTTTGATTTAATAACATCGATAACGCTGTCGCGGAACTACCAAACGAAATATTTCCTATTTCACCAAGTGCATCTTGTTCGATTGGTGTCAACACGTCATCAATTGACATTGTGCTAGACGGCATCGGATCTTCATCAATCCCACGCAACAACGCATCAATCTCGTCTTGAGATAACATATCGTCACTCATCATCGCCGTCTTCCCCCTTTATCACATCTAAAATTTGTACCGCTAATCGTTTGTTCATTTTTCCTGGCTGTCCGATAAACTTCGGCACATCTCCTACTTTAATGATTAATGGATCACGAACCGTTTGATCTAATTGAATGACATCGCCAACAGAAAGTTGCAAAAACTCTTGTACGGAAATCGTCGATGTTCCGAGCTGTGCAATCATCGGTACTTTCGTTTGTTTTAGCCGTTTTTGCAACGTTGCGACTTCTTCCGGTTCGCGCTCTTTTTTTTGCGTCTGCATCCAATAATGGACGGATAATTTCGGGATGATTGGTTCTAGCACGACGTGCGGGATACAAATATTAATCATCCCACTAATATCACCAATTTGCGTATTTAATGAAATGACGACAACCGTTTCGTTTGGCGATACCATTTGTAAAAATTGCGGGTTTACTTCAAAATCTGTAAGCATCGGATCCATGTCGGCGACCGATTCCCATGCTTCACGTAAATTACTAAACGCTTTTTCAAACAAGTTCGACATAATTTTCGTTTCGATTTCCGTTAAATTTTCAATTTTATTTAAGCTCATTCCTCTGCCGCCTAATACGCGATCAAGCATCGCATAAGCGATATTTGGGTTCACTTCTAACAGCACGCGCCCATCAAGTGGTGGAACTTCAAATACTGTTAAAATCGTCATTTTCGGAATGGAGCGAATAAATTCCTCATACGGCAATTGGTCAGCCGATGCGACTGAAATTTGCACGTATGTGCGCAATTGAGCGGAAAAAAACGTCGTTAGCAAGCGGGCAAAGTTTTCATGTATGCGCGTTAAGCTGCGAATTTGGTCTTTCGAAAACCGCAACGCTCGCTTAAAGTCGTACACTTTCACTTTCTTCTCTGCTTCTTCTTTTTTCAATTCATCAGCGCTCATCTCTCCAGCAGATAGCGCCGCCAACAAGGCATCAATTTCACTTTGCGATAAAACTTCTCCTGACACCGTTCTCACCTCCTACTCCTATTCATATGATTTACTGGAGAATAAAGGAGGTTATATAAATTTTTTCTACTTTTCCTTCTTGCATCAGCTCATTAATACGTTCGCGCAGTTTTTTCTCTAAAAGAAGTTTTCCTTGCTTTCCTTTAAATTGCTCTCCTGTCATTTCTGACAGTTCTTCAATAATAATATTTTTAATTTGAAAATCGCGCTTTTCTGCTTCTTCTTTCGCTTTTTCGCTATCTGTTTGAATTTTAAACGCAATTTTTATGAAGCGACCATCCGATAAGTTCGTCATCATTTCAGGGACATCAAACGAGCTGGCGACAATTTCATCGACCGTCGGCTCTTTCGGCTCATCATTTCCCATGAACTTCATAACAACAATAAGTGCAACAACGCTAACGAGCGTAATAACCCCCATGATAATAAGCATCACTTTTAACATTTTATTGTCTTTCAACGTCGGATCCCTCCGCATCTCTCCTTAATCCAAGCACCGAAATGTTACGGTAAAATGTTTCTACTAATAACATAACATCTTCAACAGACTCCCGCACGACAAACTTTTTGCCATTCGTTAACGTAATTGTCGTGTCAGGGAAAGCTTCAACTTGCTCTATGTAAATAGCGTTTAACGTGAAAGGCTTTCCATTTAATCGCGTTAATTGAATCATTATGTATCGGGGGCAATCGCCCCCGTCCCCCCTTTATTCATTATTTCTTCAAGTTGACAAGCTCTTGTAAAATTTCATCCGACGTTGTAATAATGCGTGTATTTGCTTGGAATCCGCGCTGTGCAACGATCATTTCCGTAAACTCTTCTGACAAATCAACGTTTGACATTTCAAGCGCCCCAGAAATAATTTCACCTGCCCCATTTAAACCAGGGCGTGATAATTCATTAATCGTTAGACCGTTTGCATTTCGATCAAGCTTACCCGAGTTGTTCGTTTCTTTAAACGTATTGCCACCCATTTTCTCTAACCCTGTCGGATTCGGGAATTGTGCCAATAAAATTTGTCCCGCAATTTTCAATTGCCCGTTGCTGTCGATGAACGTCACTTTGCCATCTGCCGTAATTCCAAAGCTTTTCGCCGTTTTCGGAATTTGAATGAGTCCTGGCTCAAAGCTTGTCACGTTCCCATATTTTGGTTCACTATAATCTTGTAATACTTGCTGGACACTTTCCACAAAACCGCTAATTCCTTCTAAATATGGCCCCATCATTTTTTCAGCTTCCGCTAACGTATCCGGCCAATCAGCTTCGTTTTCTGGAAGTAGCGGAACAGGATTAATACTGGCTTTCGGAGATACACGATCATTAAAATACGTCCCAGCTGCAGCAAGCGTTGCATCATCTGGATCTGTCTTTCCTGTAATTTTCTCGTTTAGACTTTTTAGTTCATTGTTAAAGTTTTTAATAAAATTAATGAAATCTGTTTGTGTAGTTGGGTTATTATCCGGGTCTTTCGTAAACTCATCCTTCCACTTCTTTATGAAGTTCACAAGACCATTGGTACTATTAAGAAATACATCTAAGTCACGTCTCGCTTGAGCAACATATGGTGCGTTCGCGATAACAGTATCCACATCTTTAATCGCTGCTTCCCCGATTAAATATTGCCCGTCCGAGTTTACAATATAACCGTATTCATCTAAATAAAAGTTACCGGCACGTGTAAAGCTTAAGTTAAACACGCGGTCAATTGGTACACCTGTATTCACTTTATTTGTTCCGAGCTTTCCAGCTGGTCCATCCATGCTAATTAATGTGACGTCGTTAATCGAGCCAACAACGAAAAAGCCGTCGCCACCGAGCGCCAAATCGAGCGGACGAGATGTCGTTTGCGTCGATCCTTGCGTATGAATCGTTTCGATCGAACCAAGTCCACTCCCTAAACCAATTTGTTTTCCGTTCATTCCTCCGCGCGTGCCTGTCGATGATGTCGCTGCGGAAATTTGTTGCGACACAAGGTCTTTAAACGTCACACGCGCTTTTTTGTAGCCGTACGTATTGACGTTAGAAATATTGTTACCAATGACGTCTAATTTATATTGGAAGTTGCGAATACCACCAATACCAGTAAACATTGAACGTAACATATAATCCTCTCCTTTTTGTTATTTGAGCGGCTTCTGTCATTCCGCACGCTCAAAGGCTTCCTGTAACGGTCCAGCCTTTTATATAATGATGGCGCCATTAATATTTGTAAACAGTTGCGTTTGTGCTTCTTCGCGATTCATCGCGGTAATGACCGTTTCATTCACAGCGCTCACAATTAATGCAGCTTCATTTGTAATGACGAGCGAATCACGCACCCCTTTTTGTTTCGCTTCTGCAATTTTTTGCCCAATCATTGCCCATTGTTCGTCGTTAATGTGAATATTTCGCTCTTGCAAACGTTGCTGCGCATGTTTGCTTATTTTTAACCCTTTTCCTGCTTCAACAAGCGCATCGCGAAACGATTGTCGCTCTGACTTTGATGAAGCAACGACTTGCTTTTTCGGTGGAATGAGCGGGGCGTGCGGGAAAAACTGTATTCGATCCATTCCCTCACCTCCTTTATTGCGACACTTTTGTGACGCGAGAGGCTAACACCGTTTCTCCTTGCTCGAGCTCTAACCATATATCTGTTCCTTTTTGAACGACCGCTTGAACAACACCGCTTTTTTCATCCCACGTCACCGTCTTGCCAATCCATTCACTATATTGAGCGAGCGACGGCGTAGATTGTTGTTGCATAAGCTTTTGCAACGCATCTAGCGTGCTGACAAGCTTTTCCGATGTACTTGTTTGCGATTCAATAAATTTGCCCATCATATTCGACATATTTACCATTTGTTCAAGCGATGAGAAGTTTGCCATTTGTGAAATAAATTCTCGGTCTTCCATCGGATTGAGCGGATCTTGGTGTTGCAATTGCGCAATTAAAATTTTTAAAAAATCATCTTTTCCTAACGAACTTTTTCCTGTTTCACGCTGTTTTACTTGGCGTTGTGATAAAAGTAAACTCGGATCGATCGCTGTCACAACTATCACCTCTACACGTCGAAATGAAACAACTCTTTTAACCACTCATCAAACGATTGGTCAGGCTGCTTTTTTTCTTCTTTTTGCTGTTGTTGCTGCTGTTGCTGCTTTTGTTGATGGAAGGCATGGTCGCGAAACTTTGCTTCGTCAAATACATTGAATTGTTCGACCGTCACTTGATCTGCAATGTGCGCAAGTTGATGGATGTGCTGTTCCACTAACTGTTTCGCCGCTTCCGTAGACGTAATCATTTTTGCCGTTAGCTTCCCTTTTTGCTGAATGAGTTTAATCGTGACGTATCCTAAATGCTCAGGATGCAACCGAATCAGTAATTGTGCATTTCCGTTTTTCCATTGTGTCAATTGACTTGCGCGAACGATCCGTTCGATTTGCGATGCAAGCGGGGTTTCGCTTGTCGTATTGACCGTTTGCACCTCTATTGGCACACTTTTTTCAACCGACTGCTGTACTGCATGTAGCGCACTTGGCATCCGAACGATCCGCTCCTTTTGCGATGCAAGCGGAGTTTCGCTTGTCGTATTGACCGTTTGCACCTCTATTGGTACATTTTTTTCAGCCGACTGCTGTACTGCATGTAGCGCACTTGGCATCCGAACGATTCGCTCCATTTGCGACGCAAGCGGAGTTTCGCTTGTCTGTGTCTCTAGCGGCACGCTTGATTGGACGGCTTGTTGAGCGTGCAACAGATCAGATGTGCGAACAATTCGTTGCATAGGAGCTAATTGTTCGTGGACAGGTAGCCACGATTGTTGTTGCTGGAACGGCCATTCAACCATTTTTTGCGCATTGTTCAACAACATAAGTTGGTTATTAACGACGTTTTGCAACATCGCCTGAATGGTAGCGTTTTGTTCATCATGTGCCCCAAACACGTGACGAAATGTTGCGCGCGCATATTCAATGATCTGCTCTGGAATCGCCCATTGCTTTTGCTCCAGTTGGAATAATGCAACGACAAGCATGAGCTCGTCTTTTTCATTTCGATCATCCGTTGGCGCAAACATCGCTTCAAGCGGTTGCCCAGATGAAAATCGTTCCGTGATGTCATTTTTCGTGTCTTCTGGCAAAAGGGAAAGGAACGCTTGAACGACATCGTTACATAACGTTTGTTTGTCTGCATACCCGTCATGAGCAGGAAGTTGTGCAAACCATTGTTGCAGCTGTTCCCAGTCGACAGTTTGTACCTTTTCGGATGAATGAACGGATTGCTGTAACGGTTTCGCCTCTTGACGCAACAATGCAATGATACGAGCAAATGCGTTGTCATCGCTCGTTTTCATTTGTCCATGTTGTCCGCTAGATGACGTCATGAAGGAAATCGGTGCGATATTCATCTACTCACCTCCTTTCAATTATCTGCTTTTTTCGCAAGCAAGCTCGTATATTTCGCCGCATTTTGTGCATCCATTTTTTCTAAAATGGCCGCCACTTTATCTGTTTTTAACTTCGACAATAAATTGACTGCCTCTTGATCTGACATTTGAGGAATAATTTCTGCCGCTTTGCGCGGAGACATCGTTTCATACATTTTGACAACATCAACACGCGGTGTACTTGTTTGCTCAGTTGGCGGTGTTGTTGTCGGCTCTTGCACTTGTTCCTTTTCCGCTTGCAAGCGGGCAATTTCTTGCTGAAGCGCATCAATTTCCGCTTCTTTTTCTTTGAGCGCATCTTTTGCCTTTTTTAGTTGTTTCTCTTTTTCAACGATCGTTGCTTTTAGCTCGACGAGTTGTTCTTGCAGTTTCTTTTTTTCGTTTGCTTCCGTTCCTTCTACCCACTGAGAAATAAAAGGCAATTGACCTGCATATTTTTTTCCTTGTTCAAATACGTTAATGCCAGAAAACGTTAAAATGAGCAAAGCGATTGAAATCGTAAATAACAGCGGAATAAAAACGACAAAGAGAAACCATTGCAACTTGCTTGTTTTTTTCGTTTCTTCATCTTTTTCAAACTGTTCCATTGACGCTCACCTTGTTTCTCGATAGCAATATTGCTGGATTGAAAGATCGTCCATCTGCTTTTGTTCCATCATGCGCATATGCTGAGCCATCATTTCGTCATGTTTTTCTTTCATCTTTTCATATTTTTTCACTTCTACGTTCAGCTCGACTAATTTTAGCTGTTTCAACTCCATATGCTGACGGGCTTGCATGACGAGATGTTGATAATGATCGATAATGCGTTGCAAATTGACCATAAATTGTTGAAAGGAGCGAATATGTTGAATAGCTACTCCCGATTGCAACTGATGTTTATGCTGTTCTTCATACTCTTCTTTTTGTTTTAAAAAATGGTACAGTTTTTCCGCCACTTCTTCAAATCGGCTGCGCGCCTCTTCATATTCGTGCAACGCTTTTTGTTTTTCGTGTTCTTTTAAGTTTAAAATTTTCGTTAGCTTAAACGGTGTCATCATTTATTCACCCTTGTTCAATAAGTTGAAACAACTGTTGAACGCTTTCGTTTATTGTGAATGATTCATGCACATCTTGCTTTAAAAATGAAATGATTTTTGGATAGTAACGAATCGCTTCGTCAATTTCTCGCGACGACCCTCGCTTGTAAGCTCCAATTTGAATTAAGTCTTCCGATTGAACGTATGTCGCAAGCAGCTCGCGCAATTTGTCTGCCACTTTCCGATGTTCTGGCGTGACGATATAGTTCATAACGCGGCTGACGCTTTTTAATACGTTAATTGCTGGATATTGTCCTTTATTCGCTAGTTGGCGCTCCAAAACAAAGTGACCATCTAAAATGCCGCGAACGGTATCAGCAATCGGCTCATTCATATCGTCTCCATCAACGAGCACTGTATAAAAGGCAGTAATTGTGCCATGCTCATTCGTCCCCGTTCGTTCAAGCAATTTCGGCAAAATCGCAAAGACAGACGGCGTATATCCTTTCGTCGTCGGCGGTTCTCCGATCGCCAATCCGATTTCACGTTGAGCCATCGCGACGCGCGTGACAGAGTCCATCATCAGCATAACGTTAAGTCCTTGATCGCGAAAATATTCCGCAATTGCTGTCGCTGCATATGCCCCCTTCATACGCATTAAGGCTGGCTGATCCGATGTAGCGACAACGACGATAGAGCGCTTTAATCCTTCGGGACCAAGGTCACGTTCAATAAACTCACGCACTTCGCGTCCGCGTTCGCCAATTAAAGCAATAACGTTTAAATCGGCATTTGTGTTTCGAGCAATCATTCCCATTAACGTACTTTTTCCAACACCAGAGCCGGCAAAAATTCCGACGCGTTGTCCTTTTCCAACCGTCAGTAAACTGTCGATGATTTTTACGCCGACCTCGATTGGCTCAGAAATCGGTGGACGCGTCATCGGGTTTGGCGGCTGGCGATCGATTGGAACAGCCGTTAGCCCTTTAGGAAGCGGCTGACCGTCGAGCGGTGCGCCTAGCGCATCAATGACCCGTCCGACAAGCGCTAAACCTACTTTAATTTCTAACGGGGAGCCCGTTGCCTCGACAATACAACCGGGGGCAATATCTTGAACTGTTGCATATGGCATTAATAGTACGTATTCATCGCGAAATCCAACGACTTCCGCTTGAATTTTCTTCTTTTTTTTATGGCCAATATGAATATAGCAAACATCACCGATCGAGCTTTCCGGCCCTTTTGCTTCAATCATTAAGCCGATCACACGCGTCACTTTGCCAAATCGTTTGTACGGGTCGAGCAGATCAATTTCATTGACGAGCGCTTGCCAATTCATTCATTTTCCCCCTCGATTCGCTCGAGCAATTGAAGTTTTAACTGCTCCAGCTGTGTGTCGACACTCGCATCAATGCGACCGAACGGCGACTCGACAATGCAACTTGTCTCCGCCAATGTTTCATCCGGATAAATAAACAAATGAACGTCTTGGCTAAATAGCGCTTTTAGCTCCTCTTTTTGACGAGCGACGACGTCATAATAAGCCGGATGAACGTATATTTTCACTTCTTCATGTTCACGAACTTCTTTAATGACTTGTTTTACAAGTCCAAGAAAATGTTCTTTATTTTCGGCGAGACGTTCGCCGATGATGCGCTCTGCTACTTTGCATGCAACGAGTAAAATCGTTTCATCGGCCGACTGCAACATATGGTAAAATTGCTCATTCGCTGATTGAACGATTTGTTTTGCTTCACGAATGGCTTCCGTATATTGTTGAAAACCGTCATGCCGTCCTTGCTCTAAACCGACCGCATAGCCTTCTTGACGCGCTTGCTCAATCCATCGGCTTCGTTCTTCTTCCCATTGCCTTTGTTCTTCGGCAATTTGTTGTTGAATCGATGCGTAGTACATGTCTGCTTCTTGACGAATGCTTGCTGCCTGTTGTTCCGCTTGTTCAATGAGCATTTGTGCATGTTCTACCGTTGCTTCCTCATGATGCTCGTTCGCTTCAGGCTGCATATCAGGCAGCATTTTTTTTACTTGAATGACCGCTCGTTGCTCCGTACACGTCCGAGCAAACGGGGCTTTAATGACTTTAGACAATAATATCATCTCCTCCGCCACGAGCAAAGACAATTTCACCCGCTTCTTCGAGACGGCGAATGACAGCAACAATGCGCGATTGCGCTTCTTCTACGTCGCGAAGACGAACTGGTCCCATAAATTCCATTTCTTCTTTAAACGTTTCCGCCATGCGCGATGACATGTTGCGGAAGACGACTTCTTTCACTTCATCGCTAGACACTTTTAATGCAAGCAACAAGTCTGCGTTGTCCACTTCACGAATGACGCGTTGAATCGCACGGTTATCAAGCGTAACGATATCTTCAAATACGAACATCCGCTTTTTAATTTCTTCCGCTAATTCTGGATCTTGAATTTCAAGAGCATCTAAAATCGTGCGTTCAGTAGCCCGGTCGACACCGTTCAACACTTCGACAACTGCCTCGATGCCACCTGTTTGCGTGTAATCTTGTACAACTGTCGTTGACAGCTTCCGCTCAAGCACTTGTTCTACTTCGTTAATCATTTCCGGCGATGTGCGGTCCATCAACGCAATGCGACGCGCGACATCGGCTTGCATTTCTTGTGGAAGCGCAGATAAAATTTGGCCAGCTTGGGCAGGGTCTAAATACGACAACACGAGCGCAATCGTTTGTGGATGTTCGTTTTGTAAAAAGTTTAAAATTTGTGCCGGATCGGCTTTCCGTGCAAAATCAAACGGACGTACTTGCAAGGCGGACGTTAAACGATTAATGATGTTCATCGCTTGCTCTGGACCGAGCGCTTTTTCAAGCACTTGTTTCGCATAAGCGATTCCGCCTTGTGAAATGTAATCTTGCGCTAAGGCGATTTGATGAAACTCTTCTAAAATCGTTTCTTTTTTCTCAGCATCAACTTGACGAACGTTAGAAATTTCAAGCGTTAGCTTTTCAATTTCTTCTTCAGATAAATGTTTATATACGGATGCTGACACGTCAGGACCTAACGAAATGAGGAGGATGGCCGCTTTTTGTTTTCCTGTTAGTTCGCCTTTTTGATCACGCTTTGCCATATAATCCCCTCCCTTATTCTTCTGCAAGCCATGTTCTTAACAGTTTTGCAAACTCTTCTGGTTTTTCTTTTGCAAGCTTTTCAAGCTGCTTGCGGCGCAGCGTTGCTTCTGTTTCGACTTCTTCGTTTACATCTGGAATGTGTACTGCCACTTGCTCTTCTTGTAGCGGCAGTTCGTCCATTTCTCCTTTTTTTCGCTTGCGCAACCATAAAAAGACGAGCAATGCAATGATGAAAACGAGCACCCCGCCACCAGCAAGGTAAGCCCACGTTGGAATGGCTGTAGATTGTTCGTCAAACTGCACCTTTCCGTTAAACGGCTGTACAGAAACGACGACGCGGTTTTGTAAGTCCGCATCGGTCCATTGACCTGCGATCTCTTTATCAACCGATGTACGCACGATCGTCCCTAAAATTTTTGTAATGTCGTCAACCGTTTGCGCCGGAAGTGAGTTCGGATCGTTTGGTGTCGGCGGTTCTACCATCACTTGAATGCCTAAATCTTTTACTTTATAAGGACTTGAAACAATTTCCTTTTTTATTCTATTAACCTCGTTGTTAATTGTTTCCTCGATTCGCTCATAATCCCCGTTTGTCTCGCCATTTGCCTCTTGATATCCGGGCACCTCGTTTTCTCCTACGCCCGTCGGGCCACCCGGCTGTGCCCCTTTTCCTGAAAACGTCTCAGTAATGCGTTGCACACTAACGGCGATGCCTTCCATATTCTCTTTATCCACTGGCTCAACAAGCTCTTCTTGACGGTTTTCTTGCGTGAAATCGACGTCGGCAGTCACAGACACGACTACTTTATCTTGGCCAATCATCGTTCCTAGCATTTGTTGAACACGCCGTTGAATGTCGCGCTCAATTTGTTGTTTCACTTCATACTGCTCAGCAAATGTTTTGCCAGACGAAAAATTTTCTTTATTTTTTAAGTCAAAGTACTCAAAATATTGATTCATAATGACGATATTTTCAGTAGGAAGGTTCGGCACGCTTTTGGAAACAAGATGGTATAACGATTGAATTTGCTGTTCATTGAATTTATATCCTGCCTTTGTTTTCAAAACGATCGATGCCGATGCTTCTTCCTGTTGATCACCAACAAAGATGGTCGGCTGGGGTAGATTAATCATCACTTTCGCATCTTCTACCCCGTCGATACTTTTTATTAAATTAGCGAGTTCTGTTTGCATTGCCTCAATTTTTAGCACGTTAAATTCGTTATCTGTCATCCCGAAGCCGGAGTTTTTCCCAAAAAACGAATAATCAATGCTGCCGCTTTCCGGGATGCCTTCTGCGGCCAATTCTACTTTTAACGTATTCACAAGTTGTTCAGGCACTAAAATCGTCGTGCCGTTATCGGCAACTTGCGACTGAATGCCGCGCTGATCAAGCGTTGCCTTAATTTGTCCTGCTTCTTGCGGCGATAAATTGCTGTAGAGAGGAACGAAATTCGTCCGCGTCGCAAAAAAAGCGGTGAGCGCCACGGCAATGACTACCAGGCCAACGAGTCCGAAAGCCATCCTTTTTTGCTGCTTTGTCCTCTCGCTCCAAAACAATTTGAATCGTTCTATCGCTTGTTTTAATTGCTCGTTCATATGCTTCCTCCGCTATCTCATGAGGTCAATTATACTTGCATTCTCATCACTTCTTGATACGCTTCAATCACTTTATTGCGCACTTCGATCGCTAGTTGAAGCGACACGCTTGCTTTTTGCGAAGCGATCATAACATTGTGTAAATCAACGTTTTCCCCTTTTGCTAACTTCGTCGTTAGTTCGTCTGATTGAATTTGCTGCTTGTTCACTTCTTGAATCGCTTCTTTTAAAAATTGTGAAAACGCCCGTTGCGCTTCAGCGGGCTTTATCGCTTGCCTCTGGACAGCTGGCAATAAAGCTGTACGTTGAATACGATCCATCATCGTTTATCCCCCTACTTTCCGATTTCTAACGCCTTCATTAACATTCCTTTCGTCGCGTTTAATACGGTCACGTTCGCTTCATATGAGCGAGTCGCGCTCATTAAATCGACCATTTCTTTTAACGGATCAACGTTTGGAAGCTGTACATACCCATTTTCATCTGCATCAGGATGAGATGGGTCATACACAAGTTTAAACGGCGTTTGGTCTTCGATAATTTTCGTCACTTTCACTCCGCCTGCTGCTCGCTCGTTCATGGCCTGACTCAAAAAAGAAGAAAACGATTCGTTCGGCTGCATGACAACCATTTTTCGCCGATACGGCTGCCACTTCCCATCTACCATCTTCGCTCGCGTCGTATCGACGTTCGCCATGTTGGCTGAAATGACGTCCATGCGCAATCGTTGCGCTGTTAATGCGGAAGCGGACACATTGAAACTTTGAAACATATATTATTTTCCTCCCTTAATGACTGTTTTTAAGGAGTTAAACTTCCCGTTCAGTCGTTCGACTAATGCGTTGTAATAAATTTGGTTTTGCGCTAAATCTGACATTTCTTTATCCAAATCGACATTGTTCTTATTATGATTGTAAACGAGATCGTTTTTCGTTGTCACGAAAAATTTGCTTGTCCTCCCTTTAAACTCAAAATGGCGCGGATCGGTACGATACGCTTGCAGCGCTTGTTGAAATTCGTTCCGGAACTGAACGTCTTTCGCTTGAAAGTTCGGTGTATCGACATTCGCAATATTGTTTGCGATCACTTTTTGCTTCAATGATGAGTAATTTAATCCTTGTTCTAATATTTGAAATGTATGTGAAAACAATTTCACGACATATTCCTCCTTGTGAAGACACCGTTCGACACCTTTATTGTAAAAAATTATTTCCAATATGTATATAGGGAACATTGGACTATTTTTCACATACTTTAACAAAAGAGGCATCTTTGCGAGAAAGATGCCTGCTTTATTTAAAGACTAAGAAGCTTTTCTTATTAATGATGTTTTAATTTTTCAAGCTCTGTTAAAAACTTATCGTTTAACACTTTAATGTACGTTCCTTTCATTCCAAGGGAACGAGATTCAATCACTCCAGCGCTTTCTAGTTTGCGCAATGCATTAACAATAACCGAACGCGTAATACCGACTCGATCGGCAATTTTACTTGCAACAAGCAAGCCCTCTGTCCCATTTAATTCTTCAAAAATATGTTCAATTGCTTCTAATTCACTATATGAAAGCGAGCTAATCGCCATTTGAACGACCGCTTTACTGCGCGCTTCCTCTTCAATTTCTTCCGCTTTTTCACGCAAAATTTCCATTCCAACAACCGTTGCACCGTATTCAGCTAAAATTAAATCATCATCGTCAAATTCTTTATCTAAACGGGATAAAATAAGCGTTCCTAAACGCTCGCCCCCACCAATAATCGGGACGATCGTCGTTAACCCGTTTTTGAATAAGTCTCTATTTTCTACTGGAAACGCCGTATACTCACTATGAATATCAAGGTTTGGTGATGTTTCTGTAATGTTAAATAAATTTTTCGTATATTCTTCTGGGAATTGACGGTCAGCTAACATTTTTTTCATTCGCTCGTTTTCAATCGTTTGTTTAATCGCAAATCCGAGCAATTTGCCTCGGCGGCTAACGACGAAAACATTTGCCTCGATCACTTCGCAAAGCGTTTCTGCCATTTCTTTAAAGTTTACTGGTTTGCCAGCTGCATTTTGCAGCATCGCATTAATTTTTCTTGTTTTTTCAAGTAAATTCATCTCGCATCCTCCTTATAAAATAAACTGACTTAAATCTTTGTTTCGCACAATATTTCCAAGTTTTTTCTCCACATATTGCGGAGTGATGACAATTTTTTCAAGATGCACATCCGGTGCTTCGTACAATAAATCTTCTAACAACTTTTCCATAATCGTATGAAGACGGCGTGCGCCAATGTTATCTGTTTGTTGATTGACTTCAAATGCTACTTCCGCAATTTTACGAATAGCATCGTCAGAAAATTCAAGTTGTATACCTTCTGTTGCAAGTAAAGCGACATATTGTTTTAAAAGGGCATTGTTTGGCTCCACTAATATTTTTACGAAATCATCTACCGTCAGCTTCGTCAACTCGACGCGAATCGGGAAACGCCCTTGCAATTCTGGAATTAAGTCAGACGGTTTCGCCATGTGAAACGCACCAGCCGCAATAAATAAAATATAGTCCGTTTTCACTGGTCCGTATTTCGTCATCACAGTTGACCCTTCCACAATCGGCAAAATGTCGCGTTGTACACCTTCACGGGAAACGTCAGCTGATGAGCCAGTCTGTCCTTTTCGCGCAATTTTATCGATTTCATCAATAAAAATGATGCCTGATTGTTCAGCTAACTGAATGGCTTCTTGCGTCACTTCGTCCATGTCGATCAGCTTTTGCGCTTCTTCGTTCGTAAGTACATGGCGCGCTTCTTTCACTTTTAATTTCCGTTTTTTTCGCTTCTTTGGCATAAAGCTGCTTAACATATCTTGCATATTGACGCCCATTTGCTCCAAACCAGCACCTTGAAATAAGTCAAACATCATCGGTTGTTGCTCTTCCACTTCAACCGTCACAAATTCATCTTCTAACTCACCGTTTGCGAGCTTCCACGCCATTTGTCGCCGTTTTTCGGCAAGATGTTGCTCATCGCCTCCTGTTTCCGGCTGCTCTTGTGCACCACCAAACAAAAGTTCAAATGGATTTTTCATCGGCTGCTTCGTTTTTTCAGGCACGAGCAATTCAACAAGACGCTTGTTCGCCAACTCTTGCGCGCGCTCTTTCACTTCGTTCATTTTTCTTTCTTTTACAATACGTACAGACGTTTCAACGAGATCACGTACCATCGATTCGACATCGCGTCCGACATAGCCGACTTCAGTAAATTTCGTCGCTTCTACTTTTACGAACGGAGCGCCAACAAGTTTCGCTAATCGCCGCGCAATTTCTGTTTTTCCTACGCCCGTCGGTCCAATCATCAAAATGTTTTTCGGCACGACTTCATCGCGCAACTTCTCGTCTAACAAGCTGCGGCGATAACGGTTTCTTAACGCGATCGCCACCGCCTTTTTCGCTTCATGCTGACCGACGATAAATTGATCAAGTTTTTCAACAATTTGTTTTGGCGTTAACATGCCGCTCCCCCCTTACAGCTCTTCGACAATAATGCAATCGTTTGTGTACACGCAAATATCGCCCGCTACTTTTAATGCTGCTTCCGCAATTTGCTTCGCTGTTAAATGCTCACCTGCATACGCCTTTAACGCTCTCCCTGCCGCTAGCGCATAGTTGCCACCTGAGCCGATCGCTAATATACCATCATCCGGTTCAATGACTTCTCCCGTTCCGGAAATGAGGAGTAAATGGGTGTCGTCCATGACGATTAACATCGCCTCTAACCGGCGCAACACTTTATCGCTCCGCCATTCTTTCGCTAGCTCAACCGCAGCGCGCTGTAAATTTCCGTTGTATTCTTCCAGCTTTCCTTCGAACATTTCAAACAACGTGAACGCATCGGCTACCGCCCCCGCAAAGCCAGCTAACACTTTGCCGTGAAAAAGCCTACGAATTTTTCGTGCGGTATGTTTCATCACAACAGCATTGCCGAACGTTACTTGACCATCACCTGCCATCGCCCCTTTCCCTTGGTGGCGAATCGCAAAAATCGTCGTCGCATGAAATTGGCTCATAAACATCCTCCTTATTTTCGTTATGCGCGCGGGTGGGAATGTAAATACATATGGCGCAAATGATCTTTCGTTACATGTGTATACACTTGCGTCGATGAAAGATGCGCATGCCCTAACAATTCTTGTACAGAACGTAAATCCGCGCCTTCATTTAACAAATGGGTCGCAAATGTATGACGAAACATATGGGGACTTACTTTTAGCGAAAGAGCAGCGCGTTCGACGATGTCGTTTAAAATATGGCGCACCCCTCTTGGCGTTAACGCGCCGCCGCGCGCATTTAAAAAAAGCACATCCGTCGGCGCTTTTGTTTTGCTTATCAGTTGCTGACGTCCGTCTTGTATATATCGTTCAAGCGCTTCTTTGGCGTACGTACCGAACGGGACATATCGCTGTTTATTTCCCTTTCCGTAAATTAAAATGGTACATACCGAAAAATCAATGTGTGATAAGCGAATGTTACAACATTCACTTACCCGTACACCCGTTGCGTACAACAGCTCGATGATGGCTTGGTTTCGTTGACCGATCGCTGTATTCAAATCATTGACAACAAACAGCTGTTCTAATTCGTCTTGGTACAAAAAATGTGGAATTTTCTGTTCTTTCTTCGGCAACGAAGCAAGGGCAAACGGATTTTCAGAAACGATTTTTTCACGCACTAAAAATTTATAAAAACTGCGCAAACTCGACATTTTCCGGGCAATCGAACGGCTAGATTGCTTCCGCTTATGAAGCTCCGTTAAAAACAGGCGAACGTCGCTGTAAGAGACGTCTTGCAATCGTTTGACTTGTTCGCGCTCCATAAATTCGAAAAATTCGCCAATATCATGCTTATAACACGCAATTGTATATTCTGAATAATTTTTTTCTATTTGTAAATATTCAATGAACAAATGTAACGTAAAATTCACATTTTCCATTCGATCACCTCACAAGAGCTACTAAATAGTAGCATAATTTAGCAGCTCTTGCAATGAATTTCACAACTTTTTTAAAAATTTCTGAATCGTTTCTAACGCCCGTTCTGCATACCGTTCATTTTTTTTCTTTTTATCTTTAATCGGCTCATCAAGCGGGGCAAATAACCCGAAATTAGCGTTCATCGGCTGAAAATGTTTTGGGTTCGCTGACGTAATGTAATGCGCCATGCTGCCGATTGCTGTTTCCTGTGGAAATACGATCAGTTCTTTCCCGAGCACGTAATGTGCGGCGTTGATCCCTGCCACAAGTCCTGAGGCTGCTGACTCAACATATCCTTCGACACCGGTCATTTGTCCTGCGAAAAATAGGTCTTCCCTCTCTTTATATTGATACGTCGGCTTTAGTAACTTTGGAGAGTTCAAAAACGTATTGCGATGCATGACACCGTATCGTACAATTTCTGCTTGTTCAAGCCCCGGAATGAGACGAATGACTTCTTTTTGCGCCCCCCATTTTAAATGCGTTTGGAAGCCGACAATGTTGTATAACGTCCCTGCCGCATCATCTTGACGAAGTTGTACAACAGCATAAGGACGTTTCCCTGTACGTGGGTCTTCTAAACCGACAGGCTTCATCGGACCAAACAGCAACGTCTTTTTCCCGCGTCGTGCCATAACTTCAATTGGCATGCATCCTTCAAAATAAATTTCTTTTTCAAACTCTTTTAAAGGAACTGTTTCAGCAGAAATGAGCGCATCATAAAATCGCTCGAACTGCTCCTCTGTCATCGGGCAGTTAATGTACGCCGCTTCCCCTTTATCATAGCGAGATTTCACATACACTTTCTCCATGTTAATGCTTTCTTTTTCAACAATCGGTGCTGCCGCATCGTAAAAGTATAAATATTGTTCCCCTGTCAACGCTTGAAGTTGTTCTGAAAGCGACTGCGATGTTAGCGGGCCGGTCGCAATGATGGTCGGACCGACCGGAATCGCTGTTACTTCTTCACGAATGACGGTAACGTTCGGATGATTCGCTACCATTTCCGTCACTCTTGCCGCAAATTCGTGACGATCGACAGCTAAAGCGCCGCCGGCTGGCACTGCACAAGCATCTGCTGCTTTTATAATAACGGAGTCTAAACGACGCATTTCTTCTTTTAACACACCGACCGCATTCGTTAATGTGTTCGCACGAAGAGAATTGCTACATACAAGTTCCGCAAATTTATCGGTATGATGCGCGGGGGTTTGTTTAACCGGACGCATTTCGTACAATCGAACACGAATGCCGCGCTTCGCTAGCTGCCACGCCGCTTCACTTCCTGCTAGTCCTGCTCCGATAACTGTTACTTCCATATACATATTCCCT
>OGCI01000165.1_pt1 | contig 84489 bp, 73 predicted proteins | sample 1570021 | NCBI WGS metagenome assembly OGCI01 (sample SAMN06264664, study PRJEB24512) | hot springs metagenome | isolation source: Hot spring water | place: South Africa: Tshipise | collected 2015-06-21
GTCTCAATCCCCTGACGAGGATTCACTGTCTTCCGACCCCTCAAATGCCCCAAAACTGTAATTTGTGGCGCTGTCGCCTCCCGCTTTCTCTGGGAGAGAGGCCAATTGTCATATCTGCACAATCGCATTTGCTTGCGCCCCAAATCTGTTTCCGACATCCAATTGATTCCACAGCCAGCAATAAACCCAATATATCCAACCACCTCCCTCTTGTCAAAGCTTCCGAAGACCCCTTCCCCACAACCTTTCCACTTCCGAAAACATTGAAACACTCCACTGCACTTAGATGATCAGCAGACCCGGTTCATCGATCGGCGCAGCGACGCCCATGCGCTCTACAGTGGTCAAGCATTCGTCACATAGACGATAGAAACGCACGCTGTCCTCTTGCTCGTCAATGAGGCGTTGCAGCCGTTGACGCAGTTTCTCTTGATTGGCCGGCGTAATGTAGCACTCGAAGACCGAACGTTGCACGCGCTGCGCGCCGAAATCCAGCAGAGTTTTGGCGACCTTGAGCCGCCGACGGTCGTCTACGATGTCATAGCTGATGACGAGAAAGCGCTTTCCTCTCATCGGGCAAGAAATGGTCGATACGCTGGCGCCGCGCCGGTGGGATCCAACGAGCGCGCCAGCGCATACGCCTGCAAGTGAAAGAGCCGACGATAGGTGACCTGCTCGCCGCTCTCCGGATGTTTGAAGCTTTGCGTAAGGCGCGCCTCCAGCTCGCGGACGAAGAGCCGCACCCCCTCCGGCGCCAGCAAGATCGGGCGCTCTTCACTCTCGCCAGGCCGAAAATGCTCTTCTTTGATCACGCCATCATTCAGGCAGTGCAACACAACAGAATCCACAATCAGTGGGCGAAATTCCTCCATCAGATCGAGCGCCAGGCTCGGACGGTTGTACTCCAGCCGATGCAAAAAGCCAACATACGGGTCCAGCCCAACGGTCAATACAGCGCCCAGCACATTCTGCAACAGCACGGTGTAGCCATAGCTCAGCAGGACGTTCACCGGGTCGGTCGGAGGACGCCGCACGCGCCCCTCGAAACGCCACGGCGGCTGCAGCAGCGCCTTCCATACGCCAAAGTAAATCGCCGTCCCCTGCCCTTCCACGCCCATGAGGCTGTTGTGCGTCGTCGTGCGCAGCGTGCGCCGAAGCTGGTGTTCGACCCCGGCGGCGGCCAGATGGACGGTCTCCGAGTTCAACCGCTGCGCCTGGCGCTCCAAAAACATTTTGATGTTGTGCAACTTGCCATAGACCATCTGTTGAGCGGTGCGCAGCGCAAAGTTGGCGTCCTGGCTGCACAACACCTGATTCACGCGCAGCGCCCCATGTCCGCTCTCTGCGCCGACCAAGCGGCCGTAGAAACGCCCATCCTCGCTGAGAAGGACAACCTCGACGCCTTCGTCCAACAGCAGGCGCAGGGCCTGCGTCGTCACCTGAACGTTGCCGAAGAGCACAACCTGGCTGATCTGCAGCGTCGCCACCTGCGCCAGCGTCTCGCCATCCTTGCTGACGATGATGCGGCGCCCTTCACGGTTGAGTTTCGCCCCCTGTTCGATGACATAAAGTGGGTTGCGCATCGAGACACCCCGCCAAAGAACGTCATATCCTCTCCCGGCGCCGCACCTGTCCCATGCCTGTCGCCGTCTGAGCGCCGACGCCGCTGTAGAGGGCGAAATCCGCCAGCATGTTCATGATGCTCAACCAGTAACGATCGCCCGCCAGCGCCCGATAGGTGACGCGCCCAACGCCGCCGATGCGTTGCGCTCCATCCTTAGATACAACCGGAAAACTTTCCAGCCGATAGCGGCTGATCGCCATCACCTCCTCGCCGTAACGACGCATCTCCGGGCTGAGCGTCACCGGGCTGAAGGCGTTCCAGCGCTCGACCAGACTGCCGAAAACCAGCCCCGGCAACGGCACAGGCATGGTCATCTCCTTTGACTTGAAAGCGGTTGGCGAGGCGAACTCCAGCGTCACCTGGCGGTCGAGCGCTTCCAACCGCGTCAACTGCGTCGCCGCCAGCAATTCATAGCTCGTGCGCCCACTCCACGGATGGCGGTCGGAGTCGCAGATGGTCTCCTGCACGGTGAAACGGTGGCTTTCCAGCTCCCATATCTCCGGCCGCTCCTCAAGCAGAGCGTGCGCCAGAGCTTCGCTCACTTCAGGAACCAGGCCGGTGACGCGCACCTGCACAGGCTTCTCCGGCGTCACGGTGACGCTTTTTGCGCCGCTGTATGCGCCGAGCAAACCGGAGCAGGTCACCGGCTTTGGGCCCTCGTCGTCGTGGATGCGCCGCACCAGCGCAGGGTCAATCTCGCCCAGCCGGGCAAGCGTCGCAGCGTAGTTGGCGCGACCGAGAAAGCCCGGCAGCGTCTTCACCGTGGGCGAGACCAACGTCAGAACAATTGAAATCAACATAAAACACCTCGAACAGAAAGTTCTACAAAACGAAACCAACGTGCACGACGCCTGTTCACCCTACCGAAACCTTCACTCTCAACAGACGCCACGCATCACGCAACACGCACCCCTTCTCACCGCTTGCGTCTGGCGGCGTCGCGGATCGCCTGTAAGTCGAGAATCTCCGCCACTTCGTAGCGTCGCGGCAGGCTTTCCGCCACCGGCCGGATGCGCACGATGGGGGGGAAATTGCCCATGCGGCCGTGCAGCTCCGCCAGCAATGCGGCGGCGATGAAGTTGAGAGAAGGCAAGACGACCAGAATCGGCGTCGTCTGCCACTGCTCCGAGGTGAGACCTGCTGCATCGAGCAGGCGCTCGACCTGGGGCGCGAAAGGCGCCTGCTCGTCAAACTGCGTGGGAATCTCCCGCACCTCTGTGATGCGCGCCCCCGTCAGTGCCTCAATCTGGCTGCGCTGCGCTTCATTCAACGGGTGAGAAAAATTGAGCACAATCATTGGAGTTGCTTCTTTCCATAAGCGATGTATACTGAATCATCAGACACGAATTGCTGAGGAGAAAACATGCCATCGCCTTTCCCAGGAATGGACCCTTATCTGGATCGAAGACACTGCGCCCGAAACAAAGCTCGGCATCCTGTATCCTGACGTTGAAGTTGTGCATTCGCGCACGGTGAGGGAGCGTTCTCCCTCCTACGCAGCCGGCGCTTCACCGTTTACGCCATCCATCCTTGCGCCGGCGCCGGCCCCGATCCCGGTGCGCGTGCCCGAAATCGAGATTCGCGACGCCAACGCCAACCGCCTGGTCACCACCATTGAAATTTTGTCGCCCGTCAACAAGCGTGAGCCTGGGTTGTCCCTCTATCGACGAAAACGCCGTCGGTTGCAACGGGCAGGCGTCCATTTGATCGAGATCGACCTGATCCGCCGCGGTCAACACCCCTATTCCTATCCCACGTCGCCTCCGTCTCTCTATCTGGTGACGCTCTTGCGCAGCCAGGCGACGCAGGTCGAAGCCTGGCCGATTGGTTTGGACAAGCCCCTGCCCACCATCCCGGTTCCTCTGCTGCCGCCCGATCCCGACGCAGTGCTCGATTTACAGGCGGCGCTGACGGCTGTCTACGACGAGGCCGGGGATGACCTGTCGATCGACTGCAGCCAGCCGCCGCCTCCGCCGCCGTTGTGAAGTTGTGAAATCGACGACGCCTCGCCGTCGCTAGTTGTCCTGGGAGGGCATCTCGGCGAAATTGCCTAGGTCGACGCGCTTGCCGACGTCGGTCTGCAAATAGACGCGGCCCGTGGCGTCCGGCAGATCGACGGCGAACGCAATGCGCACAGAATTGCCCGGATTCACATCGGTGTAGACGCTGTCCAACCCCCCGAGTTGCCACTGAGCATAGCCGCTTCCCTTGCCGCTGGCGCTGTATCGTTGCCCCCTTTCATCGACGACCCAGGGATCGATGTTCCGGTCGAAGTAGTCGGTGCCGGCCTGCAAGTTGGTCGCATCGATGACCACGATCAAGAAGTGCCCCATGGCGATGTACGAATTGCTGTAGAAGTAGACCGCCTTGCGCTTGCGCACCTCGGAGACTTTGAAACGCCAGCCGCCGGCCTCGATCTCCTCACCGATGGCGGCGACGTTGCCAACGGGCGCAGCGCTGCTTCCGGCGGACGAGGTCGAACCGCCTCCCCCTGTAGAGGACGCCGGCGGCGCGGGGACGTCGGTCGCCACCGGTAGGTCGCCGGGCGCGTTGTCGACCAGGAAGGCGGCGATCCACTTGCCATCGCGCAGCTGCAGCCAATCGCCGGCCTCGTTGCGCGCTGCAATGTCCAAAGCGTCGCCCGCTTTCACGCCCCCCACCACCGGATAGTGGGTGCCCGGCCCCCCGCGCAGATTGGCGTTGTTATTGGCGACAGGCGCTCCCGCCGGCGCCGAAGGCCGGGGGTTGGCGACCTCGCCCAACTGAATGTCGAGCGCCTTGATCTTGGGGATCGTCACCTGGTTGCCGAGCACGGCGGTGTACTTTTGCAGCCCTTCCACCACACCCCAGACGGTGACGATGTCGTCCTCCAGGAAGCGCTGCGTTCCGGGATAGTCAACCCAAATCGGGTCGTCCCAGATGCCGTAGCTTCCCCGGGTCACGGCCACGCGCAGAATGTAGCCTTGATCGTTCTCGTCGCAGAAGATCAGGCACTCTTTCTCCTGCACCTGCAGCACCTTGCCGACGTAGCGCACCGTCTTGCCGACATGGCGTTCATTGTAGCGGAAGAGGTCATCGTAGGGAATTGCAACGGCCTGCGCCTTGCGGCTCTCCAGGTCCTGTTGGGCGGCGACCTCCCCCGGCTTGGGGAGCTTGGTCACGGCGCCGAGCACGACCGAAGGGTCGCTCACGCGCACGCTGACGCCGGTTGCGCCGACGGAGACGGTCAGCGTAAAAGTCTTGCCGCCCACGGTGATAGGCACCAGATAATCATCGTTGGCGTGGGCTGCCCCGCTCGTCCAAAAGAAGAGAAAACAAGCCAGAATAAGTGCAAAAGGTAGGCGAGTCATACGGAAACCCTTTCGTTGATTGAAATGAAGACAAAAATCCAGACGAACGTGCTGCGTGTTGCGAGGTGCGTGCGCCGCCTCCTGACGCAACACGGAACACGCAACACACAACACTCAACACAATAACGCCTCCAGCCGGCGATGCAACGCCTTCGCCCGCTTCTCAACCTCATCGGACGGAAGCGCCTGTTCGCGTTTCCCGGCGTGCATGAGGTCGTTGCGCAGGTCGCCTAAGTCCCCGTACAGCTGGACGACCTCGTCCAAGGAGGGCAGGCCGCCGAGGTCGAGCAGGGCTTCCTTTGCAGGCGCAGCTGAGGATTTCGCTTTGCGCTTTTGCAGCTCCAGCCCCAGGGCGCGCTCAACCGCCTCGCGGGCGCCCTTTTTCAGCAAGTCGTCCTGCATTCCAAGCCGCGTCATCACCCAGGAGACCAGCCATTCGCGCGCCAGCGCCACGGCCTGAAAGATTTGGTTGCGCTCCAGATACCAGCCGATGAGGGCGCGTTCGGTCGTCAGCGCGCGCAGCGGATCGGCTTTTTGCGCCTCTGCGCTGAGGGCAATCGGCGCAAAGCTTGCGAGCACATGGTCGCCCAACAGCGCGAACGGCTGCGCCAGCGCTGCGCTGGTTTCCAACGCAGCAGGCAGCTGTCTGCAAATGCGCTCGCTGGCGTCCATCGCCTCGGCGGGGCGCACCACGCGCAGCGCTCGCGACGCGCGCGTCAGGCTGCCGGCCGTCTTCTTCACCGGCGAGTCGTTCCACGTGGAAAGCGCAGCCTTGCCGGCGGTGCTCGGATCAGGCTTGATGCTCTGATGGCGGGCGTGGAGCAGCCGGGCGAGGTCGCGCGCGTCGCCGAAGCGCACGAAGCGGTCGGCGCCCACCATCCAGTCGAAAAGTTCGACGAAGCGCGTCAGGTCGATCACGGGGGCGCGATGCGGCGTCACCGATTGGTCGCGAGCCTCAAAATTGCCGTAGAGCACCGCCTCTAGCTGGATTTTCTTGACCACGCGCAGATAGGCGGCCGCCAGGAAGGATAGGAAGGGCAGGGAACGAAAGCCGTGGGTGATGTCGAAGACCACCGCCTCCTCCGGCTCCACGGCGTCGACGACCGCCTGGAAAATCCTCCACAACTCTGCGTCATTGCCCCCATTGGGAATGTCGACCGGCTGCACATCGACGACAGAGTCCTCAACCAGGCTCAGGAAGCGCTCCAAATGCATTTCCTTGGCCCTTTCCGTTACAAAAACGCGCATCGTCAGGTCAGGAAGAAAGCGCGCCAACGCAACGCCGAAGTAGGGCGCCGTATGCTCGCGCCCGTCGGCAAGCACGTAGGTGGTTTCATGGGCGACGTTGGCGCCGAGGAAAGTGATGGCTTTCATGGCTGTTTTTGGAAACCTCACGGGTTGTCGTTGACTCGATCATGGGCGCCGAAATGGCGCAGGCGCAGCCTCTCGCCCTCGGCGACGCAGCTGACGCGGCGACCTTGCGTCAGGCGAAAATGACCGATGGGGCGACCGTCGACGGACCTGCGATTCTGATAATCTTCGTACTGAAGGCCACCATCCTGTTTAAGCCTCACAACGCCGCCTTCATTGAGCAGCACGCTCACCCTGGCCAGCGTCCTTTGCAGATCGACGCGTTCCTCCGGCGCCGCCCTGTCGAAATCGCGCCGAAACGACTCCTCATACACAAGGTTCGGGAAAGGGAGCAATTCTTTTTGAAGCAGCTCATGCCGCACGCGGTTCCAAATCAGGCGTCCCCACTCGGAAAGGGTGACATCGCCATGTTGATCGATGTCGAGCAGCCCCTCCGGCAGGTTGGCGACTTCGCCGTGTGGAAGAATCGCCCCGGCGTCCAGCAGCGCCAACTGGGTGCAATAGGTTTGCAGCGGCGCGATGTCGACCTGGATCGGCAGGCGGGGGATGCGCAACAGTTGTTTGCTGCTCTCGAAGATATAGACGATCTCATCCGCATAGAACATGCCGGCGATATTGAGATAGCTTTGCAGGCTCTTGAAGGCGCCGGTGAGATTGAAGACGATGCGATAGCCATCGGCTCGATATTCGGGAATGGTCTCCTCGCACCAACGCAGCAACTCTTTGATTCCATGGGAGAAGCGCCGGTTATCGCCGCTGCTCAACTGTTCAGGGACCCACATCTGCACATTGGTAATCCCCTGGCTGCGCAAGAAGGCTTCCAGCGTCTGCGCGGCCCTGCATCCGAGCACCGTATCCGTGGCGACAAGCACATGCACATCGTTGCGGGCGCGCTGAAGTTGGTCTTCATACAGGCCGTAGAGTCCGTTCAATTCGGCGCTTACCAGGCGCTTCGCCGCAACCGTCCCTTCGGTCAGGGTTTGCTCCGCACGCGCGACCAGTTCGGCAAGAAAAGCCTCCAGGTCAGGCGGCAACTCCGTTGCGTTTGCATGACGATTCAGCCTTTTCTCTCCCCCTTCTTCCCGTTCTTCAGGTGACAGGGATTTCAGAAACAGGCTGATGCCCACCGTCGTCAGCACCAATTGTCGTTGTCTTGTCATGGCTCATTGCTCCTTCCTTGCCTCAAGACGCCTGCACCATCCCTCGTAGACGTCGCTCGCAACGGCGTAGTCGGTGGACTCCCAACCACGCCCAATGCATTCTCCGACCTGGATCATCGGCTGCATCTACGTGCGTCTGTTCATCTCCACCAGACACCACCCCGGCGCCGCCTGGGGCGTTTCCACGCGCCGCCCCTGCGCATCCTGCCCCGCACCGACAAAGACGCGGCGGCTGGTCGGAAAGAGGATATCCCTTACAGCGTTGCTCTTGCCGGCGTTGTCTTGCGCCGGCGCCCGGCTCAGCCGATAGTCGCGCAGGATGCGCTGCATGAAGTCCCGGCTGGCGAGCAGCCGCGTGCCGAAGGTCTTGTTTTCCCAACCTGTGCCCCAGCCTAACGCGATCAGGAAGCGCCGCTCGCCGGTTTTCGTCTGCGCAAGCTGCTGATAGAATTGAGCGATGCGCGTTCCGCCTTGCGCTTTGCTGAACCAGGCCGCCTCGCGTGCACAATGGTGGCGCGCGTGCTCGCCCACGATCAGCGGCAGCCGCTCCAGCAGCTCGCCGCCCTGGAGCTGCAGCCGATGCGCCTGCGCCCAGCGCGAGAAGAGGCGATGGTCGACTTTGAGCGTGAGGCGGAAGGCGCTTTCAGGACGAATGACCTCCATCTCGATCGGCGCCTTCAGCTCCCCGCGGCGGTTGATGACGCGGGCGTTGGCGACCATCAGCCGGTCGACGCCGAGCGCTTCGCTGTCGCTCACCTGCAAGGCGCGCAGCAGGTCGTGGTTGGGGTCGGAGCCGAAGAGCATTTGCTCATACTGCTGCGCAGCGAAGCGGCGGTCGCGGTTGAGCAGCCTGCTTTCCGGCTGCAGCTTGCGTTGGCCCCATGCGTACCAGCCCAGGGCGGTGCGCAGCGCGCCTTTGAGCGTGGAGCCGGGCAGGTAGGGGCGGTCGAAGGCGTCCTTGATCTGCTCGCGCAGCTGCGCGCCCTCTCCCTCACTGCGCGGCGCGCCGAGCAAGACATAGCGAAAGAAGGGGCTGCCTTCGCGAAAATCGCCGCTTTTCAGCAGCTCGGCCGGGCGGCTGCGCGCCAGCTGCTCGGCCAGCCTCGCATCCTCGACATTTTGCGCATCGAGCAGGGCGTCCTCGTTGATGCGCCAGGTGCGCCCATTGCGGATGACGTAATCGTATGCGTGCAGCAGCGCGCGTCCGCTGCCGATGTGCACCGGCGTGATCGTCGTCACCGTCACATCGTAGAGTGCGTAATCAGCCATGCGCCGCCTCCTGGGTGAATCCCGCCGCCACCCCCAAGCCGCTGCGATAGACCGGGTGGGGCAACATGTTTTGTGAAGCTTCATAGACCGGCCGCACATCGACCAGGCCGCCCAACACCGCGTCGCCTGCGATCCAGCTTCCTTCCGCCAGCAGGTGGATGCGCCGCCGTCGCTGCGCCGGGCCGTCGGGCGAACGCAGCCAGCCCGCCACGTCCACCAGTCGGTAGGCCGCTCGTTCCGCCTGCAACGCCGCAATCTCCGCCTGCGTACGCGGGCGCCAGCGGCTCAACAGCCACGCCAACCGGCCAGGCTGCGGATCGGGCAAGGTCGCCTCCTCCGGCCCCGCCAGCGTAAACGCGCCGTAGCCCACGCTGCGGTCGCCGCCCAGCCCTTCGCCTTGCAGAAAATCCAGGATGGCGGTCACACTCTCTGCGTAAGTCGTCGAGGCCCCCTCGATGCCCTGCTTCGGTCGTCGCCAGTGCACGCCGAACCACAGCCCGCACGCCTCGGCGAAACGCACCTGGCCGATGTGGAAGATCGTCGACGCCGAGGAGATGCGGTCGACGGTGACGCGCGGGGTGCGCCCTTCCTTCCAGACCTCCAACAGCGGATAGGCGGCGCGCGGTCGCGGACGTTTGCTCTGGCGGTCGACGCGCATCCATTCCGGCAGCTTCGCCAGCTCGCCTTCGCCGTCCAGCCAGAGCCTGCCCTCCTGCAAAAACAGGCCGGCCTCCCGTTGCGGGCTCCCGCCGTTTCGGCTCGCTCCTTCCTCCGGCGGCAGCCAGGCGTCGAGTTTCTCGCCGTTCAGCGCGCGGCGCAGCAGCCCTTCCGAGAGATAGGCGATGCGTTTGACGCGCTTGCCCGCCTCCGCCTGCGCAAAAAGACGCCGCAGATCGACGGGCATGGGATAGAAGCGCACGCCGCCCACGAACGGGAAGGCGGAGGTCAGCGCGAAAGGCGGATCAGGCGGGTCGCCGAGGAAGGGCGCCAGCCACGCAGCGGGGTCGCCGCCGAGCCGCCGCCAGCCGTCGATCAGCGCGGCGAAGAGCGTGTCCGACGGCAGCGCCACGCTGCTTTCCTCCAGGCTCACCCCGCGCGCGCCGAGATGCAATCCGCTGCGAAAGGCAAGCCGATAGACCGATAAGGTCGGCATAGGCGCCTCCTTCACGCCTGCGCCAGGCGGCTGCGGATCTGCTCCTGCACCTGGGGCAAGGCGGCGACCAAGCGATCGAGCGAGTCAAACCTGCCCAACGACTGCGCCGGTTTGAGCATTCCGTTCTGGCTGCGCAGGCTCACTTCGATTCCTTCCAGCCGCACCTTGCCGGAGCCGCGCGAGCCAAGGCCGCCGAGATAGTCGTCCTCCAGCAACACCAACCCCTCGACGACCTTGGCGAGCTGCACCACGTCGCGCTGCGGGTCGCAGCCTTCGCCGTCGTAGATCGAATAGACCATCTCCGCGAGGCCGAAGACCGCGCCGGCCGGCACGCGCTCCATCTGTCGCGGGTTCGCCGCCGAGGTGACGCGGTCGATCGAGACCTCGGTCTTGATCTCGGTGTAGGGAAGGTCGGTGCGGCCGCTCGTCTCCAGTTTGACGGCGCTCTCCTCGGTCATCTGCACGTCGCGCACGACCAGCCGCGTGGGGGTGCCGAAATCGCGCTCGCCCGGCACGCCGAAGACCTGGCAGACCGCACACCCGGCGTAGGCCTCCGGCTTGTCACACGAATGGATGTATCCCTGGCCGATGCGCTGATTTTGCGGCAGGCCGTCGTACTTTTCCAGCAGGCTGCGCACCTTGCCCTTGAGCGAGGAGCCGGGGATGTAGGGTCGGTTGGTGAGTGGGTCGCGGATCACAGTTTTGTCCACGCCGCCGATCTCCACGCCCACGTCCGAGCCGCCGATGTGCAGGCCGGAGACGGCGCGGATGTTGAAGTTCAAAAAGACGCGACCTTTGAGTTGAATCTGTTTGCTCATGGCTCGATCTCCCTTTCAATGCGGATCAATTGCCGCCGTAGGCTTTGTGGTAGGCCAGGATCGCCTCGAAGAAATCGACGAAGCGCTGGAAGTTGTCCTTGCATCTGGCCGGGTCTTTTTCTTTCACGACAAAATCAATGGCCGGGTCCAAGACGTTCACCAGCTCCTGCACCGCCCTGCCGCGCTCGCGCTTGGCGCGGTAGGCCATCTTAGGCTTGAGCAGGATGAAGCGGCGCAGCGCCTTCTGCTGCTGTTCGGGCTTCTCCATGCTCCACTGCGCCTGAATCTGGCGCACTTCGCCGAAGAGGGCGCGGATCTGGCTGGTCGTCAGGTTGATCTCCTTCAGCGTCTTGCCGATCTGGTCGGCGCGTTCGACGAGCAGTTGCGCCGCATCCGGATCGGTGATGATGCGCTGAAGGTCGTTTGATGAGAGATTGGGCATGGTGTGACTCCTTTTCAAAAGAAATAATGTTTTTGTATGCATTGCTCGCAGCGGCGCTTCCTCAGCTCACCCACGACCTTGCGGGCCGGCGAGGACGTGCGGCTGCGAGCCGCACCTACCGGAAAACGCTTCCCCGGCTCACCCACGACCTTGCGGGCCGGCGAGGACGTGCGGCTGCGGGTCGCTTCCACAAAGGGCTGCGTCTACCTCTCCTCCCGCCGCGTGATCAGCTCCGCCCAGCGCGCGGCCACGCCTAAGCGCTCGAAGAGGCGATAGTCGTCCTGTTGCAGCGCAGTGCGCAGTCGCTCCAGCCTTGTCTCCAGCGACCTGTTGCGTTCCGCCATACGTTTCATGGTGTAGACGCTGCGCCACATCCAGCGCCCCCACACCGTCTGCGCATCGTGCACCCACGCGCTCCGCCCCTGTGTAAGCTGCCACCGCCGCTGCGCATCGATGTATTCGCCGTAGAAATCCACCAGCCGGCGCAGCAGCGCTTTGGGCGCGCCCGCCTCGACCAGCCCGGTCAGCTCGTGCATCAATCCATGCACCGTGCGCAGATTGGGCGTCTGCGCCTCTTCCTCCATGCCGAAGAGCGACCAGGGCAACGCCGCGCCGAGGAAGCCGATGGCGTCCTTGCGATGTTCAACGCCGTTCGCTCGCCAGCGCAGCGCCTTGGCCTGCTCTTCGGCGCGTTTGGCGTCGTCCGCAGCCTGGGAAAGCGGATACTTGCCGCCCACCAGCGCAACGCCTCCGCTGGCGTGAATGCCCGGATGTTCGGCTGCGTAGCGCGTCAGATCGCGGCGCACGGCGATCGCCAGCTCCACCACCGCGTCCCAACTGCCCACGAAGAACAGGTCATCGCCGCCGGCGTAGATGGCGTAGAGCCGTCCTCCCTGCTCCGGCGGGCGACGCGTGGCCCGGTTCACCTCCTCGGCCAGCTTCGCCACCCAGCCTTCGAAGTAGAGGCTGACGGCGAAACTCAGCATCGCCACGCGCGAGAGCGTCGCCTGCTCGCCCAGGCCGCTTTGAAAGAGCTTGCCGAGATTGTCCACGTCCATGCGCAGCACCCCCAGCCGCCGAATGCCGCGCGACTGATGCTCCAGCACGCTGAAGGGCTTCACCCGGTCGGACGGCGGAAGCTGACGCCGCTCGTCCTCCGGGAAGCTGCGGTCCGCCTGCAGCGCCTGGCGTTCGTCGAAGGTGAGGATCGGCGTCGTGTTGACGAGCAGCCGTCGCCCTATTGCCGTCTGCGCTGCAGGTTTAAGCGTCGCCAGCGCATCGTCGTCGAGCGCCAACAGCACGCTGCGCGCCGGCGTTGGTTTGGTGTTGGGAGCCTCGTCGAAGAGCGACGCCGTCCACCCCAGCGCCGCCAACGCCTCGCGCCAGACTCCGGGCGGCGTGGTCAGATCGAGTGTCAGCGTCGGAGCCGTCGCCTTGCCTTCGCGCCACTGCAGCCAGCGCGCCCGCCGCAGCGCATCGCCCAAGTCCTCGAACGCACGGCAGGCGGGGCACTTGCGCACCGGCTCGGCGTCTGCACCTGCGCGCTCTGCTCTAACGTCGGGATGCTCCAGCCCGCAGACCTGGCACTGTTGCTCCTCGTTGCCGCCATGGTCCAGGGGAGCAAAAAGCTGCGCCATCTCCGCCGGCTCCAGCTCGCCAAAGCGGCGCAGCTTGGCCTGCTGAAGGCGCTCATGCAGCCGTCCCCACGCTGCGCTGATCCTGCCCTCGAAGAAATCCATGCCCCGCAACGGCAGCCCCGCCACCGCTACATAGAGCGCGCCACGATGATACTGGAGCAGCACGCGGCTGATCTCGCCTTGGATCGCCGTTAGGGCGGCGAGGTCGCCCGGTCGCGCCAGCAAGTAAAAGTTGCCGCCGCCGACGTAGATCAGGTTGGTGATGGGCAGGTCGAGCCGGCGCAACACGTAGCGGGCGACGGCCTCGGTGAGCAATTGCAGATAGAAGGAGCGCCCGCGCAGGGAGGGCGTCGCCCCGCGTGCGGTGATGGTGTAGATGAAATCCTGCACGCCGCTGACGTCGCCGCCGACGAGCAGGGCGATTTCCTGCGCGCTCGTCTCCGGTCGCTGCTTCACCGCTTCCAGCCAGGCGTCGTCGACGTCGGGCCGGTCGAGCGCGGCGGCCAACGCGGCGGTCATGCGGCTGTGGTCGTAGAGGCTGATGTCGGGCAGGCTCCCGTAATACGCTGAGGGAACGCACCACGCATAGCGCTGCAGCAGAAGCAACATGCTTTCGAGATAGGTGGGCAGGTCGCCTCCCTCTGCGTGGGCGTCGCGCAGCGCCTCCGCCTCCTGGCGAAAGTCTCTCCACAGAGCCTCGTAGCTGCGCCAGACTTCCTGCGGCGGCAGCTCATCGCCCGAGAAGAGCGCCTCTTCTTCCAGCCGCAGCGGCCGTAGGGGCAGATAGCGGCGCCGGTCTGCAGGCAGCCTCTGCCCGTCGGCTTCGAGCTGGCAGAAGATCGAAAGCAGCTGTCGGGGATGCTCGACGCGCGGCTGTTCATCCTGCAGGCCGTCGTTGCGCTCGGCGGCGGAGAGATGGTCGGCCAGCTGCACGATGCGGTCGCGGCGGCTCTGCGGCCTGTGGTGATAGCCGACCGGCCCCAGCACCTCCTTACGCCACGGTGCAGGCAGCAGCTCCTCGACAAACGTGGCGCTGAGCATGGCGTGCTTATAGCCAAAGTCGCCCTGCGCCGTGCGCTCCCAGGAGTAACGGCCGGCGACCGAGGCGCGCAGCATCAGCTTGCCGATGTCGTGCAACAGACCGGCCAGTGCGATCGTCTCATGACTCATCGATTGTTCCCTCCATCAAAGCTTGCCTGCACCGATCCCTCGGGGGAGCGAGGCAGGGGGATGTCGGATGGTTAAGATGCAGTGAACTTGTTTATAGCCTCCATGGCTCTACGCGGAGGCCAGGAACGCAAGGCCGTTTGCTCTCCAGGTAGACGCAGTCCCAGCCGCGCTGCATGGCCAGGGCGAAGGCGACCAGCATCATCATCTTGGCGCCGCCGGTGAGGTTGACGACCGTGGGCCGGTCCGCAGGGGCCAGGCTGTTGAGCCGCGCCAGGATGGCCGGCAGGTCGTAGGCGTCGGTCTCTTCGACGATTGCGTGGGGCATCAGGCGTCGCAGGCGCTCCGCCACCGGCCGCGTGCGCGCGGAACAGACCAACAGCGACCGCTCCGGCCGCAGGAACCGGTCCGGCAACAGCACGGGCATGGGCTGCTCGCCGATGAGGTGGAGGAGGGTGGACATGGTCACTTCTTCTCAACTTTCTGCAGCAGCGGCAGTCCTTGTTCCATGCTTGGCAGCTCCAGGGGCAAATTAGGACCCGCCTTTTCTGTGTTAGTAGACTTCGCCTTGTTGGCGACAAACCACTCGAAGTTCTTTCCCTCTGGATCCGGCCGTAAGTCAGTGCGCGGATAGTGGATGTGACGCGGTTGATGGGGTTTCGGTTCGGTCAGCAATGTGATCAAGTCAGCAATATTCGGCAGATTGCGCAGCGGTTTGCCGTAGCAGCGCTGCATTGCCTTCTCAAAACGCGCCAGCCAGTCACCTCGTTCGGCCGGGGTGGTACTGCGCCAACTGTTCGCAGTGAGGTTGCTATACCGAACGCCAGGATTTAACAGCTCGATCTGCTCGACAGAGAGCCTGACGCTTCCGAAACCGAGTGGTTTAGCGTATCCGAGACGGAAGAAGCATCCCTCATCAGTGCTGAGGTTGAGCGTCCACAGCAGAGATCCTAATTCCACAGGCGCCAAGTTGTGGAAATCTATCGTAAACTCGAACACGTTACCCGGGGCACGAACCCCGCGCACGCTGCGGTTTTGGTGGTCTCGACGAGGGCCGGCCCGCTCGTACTCCAGCCGGTTGAGTGCCTCGCCGTGGTGGCGGTAGAACTTGCGCCCGCGCAGCAAGTTGGGGCCGTCGTAGCCGATCGTGGTGGCAGCGCCTGGTAGCTTGCGTTCCTCCTCGCTCCATTCCCCTTCCTTCTTGCGCAGATAGAACAGCGTGGTCGTCGGCTTCGGCGCGCCGAGGATGGCCAGCGGCATCTCGTCGGCGTAGATGCCCTTGTCCTCAATCAACACGGCATGGCTGAAACGCACCCGCCCGGCATAGGCCACGCGTGCTTTGCGATCCTCGGTGGGCGTCGCCTTCACCCAGCCGAACACACGGGATGCGATGTCGAGCTTCTCGTACTGCTCACTCGGTTTCAAATGATCGGGCAACAGGTCGCCGATGGCGTGCCGATAGCGGAGCCGCGCCACCTTGACCAGGGCGATGTTGCGTACCGTTTTCCCGTCTGTCTCCAGCTCAACGTAGACCAGGTTTCCCGGCGCAAGGCGCTCGCTTTGGACTTGAGTATGGAAGTCCTCTTTGCGATCGTGCAGTTGTGCATGAAGCACGGCGTTGAAGTCCGCTTCCCGGTCGGCGTCGAAGTATACCTTCTTTGCCTTGGCCGAGTCCTCCTTGTAGTAGAAAAAGCTCTCGTTGCGCTTCGTGTCAATGGTGCGGCCGGTCACCTTCACCCAACCGTGGCGAACCGGACGGCCATCGGAGGCTAGCGCCTGGTGGTTGCGGGAGATTAACTCCACTTTTGGTACATTGTTCTTGGTCTTACCGACGATCGCATAAGTTTCGTTGCCGCACCGCCACGAGTCGTCCAAGATGTTGGCAGTCGGATCGTCATAATAGGCGGCGACCTTGGCCTCTTCACATAGGGCAATAACGCCCGGCTGGTCACCGGTGGGCAGACTTTGCACAATGCCGGGTCTGAAGCGCCGCGCCTCCGCCGGGTCAATGCGATACTCCAGCCGTTCGTCGCCGTTGAAGACGCTGAAGGGGGAGTTGGTCACCGCCTCGAAGAGGGAACGGATCATCCCGCGCAGGCTGGTGGCCGGGATGGCGTCCTTGCCCGCGTACTGGAAGAAGCGATAGCTCTTGTGCTCAACCTCGCGACTATCGGACAACCGCACTTTGGTGACCTTGATGTCGTGGCTGTCCGAGATGAAAAGCGGTGTGACCGCCTCCAGAGCGCAGGTGATGCGCCCGGTCAAGCCGATGTAGCGATCATGGGGCGGCGGCGCGCACCGGCTCAACAACTGTGCATCAGGATCGTCGAGTGGTATGACCGGCTCAGGCAGGTAGCGCACGAAGTTGTAGGGGTTGAGAAAGCGATAGCTCTCCCTGCTCTCAGTGGGTTGCCTTGGCGCTGGCCAGGGCAGCTTCGGCGTCTCCTGCGGCTTGACTGCCTGAGCCTCGGCAAGCGCCTGGCGCCGCTCGCGCTCGGCCGCGCGCTTGGCTTTCTTGGCTTCCTTCTGCTGTTGGCGAGAGATCGAGGGACCAGTGGATTTACCTTTGTGCTTGGCCATGGTGTCTCACCCGTTCACGATGTTGCCATCTCTGTCAATCAACGGCAGCCCAGCCCGATCCTCCTCCGCCAGCGGCAAAGCTAACCGAGGTCCAGGCGTCTGCCCTCCGCGCTTGTTGCCAACAAACCACTCGTACTGCTTTCCTTCGACCTGCGGCTGACGCGTCGGCCGCGGATAATGCACGGGCAACGGCGGCGTGTCCGCCAGGAGCGCCCTCAAGTCTCGAATATTCTCCAGGCGCTCGAAAGGTTTACCGTAGCGCGTCGCCATCGCATCCTTGAAGACGTCCACCCATTCCTGCCAGGCCAAGGTATAGTCGCTCCAGCCATCGTTCTCGCCGGCCAACGAGGCGTATCGGACTTTGGGGTCTACCAAAGAGACCTTTAGAACTTCGATGCGTGCAGAGCCGAAGCCCAGCGGTTTAGCGTAGCCGATGCGGTGATGCCAGCCCTCCAGCTGCAGGCTCCACAGCAGCGCGCCCAGCTCCACCGGCGCCAGGTTCTCGAAGTACACGGTGAACTCGAAGACGCTTCCCGTCTTTTGGACGCCGCGCACCGTACGGTTCTGGTCGCTTTTGACGCAGTTGACGCTTTGATATTCCTGCGGGTTCAGCCTGTCGCCGTGATGGCGATAGACCTTGCGCCCGCGCAGGATCTGGCCTGCGTTGTCGTAGTCCACCTGCTGATCGCTCAGGCCATCCTGGGGCTTGCCGTTGCGAGGCCGCAGGTAGAAGCGATACGTCGTCGGCTTGGGCGCCGAGAGGATGGCCAGGGTGGCGTCGAAGACGCCGGCATCCTGGGTCAACACGGCATGGCTGAAGCGCACCCGCCCGGCGTAGGCGGTAGGTTTATCCAGTTCGGGCCTCGGCTGATCAGGGTCGTCGTCGCCCCACACCCAGCCGAAGGTGCGACAGGCTGGACAGAGCCTCTCGTACTCGGTGCACTTCGCCAGCTCCGGCGGATAGAGCAGCTCGCCGATCTTGCGCTCAAACCCAACGCGCGGCACCGAGACCGGCACGATGAACTTCACCGTGTACGTTCCGCGCGACCTTTCCTCCAACATGGCATAGACGAGGTCACCATCGCGCAGTTTGGGCTCATCGCGGCGAGTACGCTCAAGGATAAAACGGCTAAAGGCAGGCTCCTTACCTTCGGGACGGTCTCGGACCGTGCGCTTGTTCACCTCATCTTGGTGTCGCTCTTGATAGTCGGCGATCAGTTCCTCGTACTTCTCTCGCACCTCTTTGGGTAACTCGACTGTCTTCAGGTTTTGGGTGGTAAAGAACAGACGCTCGTCATGCTTGTTCTCGATGTTCTGGTTGGTGATGCAAAGGTAGCCGTTGACCAGACGCTGGTTGCCGACAGGTTTTGGCATGGGCTGCCCTGGTTTCGCCAGGTGCACCACATTCCAGAAGTCGAAGTTGCGCCGGGGGTGCTTCATGGGCTCAATGATGGCTTGACACTGCTCGCCGTGCTGATAGCCCGCCAGCGAAAGCTTTTTCCGCTGAGCATATGGAGTGTTGGGCGCCTGGGTGACGGTCTTGCTCTTCTGGATAGGGTCATACACGTGCACCCAGGCGGCGTACTGGTGACCAGAAGGGCGCTGACTAGGCGTGATCGGGGTCGTGCCGGGCAGCAGCTCGAGCTCCCAGCGATCTTCCGTTTTGCGGACCCGCGCCGGCACCAATCGCAGGGCTAGCTCCGGCAACAGGTGATAGCTCAACCGCTTCTTCCCCGCAAAGTGAGCGAAGCAGGAGTTGGTGGCTGCCTCGAAGATGGAGCGCACAGCTCCGCGCAGGCTCGTTCCAGGGATGGCGACCTTTCCTTCCGGATCGCGGAAAAAGCGGTACGAGCGATGTTTTCTGCCGTTAACCGACTCTTCGACGATCTCCTCGCTATCGGAGACAAAGATCGGCGTGGTGGCGGTCAATCGGCAGATGACCCGGCCCGTCAGCCCCACATACCGGTCATGCGGCGGCGGCGCGCAGCGGCTGAGCAATGGCGCAGCCTTCGGATTGCGCACCTCTAGCGTGCGTACGAAGTTGTAGGGGTTGAGGAAGCGGTACGGTGTAGAGCCAGCCTGCTCGATCGCAGGCTTTGCCACAGACGTTGGTTGTGGCACGGCAGGTTGCTGGGGCTGCGGGGCAGGCGCTGAGGCGGGCGCTGTCTTCGCAAGGGACACGATTTCGCCAAGCAAAACCACGTTGCGCGCCCGCTCGTCCTCCGGCTCGAAGCGCACGCGACGGCCGGGCGTCGCATCCTCGATGCTGCCCTGGACGATGGCCTTGCGATTGAAGTCGTAGGTCTTGCCGTCGTCGTCCTGAATTTTGCCGCTGTTGTGTTGGAAGCGGATGATCACGCCTTCGGTCATGGCTTGTCCTCCTCGCGCGGCGGCTGATCGCTCAACTGCCGATACCAGACAAACGCCGTCTGTCCGTTCTCGGTGTAGCGCCAAAAGTGCAGGTAGACACGGCCGTTTGTACTGAGGGGGTAAGCCAGGTTTGCCGCCGCAACCCGGTCCTCATGCCAGAGGTCCTGGTTATCTTTGCGCTCTCCCCACAGGATGACCGACTCAGCGTAACGCCGAAGCTGGCAGATGGGGTTTGCCTTCCAAAAGTCTGTTGCACCAAAGCCGTTCAATGGCAAATCAACTGCCTCTCCTACATAGTGCCATAGCCAACGATTACCATCGCGACGCAAAGAAAGATGCCCGCCCTCGCCGAAGATCTCGGCGCGCTGGAGAAATTCCGGCTGCTTTGGCTCGTCGGCAAATTCGATGAAGCTGATGTGCTCCCAAATGCGATAGGGCATAGCGCTCCACCGGGCCCGCCACACGCTCAAGAAGTCGTTCAGGCGATCGGCAGGAAACTCGCCGCCCAGGATTGCCGGACGCTCTTCCTGAGCGAGCTTCGCCTGCTCCATTTTCTGGTACAACTGCTTGAAATCAATGTTCTTGTCGCTCATGGCACCCTCGCAGGATAAAGCTCAGACAGCCAGTAGCCGTCAACCTGGTCAAAGTAGCTATCCTTGTTCAGACCGAAGGCGTGTTGATGGTTTAACACCTTTTGGTTGAACACTCTGACCCAACCTTCGGCCAGGGTCATCCAGTCATCAAGCGTCGCCTGGTCATACGCCAGCGTCTGGAACACCCCGCTTGCGCCCCGCTGACCTTGCAATAGTCGTTGTCCTGCGCCGATTGCCTGTTGCACCGTTGGATCTTGACTGTTATCCGCAGGTTGAGGGAAGTCCTCATCGGTGAGAAAACCGAAGGTCAGCTTCTCGTCCTCAATTCGGCACTGGCCGAAGCCCTTGGCGGCGCCGAAGCCAACGGTGATCAGCCCATCGTTCAGATCGCGCAACACCAACGCCAGCCAGCCCAGTTCCCACGGCTGCGGGTTTTCCAGGAACAGCCGTACCCGGAATTTCGGCTGCCACAACACCACGGCGTCGAACTTGGCCGCATCGCGGCCGCCGCCGGTGAAGCGGTCAATGGCCAGAAAGTCCAGCACCTTGGTCTCGACCTTTTCGCCGACAAAGGGGGCGTCCTCGACCCGCAGCCGGCTGCCGTTCCAGGTGCTGCCGAAGAGTCGGCAGGCAAGACAAAGCTTCTCCTCAGCGCCTTTCTGCTCGATCTCAAGTTCGTCGCGCTTCTTCTTCCCCATAGCCTTGATAAGACTGTTGCAACTCGCCACAGGATCATCGCTCTTTGTCGTTAAGGGATTACAGGCCGGGCAGTTGGTCAGAAACATCTTCTTCCGACTTTCCGCATCTTGCGCACCGTCCCATACAGCAAGAGTAGCCAGGGTGCGGGCAATGCGCTCGGCCTGGCTGCGCAACACCCCGCGCAGGCTGGAGCCGGGCAGCACGGGTTTGGTGCCCTTCTCATAGGCGGCCAGCACCGGCGCATGGTCGAAACCGCTGCGCCCTGCCTGGGCCAGGTCATGGGTGAGGAAGGGACCGGTCGCCGCCAACGTGAACTCGGCCAGCGCCCACGAGCAGGCAACCGGAAGGTCGCCGGTATACGACGTGATGATCAGGCGGCGCACCTTGCTGGCAAGCCAATCCCGATCCCCGTCGCTTGCATCCCACGGCGGTCCGGTGCGCAGGAACTCGATGAGCACATCGGTCTGCGTAAGATCGCGCTCGATCCATTGCACATCGGTCAGGTCGAACGCGCCTAACCCTCGCCCCACGCGCCCGCCGACAGCGCCGCGTCCCTGTTCCCATTCGGCCAGAGCAGCGGCGAGCAAGGGAAGCGTCTTCTCTTCGTTCGCCAGGCGACTATCAATCTCCAGCCGAAGTTTGAAGGTCGTCCCAGCGGGCAGTACTTCATAGTCGAACTTGATGCGCTCCCGCCGCGCAGCGGCGCCGGTGACGCGGTCAATGCCGACGCCATCGCGGATCAGCACCGCCGGCGATGTGTCCAACACGGCGTCATACACCAACACGCGAGCGGCGGTGGCGACATTGGTGTCCTCGCGCGGGTTCACGTCGCCGAAGAGCTGACACACGAGGCATTGACAGGCCTCGTTCGACTGTTCACCGGTTAACGCCTGACATGGCTTTGCGCCATCAAATCTTGGCGCCAGCCGGGTGGCGATGCTGCGCAGCGCGCCGGCGATGGCTGTGCCGGGGATGAGCAACCGGCCGCGCGCGTCGCGGCGCAGCAGGTCGTCGGCGGTCTCCGTGTCCTCGCCCGTGCCTACGTGGAGGGCGGTGCGCAGCGTGAGTTTGGCAGTAATCGCTCGAAAGGTCATGGTTACCTCCGTTCCTGGGCCTTCTGGCGAGCGGGTCCGGCGATCCGGGCAGCCAACAGCTGCAGGCCGATGCGCCAGGCTTCTGGGCTTCTGTCCAGTTGATTGTTATGCAGCTCTTCAGCCAACATGTCGAGCATCCGCTGGACCGCTTCCATGCCCTGTTTACCATCCGTTTCGAAGAAGTTCGGTTTGTCTCGACCGGACAGAGGCATAGCAAGCAAATTTTCCGGCCTGCCCATGCGCTGCAATTCCTGCTTGATCGCTTCGACCGATGTCTGGCGAGAGGTGTGCAGCAGACGAGCCACAGCCTCAAATCGTTCGTCGTTGAAGTGGCTTAACGGTTGTTCATCCAGCTTTTTCAGCCAGTCCAGTGCAAACTGAAGAATGGCCACGGATGGGTGCGAATTGCTCGCTCTTCCCAGCTCCAATGGCGATAGGTCAAGCATGCGGCTTTCTACGCCCTGAAGCTGCTGATAGACCGGATGATTGAAGGCCACCCGGCCGAAGCCTTCATCGCGACGCAGGCCAATCCCCTGGGCCTCCGCCTCCTCCAGCGCCTTCAACAGGTCGCTTAAGTCGATCCCGGTGAAGGTCAGGCGCACACTGGAACCGGCCACGATCGCAATATCGCGCGTGCGCGGGAGGCCTAGCTTGGCGTTGAAGGCATCCACCGTGCGGGCCGCAGAAAACGCCAACACCTCCTTGTCCTCGTTCCTGTCAATGGAGACCTCGGCTTCCGGTGGCAGTCGCAGTTCCCGTTTCAACCAGGCCGGATCGAAGCCACGCCAAAAGCGCCCCCATGGATCGGGCACGATGGCGTCGCTTAGCAGCAGCATGGTCACGCTCTGGGTGGAGGTGAGGCGTTGGCTCAGGTCCTGCAAATGCCACAGCGATTTCTCGCGTGGCCGGAACACGGCGCTGACCTTGCCATAGCCGCGCTGGGTAGCTTTGCCCAGCTTGAGCTCGTTGACTTCTTCCGGCTGCAGCCCGGCCATCGTCTGCAGCGCTTTCCAGACACTCTGATTGGTGCAAGTGATCTCGCCGACGAAGTACTGTCCCGGCTCCAAAGCCACGTAGCCGTACAGGTCGCCGGTGTTCACCCGGCCACTCTTGCGGTCAATGCGGATATGCATCTCGACCGTCTGTTTGGGCTTGTGCTTAGAGCGAGGCGCATTCCTGACCAACGAGATGAAGCCGCCCAACGCTTCCAACTTCATCGACGCCGCCTTTCGACCGCTGGCTGTGTCTTCGGTGGCGCAGACTGGACACTCCTGCCGGTTCTCCCGCAAAAGACTCCATATGCCGTGGCCCTCATCACTGCTCGGTTTGCGGTAACCATGATGCAACTCACAGGTGAACAGGTCGCGCGGCGCAACGACAGTGAGATAGCCTGTGCTAAGGTTTTTCTTGCGCACCTCTACAGGCGTCAGCGATGAAAACCGCACGAGGTCGCCAAAAAACAAGTTGGCAAAGTTCCGAAAAGTGCCCCCTTGGCATTCGAGATCCGCTGCAAACCGTTGGGCTATGCGCCACGCCAGTGCGCCGCGCAACACGCCGCCCGGAATAGCATCCAGGGTCTCGAATTGATTGCCCGCCTCCGAACGACGAGCGATCAGCAGCGGCTCGTCAAGGCGCAGCAGCACTTCGAGCCGGTAAGCATATTGGCTTGGGTCAGCAGGTAAATTGAGGGGCGCCAGGGCTGCCTGTGAGGTCTTGTGCTCAGGGTCCTCCGCCAGTTCGCCCTTTAGCTGACTGGCAAACCGTGCTAGCAGTTCTGCTTCTTTGCCCCGATCGACCAGGTGGACGTCACACTCGCCGTAGCCGCGGCGTTTGCCCGCGCCCAGGTTGCGCAGCAGCCGCGCCGCCGCAACCAACCATTCCGCTTCGCGCTGGGCTGCTGCGTCGTCACTGTCGCATTCGGCCACGAAGCGGAAACGCAGGCTGCCGTCGCCCTCCTCGCGCGTGAAAAGCTTGTTCTCCTCGGCGCGGCGCGTGCGCGGGTTGACCCGCACGCGCGTGGTCGTCTGTGCGGCCGTCTCGCCTGGGCGCCAATCGTGGGAGGGCGCCAGTGGCGCCGTCAGCCCTTCCGGCCTGGCCGACGAGATGCGCCAACGTTTCTTTTGGCTGGGTGTACCGAAGATGCTCGCGAGGATGTCTTATTGTTGCTTCCCAGCGAGCTGGCACAAATTTTCCATGCTCTCTCGCAGCAGACCGGCGAGCACCGTGCCGCGGATAACCGGCACCTTGTCCGGGTCGCGCAGCAGCGCCGAGTCCACCTGCAGGCCCAGGCCATGCCCGGCGCCGACGTGGTAGTCGCTCTTGAAAACAATCTCGAACTCCAAGCGGATGCTCATGCCTCTTCCTCCTGCGGTTCGTACTTGTCGGGGCTATGGCCGAGGTCCTGCGCAAAGTCCCAGGCTTCCAGCAGGTCCAACATGCCATGCGCGAGCAAAGTGCCATCGCGCCCTGGAATTTCGCGCCAGTGATGGCGTCCAGTGCCTTCGTCCTTGCGCTTGCCCAAGGCATGAAGGGCAGCTTCAACATGCGCTCGAAAAGAGCTGCCCAATCGCTGCAAAATCCTGGACAGCTTACGGGTTGTCCAGCTCTCTAACTCTTCATGGCGATTATGGATGGTTATGTCAGCGGGCAAGTCCTCAAAACACCGGCGTAGTTCAGCCAGACGCTTGTTCGGAAAGTTCTTGAGCGCCAGTCGCTGATCTAGCAACTGCTTCAGTTCGATACCTCGCTCTTGGGCGCTCGCCGGCAAACCGTTGTTCGTTACCCAATACGGACGCAACGTTGGTCTGACCCCGCCAGCTTGCTCATCTTCCTCTTCCAGACCCGCCAAACGGTTGCCCAGGATGACCTCGAAGTTGACGGCGGAGAGGTGTTCGCCTTTCTCTGCCGCCAGCAGCTTACACCGGCGCTTGGCCTCCTTGAGCAGCTCCTCCGCTCGACGGTGCGCCAGCGCATAGGGGTACTTGCTCTTGCAGATGACAACGGCAGCCGCTACGGTGGGACGAGGAACGTCGGTCAGGCCTATACCTTTCACTAGCTCGTCCATCTGCGCTTCCCATGTAAGGCAGAAGCGTCGGGCGAAGTCGAGCGCATACGGCGCCGGGATCAGGGCAAAGAGATCGTCGCCGCCGAGGATGAGGGGCAGCACCGGGATCATGTCCCCCTGGCCGGGCACAGTTCGCTTGAAGTCTGCAGCGGCGCGTGCCAGGCTAGAATGTAGGACTGGGGTTAGCCTCTTGGAGAGGGTTGTCATTTGACCTTGGTCGCAGCTGCCAAAAATCTTTCCCATGCCGTTGCCGTCGGCTACCAGATAGGCCACGTAATTCCGTTGCCGCAGGTCGAATTCAGCAATGTCATCGGCATCTTCGGCCCAGTCAGGCTCCTCTCGTTGTTTGATTTCGAGCATCTCACGATATGCCTCGTAAAACTCATCGAGGAGCGCCCGAGGCTTGCGATCTCGCTCTGCGGTCTTGGTCTGGCATGTCTCGCACAGGTATTGAGACCGCTGAGCTGTGCGGCGTCCTTTCAGACGGCCGCGCGTATTCGCTAAACCAACCCCACAAGAGGCGCAAAAAGCCACATACGGCATGTGCGGCTCGGCCATTACCCCTTGGCGACGGCTCTTTGCCCAGCGCAATTTATGGCCAGCCTCATCGTTCGCCTTGCGGAAGTTGCCGTTCAGTTCTACCGGCTCGGCCACCGTCAGGCTGCCACCCAAGGCCAGCCGATAGAGCTCGGCCAGGTCGGCACCGAAAGCCACAGCCTGTTCTCCGGTGTCGAAGATGACGCGAAAACTGCCGCCGTCGTTGACCACCACTTGGGCGTTGTAACGTTTCGCCAGCGTGTCCTCCACGCTCTGACAGAAGCGCGTGAGCAACTGACTGGCGCCCACCACCTCGCGCAAGCGCGAGGAGCGGAAGATGAATTCCTGGATTTTATCGGCCTCAGCGGCCAGTAGGTAGGGCATGATTGAACCTCCTTCACAAGGTCATTGACGCAATCGAGGCGGCAGGAAAGTCAGTTCGCAAACCTTGCAAAGCTGAGCCCAAGACGGCGCTTCAACTAGCTTGTCTGCCATACTGCCCAGAGTGCCTGGATGGAAATGTTCCAACCAATTGGCTTCGAACTCAGTCACGGCAGCGCATACTAAATCTAGCGCTGCTTCGGCGATAGAGCGGGGGATACATAGATGAGTGTGAATGGCTTCGCCGCGAAGTCTGACGAAGAGGGGGGCACTATTGCCAGCAGCATCGGTGTATACGGCTGCTGCCAAGTCAAGTGGCAGTCCATTAGAATAGGGAGTAAGCGAGGGCGCTGTAACAGACCGTCGGATGTTTCCGCCCTTTACATTCGTCTCAGAAGGTGGGGAGACTTGCAGAGTTCTACGAAGTTTCCATTCGCTTGACTCGTCCATAAGGGAAGCAAACGCTTCGTTCTCTGCCGCTCCGAATGCGGTGACAATTGGTTGCCAAGCTGATGTGCCCGTGGGCTTTGCTTCTAAAACATTGTTAAGCCAACAAAGAGCCAGTCGCGCTTTAAGCAGGAACTCGTGTAGCCCGGCAGCGCGCAGATATGCCGAGCGATAGTCTTCGTTTTTTGCAATCAGGCGCTCAATCTTGGCCATCTCGTCGCGAACATAAGCGAGCAATCGCATAGGTTGAGCAAACAGCGAGTCCGACGGCTTCGATGCTCCCTGTTTGAGCGCTAGGTGCGCCCTAAGCAGCGTGTCCGCTGCCGTTCTGGCATCCGAGGCGCCGGTCGTTGCAGGCCAAACATCACCCAGCTCTTCCACGCTCCAGGGTATAACTTCTGAGGGCAACGGTGGATTGAAGCTCTCTCTTAACCGTTTTGCCGCAGCATAATCACCGTTTTCCCAGGCCTCGTACATCTCCAACAGCGATGCCAGACGCATCACCCTTTCGATGTCATTCTGATCGAATAGAGGTTCACCGCCATCGCCGCCGAGTGTCCGTGACATTGCACCAAGGATCCCTGTCCCTGAGTTCCCGCCACCGGCTGGTTCGCCCAACAACGCACGCGCGTTGCGGAAGCTGTAGCTCTCATACAACCGCCGCACCTGCTCCCAGTCGCGCAGGTGGAAAGCCTCGTAGGGGTTGGCAATTTCACCGATCCGGCAGGTGTAGCCGTAGGGCTTGCCCGATTGGGTGTCGTACTCATCGAAATCCACATAGGTGATGGGCAGCCCTGAATGAGCCGCATAGAGAAACGCGCCCACCACCATGCTCTTCTTGGCGCCGGTGATGTCCACGGCGTTGGTGGAGCCTTCCGGTGGCTGCGCTTCTGGCTTCTGCATCGCCTGACGTAGCGCTCGGAAAACTTGGGTAGGGGTGTCCTTCGTGAGTTCCACCAAGTCGAAATTTCCACTATGCAATTCCGGGCGCATTCCTTTAGGCAGATCGGAAACCTGAGACAACTTAAGCATGAGCTGTTTGAGATCTACGCCGCGGTCGCTTCCTGGTGTATCGCCATAGAACGCGTTGAGAATGAGCACCACCCGCTTTGGCCGCAACACGCAGACGACCTGCAACAGCGGCTCGAACGACTCGCCCACGGTGAGCGCCAGGGTGTGCACCGGTTTGCCGACGCCGCGCAGGCGGGTAGGATCCTTGCTGGCTTCCTGAAGCTCCCGGCCCAGCAGCTCGTTAATGTAACAGTCGTAGCCAGGTTTCTTTTCCCAGTATTTCTGGGTACGCTTTCTTGGGGCGCTCTCTGTCAATTGACCTCCCATAGCGTGTGCTCCCTTTTTATTTTCCCTCCCCCTCCCCACCGGCGTCGCGGGAGGCGCCGGTGGAAGGGGAAGGCGCCTCTACGATAGCACGTTGGAGGGGGCTTCGACATCCTCACTCCTGTTGATTCAAATCAGCAGCTCCTCTGATCTCGCCGCGCCGAGGGGCGGTTTATACTTGCTGCACAAAGCGGGCGAAGCGCTCGCGCAAGAAACGGTAGTCGAGCGGTTCGTCCTCAGGCAGGCCCCAGGCCACGCGACACTCGTTCAGGATGGCGGTCTTGTGCGTGTTGACGGTGCTCAGCGAGATAGAGAGCGCAGCCGCCACTTCGTCGGGTCGTTTGCCCTCCGCAAAGGCGCGCAGGACGTCGCGCCGGCGAGGGGTGAGCTGCTCCCAGACGCGACGGCAGGCCGGGTCCTCGAGGGCGGTGAAGAGGCGCAGCTGCTCCTGCGCCGCCAGCATGGAGGTCTGCGCCAGGGTGCGCAAGGCCGGGAAGTAGGCCCCCCACGGCGCCAGCGGCGTCGGGATCAGCTGCACGCCGTCGGCGGGCGTCACATGCATGACGGCGCCGTCCTTGACGCGACGCAGCGTCTCCTCCGGCGTGTGCATGTGCCAGATGCGATCCTGATGGTCGCACAGCAGCGCCGCCGCCGACATCGCCAGCAACGCCATCATGCGGCGCCCACCGCTCAGGCACAGGTGCAGACGTCGGCCTTCATTCTTCAGCTCGGCGATGAGATTGCGGATGCTCTGCCAGGTGGCCTCGGCGTCGGCGGCGGTGCGAATGTCGGTCAAAGCCTGGCCGTTGGCCTGAATCGGCGCGCGGCGCAGCCGACAGCGCCGACCGGCGTAGTGGTCGTCGAGGAATTCCTGCTGCAGGCGGTGGAGCGCCTGACGGGTGCGCGGGTTTTCCAATGATAGATGCACGAGATAGACTTCCGTAATCTGTTCGCCCCGGGCAAGCAGGGCGTCGAGGGCAAAGGTGACCACCTGTGGCTGACCGCCCAGCGTGGCGATCAAGGTGGCGGCGCTAGAACCACTATAGCTATTTTCATTCATGGGGACATCCATCAATTGATGCAACCATTTGTATAATCGTAAACGGCATGGAGATTCCTTCTATGAATTCTTTCCCTGCGGTCGTCATCGGCGGCCCGCCGCACAGCGGCAAGTCGGTGCTCACCTATCTGCTCACCCGGCGACTGCGCGCCTGGCAAGTCGAGCACTATGTGTTGCGCGCTTGCCCCGACGGCGAGGGAGACTGGAGCCAGGAAGCGCCGCCGGAGACGGTGCGCCTGTTGCGCCAAAAAGGACACTTCAGCGCCGATTTCGTCGACCTCGTCTGCCGCGATCTGAAGCAACGCCATCTTCCCCTGCTGGTCGACGTCGGCGGCAAGCCGACGCCCGAGCAGGAGCGCATTTTCGACCAATGCACCCACGCCGTGCTGATCGCCGCCGCCCCAGAAGCGCTGGCGCCTTGGCGTGCGCTCGCCGAGCGCCACGGCCTGGTCGTCATCGCCGAGCTGCATTCCGTGCTCGACGGCGATGATTTCATCGAAGCGGAGACGCCGGTCTTGCGCGGACGGATCGGCGGGCTGGAGCGACGCACCGGCGTCGGCGGGCCGATGTTGCAGGCGCTGGCGAGACGCTTGCAACAAATTTTCTCTTATAGCGAGCAGGAACTAAAATCTCTGCACTTTCCTCACGCGCCGACCGAGCTGATCGTGGACATCGCCCAGCTGGGCGACTGCGTCGGCCTGCCCGCAGAAGAGCGGCGCTGGCGCCCGGAGCATCTTCCCGCCGCCCTGACCTGCACGCCCCAAGATGCCATTTCGATCTACGGCCGTGGCCCTAACTGGCTGTACGCGGCGCTGGCGCTGCATGCGGCGCCGCACCCCATCTATCTCTTCGATCCGCGCCTGGGCTGGACGGCGCCGGCCGCACTCGCCTGCTCCGCAGCGGCTGCCCCCGATGTCCTGGGGTGGAAACTCACCGTTCAGGCCGATTACACCTGGCTCGAAATTCTGCCTGGAACGCCCTATCTCGATTACGAGGAGGTGAGCGGCGCAACGCTGCCGCTGCTGGAGGCCGGGCGCGGGGTCGTGTTGAGCGGGAAGGTTCCGCACTGGCTGCTGCTCGGCGCAGCGCTCGCCTATCGCCACCACCCCTGGCTGGCCGTCGTGCAGGCGCAGCAGGAGCGCCGTGGGGTCGTCGTCAAGGGAAGCGAGCCGTTGCATTGTCCAGGAGTGTGGGTGGAAATCGCCGCCGGCTAGAAACCGGCGGCCGGCATAAAAAATCGTTTTGACGGAATTGAACAAATGATTTTGGTCGTCCGTAGGCGTTGCTCGCAGCTGCGCCTACGGATTTTGCGAAATCTTGTGGCCGGAGCCTGCGGCTGCGAGCCGCAGCTACGGTTTGCACCGGAGGATCGTCTCCGGCGTGGCACGGTTGTGCATGCAGGTCATCGCCCCCGGCGTGGCATGACGATCCGCCTGGGGCATCCGCCGGTCGCCCTTCCAGGAAGCTCCCTGCTTCCTGGAAGGGGCATCCATTCTCGAAGACGTCACGCCGGCGTCGGAACTTGCTTCGGAGCCTCCGCGTAAAGTCGCTGCTCCAGCTCCAGAACGTCCGCCGTCGTGCGCAGGATGGCGTCCGGAATCAGGCTCATGGAGTCGATGCCCTGCTCGACCAGGAACGCTGCGAACTCGGGATAGTCGGAGGGCGCCTGGCCGCAGATGCCGACCTTGCGGCCGTATTTGTGCGCCGTCTGGATGAGCTGGGCGCAGGAGCGCAACACCGCATCGTTGCGCTCGTCGAAGAGCGACGCAATCTGCGCAGAGTCGCGGTCGACGCCGAGCGTCAACTGCGTCAGGTCGTTGGAGCCGATCGAAAAGCCGTCGAAAAGCTCGCTGAACTGGTCGGCCAGGATGATGTTGGAGGGAATCTCCGCCATCACGTAGACCTGCAAACCGTTCTCTCCGCGCTTCAATCCCTCCTCCGCCATCACCTCTAACACCTGGCGGCCTTCGGCGGGCGTGCGGCAGAAGGGCACCATCACCAGCAGGTTGGTCAGCCCAAAGACCTCGCGCACGCGCTTGATCGCCTTGACCTCGAGCACAAAGCCCTCGCGGTAGTCGGGATGATAGTAGCGGCTGGCCCCGCGCCAACCGATCATCGGGTTTTCCTCTTTCGGCTCGAAGAGATGGCCGCCGATCAGGTGCGCATATTCGTTGGTCTTGAAGTCGGAGAGGCGCAGGATGACCGGTTTGGGATAGAAGGCTGCGGCCAGGATGCCGATGCCTTGCGCCAGCTTGTCGACGAAGAACTCCGTCTTGTCGCTGTAGCCCACGGTCAGCTCATCAACTTTGGCGCGCACGTCCGCAGGCAGGCTGTCGTAGCGGGTGAGCGCCAGCGGATGCACCTGCACCCAGTTGGCGAAGATGAACTCCATGCGCGCCAGCCCGACGCCGTCGTTGGGGATGGCCGACTGCTTGAAGGCCTGTTCAGGGCTGCCGATGTTCATCATGATCTGTGTGCGCGGCCGCGGCAGCTGGCTGACGTCCACCGTGTGCACCTCGAAGGGCAGCTCGCCGGCGTAGACGCGACCGATCTCGCCCTCGGCGCAGCACGCCGTCACCGGCTGACCGGTCTGCAGCACGCGCGTGGCGTCGCCGCAGCCGACGATGGCGGGGATGCCCAGCTCACGCGAGACGATGGCGGCGTGGCTGGTGCGGCCTCCACGGTTGGTGATGATCGCCGCCGCCGTCTTCATGATCGGCTCCCAGTCCGGGTCGGTGACGTCGGTCACCAGGATTTCGCCGGGGCGGAACTCGCGAATCTGGCTGACGCTGGGGATGACGTGCACCTTGCCGACGGCGATCTTATCGCCCACGGCCAACCCCTTCACCAGCACTTCGCCCTTCTCCTTGAGCCGATAGGTCTCGATCTGGGTGACCACGCGCTGGCTGTGGACGGTCTCCGGTCGCGCCTGCACGATGAACAGCTCGCCCGTGCGTCCGTCCTTCGCCCATTCGATGTCCATGGGCATGTCGACCCCGCGTTTGGTCGTGTAGTGCTCCTCGATCGCCATCGCCCACTCGGCCAGCTTGAGCACTTCATCGTCGCTGAGCGAGAAGCGCGCGCGGTCTTCGGGCGAAACCAACACATTCTTGACCAGTTTGTTGCCCGCCTCGTCATAGATCATGCGCTGCTCTTTGGCGCCCAGCCGCTTCCAGATCAAGGGGCGATACCCCTGGCGCAGCGTCGGTTTGAAGACGTAGAACTCGTCGGGCGAGACGCGGCCCTGCACGACGTTTTCGCCGAGGCCATAGGCGGAGGTCACGAAGACCACGTCGCGGAAGCCGCTCTCCGTGTCGAGCGTAAAGATGACGCCGCTGGAGGCCAGGTCAGAGCGCACCATTTTCTGCACGCCGACCGACAGCCCGACCTGGGTGTGGTCGAAGCCCATGTCCTGGCGATAGCTGGTGGCGCGCGGGGTGAAGAGGCTGGCGAAACACTTGGTGACCGACTCCAACAGCATCGCCTCGCCGTGCACGTTGAGGTAAGTCTCCTGCTGGCCGGCGAAGCTGGCGGTGGGCAGGTCTTCGGCGGTGGCGGAGGAGCGCACGGCTACGTCGGCGCTGCGCATGCCGTAGCGCCGGCTGAGCTCCTGATAGGCCTCGATGATCTCTTTCTCCATATCAGGAGGGAACTCGCCGCGCAGGATCATGCGACGAATCTGACCGGTGCGCCGCATCAGGTCGCCGACGTCTTTGGCGTCCAGATCGCGCAAGATTTCGCGGATGCGCCCGTCCAGCTCGTTGTAATGAAGAAAGGCTCGATACGCTTCGGCTGTGATGGCGAAACCATCCGGCACCTGGATGCCGCGCGGAGAGAGCTCACGGATCATCTCGCCCAGGCTGGCGTTCTTGCCGCCGACGCTGGGCACGTCGTCGATCGTCAACTCGGAAAACCATTTGATCCAGGACATCTTTCCACCTCCTTGTAGAAATGAAGCTGGAGCGACTTCTGCGTCATTTTTCACTATAGCACATCTGGCGGATCGCTTCATCCGCAAGGTGGCCCATTTGGGGGGCTGGTCAGATGGCGGGGAATTCACACGATCGGTCGCTCTGGAATGTCGCAAGCTCGCTCGATGTCGTGATAAAATGGGGAAAATTCCCATATTTCGTTTCAGTCCGCTGGTCCGCATACCAATAGATTCCGCTCAACCATCGAAGGAGTAGCGACCAATGAGCAAAAATACTTTTACGATCATTGATAATCGCACCGGGAAATCCTATGAAATTCCCGTCGAGTATTCCACCATTCGGGCGAGAGACCTGCGCCAGATCAAGGTGCATCCCGATGAGTTCGGCACGATGAGCTACGATCCAGGTTTCGACAACACCGCGTCGTGCAAGAGCCGCATCACCTATATCGATGGCGAAAAGGGCATTTTGCGCTACCGGGGCTATCCCATCGAACAGTTGGCGGAGAAGAGCACCTTTTTAGAGGTCGCCTATCTGCTCATCTTCGGCGAGCTGCCGACCAAACAACAGCTGGCCGAGTGGGAATACAAGATCATGCATCACACCTTCCTGCATGAGAACATGACGGAGCTCTTCCACGCCTTCCGTTACGACGCCCACCCGATGGGCATGATGATCAGCGCCCTGGCCTTCATGTCGACGTTGCACAAGGAAGCCAGCCGCATCGAGGACCCAGAGGTGCGGTTGAAGCAGATCTATCGCATTCTCGGCAAGCTCCCCACCGTGGCCGCCTTCTGTTACCGTCATCGCATCGGCCGGCCTTTCAACTATCCGAACGCCGACATGGGCTACACCGAGAATTTTCTCTACATGCTCGATTACATGCATCAGACCAAATACGAGGTCAATCCGGTGCTGGCCAAGGCGCTCGATGTGCTCTTCATCCTACACGCCGACCATGAACAGAACGCCTCGACCTCGGTGATGCGCTCGATCGGCTCCGCCTACGCCGACCCGTATAGCGCCATGGCGGGCGCAGCGGCGGCGCTCTTCGGGCCGCGGCACGGCGGCGCCAATGAGGCGGTCGTCAAGATGTTGACCGAAATCGGCGACGTGAAAAATGTGCCGGCGTATATCGAGCGCGTGAAAAAAGGAGAATTCCGCCTGATGGGCTTCGGCCATCGCGTGTACAAAAACTATGACCCGCGCGCCAAGATCATCAAGCGCATCGCCTACGAGGTCTTCGAAGTCACGGGCATGAATCCGCTGATCGACATTGCGGTGGAGCTGGAGCGGGTGGCGCTGGAAGATGAATACTTCATCTCGCGCAAGCTCTATCCCAACGTCGACTTCTACAGCGGCATTATCTATCAGGCGATGCGCTTCCCGCCGGACATGTTCACGGTGCTCTTCACGCTGGGCCGCGCGCCGGGCTGGCTGGCGCAATGGGTGGAGTTGGTCACCGATCCGGAGCAGAAGATCGCGCGCCCGCGCCAGATTTATCTGGGATATGACTATCGCGACTACGTGCCGATCGAGCAGCGCGGGTGAAAATCACACTCAACCCGCCAACGTTTTTGCTTACAGCTGAACGAGCGAGCAGAGAAAACCCTCCACTCTTGCGAGCGTCACCGGCGGCAGAGTCGTCTTAAAGCGACGACTCTGCCGCCGAGCGACTAGCGTCCGTAAGCGCCCGCAAGTTTCTCCCCAGAGACTTTATCTTCCATCGGATCGTCTACAGGCTCCGCCGTCAAGATCGTCACCTGATAGGGCGGCAGCTCCAGAACGCCGGATTCCAGCGCCTCTCCGTTGAGCAAATTCCGCATCCGGCCTTTCAGATTCACCGGCTGCCTCTCCCGTGTATGATTGAGCACGAAGTGAATCGGGCGGTCGCCGCGCCAGCGCGTGCTCCATTCCACGCCCGGAGGCGTGCTGATTTCACTCCGGAGGTTCGCCAGGTCGAGCAGCCAATCGACCAGGGCGGCGTACAGCTGGCCGTCGCCGAACGTTCCGACGTACACCGCCCGGCCTGCGCCATAGCGATTCTCCGTGATTGCGGGCTTGCCCGCGTAATAATCCTGCGTGTAAAGGGCGACGGGCTGGGCGCTGCTCGGGCGCAGCACATCGCACCAGATGCGGGCGTGGGGCGGCGGCCCGTTATGAAAATCGCTTTGCACAAAAGCCAGCGGTTGACTGACGCCCTCCGGCAACGAATCGTATTCTTCCACCTCGACCCCACACACACCCGCCAGCAGACCCGGCGGCGGCATGTTGACGACCGTGTTGGTTGCGTCCTTGACGCCGGTGCGGGGAGTCGTCATCAGGACGCCGCCGTTCTGGACAAACGCCTCGATGCGGCGGGCCGTCTCCTCCGTCAGCACATAGAGCGCAGGCGCAATCAGCAGCTTGTAGCGGCTGAAGTCGTCGCGGCCCGAGACGACATCGACCGCCAGATTGCGTCTGTGAAAAGCCTGATAGATGTCATGGAGATGGTTCGTGTACTGAAAAGCCGGGTTGTTGGCCTGAATCTGAAACGCAAAGCGGCTGTCGTAATCGAGCAAGATGGCGATGTTCGCACGCACTTCACTGCCTGCGATCTCGGCGCCGACGCGTGCGATCTCGGCGCCCATCTGTTTGATCTCGGCGTAGCGCCGGCCGGCGCGCCCATCATGTTCAAGCAGGCCATGCCAGTACTGCTCCGTGCCGAAGCGAGCGGTGCGCCAGCGGAAAAAGATGATGGCGTCGGCTCCGTGCGCGATCGATTGATAGGCCCACAGGCGCAGCTCGCCCGGCCGCGGCGCCACACTGACGATCTGCCAGCCGCCGGCGCCCGCCTGCTGCTCCATCACCCAGAAATTTTTGTGTTTCAACCCACGCATGGCTGCATGGGAAAGCGCAGCCTCGCTCGGGATCACTTCAGGTCGAAACGTCCATTGCATGCGTCGATAGTTGTCCCAACTGACAAAGTCCAGATCGGCGGCAAGGTCGAAGTAGTTGAGGCGGTCATAGCCTGCCCCCATCATGTTATGGGTGATGAAGTGACCGGGGCACCGGCGGCGCAAGATGGCGACCTGCTCGCGCTGAAAAGCCACATATTGATCGGACAGAAAGCGATAATAGTCGAGCGCCAGCCCTGGGTTGTGCGAGCCGTCGCCGAACGGCGCCGCCGTTTCCAGCGGGACAGGAATTTGAGACCACTCAGTGTACACCTGGCTCCAGAACACTGTCCCCCACGCCTCATTGAGCGCATCCAGGCTCTGATATTTGTGCTGAAGCCAGACATGGAACGCCGCCCGACAATGCTCGCAGTAGCAGCGATCGCCGAACTCGTTGTCGATCTGCCAGCCGATCACCGCCGGGTGATGGGCGTAGTGCTCCGCCATCGCCTGCGTAATGATCCGACCTCGTTCGCGATAGCCGGCGTGGGTGGGGCAATAGTTGCGACGGTTGCCATAGGCGACGCGCAAGCCCGACGGCAGCACGCGATGCGCGTCCGGGTGCATCGCCATCACCCAGGGGGGAGGCGACGCCGTGGGCGTGCCCAAAACAACCTGGAGGCCGCGCTCCTGCAAGATGGCAATGGCACGATCGAGCCAATCGAAGTCAAAGCGCCCAGGGGCCGGCTCCAGGCGGCTCCAGGCGAATTCGGCCAGGCGCACCGTATTGAAGCCCGCCTCCTGCATCAGGCGGGCGTCGAGCGCCCACCGCTCCTCCGGCCAGTGCTCCGGATAGTAATCCACACCGAATCGAAACATCTTGATCCTCCCCAACATTTTTGCATGAATTCGCAGGCGCGGCGAACAAAGGCTACGGAAACTTCATTCAGTCGCCGGCCAATTTTACAGAATCGCTCTTAACCTTTCAGGGCGCCTAGCGTCAACCCCGCCATGAAGCGCCGCGTCGCGATGAGGAAAACAATCAGCATGGGCAATGTCGCCATGGCCGTGCCCAACATCAACACGCCGGCGTCGAAGCCGCGACGCGGGTCCTGACGCAACAAGGAGAGCGCCACCGGCAGCGTGTACATCGACTTATCCTGCATGACCAGCAGCGGGCCCAGGAAGGCGTTCCAGTTGTTGATAAAGATCATGATGCCGAGCGCGGCGAAGGCGGGCGCCAACAGAGGCGCCACGATGCGAAAGAAGATGGTGAATTCATGGCAGCCATCGATGCGGGCGGCGTCGAGCAATTCCGACGGCACCGACTCCTGAATATACTGGCGCATCCAGAAAATGCCGAATGCACTGGCTGCGCCGGGGATGATCAACGCCTCGAAGCGATTGATCCACTGCAGCCACTTGCTGATCAGGATAAACCAGGGCACGATGCCGGCGATCCATGGAATCATCATCGTCGCCAGCAGCACGGCGAAGAGCCAATCTCGCCCCGGGAAGCGATACATGGCGAAGGCGTAGCCGCCCATCGAGCAGAAGAGCAGCGCCAACGCTGTATGGGTGACGCCCACGAAGACGCTGTTGGCGAAATTGCGCCAAAAAGGGATGATCGTCAACATGTTCTGGTAGTTGGCGACCAGATTGTCCCCCGGCGTAAACTGAGGCGGCCAACTGAAAATCTGATTTGTGCTCTGTGTGGCCAGGATGAACATCCAGTAGAAAGGAAAGGCGGAGAGGAACGCGCCCACCATGAGGATGCCGTTGAAAACGATCTCGCGCGCAAGCTGCCGCCAGCGCTTTGTGCGCGGCTTCCTCCTCGCATCCCTGCGGGCGGTCTCGATCAATCGCGTGGTTTCGGAAGGAGTCATCGCTCGCTCAAACCTCCGTACGGCTACGCCCAAAGAACCGAATATTCAACACAGAGACAAAGACAATCACCGCCGACACCACGTAGGCCATGGCCGAAGCATAGCCGAGATGGGCGAAGCGGAAGCCGCGATCGTAGAGATACATGGTGATCGTGAGGCCGGCGTTGTTGGTGCCGCCTGTCGTCCCGACCAGCAAATAGGGTTCGTCGAAGATCGTCATGGCGCCCACCGTCGAGAGCACGAGCGTGAACAGGATGATGGGCTGCATCAACGGCAGGGTGATCTTGAAGAAGATCTGGCGCAGATTGGCGCCATCGATGGCCGCCACCTCATACAGCTCGGGATTGATGCCCTGTAAGCCCGCCAGATAGATGATCATGTTCCAACCCAGCCAGCGCCAGATGAAGAGAATGATGATCGCCGGCTTGATCCACTCGCCGTTGCCACCCCACCAATCGATGGGAGGCAACCCCAGCGTCACCAGCACCCAGTTGATCAGCCCGAAGCGCACGCCGTACAACGTGCTGAAAATGAGCGACACGGCGACGGGAGAGGTCACAACCGGCAAGAAATAGGCGCTCCGGTAGAAATGCTTGAAGCGCACGGCGGCGGAATTGATGATGAAGGCCAGCACCATGGCGCCGCCTAAAATCGGTATATGCGCAATCACCCCGATGAAGATCGTGTTCCACATCGCCAGCCAGAAGAGCCGATCCTGGAACAGGCGAACGTAATTGTCCAATCCAACCCATTGAGGGGGGGTGATGGCGTTCCACTGGTGGAAACTCAGAACGAACGAGAAGAAGATCGGAAACGCGCCGAAGATCGCAAACAAAATAAAGAAGGGGGAGATGTACACATAGGCCACCCAGTTGCGACGTATCTCGCGCCACAGCGTCGTTCGGCGCGAGGCGGAGAGCGGCATGGCGCTGGCGGTGGTTTGACCCATCGGGAAGCTCCTGAAGCAAAGCTGGGCGTGGCCGCAATCGACGACGCAGCCACGCCCCCTCAACCCTCTTTACTGGCGCAATTTTAGCGCCTCTTCTTTATCCGGCGCAGTCTGCCGTTCGATTTCGATGCAGGCCTCATTCAGCGTCGTCTGAGGGTCCAGCCCCTGATCGAGCGCCATCGTCACATAGGACATAAAAATCTGCTCCGCCTGGGCGTCCATCGGCGTAGTGATGAACGGCTTGATCTTGTTGACGGCGATGTCCACCCAGATCGCGCGCGTCTTCTGACCGCCGAAGAAAGGATCGGGCTCCTGATACATCGGATCGTCGAAGGCAGGAATGTAGGCCGGGAAATAATCCACTGCGGCGAACATCTTGTTCTGAGAATCTGCGCGGGCCAGGGCGAATTCGATAAACTTCCAGGCCGCCTCCTTTTTCGTGCTTTGCTCGGGTATCGCCAGGAAGGAGCCGCCCCAGTTCTGGCCGGGGTCTTCCGGCACCTCGAAAATGCCCCATTTGCCTTCCCACTCGACTCCCTCCGGCTTGAGCCAGCCCTTCAAGAAGCCGCCAAACCATGCGCCGCCATATTGCATGGCGATCGAGCCGTTGCCCAGCATGGTCTGCCACTCCGGCGACCAATTCGCCACCTTCGCATCCACGCCTGCGTTGCGCGCTTCCTGCGCATAGGTCAGAAGGCGCACGGCGAGCTCATTGTTGACGGCGCAGTTCCAGTCGGCGTCGAAAAGGTTGCGGTGGGCGAAATTGGTGTAGACAATGTCGCTGGCGTTGCCGATCGCCCAGCGCTGCTTCGCCGGGTCGGTCAGCTTCTTGGCGACCTCGATGAAACCGGGCCACGTCGCCGTGAGCTCGGCGATGCTCTCCGGGTCAGAGGGCAGGCCGGCCTCCTCGAACAGATCCCTGCGGTAGAAAAAGGTGGCAGGCGCAATATCCCATGGGAACGCAACGAGACGACCATCCGGCGAAGTCGCCTGCGCCCACTTGTAGGCCACCATGTCATCTTTATATTGGCCTGCGTTGAACGGCTCCTCCAACAGATTGACCAGACCGCCCTTGGCGACGAAGCGATCGATGTGGTTGATCTCGATCATCGTCACATCGGGAGCGCCCGCTCCAGCCGCCAGAGAAGCGAGCAACTTGTCGTGAACGTCGTTGAAGGACATCATCTGAATGTCCAGCTTGATGTCCGGATACGCCGCCTCGAAGTCAGGAAGAATCGCCTCGAACGCCACGTCGGCCGCCGGCCATCCCCACACGGTGATGGTGGTCGCCTGCGCCTCCCCTGGCGCTGAGACGTCGCCCTCGGCGCCGGGGGCCGGCGCGCAGGCCGACAATAACACAGCGAACAAGGCGGCGAGCGCCAGCAGGTTCAACGGTCTCCGGATCAGACAGGTGTGCTGCATCATGTTTGTTCCCTCCTCAATCCTTTGTATACTGTTGTGAAGACGCGACAGAGCATTGACAAATTCGGGGAAAAACCACAGAATGGATGCATCTAAAACGTTTTATGCGAGGACAGTATATCATAAAAACGTTTTAGATGTCAATAGTTTTTCAAAATTCTCGGCGTCCTCTGACTGTCGTTGATCATCGCATTGCTGTGGAGTGCATTTCACTATGTCGAAACCGCCGACGATTCATGATGTCGCCAAACGAGCGCAAGTTTCGGTCAGCACCGTGTCGAACGTGTTGACCGGGAAACGGCCGGTCGCAGAGGCGACGCGGCGGCGCGTGCTGGAGATCGTCCAGGAAATTGGCTTTCGTCCGAATCGACTTGCGCAAGGTCTCGTCAGCCGCAGCAGTCAAACGATCGGGGTCGTGGCCTCCGGGCTGGAATATTTTGGGCCGTCGAGGGTGTTGGTCGGAATTGAGCAGGAAGCCAGCGAACGGGGTTACACGCTGATCCTCAACCTGATTCACGAGCCCGCCACCGTCGACGCGGAAGCCGTCCTCGCCCATCTGATCACGCATCAGGTGGATGGAATTATTTGGGCCTCCCCGCACATCGGAAAACATCTCGAGCAAAGGCAGGAAGCGCTCTCGCGCGTCCCCGCGCCGGTTGTGCTCATCAATCATCCGAACGCATCGGGCTTGATCGTCATCGATATCGACAATCAGCGAGGAGGATATGAAGCGACCCGGCATCTGCTCGCCAATGGGTTTCAAAATATCGGCTTGATCGCCGGACCGCCGGACTGGCATGCCTCTCAAATGCGCAGGCAAGGGTGGGAGCTTGCGCTGCGAGAGGCAGGGAAGGAGCCTGAGCAGCGACAAATCGCCTACGGCGACTGGAGCCCGCAGAGTGGGGAGCGCGCCTTTTATCAACTCAGGGCGACGTTTCCAGAGTTGGACGCCGTCTTTGCAGCGAACGATCAGATGGCGATCGGCGCCCTTTGCGCCGCCGCCGATCTCAATTTGCGCATTCCAGAGGATATCGGAATCGTGGGCTACGACGATATTCCTGAAGCCGCTTTCATCAGGCCGCGCTTGTCCACCGTCCGCCAACCCTTGCTCGAGCTTGGACGGCTCGCTGTGCAGAAACTGGATGCGTTGATCGCCGGCAATCTTCAGCCAAGTTCGGCCAACGCGTCAGGCGATCTGCTGCAACCCCTCCTGATCGTGCGCGAGAGCAGCCAATTGCGCCGGTCTCCAGAATGAGGACACTACATTTTGTGGGTCTGGAAAATGTGCAATATATCGCAAGACGCTGAACTCCGCTCCTTTATTTGAAGCGCCCCCTCTCGCAGACGCAACGGATTCCACCCTACGGATAAAATTGCTCCTGAGTTTCTCGCAACGGAGGTTCAATAATTTGACAATTGCGCCCGATCGTTCTAAACTAGGCCTTAATCCCTCCCCCCTTGGGGGAGGGTAATGCGAACACAGAGTCTACAGAGAATGATCGATCCGGAACGCAAACGAGAACTGATCAACCGCCTCCGCAGCATTGAGGGGCATGTGCGCGGCATCGAGCGCATGGTTGAAGACGACGCTTACTGCATGGACATTCTCCGACAGATCAAGGCCGTGCAGCAGGCGCTCGAGCGAGTCAGCGCACTCACGCTGGAAAATCATCTCAACACCTGCGTCACCACCGCCATCCGCAGCCAGGATGAGGCGGAGAAAGCGCGCGTGGTGGCGGAGATCATGGACGTCTTCAAGGCGACGGGCAAGTTGTGAAGTCAATCTTTTTGTATCAGCAAAGGAGTTCAACATGACCACCAAAACCTATCATGTCCCCAATATTTCATGCGGCCATTGCGTCAACACGATCGAACGCGAGCTCAAATCCGTTGAGGGGCTGAAGAGCGTCAAGGCTGAGCTGGAAACCAAATCGGTGACGGTCGAGGTCAACGCGGAGGAAGTGTTGGCGGAAGTCGAAAAACTGTTGGAGGAGATCGGCTATCCGGCGGCGTAATGCGCAGCCAGTGCGGAGAAGATAGTGAACAGGAAGAAAGATGACAACGGTCGCTGCGGCGCCCTCGAAAAGTGGACGCACCAAAGAACTGATTATCCCGATCACCGGCATGCACTGCGCCAACTGCGCCAACACCGTAGGGCGCAGCCTGAAGCGCCTGCCCGGCGTCGAGGCGGTGAACGTCTCCTACGCCAATGAGCGCGCCATTCTCACCTATGACCCCAAGCAGGTGACGCCCGAGCAGGTGATCGAAACGATCCAGAGCATCGGCTACGGCGCGGCGCTGGCCGAGGTCGACCTGCCGGTGGCGGGCATGACCTGCGCCAACTGCGCCAACACGATCACGCGCGCCCTCAAACGCCTCGACGGCGTGCTCGACGTCAACACCAGCTACGCCAGCGAGCGCACGCATGTCGTCTATCTGCCCTCGATGGTCGATCTGAGCGACATCAAGCGCGCGGTGCGCGACGCCGGCTACAAGATCATCGAGGTCGCAGGCGACGAGCAGGAGCAGGTGGACGCCGAGCAGGCGGCGCGCAACGCCGAGATCGCGGACAAACGGCGCAAGGTGATCGTCGGCACCGCGCTCAGCGCGCCGATTATGGTGCTGAGCATGGCGGAGATGGTCGGGCTGCCGCTCGACTTTCCGGGGCGGTTGTGGATCGTGGCGGCGTTGACCACGGTGGTGCAGGCCTATCTCGGCAAGGATTACTACGTCAGCGCATGGAAGGCGCTGCAAAACCGCACCGCCAACATGGACACGCTGGTGGCGATGGGGTCGAGCGTGGCCTACTTCTACAGCCTGGCGATCCTGGCGCTCGGGCTGGACCCCATGCACTACCACGTCTATTTTGAGTCGGCGGCGATGATTCTCACGTTGATCACGCTGGGCAAATATCTGGAGGTGCGCGCCAAGGGCCAGGCGGGCGAGGCCATCCGCAAGCTGCTCGGCCTGCGCGCCCGCACCGCGCGCATCGTGCGCGGCGCCGACGGCGAGGAAGCGGAGGTTCCGGTCGACGACGTGCTCGTGGGCGACATCGTGGTGGTGCGCCCCGGCGAAAAGATCCCCGTCGACGGCGTGGTGATCGCCGGCCAGAGCACGGTCGATGAGTCGATGTTGACCGGCGAGAGCCTGCCCGTCAGCAAGACGGTCGGGGACGTGGTGATCGGCGGCTCCATCAATAAGACGGGCAGCTTCCGCTTTCGCGCCACAGCGGTCGGCAAGCAGACGGCGCTGGCGCAGATCGTCAAGCTGGTGCAGGAGGCGCAGGCCAGCCGCGCGCCGATTCAAGACCTCGCCGACAAGGTGTCGTCGGTCTTTGTGCCCGCCGTGATTGCGTTGGCGCTGGCGGTGGGCGCATACTGGTATTTCTGGGGCGCCGCAGTTTACCATCACCATGAGAACCCGCTGGGCGTTGCGCTGATCTTCATGGCCACCGTGCTGCTTATTTCCTGTCCCTGCGCGTTGGGCCTGGCCACGCCTACGGCGATCATGGCGGGCGCCGGCGTCGGGGCGCAGCACGGCATCCTCATCAAGAACGCCGAGGCGCTGCAGAAGGCCGGCTCGGTGGACACCGTGATCCTTGACAAGACCGGCACCATCACGCGCGGCAAACCGGCGGTGACCGATGTGGTGGAAATTCAAGGCGAGCGATTCAAAAAAGAAGCCTCGCTCGACCGCTCAAGGGAAGCTCCCCAGGGCGGCGCCGTCGACAGCGATCTCGCCGCCGTCCAGTCTTCTGCTCTCACCCTCTCCCGCCCCCACCCGCTTCCGCCCTCCCCCTCTCCGCTCCTCCACTACGCCGCCTCCGCCGAGCGCGCCAGCGAACATCCGCTCGCCGAGGCGATCGTCGAATACGCCAGGGCGCACGGCGTTTCCCTCAGCGAGGTGGAGTCGTTCAACTCGATCACGGGGCGCGGCGTCGAAGCGAGGGTGGATGGACGCTCGGTGCTGTTGGGCAGCCCTGCGCTGATGCAGGAGCGCGGCGTCGACCTCGAGCCGGTGCAGGCCGAGATCGACCGCTTGCAGGATGAAGGCAAAACGGTGATGGCGGTGGCGGTGGACGGCGAGCTGCTCGGTTTGCTGGCGGTGGCCGACACCCTCAAGGAGACGAGCGCCGAGGCGATCCGCCAGATGCATGCGCTGCGCCTGCGCGTGGTGATGCTGACCGGGGACAACTGGCGCACGGCTCGAGCCATTGCGCGTCAGGTGGGGCTGGACCCGGCGCGCGAGGTCAAGGCGGAGGTGTTGCCCGGCGCAAAAGCCGAGGTCGTGCGGCAGGAGCAGGAAGCCGGCCACATAGTGGCGATGGTCGGCGACGGCGTCAACGACGCGCCGGCGCTGGCGCAAGCGGACGTCGGCATGGCGATCGGGACGGGAACCGACGTCGCCATCGAGGCCGCCGACGTTACGTTGATGCGCGGGGACTTGCGCAGCGTCCCGCAGGCCATCCATCTCAGCCGGCGCACGTTGCGCACCATCAAGCAAAACCTCTTCTGGGCTTTCGCCTACAACGTCGCCGCCATTCCGGTGGCGGCCGGCGTGCTCGTGCCCTTCTTCGGGCCGCACTACCAGCTGAACCCGATGATCGCCGCCGCAGCGATGGCCTTCAGCAGCGTCTTCGTCGTCAGCAACAGCCTGCGACTGCGGCGCATCCGGCTTTGATGATTTCCAGATTCATCTGAAACGTGCATCCGCGACTTCCAGGAAGCGCCCAAGCTTCCTGGAAGTCGCGCGCCTGAAGGGCAGTGTATGGCGAGAGTGAAGGAACCGAACGATTCAGTTTCGGCGTCTTATTCTCAAGTGCTGTATAATGGACGAAGAGTGCGCAGTTGCACCTGGCAATTGATGGAGCGGATTGAGCAAAGAGGCGGAGGTGATGGTGGGTGCGGCTCCCAGCCGCACGTTTTCGGTGAACCACAAGGTCTGCGGTGATGCGGGAAGCGCAGCTGCAGGCTGCGTCTACGCGCAGACGTCGATTTCCTCGTAGGTACGGCTTGCAGCCGCACGCCCTCGATGGCCCGCAAGCTCTGGAGAATACGAGGGAGCGCAGCTGCGTCTACGAGGCGCCAGAATCATCTGTGAAATTCCATCCAGCTTCCTTCCAGGAAGCATTCTACAAGAAGGTTTCACTTGACTGCGTAACATGGGCAATTCGCGTTATGCTGCTCGTTACATGAAATGAGCGCCGTTATCATCGATTTTATTTGCGCCTGGACGAGCGAAAAGAAATCCATGGAGACAGAAAGATGGCGAACCAATTTCGTCTGAGCAGAATCGGCCTGATGCTCCTTGCGCTCTGGCTGTCCATCCTGGCGGCGGGGTGTGGAGCAGTCGCGCCGCAGGCCACGCCGCTGCCTACGCGCACGCCGCTGCCCACCTTCACGCCCACTCCGGAAGGAGGCGTGATCGCCCAGCCGCCGGCGCCGGCGCAACCCTCCGGCCAGGAGCAGACGCAACCGCCGGCGCAGGAAGGGCAGCCCTCTGCACCGGAGCAACCGGCCCCGCCCACCGACACGCCGACGCCTGAGCCGACGCCCACGCCGCAGGTTGCGCAGCTCGTGCTCAACGACAACGTCAACATCCGCAGCGGCCCCGGCACCAACTACAATCTCCTGGGCACCGAACGCCCCGGCAGCACCTATCGCGTCACCGGCAGAAGCCCGGACGGCGCATGGTGGCGGATCGATTACAACGGTCGCGAAGGATGGGTCTTTGGACAGCTTGTCACCGTCACCGGCGCTGAAAGCGTAGCGGTGGCGCAGAACATCCCGCCCACGCCGGTCCCGCCGACGCCGACCAACACGCCGGTTCCTGCGCCGGCTGAACCCGCCCCTGCTGAACCTGCGCCTGCTGAACCGCAACAGCCGGCGCCGCCCTCCGGCGACAATTATCCGTTCATCCTCGGCAACACGGAGCGTTGCGATCCGAATCCGGGGCAGACCTATTTTTCCGGCTACGTCCGCGATGCAAACAACAACCCGGTCAACGGCGTCTGCGTGCACATCTGGTTCTACGAGCCGCGCACGACCAAATGCTCCGGCTGCGACGGCGTCGGCGACGGCGTCTGGGGCTTCTCGCCTTTCGGCGGCCCGGCCCCACGCGGCACCACAGTGGAAATCTTTGTCGTCCAGTGCCCCGGCCCGCTGCCGCCGGGCGGTCTCTCCTCCAACTTCGGCGATCTGACGCCGCAGTCGCCCAAATGGGTGCGCACGATCAACGAGAGCGAACAGTGCACCGGCATCACCTTCTACAGGAGATAACCGCCGGCCCAAAGCCTCGGGCATGGTGACCGCTCATGCGAACTGCGTTCAAACAACTCTCGATCCTCTGGCTCAGCCTGCTGCTCCTCGGCGGGCTGAGCTTTTTGATCGTCCAACTGGCGCCCGTGCGCGCCTGGCTCTGGCGACATACGGGCGAGGAGGAGTTGCTCGCCCAGATCAAGGGATTCACCGACCTGCTGAGCGATCGTCTGCGGCCGCCGTTGACGCTGGCGCCGGACGCCGAGATGCAACACGCCGACGTCAACCCCTTTGGCGTCAACACCTTCCTGGAGCAGGAGGTGGAGCCGGCCAAGCGCGAGCTGGCGATCCGCATGGCCGCCGAGGCCGGCTTTCATTGGCTGCGGCAGGAATTCCCCTGGGAAGACATCGAAATTCACGGCAAAGGCGACTTCGAGGATCGCCGCCATGAGCCGCATCGTTCGGCCTGGGAGAAATACGATCACATCGTCGAGACGGCGGAAGCCTACGGCATGGAGCTGATCGTCCGCCTTTCCAATCCGCCGGCGTGGACGCGCGCTCAGGGCGAAGGCGAGAACAACGTGGACACCTTCGCGCCGCCGGACGACGTGCAGGACTTCGCCGACTTTGTGTATGCAGTGGTGAGCCGTTACAAAGGGCGCATCCGCTACTACCAGCTCTGGAACGAGCCGAACATCTACCCGGAGTGGGGCAGCTATCCGATCTCGCCGGAAGCTTACGTCGAGCTGCTCAAAGCCGGCGCCGAAGCCGCGCGCGCCGCCGACCCCGACGTGGTCATCATCGCCGGCGCGCTCGCATCGACCATCAACCTGCAGCCGGACGACCCGCCGCCGGGCAACAGCCTGAACGACCTGCTCTTTCTGCAGCGCATGTACGACGCCGGCGCCGCGCCCTATTTCGACGTCATGGCAATGCAGGGCTATGGTCTCTACAGCGGACCGACCGACGACCGCATGCACCCACGTGTGATCAACATCAGCCGCCATAAGTTCATCCGCGACTTGATGGTTAAAAACGGCGACGCGCACAAGCCGATCTGGATCGCAGAAATGAACTGGAACGCTGCGCCGGAGGACGTCGAGCCGCGCTACGGGCGCGTGACGCTGGAGCAGCAGGCGCGCTATCTTCCCATCGCCTACCGCCGCGTCATCGAGGAGTGGCCCTGGATCGGCGTGGCAAATACGTGGTACCTCAAGCGCGCCACAGACCTCTGGGAGCAAAATCGTCAGCCGGAGGCCTACTTCCGCCTGCTGGCGCCCGATTTCACGCCGCAGCCGGTGTATGAAAGTATGCGCGCGTTCACGGCTTCGTTGGAGAAGTGACGGGCGGAAGACCATGCGCCGACCGGATTTTCGGGTTGAAGAGGGAAAGTTCAAGGTGGAAAGACGGCCGAAGATCGTCGACCTGCAGCTTCCCCATTTCGCTGTAGCCGCTTCGCTTCTACTCGCTGCCTTCTTGCGTTTTTATCGACTCGACGCCTCTTCCCTCTGGAACGACGAGGGGAACTCCTGGGCGATGCTCTCGCGCAGCTTCGGCGAAATTGCGGCGGCGGCGGCGGCGGACATCCACCCACCGGGCTATTACTGGCTGCTCAAGGCGTGGTCGCTGCTGGCGGGCGACAGCGCTGCGGCGATGCGCAGCCTCTCGGCGATGCTCGGCGTGACGCTTGCGGCGCTCATCGCCGCCATTGCGCTGCGCGCGGTGCGCAGGGAAGCAAGCTGGCGATGGTTTCCGGCGCTGGCGGTTTTTCTGGCGGCGGTCAATCCATTCCAAATCTACTACAGCCAGGAAGCGCGTATGTACATGCTCCTGGCGGTGGAAGCGACCGGGCTGTTCTGGGCTTTGTTGTGGATGATAGAGACGCAGGGTGGGGAATGGAAAAGCTCCGACGGCTCCAATTCCCCCTCTCTCCAATCTTCCACGCGGCCATCGTCGTTCTCTTCCGTCCTGCGCCAGCTTTCCCCGCAGGCGCTGTTCGTTTGCTTCGGCGTCGCCGGCCTGTGGACGCACTACAGTTTCCCTGTCATTCTGGCGGCGGCGGGCGCAAGCTTTGTCGTCTGGTGGGCGATGGCGCGGCGCCGTTCTCTGTTGCGCCCCTCGCCCCTCGCCCTGCTTCTCCGCTTTCTGATGCTCAATCTGCTGATTCTGCTTGCTTTTCTGCCCTGGCTGCCGACGGCGATCGAGCGCGTTTTGAACTGGCCCAAGGGCGGCGTTGCAATTAGCGCGCTGGACGGGCTGACGTTGACGTTGCGCACGCTGCTCTTTGGGCCGCTGCGCTCTACGCCGGAGCCTCTCGGGCCGTGGCTGGCGCTGGCAGGCCTCCTGCCGCTGGTGGGGCTTTTTGCGTTGCGTCGGCGCCCTTTCCTGAGCCTTGCAGCCGGGCTGTGGCTGCTGGCGCCGGTCGCCATGATGTTTGGCCTGGGCCTTTTTTCGGATGCGTTTTTGAAATTTTTGCTGGCGGCGTCGCCTGCGTGGTGCCTGCTGGCCGCCGCTGCGCCATGGATAGGTTCGCCGATGCGCGTCAGTGGCCGTCTAGGGCAGGCGCTCCTCCTGGCTGCGATCGGATTCAGCGCAGGCGCAGCGCTCGCAGCGCTGCCGCACTACTTCAGCGACCCCTTTGCGCGCGACAACTATCAGGGCATTGCACGCTATCTGCGGGCCGTGGGAGACCCACGCGCAGACCTCGTCCTGCTCAATGCGCCTGGACAGCAGGAAGTCTGGCGCTACTACGACCCCGGCCTGCCGGTGCTGGCGTTGCCGGCGCAACGGCCCGCCGATCCGGCGGACGTCCAGGCCCGACTTGAAGCTGCGACAAGGGAAAAGCGCCGCGTCTTTGCACTCTTCTGGGCGACGGACGAAGCCGACCCGACGCAGCTTGTCGAAGGGTGGTTGAACGCCAACGCCTTCAAGACGGTGGAAAGCTGGCAGGGCAATCTACGTTTTGTCGTCTATACGTTGGCCAACGACCTGGTCGCCGCCGATTTTGCGCCGGTTCGATGGGAAAACGGCATGGTTCTGCTCGGAGTCGAGCAGGGGGACTCTTCACCACAGCGCGTCTCGCCAGGGGATGCGCTGCTCGTGCGCTTGACGTGGAGCGTCGAACACTCGCTCGACCGGCGCTACAAGGTCAGCGTCCAACTGCTCGATGAACGCAGTCAAGTCATCGCACAACACGACGGCGAACCCGGCGGGGGCGCCCTGCCGACCGATCGCTGGTCGCCGGGGCAGCGCATCATCGACAACCACGGCGTCGCCATTCCTTTCGGCGCGCCGCCGGGCGTTTACGTCCTGAAGGCGGCGCTCTATGACGCAGAGACCGGCGCACGCGTGCGCCACCCTGAAGAGGAGATGCTCTCGCTCGGCTCCGTGCTCGTGGTGCGCGCAGTCCAGGCCCCGCCGACGGAGGTCATCCCTATGCAGCATCGGCTGGCTGCGACGCTCGGCAGGGTGCACCTGATCGGCTATGACGCGTATCGTCGCGGTTTTGCCCATGCGCCGAAGACGCCGGTGCGCCCGGGAGACGCCGTCACCTTTATCTTCTACTGGCAGGCGCCCTCGCCGCTGCCGGCCGACTGGCCTGCGGACCTGACGATGGCGCTGCGCCTTGGCGAGCAGGAGCTCAGCGCGCCGCTGGCCGGCGCATATGCGACCGGCGCATGGACGGCGGGCGAGCTGGTGCGCAGCGTCGTGGAAATCATCTACGGCGGCGGCGACGCTCGCCCGCGCCTGACGGTGGACGGCGTTTCCATCACGCTGGAGCCATTGCCTACGCAATAGACTTGATCCCGCCCGGAGAAACGACGGGGCCTGGCGGCCTTCTGCATTCAAATTGACATAGCACTACGTTTCATATAGCATGAATGGGAAGGCAAGGAAGCTTACTGCAACGTATAAAGAGAATGCTTATGCCACTTTCTGAAACAGGGCAGGGGGCGCTCGAACTTCCGCTCTGCCCGATCGAGCCGGCTGCGCACATCATCGGACAGAAATGGACGCTGCAAATCGTCTATTTTCTATTGAACAACCCCTCCATGCGATTTTGTGAGCTTCAGGACAGATTAGGGGGCGTCAATCCCAGTACACTGAGCAGCAGGTTGAAAATGCTCGAAGAGGAGGGCATTGTGCGACGGAAGCAGATCAGCGCCATCCCGCCGCACGTCGAGTATAGCCTCACGGCGATGGGACGCGACCTGGGTGGCGTCATTCGCGAGGTGACGCGCTGGAGCAACGCCTGGCTATGTCAGCGTTCTTGATCGAGTTGGACGCCTGACAGGCGTCGCAAGAAGATTGGACTCTTTTCATGATTGTCAAAGGGTTAACCGTCGGATTATTGCAGGAAAACTGTTATATTTTCGGGTGCAGTCGCACGCGCAGCGCGGTGATCATCGATCCAGGCGACAATGCGCGCGCCATTCTGCGTTTGGTGGAGCAGCAGGCCCTGCGCGTCGAAAAGATCATCAACACGCACGCCCATTTCGACCATGTGTTGGCCGTGCCCGCCGTGCGCGCCGCCACCGGCGCGCCCTTCCTGCTGCATCGCGCCGAACTGCCGATCCTGCACGACCTGCCCAACCGCGTGCGCCTGTGGCTCGATATGGACGTCGACCCGGTGGACGACCCGGACGACTTCTTGGAGCACGGGCAGATCATTCAGGTTGGAGACGAGGCGCTGGAAGTGCGCTTTACGCCAGGCCATTCTCCGGGCCACGTCGTTTTCGTGCACCATGCAGGTCGGCAGGTCTTCGCCGGCGACACTCTCTTTCAGGGGAGCATCGGACGCTTCGACCTGCCCGGCGCCGACGGGCCCACGCTGCTGCACAGCATCCGCGAACAGCTGTTGACGCTGCCGGATGACTATGCAGTCTACCCAGGTCATGGGCCGGCGACGACAATCGGCTATGAGCGCGTCCACAACCCGTATGTGGGGGAACGGGCATCTTTGCGATGAACGGCTGGCCGTGCGGTTTACCGGAAAACATCGAAATCAGTTTATAATTTCTAACAATGAGCGCATGGATCGACCGGCTGCCCGGCTTTTTCCGCCGGTCTGTTGAGAACAGGCCGACGGCGCATAACAAAACCGCCTCTGTCCGCGCCGCGACCACCACGGGCGGCGATTCCGTCAACGAGCTGGTGGTCGTATGGGAGGCCGCGCACCTGATGGAGGCGCATGTGGTGAAGGGGCGGCTGGAAAGCGAAGGCATTCCCGCCCTCATTCGCGGAGAAGCGCTGGCCGCCATCTATGGCCTAACCACCGGTCATCTGGCCGTTTCGAAGGTGCTGGTGCCCGCTCCGCTGGCCGAGAAAGCGCTGGCGCTCTTATCGTCGCAGGAAGAGGAAGAAGCTTCGTCGGAGGCATCCGATCGCGCATCGGAGACGTAAATCTTCTTCAGGACAGTAGAAATGGTGCAAAAGACGGATCAAATTGTCATCCCCGTTGAATTAGGCGAACGAAATCGCTCTGGATTTCGATCAAAGTACATCGTCGGCGGGCTGCTCTTGTTGACCTTCGTCGGCTTTTTGATCTTCCAGGTGTATCACGCCACCACCACGACCGGCGCCTATTATCTCACCGTCGGCGAGTTGTATGAACGCGTCCCGCAAATTTACGGCGAGCGCGTGCGCGTGAGCGGCAATGTCGTCGAAGGCAGCGAGGACTGGAACCCCCAGGAAGTGACGCTGCGCTTCCAGATCACGGATGAAAGCCAGCACGTGCTTCCCATTGTCTTCTACGGCCCCCGGCCCGACAACTTCACGCGTGCGGCGTCGGCGATCATTGAGGGCGAGCTCCATCCCGACGGCACCTTTCAGGCGCAGACGCTGCTGCTGAAGTGCCCAAGCCGCTATGAGGAAGAGCCGGAAGAGGTCTTCGTTGAAGCGGTTCGGTGAAGTCTGGCTGTCTTGCGCTTTGCTTTGCGCCTTTGCTTCTCTGCGGCTTTGCATCGACGCTATCTGCACACCACGAAGCCGCCTTGCGTCCACGGAGCAGGGATGACGAGATGAACGAGAGTGGGCTGATTGTCGCCCGCAACATCGTCAAGCGCTACGGGCGCAAGCGTGTGCTCAACGGCGTTGAAATGTGTGTGCCGCAAGGTCAGGTGATGGCGCTGCTGGGTCCCAACGGCGCAGGCAAATCGACGCTGCTGCGCATCATCTCCGGCCTGGCGAAGCCCGATCGAGGGGAAATCTTGCTCGGCGGCGTCTCCACGCGCAAAGCAGGCCACGAGATCCGTCGCTATATCGGGCTTGTGGCGCACGCCCCGCTCCTCTATGATAATCTGAGTGCGTGGGACAACCTGCATTTTTTTGCGCGCCTCTATGACATCCAACAGCCCGCCGCGCGCGTCGAGGCGGTGCTGCGCGCCGTGGACCTTTGGACGCGGCGGCACGATCCGGTGCGCACCTACAGCCGAGGCATGACCCAACGACTCGCCATCGGACGCGCCATTCTGCACGATCCGCCCGTGTTGCTGCTCGACGAACCGGACACCGGCCTCGACCCGAGCAGCGCCGAAACGCTGGCGCAGCTCATCCGCATGTTAAGCTCCGGCAGGCGCGCCATCCTGTTGACGACGCACAACCTGGAGCGAGCCATCGCATGGGCGGATTCGATCAGCCTGTTGGCCGATGGTAAAATTATTTGGTCAACTGCGACCGAAGGATTGACTTCGGAGAAGCTGCGACAGGCGATGACGGAGCTTGAGGTGTAAAGTCCATCCATGGGTAAAAAGGCGCTCTCCGCCGAGCCACCGCCGTTGCATTCGGCTCCAATCGATCTCGCCGCGCATCCCATTGCAATGCGGCTGAATGGAGGCGTCCTCGCCTATTTGGGCAAGGTCGCCGCCGTCTTGCTTAAGGATGTGCGTGCGGAGCTGCGCGGCCGCGAAATTTTCAGCACCATGACTGCGTTCAGTGTGCTGGCGGTGCTGATCTTCGGCATGGCGTTCGATCTGCGCGTGCCGCGCGCGGAGATGATTGCGCCGGGCGTGCTGTGGGTGGTGGTGCTCTTCACCGGCGTGTTGGGGCTGAATCGCAGCTTTGGCGCCGAGGTGGACCGCGGCACATTGCCTTCGTTGCTGCTGGCGCCCGTCGACCGCAGCGCCATCTATTTCGGCAAAATGCTCGCCAACCTGATTTTCACGCTGGCGACCGCCCTGGTGATCCTGGCGGTGATGTTTTTCATCTTCGACCTGAACCTCTTTCAACCCTACAACCTGGCGGCGATGCTGTTGGGGGTGATCGGCTATGTGGGCGTCGGCACGCTGTTCGCCGCCCTGACGGCCAACAGCCGCGCCCGGGAGACCCTGTTGCCCATCTTGTTGTTGCCGGTCATGGTTCCGGTCTTTGTATCCGGCGTGGCGCTGACCGCCGGTGTGCTGGACGGCAAGGCGTGGGAGGATTTGAGCCAGTGGTTTGGCATCCTGGCGGCTTTCGACGCCATTTTTATCGTGGTCGCCTATCTACTGTTCGATCTGATCTGGGAAGATGCGTAACGCAGTTTGGGCGGATGAGCCTTGGCTGTCTATCTTGTCGGTTTAGAGTTAGAAAGGAACATCTATGCGTTCAACGATGCCCCAGCCTCGTCCTGTCGGATGGCGAGGGATCGATCTTCTCCAACTGATTTTGAGCGCGCTGGCCGTAGCGGCCATGACGGTCTCCATGTGGGCCGCCCTCTATTATGCGCCGCCGGCCAGCAACCTGGCGGGCGACGAGCAACTTGCGCAGCGCATTTTCTACATTCACATGGGCTGCAACATCGGCGCGCTCGCCGGCTTTCTGATGTCGGTCATCGGCAGCCTCGTCTATCTCATCAAACGCGACCTGGACTGGGATCGCGTCTCTCAGGCCGCCATCGAAGTCGGTCTGATCTGCGGCATGGGCACCATCCTCACCGGCATGTTTTGGGCCAAGCCCACCTGGAACACCTACTGGACCTGGGATCCGCGGCTGACCACCTCGGCGATCACGGTGCTCGTCTATCTGGCCTATTTGCTCTTCCGCAACGGCATCGACAACCGTCACACCCGCGCGCGCTTCGCCAGCATCTACGCGCTGGTTGCGTTTCTGAGCGTGCCGCTCACCTTCTACAGCGCCCGCATCTTTCGTTCGATCCATCCGGTCGTCTACGGCGCAGAAAATGTCGATGCACAGGGAGGCTTCAGCGTCGGGCCGACGATGACGCAGGCGCTCCACATCAACTTGATCGGCTTCTGCATCCTCTTCAGCGCGTTGCTGGTGTTGCGCTGGCGTCAGCTGCGCAACGAGGATGCGGTGGCGGAACTGAGAGAGGAAATTGCGTAAGCTATGTTTTACCTGATGATGGGTTTTGCAGCGGTCTGGCTGCTGGTGACGCTCTATCTCGTCTATCTCGGCGTGCGCCAACGCCAGCTCGATGCGGAAATGCGCGCGCTGCGCGAGGAGCTTGAAACCGCCAATCGCAAACGAACGTAATGTAACCTGGCGGTCGCGTGCGCATCAAAATGGGTGAGACGTCTTGCGACAAGGCGTCTGCGCAGACCAGGTGGAGCATCGTTGCGCTGGATAAAGCAGGGTTTATCGTTTGACTTCGCCCTGCTCGGTGAGAACGAAGGGAACTGCGTCGCTTCCGAAGACAATGAAAGTTCCGAAGGCAATGAAAGGCCGGAGCCGGGAAAGCGCAAGGTTCATACGAGAACACGCAAGGTGCAAGCAGTATGGCTAAGACGCTGGAAACCAACCCCCTAGAAAAATCTGCCGTTGCTGTTCAGGGACAACCCGCTCAGCGGAGAAGTGAGGGCGCTGCGCGTTGGGGCGTCTTCCTGCACGCGTTCTTTTTTGTGCTCGGTTTCACCCTCATTTTCACCTTGTTGGGTTCTGCAGCGGGGCTGCTCGGCCGCAGCCTCAACCCGTACATGCCCGTGATCCAGAAATTTGGCGCCATCCTGCTCCTGATCTTCGGCCTGACGACGCTCGGCGTCTTTCGCTGGCTCGTGAACGCCCTCGAGCAGCGCGTCGATGTGAGACAAAACCCTGCCGCCGAGGCGCTCGCGTCGCTGTTGAACTTTCCCAATCAGCTGCTCTACACCGAAAAACGCGTCGCCGATATGCATCAGGTCAACCGGCGCTGGGGCTACCTGAGCAGCGCGTTGATGGGGGTCACTTTCGCCGCGGGCTGGGTGCCCTGCATCGGCCCGATCCTGGCCAGCATCCTCTTCCTGGCCGGCAACAGCCAGACTGCGCTGCAAGGCGCCGGCCTTCTGCTGATCTACAGCCTAGGGCTGGGGATTCCCTTCCTGCTCACCGGCCTGATGTTCAGCAGCATGACGCGCTGGCTGCGCAGCCTTAATCGCCATCTCGGCATCGTCAGCATCGTTAGCGGCCTTTTCATGCTCTACGTGGCCTATCTGCTCTGGACGGACAGCCTGGCGCTGCTCACGACCCGCTTTATGGCGCTCAACGAGTTCGTCTTCCAGGCGGAGGAGCAGGTCTCTGCGGTTCTCGCCGGCGGCGGCGTGCTCATCGGCGCCGGCGCAACTACGGAGATCGCCCTTGCGTTTGGCGCCGGCTTGATCAGCTTCCTCAGTCCGTGCGTCCTGCCGCTCGTGCCCGCCTACATCGGCTATCTCAGCGGCGCAGCGGTCGGCGCACGGCCCCAGCGATAGGTGAACGATGCGAGTTATTTTATACAGCAAGCCAGACTGCCCGTTGTGCGATGAACTGAAGGAAGAGCTACGCACATTTCAGCAAGGCCTGCATTTTGAGTTGGTTGAGCGCAACATTTTAGAACATCCGGACGACTTTGCACGCTATCGCTATTGGATCCCGGTGCTGGAGATCGAGGGAGGCCCATTGCTCTATCCACCGCACGATCCAGGCGTTGTGTGGCAGGCGCTCTCCACTGCATCCAGGCGAACGATATGACGATTGAACCCAGGACTGACCGGAGCCTCGGCGCAGGCGAGTCAAAGCTAACCCGCTACGCCAACGATCTGATCATCGGCGTGGCGCGTCACTGGTTGGCCATCTTCAATACGGTGTGGGCCGTCTATCTCTTCACGCCCTTCCTTGCTCCGATTTTCATGCAGATCGGGTGGACAGGGGCGGCCGGCGTCATCTACGCCATCTACTCGATGCTCTGCCATCAGCTTCCCGATCACAGCTACTTTCTCTTCGGCCCGACGCTGATTCCGCAGGCGCCGGAACTCATTGCAGGCGGCATGCCGATCACCGACTCGCTGTTGATCGAACGCTCGTTTATCGGCAGCCCTGAGGTGGGCTGGAAGGTGGCGCTCTGCCAGCGCGACGTCGCCATTTATTCCGGCGTGCTCCTCGCCGGCCTGAGCTATGCCTTTTTGCGGCGAAACGCCCGCCCTCTGCCCTTCAAACTCTTCGTGTTGCTGGCGCTGCCGATTGCGATCGACGGCGGCACGCAATTGTTCGGCCTGCGCGAGAGCAACTGGCTCCTGCGCACGCTCACCGGCGCCCTCTTCGGCGCTGCAGCGGTCTATCTGGCCTATCCTTACGTGCAGGAGGCCATGCAGGAAGTGCTGGAGACGGAGCTGCTGCGCCGTGCAAGTTTCCATGCGCCCGCCGCCGCAAGCGGAGCCGGACAGCCGCCGGACACCCATCCATAGATCGTTTCAACCTGTTCAAGATTCGACAAACCCGGCTGCAGGATTTATACTATAAGCTTGTTGATTCGTGGCCTGGCTTGAGAAATCTTATCGATCGAGCGCATTCAAAAACATCCGGACCGATAAACTGACAACCTGAACGGGGTTGAGTGGAGTTTTAAGGGAGCAATTCAATGGCAAACACAAAATCAGCTGAAAAGCGCAGTCGTCAGACGCCGGTGCGCACCGCTCGCAACCGGGTGTATCGCAGCAGTGCGCGCACAGCCGTGAAGAAGGCGCGCCTGGCGATCCTGAACGGCGACCCGAATGCAGCGGAGCTGGTGCGCAACGCAGAGCGCGCGCTGGCGCGCGCCGCACAAAAGGGCGTCATTCACCGCAACAACGCCGCGCGGCGCACAAGCCGGCTTGTGATGATGCTGCACAAACATCAAGCCGCCGCCTGATTTACGCACCGACGTGCGCCTTGGTTGGCGGGCGCAGGCTTTAAAGCGCCTCTCCTGGCGGTCAAACCAAAAATAGGCACAGGCCAGATGGTTGTAAATCTGGCCTTTTTTATTTTGACGTCGTTGGGGAGGACGCCCATTCCCCAGCGCCCTGGTAGTAATCGCAGGCCGGCTGCAACGGGCACAGCTCGCAGCGGGGGGTCAGCGCCTGGCAGACGCGTCGGCCATGGCGGATCAAATTGATGTGCAGGGCATAGAATGCGGACGGCTCGATGAGCGACTCCCAGATGCGTTTGATTTTATAGGCGTCGGCGCGGCGGCTGCTGACGCCGGTGCGTTGCGAAATGCGCTGAATGTGCGTATCCACCGGGAAGGCGGCGCCATTGAAACAGAAGAGGATGACGATGCTCGCCGTCTTGTGGCCGACGCCCGGCAACGAGGTGAGGTAGGCGAGCGCTTCTTCGACCGGCTTTTGCGCCAGAGGGCGCAGGTCATAGCCGCCCCAATCCGCCTTGATGCGCTCCAACGCTGCGACGATCGCCGGCGCCTTCTGGTTGTACATGCCGGCCGGGCGAATCGCCTCCTTGATCGCATCCAGCGGCGCGGTGCGCACGGCGTCCCAATCGCCGTTGAAGCGCGCTTTCAATTGCTCGAAGGCGCGGCCGCTGTTGGCGTCGTTGGTGTTGGCGCTGAGGATCGTGGCGATCAATTCATCGACCGGGTCGTCGCAGCCCTCGAAGCGCGGCTCGCCGTAGTGCTCGAGCAGCGTCTCGTAGATAAAACGCGCTTTGCGCTGCAAGTTCTCGGTCTCGGCCCCGTTCTGCCCCATCAGCCTGCTCCTCACTCAATCCACGTAAAGCCTGGGCACGCGCGCCAGAATGCGGCTCACGATGTCGTAGTTGTTGGTCCCCACGCGGCGACCGGCCTCCGCCGCAGAAATCTCCTCACCTCCCTGGCGACCGATCAGAATGACCTCATCGCCCTGGCGCACCGGCCCGCACTCGGCCTCAATGGCGGTGACATCCACCACGCACTGATCCATGCACACGCGCCCTAGAATAGGCGCCGCTCGTCCGTGGATCAACACGCTGCCCCAGTTTTGAGGCTTGCGCGGGAAGCCGTCGGCGTAGCCGACAGGCAGGGCGGCGATGCGCATCGGACGGCTTGCGATGAACTCCCGGCCATACGAGACCGCCTCGCCAGGCTCCAGGTCGCTGACCTGCGCCACCGTCGTCTTCCAGGTCAGGGCAGGGCGAAACCCTTCGGGGAGCGGGCACTGCTCGGCATCCGGGTCTAATCCGTACAAAGCAATTCCCGGCCGCACCATGTCGAGGTGCGTATGCGGCATCGTCAACAGCGCGGCGGAGTTGGCGGCGTGCGCAAGCGGAGGGCGCAGGCCGTTGCGCTCCAGCTCTGCGAGCAGGCGCTGAAAGCGCGTAAACTGCGCTTCCGCGTGGCGCTTGTCCACCTCATCCGCCGTGGCGAAGTGTGTAAAGACGCCTTCCAACCGCAGCGCCTCGAACCCCTGCAGCGCAGCCACCATCTGGGGCGCCAGCGCAGGCTTCACCCCCAGTCGATTCATTCCGGTGTTCACCTTCAGATGCACGGCGAGCGTCTGTCCCAGGGCGCGAGCGACGGCGTCCATGGCGGCCGCCGTCTCCAGGTCGAAGAGCGTCAACGCGATCGAATGCGCCAACGCAAGCGACGTGTGCGCCGCCGGCGTGTAGCCGAGCACCAGGATCGGCCGTTCGACGCCTGCAGCGCGCAGCTCCAACGCCTCTCCCAGAGTTGCAACCGCGAAGGCGTCGGCGCCGGCGGTTTGGAGAATGCGCGCCGTCTCCGCTGCGCCGTGACCATACGCATTCGCTTTGACCACGGCCATGAGCTTTGTCGTCGCAGCCAGCCGGCTGCGCAGGCGTCGATAGTTGTTCACCAGTGCGCTGCGGCTCACTTCGATCCAGGTCGGTCGCAGCGGCGGCGGATTGCGATCTGGAGCCGCTGAGTGCGTCAGGCGGGCTGGGCTGGGGCGCTCCATAGAATTGTTCCAATCAGCGTGATGACATTTCAGCGTGATGACATTTCAGCGTGATGACATTGGCTCCGTCCATCCACAGCGGCCTGCCAACGTCTCCCATTCCTCCCAGGTCAGGCCGGCCATGCCGGGCGCGATGCCCGGTTTGACGGCGCCGTGATAGTCGCTGCCGCCGGTGATCAGCAAGTTGTGCTCCTCCGCCAGACGATGGAAATGGGCGATCAGCGCCCTCACCGTCGAGGCGTCGACGCCATAATGGCCGCGATTCAGCGCGTAGGGATAGCGCACTTCGAGGCCGTCCAACCCGGCGGCGGCCAGTCTACGGACGACTGCATCGATGTTGCGCACGCGAGGATAGGCGCCCGGATGCGCCAGCACAGCGACGCCGCCGGCCGCATGCGTCAGCTCGATGGCCTCTTCGACGCGCAGGCTAAAGGCGCGTTCCACATAGGTGGGGTTGGAGGCGTCGCTCGCCAAAAATTGCGCAAAGACATCGGCCACCGAAGTAAAACGACCTGGATTGCGTTCAAGCGCGACCTGGGCGATGTGCACGCGGCCGGGCACGCCCTGCGCCCGCGCCAACACTTCCTCCACAGGAACGTCGACGCCGTACGATTGCAGCCGCTCGACCTGTCGAATCTTCTGCTCGATGCGGCTGGCGATCACTTGCTCGAGCATCGAGGTCAAGGTCGGATCGCGGTGGCGAACGCCCAGGCCAAGAATATTGATGTCCAGATAGTCGCGCTCTGGCTCATTGCGCGTGCTAAACTCGACGCCCGGCGTCACCCGCACGCCCAGTCGGCGGCCTGCTTCGATCGCTGCATCGACGCCGAGCACGCTGTCATGGTCGGTGAGCGCAATCACGCGTAGCCCGAGATCTGCGCAAAGCGCCACCAACGTTGCAGGATCGTCGGCCCCGTCAGAGGCTGTGCTGTGCAGCTGAAGGTCCACCGGATAAATCGCCATGCTGTTCATAAGAGCGCCAACCCAAGCCTGGTCGTTGATTGCTAATGCATTATGGCTGGCAGTTTACAAAGACGCAAAGCCCGGGTCTGTATGGTTGTCACTTGCTCGAGAGATTTTTCTTATGACAACGATCGAAAAGCGCATCTGGATGTTTGGCAAAGAATTCAACGAACTGATACACTATACTACAAATGACTTATACAACAGCCGACAATCGTACTACATCGCCGACTCCGTCAACAATTTGTGCTGTTACCCGCTGCAGCAATATAGGCTAGGCGTCGACACTCCGTAGACGTATCGTTCTCCTGAACGCGAAGGATTGTCGTGAAAATAGCGATTGATCTTAAGAGAGGCGAATCTTGGAAGCAGTAGCCGAGAAAGTTGGCCGCTCTGAGATTGAGCTTCTTCAGAAGTTGCAAGCAGGCGATCAGCAAGCCTGGGTTGAATTCGTTCAGCTCATGACGCCGCGCCTGCTCAGCTATTTACGCCACAACCTTCCAACTGCAGAGGATGCAGAGGATGTCCTAAGCGAGACGATGCTGGCGGCGGTGCGCGCGCTGAAAGATTTCGATGGGAAGGCGAGCCTCTCCACCTTTGTATTTTCCCTGGCCTATCGAAAGGTTGCAGACTTTTGGCGCAAACGCCAGCCCCAAACTTTTGAATTGGGCGAACGGCAACGTTCGCCGTTGAACGTCTCCAGCAAGTCGGTGGAATTCTCTGAAATCTTGGACCGATTGCCGGAGCTCTCCAAACAAGTGTTGATCCTGCGCCATTATGTCGGGCTGAATGTCGGCGAAATAGCGCAGGTGATTGACCGCTCTTACAAAGGAACCGAGTCGTTGTTAAGCAGAGCGCGTCAACAATTGCGCGATGCACTGGATGAGGCAGGGTTCGAACATGAGTGAGATCCGCCGCCTGATGGATGATCAGGACGACGCCGACATCCAGGGCATCTTCAACGCATACTTCGACACCGAGCAGCCGTCGCCGGGCTTCGATGAACGTCTGATGCGATTGGTGCTGCAAGAGGTGCAGGCGGTGTATGGGACAGCTCCTGCAGCGCCTGTTGTTGCGCCGCGCCCTGCGCCAAGGTTCGGCGCGATTGAGCGACTGCGACGCTGGCTCAAGGCGTTGTCGCCCGGTCAATCGCTGGCGCTGGCGGGGGCAGCCGCTGTTGCGCTGTTCCTGCTCGTGCTTGTGCTTTCGCAGCTGGCCCCGCGACCGCTCACGGCGCCCGCAGTCGCCAGAGGAGGCGAGGTCACGGTTCTGCATCGACAGGACAACACCTATCGAACATACCAAGACGGCGAGCTGTTCCGCGTGGGCAAAGGCGATCAAATTCTGACCACAGGCGGCGCCGCCACCGTTTATCTGTTCCCTTCGCAGACCGCCGAGATCGCCCGCGATGCGCATGTCATTATCGACGAATTGAACGCAGTGATGGATGCGACGCAGGTCGAGCTGCTTGTGTTGCGCGGTCGCGTCGACAACGTCATCGATGAAACATTGACCGAAGGCGACCGCTATGTCGTGACCTCGTCGGTGATCACTGCGGCGGCGGTCGGCACCGAGTTCAGCTTTGAGGCGATTTCCCCCACCGAAGTGATCGTGATCACGCGACGCGGCGCCGTCGAGGTCAGGCGTGAAGAGCAGACCGTCATCGTGGAGGCAGGGCAGCAGGTGGTGGCGCTCAACAACGCGCCTCTGACGGTGCTGCCCGGCGAAGAGCGACCTGACCTGCCGGCGTTGTTGGTGATTTCGCCCGACGCGGCGGGCATTCCGGTCTACGCCGAGCCGAACGTCCAATCTCGGTTGATCGGCTATGCAACAGGCAACATGTTGCTTCGCGTGCTGACGACCGACAGCATGCGCGAATGGTATCAGGTCTGTTGCGTGGCGGGCCAGGTGGGATGGCTTCGCATCGACGCAGTGCCTGCGCCTCCGCCTCAAGAACCGGAGAGCAATGCGCCTCCGGGCAATCGCTCTGAAAGAGAAAGAAGCGGGAATGGCGTCGTCAGCGCGCCGTTCATTTGGGATGAACCGTATGTCGCAATCGCTTTCCCGCAGCCGACGCCAACCATCTTAGAAGCGCCATCACCCTCGCCCACCGCTGCGACCTCGCCGACAGCCGGAGCAACGCCCCTTGCAACGTCAACGACGGCTCCCACGCAAGACGGGACGACGTCGGTCGCGCCGGTTGCGCCAACCGCGACGAGCACAAGCACATCAACCTTCACGCCGACGCCGACAAATACGCCCACAGATACGCCCACCAATACGCTGACCAATACGGCGACAAATACGGCGACATCCGTTCCGTCGACTGTTCGTCCAACGGATCGGCCAACCGATCCGTCACCCGGGGGGCAGCAAGAACCCACGTTGGAACCGACGCCGACAGATACGCCAACGCCGACGCCGACCGATACACCGACATTCACACCGTCGCCGACGGACACGCCGACGCCGACCGATACACCGACATTCACACCGTCGCCGACGGACACACCGACGCCGACCAATACGCCGACATTCACGCCGTCGCCGACGGACACGCCGACGCCGACCAATACGCCGACATTCACGCCGTCGCCGACGGACACGCCGACGCCGACCAATACGCCGACATTTACGCCGTCGCCAACGGACACGCCGACGCCGACCAATACGCCGACATTCACGCCGTCGCCAACATTTACGCCGACGCCGACCAATACGCCGACATTCACGCCGTCGCCGACGGACACGCCGACGCCGACCGATACACCGACATTCACACCATCGCCGACGGACACGCCGACGCCGACCAATACGCCGACATTCACGCCGTCGCCAACATTTACGCCGACGCCCACGTTTACGCCGTCGCCGACCATTCCCGGGATCATTCAGCCGACCGATCCGACGCAGCCGCCGGAACCCACGCCCACCAACACGCCTGTCCCAACGCCGACGCCGACGTTTACGCCGACGCCGACGCCGACCTTCACGCCCACCAACACGCCCGTCCCGACGGCGACCTTTACGCCGACGTCGACGCCGACCTTCACGCCCACCAACACGCCTGTCCCGACGCCGACGTTTACGCCGACGCCGACCTTCACGCCCACCAACACGCCCGTCCCGACGCCGACCTCTACACCGACGCCGACCTTCACGCCCACCAACACGCCTGTCCCGACGGCGACCTTTACGCCGACGCCGACGCCGACCTTCACGCCCACCAACACGCCCGTCCCGACGGCGACCTTTACGCCGACGCCGACGCCGACCTTCACGCCCACCAACACGCCCGTCCCAACGGCGACCTTTACACCGACGCCGACGCCGACCTTCACGCCCACCAACACGCCCGTCCCGACGCCGACCTTTACACCGACGCCGACGCCGACCTTCACGCCCACCAACACGCCCGTCCCGACGCCGACCTCTACACCGACGCCGACAAGCGCGCCGCCGACGCCGACGCCTTCGCCCACCCAGAATCCGCTCACACCGGCGCCCAAGACGCCAATCACACGGCCGTCGCCGACGCCGCCGCCGCCCGCCTCCTTCAACGGCTGGGAGCGACTGCCCACGCTCACCTAACGCCTCGTTTAAAACGGGCTGCCTGAATATCCGTGAGAAGCTGTTCGCGCTATTGGGAAGAAGCGCCTGCTTTCTGGCAAAATGTACCTGAGACGGCACTTTTTCTTAGAGACGAAACGGTAAGGAATACGTATGACAAAATATATTTTTGTAACGGGCGGCGTCGTTTCCGGTTTGGGCAAGGGCGTGACCGTCGCCTCGATCGGCACCATCCTCAAGGCGCGCGGGGTGAAGGTGGCGACGATGAAACTCGACCCCTACCTTAACGTGGACCCCGGCACCATGTCGCCCTATCAACATGGGGAAGTTTTTGTCACGGAAGATGGCGCAGAGACCGACCTGGACCTGGGACATTATGAGCGCTTCGTCGACGTCAACCTCTCCAAAGTGAGCAACATCACGAGCGGTCAGATTTACACAGCGGTCCTCAGCCAGGAGCGCCGCGGCGATTACCTGGGAGGCACAATTCAGGTCATTCCGCATGTGACGAACGAGATCAAGCGCCGCATCGGTTTAGCGGCTCGCGTCGCCCAAGCGGAAGTGCTCATCGTCGAGATCGGGGGGACGGTGGGCGACATCGAGGGGCTGCCATTTCTCGAAGCGATCCGGCAGATGCGCAAGGATGTGGGCCGGGCGAACACCGTCTACGTTCACGTGACGTGGCTGCCCTACCTCGCCGCCAGCAAAGAATTGAAGACCAAGCCCACGCAACACAGCGTGCGCGAATTGCGCGGCATCGGCATCTCGCCCGACGTCATTGTGCTGCGCAGCGACTATCCGGTCGACGACGACGTCATCGCCAAGACGGCGCTCTTTTGCGACGTCGATCGGGAGGCGGTCGTGCCTCTCGTGACCGCCGATACGATTTACGCCGTCCCGCTCAGTTTGGAGGATTCAGGTTTGGGCGCCTGGCTGATGCAACGTCTCGAACTGACCGAGCGCCAACCGCCTTCTGAAGCGCTCGCCGGTTGGCGTCAATTTGTCGCAGAGCTGCGTCGCGAAAAGCCGGTGCTCACGATTGCGCTGGTCGGGAAATATGTCGAGTTGCAAGATTCGTATCTCAGCGTCAAAGAAGCGTTGATCCACGCAGGGTTGGCCGCGGGTTGGGATATCGACATCGCCTGGATCAACTCCGAAGACCTGGAGAAGGGCCGCGACATTGACCGACTGCTCCAGGCGGATGGCATTGTCGTGCCCGGAGGCTTCGGTTATCGCGGCATTGAGGGCAAGATCCTTGCGGCGCGCATCGCGCGCGAGCACAAAATCCCTTATTTGGGGCTCTGCCTGGGCATGCAGATCATGTGCATCGAATTTGCGCGCCACATCTTTCAGAGCGAAGAACCCAACAGCACAGAATTCGACATCAGCACAGAATATCCGATCATCGACTTGATGCCCGACCAACGCGACATTGCCGACATGGGCGGCACCATGCGCCTCGGCGTCTATGAGTGTCAGCTTATGCCAGGCACACGCGCGTTCGAAGCGTATGCACGCGCAGGATGCGCCCCTGTCGTGCAGGAGCGCCATCGCCATCGCTTCGAATTCAACAACGCCTACCGAACCGAGATGGAAGCGCATGGCATGATCTTCAGCGGCCTCTCGCCTGACGGACGCCTCGTGGAGATCGCAGAGCTGGCCGACCATCCGTTCATGGTGGGCAGTCAATTTCATCCGGAGTTCAAGAGCCGGCCCAACAAACCCCACCCGCTCTTCTCCGCCTTTATTCGGGCGGCGGCGCAACGACGAGAACAACGCGCGCTGGCGCTGAAACAGGAAATCGCTCTGAACTCGGACGAGCGCACAGCATGAAAGGCCGAGGCGCCCGGGTTCGCATCGGCGTTCTGAATATGGAAATCGCTTCAGTGCAGAGGCGCAAAAAGGTAAAGGCGCAGAGAAAAGCCAAAAATGCTTTGTACGCCTGGCGACATTTTTCATCGTATGCGGCGCCGTCAGATATGGCGCCTTGATGTGAAACGCCTGCCCAGTGGTTGTCGAAGCGCCTTCCTTTATGTCATACTATAAACGAACCAAAACGCGCAGCAAGATAGGGATGGCCCACGGTCCGCAACGGAGTGCGATGGGACGGACGTGAGACAAGGAGGGATGAATGTCTGGACACTCAAAGTGGTCGACCATTAAACGCAAGAAGGGCGCAGCCGACGCCGCGCGCGGCAAGCTTTTCACCCGGCTGGCCCGAGAAATCCAGGTGGCGGCGCGCAACGGCGCCGACCCGGCCGCCAACTTTACCCTGCGGCTCGCAATCGAACGCGCGCGCGCCGAAAATATGCCGAAAGAGAACATCGAGCGCGCCATTCGGCGCGGCGCCGGCCTGGACAAGGACTACACCGACAACATCGAGACGGTCGTGTATGAGGGGTACGGCCCCCATGGCGTCGCAATTCTGGTGGAATGTCTGACCGATAATCGCAACCGCACCATCTCGGAGGTGCGGCGCACCTTTACGAAAGGGAACGGTTCGCTAGGAGAACCCGGCTCGGTTGCATGGCAATTCACAGAGAAGGGTTATTTGCTTTTCAATCGAGTGGATGAGGAAGGGCGACCCACCTCGATCGACCCGGATGAACTCTTTCTGGCGGCCATCGAAAGCGGAGCGGAGGACGTGGAGATCTCGGAAGATGCTGTGGAGGTCTACACGGAACGCACCAGCTTCGCCCAAGTCAGCCAGGCGCTGGAAGAACGCGGCTACCGGGCCTCTCAGGCTGAGCTCATCATGAAACCCAACAACACCATCGAACTCGCCCCCGAAGAGGCGACGTCGGTGCTCAACCTTGTCGAAGCGCTCGAAGAGCTCGATGACGTCAACAAGGTCTATCACAACCTCGAATTGACCGAGGAGATGGTGGCCCAATTCGCCTGATCGCCTGACAACCTGCATCGGCAAGGGTGACCGAAGCATTCAACAGGGTCACCCCTTTTTTCTTGTGCACCCGGAGAGCGTCGAGCAACCTGCCGTTCCATCGCCGCGGGGAGCCAGGAAGGGCAGCTTGTCGCCTCGCCCGCGGTGCGTGTTCGCAACGCGCAGGAGGAGGCATGAGCGAGAATATTACGCGCGTCGTGCTCGGGATCGATCCCGGCACAGCGACCACCGGCTATGGCGTCGTCGGTGAGACGGAGCAGGGCGAGTTTGTCTTGTTGGCCTGCGGCGTCTTTCGCACCCCAGCCGGCGCGCCCATGCATCTGCGCCTGCTGGAGCTCTTCCGAGACACCCAGGCCTTGCTCGATGAGTTTAAGCCGGACGAGGTCGCCGTCGAGAAGCTCTTCTTCGGTCGCAACGTCACCACGGCCATCGCCGTCGGCCAGGCGCGCGGCGCCGTGTTGGTGGCGGTTGCACTGGCGGGCGTGCCCGTCGTTGAATACACGCCGGCTGAAGTCAAACAAGCCGTCACAGGCTATGGCAACGCCGATAAACAACAAGTGCAACAGATGGTGGCGCAGCTTTTGCGCCTGGAGAAGCCGCCTGCGCCGGATGATGCAGCCGATGGCGTCGCCATTGCCATCTGTCATCTTCAGACCATTGACTACCATCGGTTGCCGTGACACGCGAACCAAACGACATTCAAACAAAAGATGTATCCACAAATTGAATTTTTCAAAACAATTAGCGAAGGATTTACACCTCCTCCAACGATTATACTTTACGACAGCAAGCTGACGACGGCGCACTCAATAGCAGCGCATTCATCGGGACGGTTCAAGTGGGGAAAGCTGTGAAAATTATCGCTTTGCAGACCAAAGTCTCCAGGCATCACAGTGCGCTCACCTTTGCACAGAAGGGTGTCTGCTCGTAAGATGGATCGGAACGTTCTGTTTATTTGGAAACCGACTATGCCAATCATGATGATGACCACCCCAACCCTGCTTCAATCCACCACGACGACGAGCAACATATGCATCCTCGTCGTTGATGATGAAGAGCCTCTGCGCAATTTGCTGCAAATTTCGTTGCAAAAACAGGGTTATCAGGTTGCAGTTGCGCGCAATGGGCGGGAGGCGCTGGAGATTGCGTCGATGCGCAAGATCGACCTGGTCTTGCTCGATATTATGATGCCCGAGATGGATGGGTTTGCGACGTGCGCAGAGCTGCGTCGACGCAGCGACGTGCCCATCGTCATGCTGACTGCGCTCAACCGCCCCGACGATATTGTCCAGGGATTCAACCTGGGGGCGGATGACTACATCACCAAACCGTTCACCTTTCGCGAAGTGGAAGTGCGTCTGAAGGCGATCCTGCGCCGCGTCTACTGGAACCACGAGCGAAGCGAGCCTTCGCTGCTGGTCGCCAACGAGATCGTGCTCGACGACGCCAAGCATGAGGTCAGGGTGCGTGGCGAAACGGTGCACCTCACGCCCATCGAATATCAGCTCCTGCGCTATCTGATGACCTCGCCAGATCGACCGATCAGCAAAGACTTGCTTTTCCAGCAGGTCTGGGGATACGACCTGGCGGGCGGCACCAATCTCGTCGAAGTTGCTATGCGTCGGCTGCGCGAAAAAATTGAAAAAGATCCCTCTCAGCCTGTATACTTGGTGACGGTTCGCGGCGCCGGCTACAAATTCAACACAACGGGGATGCAACAAGCGAGCTGATTGTCCACGCAAATATCCCCCGCGCTCTACTCGCCGGCCCCGACCAGGTGAAACACAATGGTGCGCACGGTTCGCGGCGTCGTCGTCGCCAGGTTCAAAGACGCTCTGGTGGTCGACATCGGCGGCGCCACAGGTGGGATCGGTTTTAAAATTTCAGTGCCTGAACCGACGGCGGCGCGTTTTGGAGAAGGCGCCGCCGTTCGCTTGCACACTTATCTCCAGGTACGCGAAGACGCTTTGACCCTCTATGGCTTCGAGAGCGAGGAGGAACTGACGCTCTTCGAGCTGCTGCTGACCGTGAACGGCGTCGGCCCGCGGGTTGCGCTAAGCATCCTGAGCACCCTCTCTCCCGACGCGCTGCGACTGGCGCTGGCGAACAGCGAACCCGCCATCCTGGCACGCGTACCAGGCGTCGGCAAACGCACCGCAGAAAAAATCGTGCTCGAGCTGAAAGACAAGATCAAGGCGCCTGTCTCCGTCGTTGAGGCGCTGGCGCAACTCAACGCAGTGGACGCAGAGGTCATCGACGCCCTGGTTGCACTCGGGTACAGCGTCGTCGAGGCACAGCGCGCCGTTCAGTCCTTGCCCAAAGAAGCCACCACCATCGAAGAGAGGCTCCGTCTTGCGCTGAGCAGCTTCGGCGGATGAACTTTTCCTCAGACATAGATCGCCTTTTGGCTCTTCTCCATGACAACACTATAATGCTTTCGCTCTTGTCATCACATCGGTGTGACGTCGAGCGTCCTGACGAGGACGAGTTGAGTTGAACAAGGGAGCAAAAACTCGAGGGGCGGCAATGGCGGAAGTGCAGACGCTGCGGAAAGGCAGCATCTACGAAGAAGACAATCAACTTTGGCGCGTGTTGGATTACCAGCACATCAAGATGGCGCGTGGGAGCGCCACCATTCGGCTCAAGGTGCGCAACGTGCGCACCGGAGCCACCGTCGAGAAGACTTACAACAACGGGGCGCGCCTGAACGACATCGAGCTGGACAAGGCCAACGTTCAGTTTCTCTATTACGACGGTGAAAAATATCATTTCATGAACACCGAAACGTTCGAGCAGATCGAACTTGGTCCGGAGATCATGGAGGACGTCAAGGACTATCTGGTGGAAAACGCCGTCGTGAGTCTGGAAAGTTACGAGGGAGAACCCTTGGCCATCAAATTGCCGACCGCCGTCGATCTGCGCGTCGTCTGGGCGGAGGCGGCCATTCAAGGAGACACGGCCAACGCGCCGACCAAGACGATCGAGTTGGAAACAGGACTCCGCATCCAGGCGCCCCTCTTTGTGCAGGAAGGCGACGTTGTGCGGGTCGACACCCGCACCGGCGAGTACGTCACGCGCGTTAAACAATGACGCCGGAGGACGCAGCGCTTTTTCGTCCGCTCTCGAAGGACTCATATTTGCCGATTTTTTGCGTTTTGGGTATACTATGTGCTTGATCAAAATGCCGTTGTAGCTCAGCCGGTAGAGCGGCGCACTCGTAATGCGCAGGTCAAGGGTTCGAGTCCCTTCAACGGCTCTGTTCTGCCCGCGATTGTTTTGATATCGGTGGAATGAAGGAAGCGCTTAGATCACTGTATTGAAATTTTCAGGTTGTTTTCTGTTCTTGTGACTGAGTCGCAAACGAAGCGCCCGGCGGCAGAATCGCTTACGGGCGCTGATTATTTATGAGCCGGGTGTTTGAAATGGGCTCACCCAAACCACTATGTTCTACGATCGAGCCAAGATTTATGTCAAAGCAGGAAGCGGCGGCAATGGCGTCGTTTCCTTCCGCAAAGAAAAATTTGTGCCGCGCGGCGGCCCCAACGGGGGCAACGGGGGCCGCGGCGGCAACGTGATCCTGTACGTTGACCCTGGATTGAACACCCTCTATCACCTTCAGCACCAGGTGCATCACCGCGCAGAGCGGGGCGCGCACGGGGGAGGCGCCAATCGCACAGGCGCCTCCGGCGCAGATCTGCGTATTCCTGTGCCGCCCGGAACGGTGGTGCGCAACGCCGAGACCGGCGCCGTGGTGGCGGACCTGGTGCATCCGGGGCAAGAGGTCATCGTGGCGCGGGGTGGACGAGGCGGGCGTGGCAACGCTGCGTTCAAAACTGCGCGCAACACGGCCCCGCGCATCGCCGAAAAGGGTGAACCGGGCGAAGAGCTCTGGTTGGAGCTGGAGCTGAAACTCGTCGCCGACGTCGGCATCATCGGCGTCCCCAACGCCGGAAAATCGACGCTGTTGAGTCGCGTCAGCGCTGCTCGCCCCAAGATCGCCGACTATCCCTTCACAACGGTGGAGCCGATGCTGGGCGTCGCCGAGATCGATCATCGCCAGATCGTGCTGGTGGACATTCCCGGGCTGCTTGAGGGCGCCCACGAAGGAGTCGGGTTGGGTCTGGAGTTTTTGCGCCACATCGAGCGTTGCCGCGTGCTGATCCATCTGCTCAACGGGGCCAGCCCCGATCCGATCGGAGATTTCGAGGCGATCAATCAGGAGCTGACGCTTTTCAATCCTACGCTTGCGGACAAGCCTCAAATTGTAGCGCTCAACAAAATGGACCTTCCCGACGCTCGGGCGCTCTGGCCAGCGGTCGAAGAGGCTATTCGTCGTTACGGCTTGCCGGTTTTCGCCATCAGCGCAGTCACCGGCGAGGGCGTCACAGAGTTGTTGCGCCAGGTGCAGGCGACGCTCGACCAGCTTCCGCCGGAAGAGATCGCCGAACCGTTGCCGGTGCTGACGCCGGAACCGGATCCGAAGGCGTTCTGGATCGACCAGCTCGAAGAGGGCGTGTGGCGGGTCGAAGGCGCAGAGATCGAAAAGGTCGCCCGCATGACCAACTGGGACTACTACGAAGCCGTGCTCCGTTTTCAGCGGGTGCTGAATGCGCTCGGCATTCGACAGGCGCTCATCGAAGCCGGCGTCGAAGAGGGGGATGTCGTCCGCATCGGTGATGTCGAGCTGGTCTGGGGCTATGAAAACGCGTTTGGAGAGTGATGAATCAACGACGGCTCAGCCTGCGCCGTGTTGGCATTCTCGGCGGCACCTTTGACCCTATCCACATCGGACACCTGATCCTGGCGGAGGAAGCCTGGTTCCAGCTTCAACTGGATCGCGTCTATCTGGCGCCGGCCGGCGACCCGCCGCACAAGCAGGGTCGTCAACTGGCGCCGGTGCGCGATCGCCTGTGCATGGCGGAGCTTGCCACTGCGGACATCGACTACATCATCGTGAGTCGCATCGACGCCGACCGCCCCGGCCCGCACTACACCTCCGATATGGTGCGCCTGCTCCAGGCGGAGGCCGGCCCCAACACAGAGATTTACTTTCTAATGGGCATGGACAGCCTGCGCGATCTGCCCACATGGCACGAGGCCGCCTGGCTGGTCGAGCACGCCCGCTTGGTCGCCCTCAGCCGCCATGACGTCAAACTGGACTGGGAATCCCTGGAAAAGGCCCTGCCCGGCATCCGCAGCCGCGTCATCATTTTGGACATGCCGGAGCTGGAGATCGCCAGCCACGTCATTCAGCAGCGCGTGCGCAACGGCCAGCCGATCCGCCACATGGTGCCGCGCAGCGTCGAGGCGTATATTCACAAGCACAACCTGTATCGCAGCTAAAAGCACGGGCGTTGCTGCGCTGCTCAAAACGGATCAAGCAGCGCGCGGGGAATCTGTTGCAATGGCCTTCCATCCTGCGCGTCTTTTCACTTCGCCCGCAGACGCAATTGCAACAAACCCATATTAAACTGTCTATCGCCCAGCGCTAACACTTCGGAGAGGGTGGCGGCCTCCTTCAGGCGGGCAGCGTCGACCATGGGCGTCGCCGGGTCCTGCTCCACGGATACATCCGGTGCGACGCCCTGCCCCTTGATCAGGTTGCGGTTGGGCGTCAACCAGTGTGTGACGCCGAGGCGCAGCACCGAGCCATCGCTCAGGGTGAAGGGCTGCAGCACGGTGCCGGTTCCAAGCGTCGGCTGCCCGACCAGTCTGGCGCGCTCATTCTCCTTGAGCGCCCCCGCCGTGATCTCGCCTGCGCTGGCCGTGCCCTGATTGATCAAAACCACCAGAGGATAGTCGCGCGCCAACCCTCTGCCCACGGAGCGATAGGTGCGCAGCTGCTGCGAAGCGTCGCGTTCGTGGAGGATGACCTTGCCTGTCTCGAGGAACTGGGAGTTGACGCGTAGCGCCTCTTGAAGATAGCCGCCTGGGTTGTTGCGCAGGTCAAGAAGAATTCCTTCAACCGGATCCTCCTCCGCCTGGATCGCCTCGAGCGCAGCCAGGAGCTCATCGCCCGTGTCGGCTGCAAATTGAGAAATCTGTAGATAGACGAAATTGGTGCCGGGAATGCGCGCCCATGTCACGCTCTCGATGTCGATCTTGCCGCGCACGATTGCGATATCGACAGGTTCATCGGCGTTTGGGTGGAGAACCGTCAAGATGACGGTGGTTCCTGCAGGGCCGCGGATGCGAGAAATGACCTCCCATTCGGGCATCCCTGTAATGTCTTCCCCATCGACGCGCAGGACAATGTCGCCGGGAAGAATGCCCGCCTGCTCCGCCGGCGAGCCGTGAATCGGCGCAATAATGCGAAACCCCTCTGCCGTGCTCTCCACATAGGCGCCGATGCCCTCGAAAGAACCGTCCAGGGCGCTCTGCTGTTGTTGCGCCTCTTGAGGTGAGAAGAACGCGGTGTGATTCTGATCGCCGAGGGTGGCGAGCATGCCCTGAATTGCGCCATAGGTCATGCGCTGCGGATCGATCTTGTCCTGATCGACAAAATAGCGATCGACCAGATCCCAAACCTCCCAGAAAATCTCGAACTGCGCAGGACGCTCTGCGGCCAGCGCAGGGCGCGCAGCAAGGCCGGTCGCTGCGCCAGCCAGAAATGCGGTCAAAAGAGCGGCCAGCAGCAGCAAAACAATAAAAATACGCTTTATCTGACAATTTGACTTTTTGCCCATGATGCTCCAATCTTTAGCTTACCGATTTGACAGAAATGTGTAAGCTTACAATCGACCTGATGATGATAAGATAAGGAAAGCTTAAGCGCGCCTTATAACAGGAACAGAACAAGATTGACAAAAAATTTACACGAGATTTACACGGACAGGCAATCAATTTTTTAGATATTTTTTAATTGCTACAACTCTCTGGGCGCTTAATCATTGTCACCCTCAAAATATCTCCAAGAACTTAAGAGAAAATTTGCACAGAGTAAAAGTTGGGTAAGGAACAGAAAGAACCATGAGCGAGCGAGGTCGAATCCCTTCAGAAAGTCACAACAGCGCCACCATCCTGGTCGTTGACGACGCCGCCGACACGCGATTGATGCTGAGTCTGCGTCTGCAGCGGGAGGGCTACGTCGTTTGGGCCGCGGGCAGCGGACAGGAAGCCATCGATATCGTCAAGAAAGAGGGTCTGCCCGATTTGGCCGTGCTCGACATTATGATGCCGGGCATGGATGGCTTCGCCCTGGCGGACGAGCTGCGGCAAGCTGGCGAGATTCCCATCATTTTTCTATCCGCCTTGTCAGACACCAACACCAAGGTCGAAGGCTTGAACCGATACGCCGAAGATTATGTCACAAAACCGTTCGCCTTCTCCGAACTGTTGGCGCGCATTCGTCGCGTGCTGATGCGGGTCGCCCCTGAACGCTCGCTCGAGCCAGAACTGGCGATCGATGACCGGCTGCGCGTCAATTTTGCGCAACAATATGCCGTGATGGACAACCGTCAAATTCCGTTGACTCCGACCGAGAATCGCATCTTAAACATTTTATATCACAATCGGGGCCGCGTATTGTCACCCGGCTTTCTGTTATCCAAAGTGTGGGATCCGACGCGACGGGGCACCGTTGAATCTTTATGGGTGCACGTGCGTCGTCTGCGCAGCAAGATCGAACCTGACCCGGACAATCCGCGTTACGTGCTCACCGTGCGCGGGCAAGGATATTGTCTGCCGCAACGCAACCAGATCGATCGGGAAGGAGTCTTGATACAAGATTCAGCAAAATCTGAGAAAATTGCCCACGCGCTTTAAATGCCCCGCCTCAAGATTCCCAGGGAAGCGCCAGCGCTTTCAAAAAGAAGCGCTGGCGTTTTCTATAGCTCTTTTCTATTTTTCTATATAGCCCTTTTCTGTAGTCCTTGCGGATGCACAGAGCCGTTTTTCTGCAATTATTACGCAATCAATGCGTAGTTTGTTCCATAACTGGCGCAACGCCGCCATTTGTGATAAAATGATCAAAAAATATTGCGCCTGACAGACCTGCCGCCTCTTTTGAAGAGCAATCAATCGCAAAAGATCGATTTTGGGCGACTGACCGGTATGAATCATTTATCTGCGCCTGTCTTGCCTCAAATTCCTGACATTGTGATCAGCCGTCTCCCCATCTATTTACGCACAGTGCGTTTACTGAAAGAGCAGGGCGTTGAAGTCACTTCCAGCCAGGAATTGGGTGAGCTTCTTGGGTTGAGTTCAGCGCAAATTCGCAAGGACTTGAGCCACTTTGGCGAATTCGGCAAACAGGGCACAGGGTACAACGTCGCCTATTTATGCAATCAGCTCGAGAAGATTTTGAAAGTGGATTGCGTCTGGCCCGTGATTCTGGTGGGCGCCGGCTATTTGGGACATGCGCTCGCCAGCTACACGGGTTTTGAGCACCGCGGCTTTCGCATTGTGGCCGTCTTCGACAACGATCCGAAGAAGGTCGGCGGCGCAATCGGTTCAATCACCGTTCAGCCGGTGGAAGCAATCCCGGCTGTGGTCAGGCAGCATCGCTGCCAAATCGCCATTATTGCAGTGCCCGCTTCGGCGGCGCAGCAGGTCGCCCATCAACTGATCGAAGCCGGCATCAAAAGCATTCTCTGTTACGCCCCGATCACGTTGACGGTTCCCCCCTACATTCGCGTGGAGTATATCGACCCCGTCATCCACTTTCAACACATGACCTTCTATCTGGAAAAGGGCTGCATCGAAGAATAACCGGGAGCGCCCGGCGATGCGCTCAGGCGATCGGACGTTTGCGCGCCAATCCCTGCCCGCGCGGATAGAGCGACGGCGTGGCGGCGATCTTTTTCACCAACAGGATGAAACGGCGTTCAGATAAAAAAGGCACCTCCACCGGCGCCAGTCGCACCGCTTCTCCGCCCAGCACCTTGATGGCGCGCCGCGCTTCCATGAACTCCTGCGGCGCAGAAGGCCCTTTGTAGAAAACCGCCAGTCCACCTTTGCGCACCAGGGGGAGTAGATACTCCGCAAGCGTGTTGAGCGGAGCGACGGCCCTGGCTGCAACGATGTCGTACTGTTCGCGATGCTGAGGCGTGCGCCCCAGCTCCTCGGCGCGGCCATGCACCAACGTCACGCCGTCAAGCCCCAAAACTTTTACAAGATGCTCGAGGAAAGCGATCTTTTTCTGCGTGCCGTCCATCAGCGTAAGTTGCAGCGCCGGCGACGCCAGCTTCAGCGGCACTCCGGGAAAACCGGCGCCGGTTCCGACGTCAAGGAGGCGAAGCGAAGGCAAGGGCAGCGACGCGCCCAGCTCTTCGGCCAGCAGCGGCAGGCTGACGAGGGAGTCAAGGAAGTGCTTGGTCTGCACCTCCTCGTAATCCACAATCGAGGTGAGGTTGATGCGTTCGTTCCAGGCGACCAGCTCTTGATAGTAGCGTTCAAACGCCTCGATCGCCGTTGGCGTAAGGGCAATCTGCAAGCGTCGACATCCTTCAACCAGGAGCGAAAGGCCGCCTGCGCTTGCCGGCTCTATCGTGGAAGACGATTCTTGCAAATCTTGTGGCGATGGCTCCATGCCTGTATTGTACCATGAACCGGCCATGAGCAGCCCAAGCGCAAAGGATGCATGCACACAGGAGCGGCTGCGCTATCCGCCTCAGCGCCGCGTCGTTTTTCGGGCGCGCGCCTCCTGCTGCGGCGGCGCGCCTCGATAGCCCGGCGCAATGATGGCGAGATACTGGCAGCGGTGGACGTCCATCATCCGTGTGCGCAGCCAGGGGTCGATCTGCTTGGGATCGGCGCTGGTGGTGATGACGGTGGGCAACAGCGCCGTGTAGCGGAAATTGAGCAGTTGAAAGAGCTTTTCTCGCGCCCAGGGCGTGGCGCTTTCGGCGCCCAAGTCGTCGAGCACGAGCAGCGGCGCGCGTTTCACCTCATCGAAGCGGCGGTCGAGCGGCGTGACCGACTGCGGGTTGAAGGCGGAGCGCAGATAGTCCAACAGGTCGGGCGTGACCACAAACATCACGTCCGTACGCGTGCGCTCGACGTAGCGATTGGCGATGGCCGCCGCCAGGTGCGTCTTGCCGCAGCCTGATTCCCCCATCAGCACCAGCCAACCTTGCGGCGACTCGGCGTAATCCAGGCAGCGTCTGACCACTTCGCGCAGGTTGGCGCGCTCTTCAGGCGAAAGGTCCTTGCGCGCGGCGTCGAAGCTCTCGAAGGTCTGGTCGCGATGCAGGTGCAAGGTGCTCAGGTCGCTCTGGCCGCTGGCCTTGCCGGTGCGAAAGTCCGGCGCCAGGATCAAAACGTGATTGACCAACCCCACATCCTGCAGGCGGCTGCGCAGCCGCGGGTCTAGCTCATCGAGCCGTTGGTTGGTGGTGATCACCGTGGGCGCCTGGGCGTTATAGCGATGATTGAGCAGCTGGAAGAGCTTCTCCTGCGCCCAGGGCGTGCTGGCCTGCGCGCCCAGATCGTCGAGGATCAGCAGCGGCGCGTTGCGCAGCTCCTCAAAGAGTTCGTCGTAAGCGAGTTCACTCTGCGGGCCGAAGGCGGCGCGCAGGTGATCGAGCAGGTCGGGAACCACCATGAAGATGGCCGGCTGCCCCATGGCCAGCCGCGCATTGGCGATGGCGGCGGCGAGATGCGTTTTGCCGCAGCCATAGCCGCCTGTGAGCAGCAGCCAGCCTTCCGGGTTGGCGGCGAAATTGACGCAGGTCTCGTAGGCGCGACGGAGGTTGATCTGCTTGTCCGGCGGCAGATGGGACGGCTCCGGGTGGAAGTGCTCGAAGGTGAGCCGTTTAAGACTTTCGACCATGCTCATCGACTGCAACGCGCGCAGCCGTCGCGCCTGCAGCTCCTGGGCGCGGCAGCGGCAGGGCACGGCGCGGCCATAGTCCGGATGGCCGATCGGCAGATCGGGCACCACAAAGCCTAAGCCGCCGCAGATGGGACAAGGAGGCGTCGTTTCGCGACGCGTCTCCGGCAATGCGCGTGCGCGACGTATCGCGCGCACCGCATCGTCGACCGCTGCGCTAGCTGATGATGACGTCGGAGTATTCGTCCGGGATGTATTTTCGCCGACGATCTTCGGGAGTGTCTCGTCCACTCGTCTCATGGGTTCGGTCATCTTTCCCTTCCGTTTCCCATCGCTTCAGGATGGCCTGAATATAGCGCAACGACCGTTTGTTGTTGGCGACGGCGATGGTGAACGCCTCGTCGATCCAATCCGGCGGATAGCTTTTTTCCAGATCGCGCAGCTGATCCGCAATCAGAGGCGTCAACAGGCCGATGTTCTGTTCGTACAGGACGAAGATATTCGGCCGCTCGACTTTCAGCCTCGCTTCGTCGGGCAGGACATGGCGCAGCTCCTCGAGTCTGCCCTGGCGCACCAATGCCAGCGTCTGCCGCCCCTTGACCGTGTTGATGAAGTACCAATCCTCCACTGCAGTTTCCTTTTCGCCGACGCGCGTCTCGATCTCCAGCTTCAACAAGACGCCGCGCGCCACGGCGCGTTCCAGCGCGTCGGCGAGCGCCTGCTGTGGCGTGCGCAGGTCATTGTCGAGGTTGAGGCTGCGCAGTAAAACTTCGTCGCTGCGCAGATCGACCCCACGCAGATATTTAAGCTGACCCTCCTGTTCGTTGAGAAGCCAGAAACAATGCAGCGTCAGCTTCAGCTCGGCGAGATCGTCGATCATCGGCAGCAGATCGGTGAAGAAAAAGTCGGGAATCTTCACGGCTTTCATTTTCACGTCGGGAAAGCCGACGAAGCCTTTGGGTTGCATGGGCATGGTGAACCTCGCCGCCTCAATAGTCTAACTCGGTGCGCTGCACCTCCAGGTCGCGGAACTGCGTCAACTCTTTGCGGAAGTAGAGGCTGACGGTGCCCGTCGAACCGTGGCGATGTTTGGCGACAATCACGTCCGCGATATTCTGACGATCGGTGTCCTCAATATAATAGTCCTCGCGGTAGATGAACATGACCACATCTGCATCTTGCTCTATGGAGCCGCTTTCGCGTAAATCGGACAACATTGGGCGCTTGTCGCTGCGGCTTTCGACGGCGCGCGAGAGCTGGCTCAGGGCGATCACAGGCACGTTCAGCTCGCGCGCCAGCCCCTTGAGCGAGCGGCTGATGTAGGAGATCTCCTGCTGGCGGTTGGCCTCGCGCCCGCCTCCCTGGCCGGACATCAGCTGCATGTAGTCGATCAGCACAAGGTCCAACCCATGTTCAGCGTAAAGGCGTCGGCACTTGGTGCGAATTTCGTTGACGGTGGCGGCGGGCGTATCGTCAATAAAGATGGCGGTGTTGGCGAGCATGCTGGCGGCCTCGATCAGGATCGGCCATTCGTCGTCATGCACCTGCCCCAGGCGCAGCCGGTGGCTGTCGATGCCGGTCTCCATCGAGAGCAGGCGCTGCACCAGCTGCTCGCTGCTCATCTCCAGGCTGAAGATGGCGACGCGCGCGGCGTAGCGTTTGGCGGCGTTCTGGGCGATGTTGAGCGCCAGGCTGGTCTTGCCCATCGCCGGCCGGGCGGCCAGGATGATCAGATCGCTTTTTTGCAGGCCGCCGAGCAGCCGGTCGAGAAAGGTGAAGCCGGTGGGCACGCCCATCAACGTGTTCGGATTGCGCGCCAGAAAGTCGATGCGATCGACCACCTGGGTCATGATCGAGCGAATCGGCGTCAGATCGCGGTGGATGAGCGCCTCGCTGACGCCGAAAATCAGCGTCTCGGCTTTGTCGATCACCTCTTCGATGTCCTGGCTGTCGTCGTAGGCGAGCTCCGCGATCTGGCCGGCGGCGGCGATCAGGCGTCGCAGCAGGGCCGTGCGCTCGACGATGCGCGCGTAGTGATCGACGTACATCGCCGACGGCGTGCCGGCGATCAGGTCGGTGATGTACGCGGGGCCGCCGATCTCCTCCAGCTGACCTCGGCGCTCCAGCTCATCGACGACGGTGACGAAATCGAGCGGCTCGCGCCGTTCATGGAGGGCCAGCATGGCCTCGTAAAGCCAGGCGTGGCGCTCCCGGTAGAAATCTTGCGGCCGCAGAAAGTTGGCTACTTTAATGATCGCATCCGGGTCGAGCAAGAGCGACCCCAGTACAGCGCGCTCCGCTTCCAGATTGGCCGGAATGCCCCTGGCCGGAGATTCTGCGATTTCGCCGGCTCGACCCGCTTTTTCTTCAAATGCAGCCATAGTTGCTCACGATAGTTATAGCCATTCACACGAATCGTCGCTAAAGATAAAGCCCTTCACAACAACGATCGCACTCGAATTGGCGACTCACAGGCTCAGCAACTGAGACCTCTCTTGAACCTGTGTATAACTCTGGGGATAAGTCCTCGGTGACAAAAACGGCGAAGCTGCCGATGCGCAGCCTCGCCGTATGCGAGCCTCTTGAATAACCATGATTTGATTGCGGACGTTTCAGTTGCCGAGCAGGTTGTCCAGGTCCAGCCCTTCCACAAAATCCTTGAAGGCGCCAAGGTCTTCGCCGGAGGCGTCGCTGTATTCGGGCTGCTCCCCTTCCTCCGACAGCGGCATCTCTTCTTCGGGCACCATCCCGGCCTGTTCCATCACTTCTTCTGCAACATAGATGGGGGCGCCGACGCGCACGGCCAGCGCGATGGCGTCGCTGGGTCGGCTATCGATCTCGATCGTGTCGCCGTTCATCTCCAGCACGATGCGGGCGTAGTAGGTGTTGCGCTCCAGACTGTTGATCACAATGTGGAGCACCTCTGCGCCCAACGTTTCGATCACCGATTTGAGCAGGTCGTGCGTCAGCGGGCGCGGCGCTTCCATGCCCTGAAGCTGCAACGTGATGGCGTCCGCCTCAAAAGGACCGATCCAGATCGGCAGAAAGCGCTCGCTCTTCTCCTCCTTCAACACCACGATCCGGTTCTGCGACAAGAGGCTGACCCGGATGCTGTCGATCGTAACCTCTATCATGGCTCCTCTTCCTGTGGAAACCAACGCAATCGCTCGCCTGCATCGAACGCAAATTGCAGATGGAGTTGTGTTGCATACGAACGCATAGGCGAAACGATCTGAACAATCGCCAGAGTGTTCTAGAGTATATCACACCTTGCAATTGGGTCAAAGTGTTTTTTGCTACGCTCGTGAATTTGGCGCAAATGCATCTCCAGGGTATACTTTTATTGGTTGTCGGGGAGTAGCGCAGCTTGGTAGCGCGCTTCGTTCGGGTCGAAGAGGTCGGAGGTTCAAATCCTCTCTCCCCGACCACGCGCAAGGGTGTTTTCGGTGGATAGGTAAAGCGACTGATTTGTTGGCAGCAACCCGTAAAAATGTCCGCTCATGGGAGCGGACATTTTTATTGGGAGCCTGTCCTTTGTAGTAGACTGTAGCGCATGGGGTTTTCACCGAAAAGGGCGCTGAAGGCGGCGCCGGCTCAATCGCCCTCCACCTTCTATCGGCTGGGGCTCCTGTTCGTGATTCTGGCGGCTTTTTTCCTGCGCACATGGGACCTCCATCGGCTGCCGCCCGGCCTTTTTTTCGATGAAGCGTACAACGGCATCGATGCGTGGGGCGTCATCGAAGGCGCCTCGCGGCCGCTCTTTTTCCCCGGCAACAACGGGCGCGAACCGCTCTTTATTTACATGCAGTCGCTGGCGGTGGCGCTGTTGGGCGCTTCCTCCTATTCGCTGCGTCTGACGGCGGCTTTCGCCGGCGTGTTGAGCGTGTCTGTGGTTTGGACGCTTGGGCGTCGGCTGTTGCAGTGGGCGCAGGAGGAAAAGCGGGTCGATGCGCTCTGGCCAGTGCTGGTCGGCGCGGCGGCGTTCAGCGTCACTTATTGGCACGTCAGCCTCAGCCGCCTGGGGTTTCGGGCAAACCTGCTGCCGATCTTGAGCGCGCTCGCCTTCTATTTTCTGGCGAAGGCCTGGCAAGATGGCCGCAGGATGCATTTCGTTGCAGCGGGTTTCTGGCTAGGCGCGGCGCAGTACACCTACATCTCCGCGCGGCTGTTGCCTGCGGCGGTTCTAGGCTTTGTCGGAATTGAGCTGCTGCTGCAAGCGACGAAACTCCGCCAGGCGAAAGCGACGCCCTTTTCTCCTCTCGAGCGAAGCCGGCTTTCCGGCGTCGGGCTGATGCTCGCCGTCGCGTTGTTGACGGCTGCGCCGCTGCTGTGGACGTTCTGGCGGCAGCCCGAACTGTTGAGTGCGCGCACGGGCGACGTCTCGATCTTTGCGCCGGAAAGCCCCACCGCGCCGGGAACGCCGGCGGAGCGTCTGGCCGAGAATGTGTTGCGGGTGGCAGGCGCCTTTTTCGTCACCGGCGACCGCAATCCCCGGCACAACCTGCCGGAGCGACCGGCCACCGATCCGCTGCTGGCGATTTTGTTTGCGGCGGGGCTGGCCTGGGCGCTGGCGCACTTGCGACAACCGGCGCATCGCCTGACGACGATCTGGTTTGTCGTGATGCTGACGCCGACGCTGCTGAGCCTAGAAGCGCCTCACTGGCTGCGCATGGTGGGCGCGCTGCCGCCGCTGGCCATTTTGTACGCGTTCGGCGCACGGGCGATTGCAACTGTGTTTGGGCGGCGCATAGAGCCCGTCCGCACATGCACGGCGCTGTTGGCGGCGACGCTGGTGGTGAGCGGCGCGCTGACGACGCGCGATTATTTTGTACGATGGGCGCAATGGCCAACGTTGGCCGGCGTCTTCGACGCCGATCAATACGAAGCGGCGGTGGCGGTGCGCAGTCTGCTCGCCGACGAGAACGTCCGCGCCATCTTGCTCACGCGGCGGCTCTATCGTTCACCCCAGATGCGGTTCCTTAATCCCGATTTGCCAGGCGCGGCCCCGCGCATCGCAGACGAGGATGTGTGGCGGCGGATCGCAGCCGGCGCCCATTACCTGGTCGAGTATGGGGCCGATCCGGCGCAGCCGCTCTTTCTCATCGAAAGGCAGGCGGACGGCTCGTTCGCTGCAACGCAGCTTTCCCCCTTTGACGACGCCGGCGAGTCGCTCGTCGCCGCCATCGCAGAGGGCAAAGCGCCGTTTGCGCAGCAATTCACAGAAGCGGAAGCAGGCGTCCCCTTTGCGCCGGCGCATTTGTACGTCGGCGGGACGCCTGCGCTGACCCTGAAGCTGGAGCGCATCCAGTACCCGCTGAGCGCGCGTTTCACCAATGGGGTGGAGCTGGTCGGCTATGCGCTGCCGGTGGATGCGGCGCCGTGCGACATGGCCGGGGAAGAGCTGCCGCTGACGCTGTACTTGCGTCGCAACGACGCCGGCGCCTCCGAGGACATCGACGCCTTGCTCTTCGCCCACCTGATGACGCCCGATCTTCAGCTTCAAGACAACGGGCCCTTGGGCAACGGCTACCCATTGACCTTGTGGCGTGAGGACGACATCGTCGACGATCGCAGAGCCTTTGCGTTGCCGGAGCCGCTGACGCCTGGCAAGGCCTATTTTGAGACAGGGCTGTTTTGGCTTTCTTCCAACGGCGCCATCCGCCGCGCCGGCATCGTGGACGCCGAAGGCCGCATCGGCGGCGATCAGGTGGTCTTTGGCCCGATTGAACTGTGCAACGGCGTAGCCAGGGTCTCCTTCGATGACCTGTCGCCCGTCGGCGCCGTCTTTGAAAACCGCATTGCGCTTGAGGGTCTTCGCAGCGAGCGGCCGGCAAATGAGCCAGGGGCGCTGCGCGTCGAGCTCGGTTGGCGCGCCCTCGACCGTTCGCCGACGGCGTACACAGCCTTCGTGCACTTGCTCAACGACGAGGGCGTCATCGTCAGCCAGCACGACTTTCCCCCAGGCGGCGAGGCCAACCCCACGCATCTCTGGGTCCCCGGGGAGACGGTGCGTTCGACGGCGCTGTTGGCCCTGCCTCCGGACTTCGACCCGGCGCGCTATCGCCTGCGCATCGGGCTATACGAGCCGGTGAGTGGCCGTCAGTTGACGGTGAAGAGGCCGGGACAAAGAGAAGAGGCGACGTTTCTCATCGTTGACGGGATAGACCGATGATGCGAGCGCCGTCTAGATTCGCCTTGCTTTCCGAACCGCAGAGGCGCTTTCTTGTAAGTGGGCTGACGGCGGCGGCGCTGCTCCTGGCTGCGCTGCCGGCGTTGTGGCCGCTGGTGCAACTAGGGTTGACGCAATCCGCCGACGGCATGTTGCACGTTCTGCGCATTGCCCTGTTGGCCATTCACCAGCGAGAAGGCGTTTTCTATCCCCGCTGGATGCCAGACCTGGTGCTAGGATACGGCTATCCGTTGCTTGCGTTCTATGGGCCGGCGACCTATTACCTGGCCGGCCTGTTTGTGTTTCTGGGCGCCGGTCCCCCCTTGGCGTTGGCGTTGACGTTTGCGACGCTGCTGGCGCTTGCGGGCGCAGGCGCGTATCTGCTCGCGTCCGACTTGCTGGAAGGGATGGAGGGCTGGCGGCGGCGAGCCGGGGCGATGGTGAGCGCAGTCGCCTATTTGTATGCGCCTTATCTGCTTCTCAATGTGTACGCACGCGGGGCGGTGGCGGAAGTCGGCGCGCAGGCGCTGCTGCCATGGATTTTGTGGTCTCTGCGCCGCATTTTTTACGCCTCTAATCCGACGCCGGCGGCTTTGGGATTCGCCTTGAGCGCAGGGCTGCTGGCGCTGACGCACAATATCTCGCTGCTCTTCATGCCGCCGATGATCGCTCTTTATGCCGTCGCCGTGATGATGCAGACGCGTGCTTCGCCCTGGCCGCTGTCGTCGCGCCTCGGCGTTGCAGCGGCGGCGAGCGTTGCGGCCTTAGGGATAAGCGCCTTTTTCTGGGCGCCTTTGCTGATGGAACGAGGCGACCTTGCCCCCACTGCGTTTGCGATCGCCGCGCGCTACGTGGGAGAAAACACCTGGACGTGGTCGAATTTTCTGGATAGCTCCATTCCGTTTGAATATTCGACGGCGATTCCGTTCCAATTAGGGATCGTGCAGTTGACCCTGGCGCTCGTCGGTTTTGCAGCGCATCCACGGCGCACGCCGGAATGGTGGGCGCTGGCGGCGGCGGCGTTGACGGCGTCGCTGATGATTTCGGCGTGGGCGCTGCCGCTTTGGCTCAACAGCGAGATTCTGCTGATTGCGCAATTTCCGTGGCGGCTGCTGGCGGTGATCAGCCTGCCGCTGGCCATTTTCCCGGCCGGCGTCGTTGCGCGCATTCGGCCCAAACCGGCGGCGCTGGCGGGCGCCGCAGCGCTGATCGGCGCGCTTCTCCTCAGCCAACGGCCCACTGCAAGCGCGTTCGTCCCCTTGCTCGAACAACCGACTGTAATTGGGCGACCGGCGGTGGCTCAATTTGAGTTTCAAACCAACGCCTACGGCACCAGCTCCTCCAGCGAATTTTTGCCGCGCTGGGCGGGGTTGGATCTGTTCGGGAACGCTGCACAGATCAACGAGCGCGAGAAGCGGCCTGAGGTGCATCTGGAGATGGGAACCCCGATCGAGATGCGACTCGTCGTGACGACGACCGCATCGATTGATTTGAAAATTACAAATTTCTATTTCCCCGGTTGGTCTGCA
>OGCI01000166.1_pt1 | contig 84153 bp, 73 predicted proteins | sample 1570021 | NCBI WGS metagenome assembly OGCI01 (sample SAMN06264664, study PRJEB24512) | hot springs metagenome | isolation source: Hot spring water | place: South Africa: Tshipise | collected 2015-06-21
GCCATAAGCGTTGGAATTGATGTGCTTACCGGTTCTACGTTCGCACTTATCATATTCCAGCCGTTTACCAACGGGAAAAGTTGTGAAGGAAGATTAGAAACATATCGGAAGCGAATATCAGGTTGGAATGGCAGTGCATCCAAATAAGTGGGTTGATAATAATCGGATGACGCAGAGCGTTGTCGATTATTATTAAGCAAGGAAAAACGCCAAAACGGTGCATCAAAATAATCTAACGGTGCTTGATACGATTTAATAATCAATATTTGTAAGTTATTAACCCCATTATAATAAAACATTGAATTAAAATCAACTTCGAGCCATCCACTATCTAAATTATTGGGGAAATTGCCTTGATAAACTAAAGAATAACCAGAAAGCGAGTAGCTTCCACTATTAAAAGTTTGTTGAGCAGTATGCTTCATATAAATTTGTATACCTGTAATTTGTTCTTTGTTATCGCCAAACCCTTTAAAAAATGCAATAGATTTAAGAAATTTAGCGCTGCCGAGTTCGCTTTGAGTGTAAATCATTTCACAAGTTGAGTAAGAATAATACCTATCTATCGGCTGTGCAACATCATAATCGGTCCCAATACCAATTGATATTGCTGAATCAGCATTCTTAGTAATAAATTTTTTAGAAATCGACCAGGCAGTGGAATCAGTTGCATCTTTCGCACAAACGCGCCACCAATATTGCGTTTGTGGAAGTAGTCCAGAAATAATAACATTATTGGAACTTTCAACAATATTGGAACGAAGATTTGTAAAACTTGAATCCATTGAAATCTGTATTCTATAAGAAATCGCTCCTGCAACAGAACTCCACGAAAGTGTTGGATTGAGAGAAACATTTGTTGAATTATCTGCTGGGAGTAGAAGTTGTGGAGGATTTGAACTTGAAATTTGTGGATTTTGAGAGAAAAATATAATATTACTTGAAACAGATTGATTCGAGAATGCTTGAGTATTTTTAGCATTCAGATCGCACCAAACAAACAAAAATATTATTACAATAAAATATTTAGTTTTCATTCTAACTCCAATTTATTTTCTAACTTTTGAGATAAATTCTTCGACTTCGGGAATACCTCCTTGAAAAATCAAATAGCCATTGCTTGGCTCGCGTTCGGTAATTTCACCAGCTATAGGGGTAAGCATAATACGATGCACTTCGTCTAAATCGTCTGTTTGTCCCAATGCCCAGCCCAATTTAACATAAGCAACTTCTGGAAGCATATTTGCAGTTGGAACAACACCAAGTTCCATCATATCGCGGCCTGTATCGTATACATACATCTGAACGTACCCCCAAAGAGTTTGAACAGTCATATATACAGCAACTTTATTTTCTTTGGCATGTTTCAAAGCTGGGTAAAGTGGTTTATTGACATGTCCCAGACCTGTTCCGGCAATTACAATTCCTCTGTATCCGTTGTCGATAAGGGAATCGATAATATCGGATTTCATATTTGGATAATAGTAGACTATAGCAACTCTATCATCAAAATAAGGGAACAAATCAACTTTTTTATCATTACGACGACGTTTATAATCATTGCGTAAAGGTGTGATTTTTTGACGATTTACCATCGCGAGTGGTATATCACCAATTGTTCGAAAAGTAGAGCGATAGCTTGAATGCATCTTTCTAACACGGGTTCCGCGATGAAGGAGCCCATATTCATCAGAAGTTGGTCCAAACATACAAACCATAACCTCGGCAATGTCGCTTTCGGCAGCTGTTTTAACGCTATGAATTAGGTTCAATGCAGCATCGGACGAGGGGCGGTCGGAAGAGCGTTGCGAGCCAACCATTACGATTGGAACAGGTGAATTTTGTATCATAAACGACAGAACAGCAGCTGTGTGGTGCATAGTATCTGTGCCATGGCCAATGACAATACCGTGAACGCCTTTTTCAATTTCGCGAGCAATTGCTTTAGCGGTGCCAATCCATTGTTCAGGTCCCATATTCTCGCTGAAAACTCCGTAAAGCTTTTCAGTTTCTAAATTGCAGTAATCTGCAAGTTCTGGGACAGAACCATATAATTCACCAGGAGAAAAAGCAGGAATTACCGCACCGGTTCTATAATCAAGTCGGCTTGCGATTGTTCCACCAGTGCCAAAAAGCTTAACCTTTGGTAATTTTGGATTAAATGGGAATTCTTTTTCAGGAATTTTATAATGAGCAATTTTTCTGCCTAAAATTTTAATGTTTTGGATTTTATCTGCCCGAAGACCTATGTTATAACCGCTTGGTAGTTTCAAAACAACATGTTGGTCGTCCGCAGTTTCGGACCGAGGCAGGATAATACCATCGAAAGTCCCATCACTTGTTTCGAGATAGACTTCGCTCCAAACCATAGCATTGAAATTTTGAAGCACTTCGAGCGAACGTCCCCGATAGCCTTTGTAATCTTCGCTATTGCTCATTATTCATCTCCTTTTCAAAATAATTGATTACTTCCTTAGCAACGATGCAACCATCAATCCTACCAAATAGATTCTTCATTACGAGAGATAACGTCAAAGTAATTTTATTTTTTTCGTCATATAGTTTCATTTTCTCAACTTTTTTTGATGCTTGACGAATTTCGTATAATAATTCGGATTGACTACAATGCTGAGGTATCATTTCTTTCTCGAACTTACCGTTATTGCTGGCGATTAACTCTAAAAGATAAAAAATGCCATCTTTGCAAATAAAATTATTTTTGAATAATTCAAATACCTGAATAAAAATATTGCTGTCTAAGAAAGAAATATCTTTGCCTTTTTTCTTCAACTTCTTTGGGAAATTAATTAGAGTAATTGCGGCAAATACTGGCGAAATTCCCATTTCTTCGACAAGAATTTCAAAAGTTTTGGCATATTTCGAAACAGACAAATCCTTGATAATATCCGTAGGAACACCAATAGATTTATACCAAGTTTCCCTTTCCCAAAAGTATTTCGGAAGGTTTTGTTTAATTCGAAGCTTGCGTTCATCTGTAATTTTTTTCGGGGGCAAATCGGTATCGGGATACATTCTTTGCGGACCGGGCAATATTCTCTCAAAACCAGTTGTACCGTCGTAAAGTGCCTGTCGAGTTTCCGAAGGGACGCCAATAGTTGCTTCTTTTGTACGAATAATAATTTCTTTTGCACCAGTATTGGCATCACGAGCATCTCCCCAGACTAATACGAGAGTATCATCATCGCTCGCGGAAACAAATTTACGAACCTTCTGCCATTCGTGGGACGAAAGAGTTTCGCTACGGCTATCGGAATGAGCAATATTTGGCAACACAGAAAGACAAGCAATAACTCTAACTCTATCAGAAATTTCTTTCGAAAAATATGTATCGGTCTGAGTTTGCCAGCGAAGTAACCCACGCCAACCACGAAGAACAACACAATTAACCATTTTACCTTCTGAAATGGCATTGTGAATTGGGGTGTATCGTGTTTTTGTGAGCAGTTTTGTTACATCAAAATACTTAGCTTCAAATGTATCAGAATTTATACCTCTTTTATTTAATTCATCACGAAGATGAAGCAAGTTCCACTGTCGCATAGCTTCGTTGTAAGTAAGAAGAGGTATCATCGGAATTCTGGGAACACCTTTAATTTCGATGCGAGTTCCTTCACGGACGCTAACATTAACATCTTGTCGGGCGGCACCAATACCATTACGAACTTTGCCAGTTGAATTAACAAGACGTCGAAGCAGTTCATTAACTTCTGCAACTTCTTGCGGAGTTCTCATTTCAGGTTGGGTAACTGTTTCGATAAGTGGCATACCAAGCCTATCAGTTAGATAAATTCGTGTATGACCGAAGTCAGAAACCTCTCGGCAAGAATCTTCTTCTAAAGACATTTGAATTATGCCAATAGTTCTATCTTTGTATGGGATAAATCCGCCGACGCTTGTTATTGCTGTTCTCTGGAAACCTGTTGGAATACTACCATCGAGATATTGCTTTCGGGAAATATGGAGTTCATCGACAAGTGAAGCGTTAAGCAAAAGTCCAATTTCCAATGCAATATCCAAAGCTTCTTCATTGATTTCAAATGGTGGAGTATCATCCATTTCATATGTACAAACTGTATCATAATGAATTCTATAAATAATATCTTTTTTTGTTTTGAATTCCATTAAGGCTGTTCCATCGTATTCACCAAGTTCTGAAAGGGTGGGTCGCATATGGCGAAGAATTTCAGCGTGATAAATATCGTTATTGTATTTACCAGCAGGACAACGGCAGAACAGTTTTTTCTCTGTAAGTAATTGTTGGTGAATTTCTAATCCTGATTTAAAACCAATTTCGGCATAATCATCAGGTGTCATTTCGTCAAATGGCTTAAAAAGAAAATCCGACATAAGCAATCCATAAATTGATTAATATATTTATTATTGCAAATTACTTATATTTTTTTGCAATTCAAATGTTTTTGTAAGAACAAATTGGAACTAAATATTTGGAAATTAACAAGTTTTTAATAAAAAAATGTATTAAAATTAAAAGATTTTTTGTATTTTTGCTTTTCTATTTTGAATTGGATGAATTAATTATTAACAATTTGTGGTTATAGAAAATGTTTGATATTGCAAAATTGCGAAATATTGGGATTGCCGCTCATATTGATTCAGGCAAAACTACTTTAAGCGAACGCATTCTTTATTATACAGGGAAAATTCATCAAGTCGTTGAGGTAAGAAGCAAAACTGGTGCTGGACCGACAATGGATTCGATGGATTTGGAAAGAGAGAAGGGGATTACAATCCAATCTGCTGCTACTTATTGTGAATGGAAGAACTATCAAATAAATTTGATTGATACACCGGGTCACATTGATTTCACAGTTGAGGTCGAAAGAGCTCTACGGGTGCTTGATGGTGCCATACTTGTTTTGTGTGGGGTTGCTGGTGTGCAAAGCCAATCTATCACTGTTGATAGACAGATGAGGCGCTATGCTGTTCCAAGAATTGCTTTCATCAATAAAGTTGACCGTGCAGGTGCTAATCCTGATAAAGTAGTAGCTCAGTTAGAAGAAAAATTGCACTTAAAACCAGTTTTATTGACTATGCCAATTGGGATTGAAGATTCATTTGAAGGCGTTATTGACTTAATTAAAATGAAAGCGGTCTATTATCTTGGAAATAATGGTGAAATTGTTGAAGAAAGGGATATTCCAGAACATTTATTAGATGAAGCACAACGCAGACGCACAATAATGATTGAACGTATCGCTGATTTTAATGATAATATTGCAGAAAAATATTTAGCCGAAGAAGAAATTTCAGAAGATGAAATTCGTTCAGCTATTCGTCAAGCAACACTATCGCTGCACCTTACCCCTGTTTTTGTTGGGACTGCAAAACAAAACAAAGGTGTCCAGACACTTTTAGATGGAGTATGTCATTACTTACCGGCGCCGACTGATGTAAAGAACTTCGCGTTAGATTTGGATAAGAATGAAGAGAAAGTAGAGCTAATTGCTGATCCGAAATCACCGACTGTTGCTCTTGCTTTCAAATTGGAGGATGGGCGTTACGGACAATTAACGTATATGCGTATTTATCAAGGAAAAATCGCCAAAGGAGATAATTTAATTAATACATCAAATAAGAAAAAGCTCAAAGTGCCAAGACTTGTAAGAATGCACGCAAGCGAAATGCATGATATAGAAGAAGCACAGGCGGGCGATATTATTGCTATGTTTGGTGTGGATTGCTCTTCGGGCGATACTTTTACAGATGGGAGTGTAAATTTTGCTATGACATCTATGCACATACCAACACCTGTGGTAGAGTTGTCTGTTGCTCCAAAAGAAAAGTCTATGCAAGCAAATTTCTCAAAAGCAATGAATAGATTTCAGAAAGAAGACCCGACATTCCAGGTATATCGTGATGAAGACACCGGAGAGACTGTGATCAAAGGAATGGGCGAACTTCATTTGGAAATATACATTGAGAGAATAAGGCGTGAATATAATTGTGAAGTTGTTGTTGGGAAGCCGAAAGTTGCATATCGAGAAGCTATCACACACCGTGCTGAATTCAACTACACGCATAAAAAACAAACTGGTGGTGCAGGACAATTTGCTCGTGTGGCAGGATATATTGAACCAATTGAAGCCGAAGCTAATAAAGAATTTGAATTTCTCAATAAAATTGTTGGTGGTGTTATTGCTAAAGAATATATTCCTGCATGTGAGAAAGGTTTTGCTGAACAATTAACAGATGGATATTTAATTGAGAAACCTATTGTTGGGGTACGAGTAGAATTGAATGATGGGCAGATGCATCCGGTAGATTCATCCGAAATGGCATTCAAAACTGCTGCAAAAATGGCAATTAGAGAAGCTGTTGCAAAAGCAAATCCAATTATTTTGGAACCTATTATGAAATTGGAGACTTCTGCTCCGGAAGAGTTCCAAGGGACTATAATAGGACAAATCAACCAAAGAAGAGGAATAATTATCAATACAACAATTGAAAATAATTATGCGATAGTTGAAGCAGAAGTTCCTTTGCGTGATATGTTCGGTTATTCAAATGATTTACGAGGTGCAACCCAAGGCAAAGGTGAATTTACAATGGAATTTTTGAAATATGCACCTGTCCCGAAATCAGTTCAAGATGAAATCATCAAAGAATATCAAGAAATAAAGAAAAAAAATTAACACAAAATAAAGGCAGCGGAAACGCTGCCTTTATTTTATCAATTTCTACAATAGTTTATTGAAAGTACAATTTGTCTTGTTATGCCTAAATTACCAGGAACCTCGGTATAATAATAATCAAACAAATTGTATGAAGAAAGTGCAATATTAAAATCAGAAAACTTGTATTTAAGGCTTGCATCAACTAAGTGAATCGGAACGCGGGCATCGAAATTTTTGATTTGAAAGCGAAGTTCATCATCAACACGTTCAGTTTTGCTCTTGTATCGGTAGTCAGCGTTAAGTTCGAAATTATCAAAGACAAAGAAAAATCTTATAATAGAAGAAAAAACTGCGCGGTATTTTAATTTTTTATCGTTTTCCAAATCAATAGGATTCATAACATTAAATGCAAGTTCTGTTCCGAAATAACTTGTAATCATTGATTTTGCATCAAAATCAATACCTGTAACTCTTGCTCTTGTAGTATTTACAAATTGAATTTTGGGAGAAGAATTGGTAATGAATTTGGGTTCAATTAAATTGAAAAGTTCGTTGTTATAAATTGAAAAGTCAAGAATTATAGGGATAGAATTAATAATTAAGGGCAAATTATAGCCAACTTCTATAGAAATACTTTTTTCATTTTTAAGTTTGGTATTCGGAACAACTTCAAAGCCTCGGAAAGCAACTGATGCAAATCTTTCAGCAATGGAAGCAGGACGAAAACCTTTGCCGATAGAGGCACGAACAGTGGAGTTGAAGGCAGTTCGATATGCTAATCCAGCTTTTGGCGAAAATTCAACTTTTGATTTTGAAAAGTTCTTGTGGATCGAATCGGTTTGTTCGGCATCGAATCTACCACCATAAGTAATCACCAAATCGCCGAATTTATTTTCAGCTTGGGAATAAATGGAAATATATTTTTGATGTTGATTCCCATAAATTTTTGCTTTCACACTATTGTTAATATAATTTAGCCCATAGGTTAAATTAACCAAGTCATTGATTTTTGAATTAAATTGAATTTCAGAATTAATGCTCTGAGCAGTCGATTGCCTATATTCATTTCCCGTTAGTTCATTTTGAAGTTCAGTTAGATAAAAACCGTTTTTAAGTGTAAAAAAATGATTAGACGAGATAATTGAACGGAATTCGGCAGCGATAAAGTATTTATTTGATGAGATTTGATTATCGAAATTAGTTGCAGAAGGTGGTCGGGTAGCGCTATCAAGACTATTCCAATAAACCCAGTCATCTCGATATGAACGTGCGAATTGACCTGATAGATTTAGAATAGTGAAATCATTAAAGCTATAGCTAGTTTTTAGAAATAACATTGCTTGCTCTTCTCGATTATATAAACGGTAGCCATCGTCTTTTGAGTAAGAAGCGGAAGAGCTAAAACCAAACTTGTCATAACGTTGAGAATAAGCAAAATTCACTTGACGAATCTGCTGAAAATTATCACTAAAACGCCAACTCTTGTATTTAGGTTTTGTATAAACACCAAAATTAGAATTAGCTGTTAGATACATTTTTTCTTTTGGTTCGCGTGTAATTAAGTTGATTACACCACCCAAAGCAGATGCCCCATAAAGTGCTGATCCTGCACCTTTAATTATCTCGATTTGTTCAATCAAAGGAAATGGAATGGCGTCGCTTTTAATATCTCCATTGTCGGCACTCAGAACAGGAATCCCATCAATAAGCATTATAGCTCTCGAACCTATTCCGAAAGCGAACCCCGAAGAACCGCGTATACTGATATTATCATTATTTACTTCGATAGAAGGGATATATTCTAACGCTCTATCAATTGTTACAATTGATTTTTCGCTAAATATGTTTCCTTTAATAATACTTAATGAAATCGGAACTTCTTGAACTGTTTGAACTTTTTTATTGGCAGTAATTACAACTTCACCTGCAACTAAAACTTTTGGACGAAGGCCAATTTCCAATACCGTATCTCTATTTTCACGAATTAACACATCGAACCTTTGAGTTTCGTAACCGACAGCACTTACAAGGAGTTTATATTTCCCAATTGGTATTGATTTAATTTCGAATTTACCTTCGCGATTAGTAAAACTTCCGATAGATGTACCATCAATTCGCACAGTGGAACTAATGACAGGAAGTTTGGTTTCTGCATCCAAGACTGTTCCCCGCAAGCTACCTTTTGGCTTAGCAAATGCAACACTTGAAAAAAAGAATAAAAGAAGTAATAATTTATATAAAAGTTTCATACATTTCCCTTAAAATGGTTGAGGCAACTTTTTACTGAAGTCAACAATAAAATCTATGTTAATTGTAGTAGGTTTTGAAAAGAATATTTTTTCAGGTGTATAATTAATAGTATCGTTCGAGTATATCCCGACAACATCCCATTCGAATAAAGTACCATATTGGCGAGCTACTACAAGATATGAAATAGTTGCAGGTAACTTGTCAATTTCTATTAAATAATCACACTGATTGTTTCTGATTGGTAATAAGCTTTCAGTAAAAATAGCATTCCCCGTAAGGACTTCTGAAACTATATCCTTCGGAGGATAGTCGTTAAATGCCACAACGCGTAAATCTTTTATTAGTGAATCGGGAGGAAGATTTTCGACAAAGCTGATTTTACCTTTAATAATTGCTTTTTCAGTTGGAGCAAGCCCTTCCTGACAAGAGAGAAATAGGAACATCAATAAAATCAAGTATTTTTTTCTTTTCATAAGCATACTTAAAAATAAAATATATCTAATTTAACGAAATAATAAAATAATGATTTTTCACAAATTGAGTTTATATTTGAAAATATTATTTTAACAAAAGCAAAAATGACGAGAATCAAAGCATATTTAACGTACTTATTGAGATTTTTAAAAATTATTTATTTAATTGACAAGATTAGATTTTACCTTCACAGAATAAGATATCACAAGAAAAATATTAATTTTAAGAAGAACAATCCTGATTTTGTGCTCCCACCAGATTATTTATTATATGAATCATTCAGATTGGATTATGAAAAATATTGTTTAAGCGGTTTGGCAACAGCAAAGTGGTTAAAAACAATATTTGAAAAATATATCGAATTGCAAAATGTAAAAATATTAGATTGGGGATGTGGGCCTGCCCGAATTGTAAGACATTTCCCAAATGTGCTTGGGGATAACAAATTTTTTGCTACTGATTACAATAGCGAAACAATTCAATGGTGCCAGAAAAATATAAAAGAAGTGGAATTTAATCACAACTCTATTGAAGCAAAACTACCATATGACGACAATTATTTTGATATTATTTACGGCCTTTCAATTTTTACACATTTATCTGAGCGCAAACATTATGAATGGGCAAAAGAATTATTAAGAATACTGAAAAGGCAAGGAATATTTGTTTTCTCGACGCAAGGGAAGATTTACTTACCGAAGTTGACCCCTAAGGAACAGAAACAATTCAAAGAAGGGATGTTAGTTGTGAGGAGCTCAGAATATGAAGGACATCGAGTGTTTTCTTCTTTCCAGCCATCAGAATTTATATGGAAATTATTTGAAAATGAAGAAATAGTTGAACATATAGAGCCACCAGCTACATATGAAAACCCATATCCACAAGACTTATGGATTGTTAGAAAAATTTCCAGAAGCCAATAAATCTCTAATAGGTTTAATGTGTTTGATAATAATCAGAATTCCAATAGAAGTTAGAAGTAACTGGAATGTGAAAAAGTTCATTAACAGAGGCATATTGGTGATTTTATAGAGATTGAAGGGAATAACATAAACTATTATAACTGAAAAAGTAGTAGCAATTAAGTTATTAATATGAACGTTAGTTGAAATTAATTTACTAGCAACATAAAATAATAGCAGCCAGAAAAAAACCCAAACGGGATTAATTAGCAATAGCCCCCCAGCAGCTGTTGCGAGTCCTCGCCCACCTCGAAACTTAATAAAAACACTAAAATTATGTCCAATTACCGCAGAAAAAAAAGCAATTGAAAAAAACACATCATTGTTGAAAAGATAATAATTGATAAGGACAGTAAAAACCCCTTTAAGTAAATCGACAAAACCACAAATAATGCCAATATATTTATTACGAGTTATTTCGTAACTATTCATAGCTCCAACATTGCCTGAACCTTCCTGAAATAGGATTTTCCCAGTAGAATACTTGACTATCAAGTAACTTGATGGTATAGCACCGATTAAATACCCAAGCAAAAAGCAAATAAGATAATTCATATTTAATCAAATTAATAATTGATGTATAAAATAATAAAATCAAATGTAAATTTAAACTTTAAAAAGTAGTTCAAAAAAATTAACTTTGTGAATTAATTGAGACAATAATTTATGAAGTCTTTGTTTGAATATCATTTTACTGAATTAAGTGAAGAGATCTTCGAAATAATAATAGAAAAAGATAACTTTTACGTTGAACGAATAATTAGCTTTGGTCAAAAAACACCCGAAGACACGTGGCTTAGGCAGGAAAGAGCAGAACTTGTCTTCCTTCTAAAAGGCTGGGCTAAACTCGAATTCAGAGAAAACGATGAAGAAATTACTATGAAGCCAGGTAATTACATCCTAATAAAACCAAATGAGGAACATAGAGTAAGCGAAACTGCACCAGACGAGGAAACAATATGGTTGGCTATTCATTTTAAGGAATAGCATAGTGATTGAAAGACTGCTAATATTATCTTTTTTAGTTTATCCGTTTGATGGATTTATGTTGTTTTCTATATCTGGTTACGGCGTTAAAATTATCGATGTTGTATTACTTTTATTATATGTATTTTTTGTTATTGAGTTAATTACAGACAAAAAGAAAATAGTAATAAATAATAATATTGTTTTACATTTTATCATTTTACTGATAGTTAGTTCTATTCTATCGGGATTTTATCCGCTATTGTCTGGGAATGCAGAGGCGATTCTTCAGTATTTCAAAACGTTAGTGCATTTTATTTTTGTATACTTTGTAGTTTTTGTGTTTTACGCACACAATTTTTCGGAGAATTTTTGGGACAAATTAATACGCATATTATTGATATATTCAATTTTCATTAATATATTCGGTATTTATCAATTATTTGCAAGATTATACAATTTACCGCTTGCCTGGCTACCAATAAATAACGTATCAATGGTTTACAGAGGTATGTTCGACATGTCGGACATTACACAAATTAGCATTCAATTTATGAATTTGTATCGTGCCACATCGATATTTACAGAGCCATCTTATTATGCAATATTTTTGTCGTCAATATTGATTTTTCAGATTGTTCCCTACATAAGAAAGCAAGAACCATTTATAAAGAATAGATGTGTAAATATTTTAATACTCGTTTTAACTATAATTGCACTTTTGGCAACGTTTTCGATAACTGCAATTCTTTGTGTGTTAGCAATTTTTCTGGGATTAATGATATTTGAGTATAGGAATTTCGCTAAAAAATTTCTCGTAATAGTGATTACTTCTTTAATAATACTAATAATCACAGATTTAATCATAAAATATTATACTGAAACAAGTCCCATAGAACTTTTTTACACACGAATTGAAGGGATATTCAAAACAATTGAAGGCAGCGACCGACAAATTACTGGTGAATCATTTAAATACAGAACAGAAATAATAAAAACTGGATTTGAAATCTGGCAAAAATCTCCAATAACAGGCTGTGGTCTTGGGAATTTTTATCTAAATCAGAATAAAAACATTAATTTTGCCCACGATATTCTTGGGAATGCGTTATCAGAAATGGGATTAATAGGTACAATTGCGATATTAGGTATTTTCTTTAGCATTTTTTACTTTTTAATCAAGTTATATAAAAATCAATATTTTATTGAATTAACAGATTCGGAATCAAGACTATTAGGAGTATTTTTATTTATAATGATACAAACCACGACAGTAAATTTCTTTTCAAGCAGTTTCTTAATATATGCAAACTTGTGGCTTTATGTCGGAATTGCTCTATATCTGATAAACAAAATCAGCAATTCTTTATTTTCTAACAATATTCACTTATGCTTTTATTCTGAAAATATTAGTCAATTTATTAAGTTTATTAAAAATAATACGGGAATCTGATGAAATACTTATTAATAATATTATTAATCGGAATAATTTGTATTTATCTGATTTTTAGAAAAATCACAAAAGCATTATCGAAAATAAATATTTTTTTTAATGAAAGCAAAGTGTCAAATAACATTGATAATAGAAAAAAGTACACAACAAACAACGAAATAATTTACAAAGATGATAAAGTTGAAGTGTTGGTTGGCGAAGCTAAAAGGAAGAAATGAAAATGGATATAACACTTGATAAATCACCTGTTATCGCAGCGATTGATGTTGGAACAAATTCTTTTCACTTAATTGTCGCATCAGTTGATAGAAAGGGTATATTAAATATTATTACACGTGAGAAGGAAATGGTTCGCCTCGGTTCGAGCGGAACCGATATGAAATATTTGGAAGAGGCGGCAATAGAACGCGGCATTGCAACACTTAAAGCTTTTTCTGAACTTGCTCGGTCAGAAAAAGCAATAATAAGAGCAGTAGCAACAAGCGCAGTTCGTGAAGCAGTTAATAAAAACGTATTTCAAGAAAGAGCTCTTAATGAAATTGGGATTGAAATAGAGGTAGTATCAGGAGTAGAAGAGGGACGATTAATTTATTTAGGAGCATTGCATGCATTGCCAATATATAATAAACAAACATTAGTTATTGATATTGGTGGCGGATCAACAGAAACAATAATCGGTAAAGAAGGGAATTTAATTCATGTAAATAGTGAAAAATTAGGTGCTATAAGATTAACCAAACGGTTTTTCGACAATGGCAAATCCAGTAAAGAATCAGTGAAATTATGCAGGGAGTATATTCGTGGCGAATGGGCACCAGAAATCAAAAAAATCAGTGAGATTGGCTTTCAGCTAGTGGTGGGCTGTTCAGGGACAATACAATCTCTTGCAAGAATGGCACTTGCAAGCAAAGGGCAGCAAATACCTGATGTCCTAAATGGGATTACTATTCAGTCGCGAGATTTGTTGGAAGTAATCAACGCAATCACCAGAACAACATCAGTAAAGGAAAGGCAGGCCCTTGCAGGCATTGATGTAGCTCGTGCTGATATAATTATTGCAGGAGCTTTGATTTTCGAGCATTTTATAAAAGAACTGAATATTGATAAAATTTTGATTTCACCTTATGCACTTCGGGAAGGAATAGTCTTTGACACAGTTCAAAAAATAAAAGAGTTAAACGAATATAAACATCTAACACATTTGAGATACCAAACAGTTTTGAATTTATGTCACAAGTTTCAAGTTGATTTAAAGCATTCAGAGCATGTAAGAAACATATCTCTTAAAATATTCGATACAATATCAATTTTTCATAAATTAGAATCAGTTGAGAGAGAAACATTAGAAGCTGCTTCTTTACTGCACGACGTAGGGTATATAATTTCTCACGATCAGCATCATAAGCATAGTTATTATATTATTACTCATAGCGATATGCCTGGATTTACTAATGATGAAGCAGAAATAATCGGAATAATAGCACGCTACCATAGAAAAAGCCATCCTAAAAAAAAGCACCCTGAATTTTCACATCTTCCATTCAAAAAACAGGAAATGGTAAAAGTATTGGCTGGAATACTACGACTAAGCGAAGGGATTGACCGTCGCCGTAAGCAGTATGTCCAAGATATTAACATTAAAATTAACGGCAGAACTGTTGTTATTCAACTCATTCCAACAAGTGATGAATCATATGATATTGAAATCTGGGGTGCAAATCGAAGAGTAGGTTTGCTTGAAGAATCATTAGGGATTAATATTATCATTGAATGATACAAAGTTAGATTTGAAAATATCTTTTTGAAGTTATTGTTTTTAATTTTATTTTGCTAATTGTTTCAATGTAAATTATGCAGGTTTTATTTATATGCCCGCAACTGTATATCAAAGGCTTTGCTTAAAAAAGGAATCATTCAGTAGAAAAGATTTACGGCGAATTGCAAATTGGATTAATTCCATTTATGTCAAAAAATTTACAGCCGAACTCCCCAAAGTAGAGCAGCAGGAAGGCAACAGAATATTTATGGTTTATCTTTATCCCGATGAAATGATACCTATTATGGACAACATAATTGATAAATTTTACAGGCAAAAGGAGTTTATTGCAAAAAAACATTCAAATTATCTAAAATCACTTAAAAACAAAGATGAGAAAAAACTTGAAAAAAAGAAAAATTTCGATAAAAATATAAATGATAAGCAAATCAAAAAAAATATTAGTAAAAAAGATTATGATAATAAGAAAAACAAGATTGAACAAGTAAAATCAAACAAAATTGAAATCCCAACTGTTACAACTTTAAGAAAACGTAAAACCCCTCCACAGATAATCGATACAAAAGGATATAACTAAAATTTGCCGTCAAAAATAATACCTTTGGATACTTGAATATCTTGAAGTTTGCCATTTCGATTAAATACAACGTATTTTTCTATTTGATTTGAATTTTCTGGAAACATTTGCTTGAAAAAGTTTCGTTCTGATTTTGTAATAATTTCTTGGGAATTATTAGAATCTGCTAATTGATTTTGCTTTAAATTGTTTTTTCTTAAAGCAACTCCATTATTGGTAAGTTGTTCGTCAATACTCGTTGAATAGACATCTCTGTATTTATTCAGTAAATTAACTTTCATAATAATTCAAAGTATAATTCAACATCATAATTATCGGCAAAAAGAACAAGAACTTAAACTTTGTGTCAAATTTCAAGCGAATTCCGTGCCACATTTTTTGCAGCAGTTATGACACCAGTATTTGCTTCGAAACCACGTTGAGCTGAAATCATCTCAACCATTTCAGTAACAATATTAACGTTTGGATAGTGAACATAGCCCTGCTCATCGGCATCGGGATGAGTGGGATCGTAGACCAACCTATCTGGAGAATTATCTCGTGCTGTCCGGGCTTTAAGGACACTGTAATCGGGTGGATAAGTTCCCAGCTTGGCATTAGGAGCGTGGTCTGGACTTGTTCGCTTTAATTCGATTTGTTGCTGCACTTCTTCCTCAAAAGGGCTACCGGGGATAGCACGGACAACGACGACTTCTCTTTTGTATGGTTTGCCATCAATGCCTTTTGTAGTGTTTGCATTGGCAATGTTGTTAGCAACAGCAGAAAGTCGGATACGCTGAACACTCATACCCTGGCCACTGATAGCAAACGAAGCAAAAATATTTTCTGGCATAATCACTCTCCCCTATTAAACATTTTGTGCCGGATTCCCTGTTATTGCAGAAGAAAGACCTCTAAAAAATCTTGCCATTTGTTGAGAAACGAACTGAAATCGAATTTGATTCTTCGCCAATTCTGACATTTCTTTGTCAATATTAACGTGAGTTTCACCTGAAAAATATATTTCTGGTTCAGGAATTGGAGTAGGACTAATTTCTCCTTCAACTTCATTTGGAGACTTACCTATGGGAATATGTTTTTCGTCCGAACTACTGCCTTTGAGAACAACATCCTGTCTTTGAAATAGTTCTTCGAATTTTACCATTTCTGGTCTATAATGAGGAGAATTAACATTAGTTATGTTTTTCGAAATAGTCCTTAATCTCAATGCATACGCATCAAGCGCCCTATTCATCAATGGAACACGATTTTTAAATAAATGATTATTAAATATCATTTTTTACTCACAATATTATTACTAAAAAATTATGAACAAAAGAAGTGCCAAAATATAAATGGGAAAACAATGATTTTCTAACTTCATTTATTATAAAAGATTGCAAAAAGAAAGCAGCATATATATGTTAAAAATAACTGCAGATTTATAAACAGTGGCTAATTTTATACACTAATTATTCAATTCTTTTTTTAAGTATAGCCAGGTGTAACCTTTTTTCAACTCTGCAATTTTTTCGGGAGGGCCAACGGCTAATATTTCACCACCATTTTCCCCACCTTCTGGGCCTAAGTCAATGACCCAGTCAGCTGTTTTAATTACGTCAAGATTGTGTTCAATGACAATGACAGTATTACCTCTATCAACTAATTTGTGAAGCAGTTCAAGCAATATTCGAATATCTTCGAAATGCAAGCCGGTAGTTGGCTCGTCAAATAAGTATACAGTTTTTCCGGTGCTCACTTTAGAGAGTTCGGTTGCAAGTTTGACACGTTGAGCCTCCCCTCCTGACAAAGTAGGAGCTTGCTGTCCAAGTTTGACATAACCAAGCCCAACATCTAAGAGAGTTTGAAGTTTATTTTTGATTTTAGGTATTTCATTGAAAAATATTAGAGCTTCTTCGACAGTCATATCAAGGACATCAGCAATAGACTTGTTTTTGTATTTAACTTGTAACGTTTCATCATTATATCGTTTTCCATTGCAGGTGTCGCAGATAACATAGACATCAGGCAGAAAATTCATCTCAATTTTCTTCAATCCAGCACCTTCACAATCTTCGCATCTTCCGCCTTTTACATTGAAGGAAAAGCGCCCTGGTTTATATCCGCGAATTTTTGCTTCCGACAGAATCGAGAAGAAATCTCTAATCAAAGTAAAAAGTCCTGTATAAGTAGCAGGATTTGAGCGTGGAGTGCGTCCAATTGGAGATTGGTCAATTTCTATGACTTTATCAATATATTCCAATCCTTCGACTTTCTCGAAAGGAAGCACCTTATATTTTGTTTTATAGATATGATTGGAAAGCAACGGATAAAGAGTTTCGTTAATTAAAGTAGATTTTCCAGAACCACTCATACCGGTCACACAGATAAATAATCCGAGTGGTATTTCCAATGAAACATTTTTTAAATTATTACCTTTTGCACCAAATAATTTAATAAACTTTCCATTAGGTTGTCTACGTTGATTAGGAACTTCAATTTTATTGATTCCTTTTATATATTTAGCTGTAAGTGATCTGCTAAATTTACCATTTTTTGAAAGTTTCAATTCATTAATGTTTGCTGAAACTACCAATTCACCTCCGTGAATTCCAGCTCCGGGACCTAAATCAATAATGTAATCGGATTGCTCTATCATTGACTTATCGTGTTCGACAACAATAACAGAATTGCCTAAATCTCTTAATTTTTTAAGAGAGTTGATTAATTTATAGTTGTCGTGTTGGTGCAGTCCGATGCTTGGTTCGTCCAATACATACATTACACCAACAAGCTGTGAACCAATTTGAGATGCTAACCGAATACGCTGAGCTTCACCACCAGATAAAGTTTTAGAGGAACGTCCCAATGTTAGATAGGATAAACCAACATTTTCTAAAAATTCAAGTCGCGTGATTATTTCTTTAATAACAGTGTTTGCGATAATCTTGTTTCTTTTATCGATATAATTTGTTAAATCTCTGAAAAATGAAAGTGCTCTGGGGATATTCCATTGAATAATATCTTTAATACTGTGATTATTGATTAGTACGTTTATACTTTCACTTTTTAATCTACTCCCTTCGCAGACATTACAGGTTCTGTATTGCATCACATCTTCAAGCTGAGCTGAGCTAATTCCAGCTAAATTAGTCCTTAATGTTTTTATCATTTCATATAAATTGTTAAGAGTAGGGATAATTCCTTCAAAAACATTTAGGTTATAGCCTTTATTTGTTTTAGAATTCTTTTGAAAAAGTTCATATTTTTCGAAAAGAAGGAATTTTTTTTCACTTTCTTTAAGTTCATTCCAAGATTTTTTGATTGAAATATTATTTTCATAACAAACATTAATCAAAACTGAATATAATTTTTCAGATTCACTTTTATTAAATATTGCCAATGCACCTTCTTCGATAGATTTATCAGGATGAAGCACAACAGTATCTTCGTAAGCAGAGAAAATTTCGCCAATGCCATTGCAATTTGGACAAGCACCATAAGTGGAATTAAATGAAAAATTGTTGGGAGATAATTCCTGAAATGAACGACCACAAGAGGGACAAGTATTATGTATTGAAAAAAGTTCATCGGAGCCAAAGACGCCGTTACCATAGTTGATTATTAATATACCATCGCCATATTGCAATGCTAAATCGCATGACTGAGAAAGTCTGAAAAATGAATTTTTGTTTACAGTAAGTCTATCTATTACAACATCTATATCGTGTTGTTTATAGCGTTGCACCCCAGAAATATCAGATAAATTAATGATTTCACCATTAATTCTAACTTTTGTAAATCCATTGGCAATTAACTGCTGAAAAAGTTCTTTATAAATACCTTTCCTGCCACGAATAATTGGTGCAAAAATAGTTATTTTTTGATTATTATACTTGTTGAGAATACTATTTTTTATTTGTTCATCAGTTTGTTTTTTGACAGGAATATTGCAACCTGGACAGTATTGCGTTCCAAGTTTAGCGAAAAGCAATCTCAAATAGTCGTAGATTTCGGTTACAGTCCCAACAGTTGAACGTAGGTTGTGAGGAATAGTTTTTTGTTCAATGGAGATTGCGGGAGACAATCCCTCAATTAAATCTACATCGGGCTTTTTCATAACACCTATGAATTGTTTAGCGTATTGCGATAAACAATCGACGTAGCGTCTTTGTCCTTCAGCATAGAGAGTATCAAAAGCCAAGGTAGATTTGCCTGAACCAGATAATCCTGTTATTACAACTAATTTTTCTCGAGGAATATCTAATGAAATATTCTTTAAGTTGTGTTCTCTTGCACCGCGAATTATTATATCTTTTAATTCATCATCTATTATTGTTTGTTTTTTCATAAAAAAGCAGTAGAAAAATACTTAACAACCAAATAAGTGTAAAGAGACGAAAATATTGAAAGACTATTATTATTCGCATCATTCAAGTGATGCTTTTATAATATTCAATACTAATAGTGTTGATTGTTCCAAATCTTCTATTGAACCATTATTTTTTATTGTGAAGTCGGAAAGTTCTTCTTTTTTGCTAATTGGGATTTGTGAGTTAATTCTTTTTATAGTTTCCTGCTCTGAAAGGTTATGCCTTTGCATACCACGTTGAATTTGGATTTTTGGGTCGCAAGAAACGCAGATAATATAATCAAATCCCTCTTGCAATGCTGTTTCAAAAATCAATGCACTTTCGACAAAGGCTAATTGATTGCCAAGTTTTACTAATTCGTATAGGCGTTTTTCCATTAACTCAATTACTTTTGGATGAACAATTTTGTTAAGCAAATCTAATTGTTCTTGATTATTGAACACTAAATTACTTAAATATTGGGTATTTATCGAATTATCTATATTGAATGCTTCCCTACCAAAGCAATCAACTATTGCATTGATTACGTTTTTATCATTTGTCATAACTTCTTTTGCTATTAAATCTGTGTAAATTACAGGATAGCCTTCATTTTCGATGATTTTTGCAACTGTGGTTTTCCCTGTTGCAAAACCACCTGTAATTGCTACAATTATATGCTTATTCATTAATTTTTCCTATGGGAAATGATACAATTATTTTGGTGCCCTTGTTTTCCTGGCTTTCGACTGAGATTATGCCTTTATGCAAATCAACAATGGATTTAACAAGAGATAGTCCAAGACCTGTCCCCTGCACTCCAACCTTTTTTGCATTTGGTGTTCTATAAAACTTTTGAAAAATATTAGGGATTTGTTCCGCTGGGATTCCTATCCCATTATCTTCGACAATTAAAGTTGCAGAATTTTGTGAATTATTGAGAAATATTTTAATTTTACCACCATTTGGAGTGTATTTAATCGAATTATCTAATAGATTTATTATAACTTGTTGAATTTTATGTTTATCACCATTTATAAATACCTCGTTATCGATATTTTTAAAAATCTTGATATTTTTTTCTTCTGCAACTATTTCCATATCCTCGCAAATATCATTGACAACATCACTTAGATTTACTTTAGAATAATTCAATGAATGATTTGAATTTTCAGCACGGGCTATTTCAAGAACAGTTGATACTACATTAGACAGACGAATCACTTCATCCAAAGCACTTGCAACAACTTCCTGATAATCTTCGACTGTTTGAGCAGAATTCAAAGAGAGTTCTAACTCTCCTCGAAGAATTGTCAGCGGCGTTTTAAGTTCGTGAGAAGCGTCATAAGCAAAGTTTAGTATCTGATTGTGTTTTTTCTGGCATGCGGAGTAGAGTTTGTCCAAAGAATCGACGAAGAATTTAAATTCATCTTTATCTCTGATTTCAGATAAATCAAAGTTTTCTAATTGGCTTTCAGCAATTCTATCCAACACTTCTTTTACTTTTTTGGTTTGAGAGTGACCAATAAATGAGATTACAAACAACAATAAAACCAAAATAGCCGCAATAATTGGTATTCCAATAAAAAATATTCTACAAATTTCACTCAGAAAGAATTCAAAACGAGATAAAGAATATCCGATAGAAATATTACCTACATCACTTTTCATAATAAATAACCTAAGTTTGCTGTTTTCGAAAGGAATTATTGCAAAAACAGTATCGCCAATTTGACCGGATAAATTTTGGCGAAAAATAAATTTAGGCACAGTATCATATTTTTCGATTTCTTTAGCGTAAGTTTTGAGTTCTTTAAGCTCTTCTTTGGAAGGAAGGATTGGCAAATTAAAATCGTTTAAATTACTGCTTTTCCATATAGTCGAGTTATCTTTGCCGTAAATTTGAATGAAATACATTTTAGGGTTGAGAGAGATCGACTCGTGAATATTTTTAAGTATTTCAAGATGTTTTAAATTGTCGTCAATTTTAGAGCTATCACTTACTTTTAAGTTATATATATTTAAATATTTTTCAACACTTTTAGCAGATAAATACAAATTGCTATCGAGGTTATCATAAAACCAATTTTCTATATAACTATATATCCCGTAAGAAAAACCCGCAAAGGTAATAGTAACAAAAGCGCTATAAATAATCAGTAATCTGTTTCTCATAATCTATTTTACTTATTCCTATTGCATATTTGAACAATAATTTTAGAAAGATATTTTTTTTAATTAATTTAAAAGTTAAGAAAATTAAAAATAAAATACTATTATTCAAAATTTTGTTTGATGAATAAAAAGCAAAGTAAAATAAAACGGTTCCTGCTTTTATTAACTTACATAGTTTTGTCAATACTTGTTTGCATTTCATTATTTATTGTGTTTTTATCGTATAATTCTAATTTCCGACAATATATAATTTCTCAAATTACTAACATTGTTAATACACAGTTGCTTGCTAAAATAGAGATTAAGGATATTCATTTAATTGGAGTTGGCGGAATAAAATTAGATGAAGTTAGACTTATCACACAAACCGATACACTTGCAAATGTAAATAGTATATTGATAGATTTTTCATTGAAATCACTTTTAAAAAATAAGATATTTGTCAGCAAAATTGTGTTGAATGAACCTCGAATACAACTTTTGAGAAGAAAAAGCGACTCAACCTGGAATTATGACCGAATTGCAGAAGCATCAAACGACACTACGCATACTAAATCCAAATTGCAAATAATTACTAAAAGCATTCAAATAAAAAATGGTAGATTTTGCTATATCGATTCACTTAAAGCAATCCCTACACCAATGAAATTTAACTCAAATAATTTTATTTTAGAAAAGCTTAATTTGAAATGTAATTTTGAAGGGGATTTATATAAAAAATCTTTCAAGAGTAAAATTCAGAATTTATCTGCTTTAGATGTCCCATCTGGAATAGCAATTGAGAAATTGCAAGGGAATTTTTCAATTGATACAAGCTCTCTCGTTGCAGATAATTTAATTATCAACACAAATTTCTTTAATGCAAATTCGCAGTTATCAATAAGGAACTGCAATTTATTATCAAGCGACAGCAATATTGAAAAAGCAAATTTAAGGTTAGAACTATATCTTTCAGATTACAACAATGATTTTGTCGAACGATTTACAGATTTATCAATAAAGGTATTGGGCAAACACGATATACAATTAAGTGCCTCTGGCACTTTTGAGCTGCTTCATATAAACGAACTAAACTTGCTGACAGAAAACATTGAACTATATATTAATGGTCAAATTGCAAATGTATTAGATGAACCTTTATTTAATATTAACATTGTTGACTCAAAAATTGATAGATATTCTCTAAACAATATCATACCAAAAATATCTGGGGCGTTGCCTGAATTTAAGAATTCATACTTTAGAAGTATTTCAGTGAAAGGTAACGAAAAGCAAATTTCTTCTAATTTTGATATTAGAGTTGATAATGGCAGTTTATTAGGAAAAGCAGAGTTTATATTGACTAAGCCAATTAGATATAATTTGAATATTTCCACAAATAGCATTGAGTTAGCTTCAATAATTCCTGAAAGGTTAGTTAAAGGGAATTTGAATTCTCAAATTTCAATTGTTGGTGAAGGGACATCACTAAATGAGTTAAATGCCGCTGTAAATTTTAATTCGAGCAATTCTACAATTGAAGAAATTTCATTTAACAAATTAGAATTAGTAGCGAATTACAAAAATAATCAACTTGAAATTGGCAGGTTCTTTGTTCAATTTGAAAATGATACAATTACAAACAGAAGTATTAATATTACTGGCAGCGCAGACCTAAAAAACATTGAACATCCAGAATACAAATTGGATATTTTCATAAACTCTTTAAATCTCAAAAAGCTACTGAAAAACGATGCTTTACCTGATTTAATTACGTCTGAAATGAAAATTCAAGGCAACAACTTCGATATTGATTATGCTGTTGCTAATATTAACATTGACATAAAAAAAATTAGGAATGAGAAAATCTCTTATAAGCCAACAAAAATAAGTCTGGGATTAAATTTTAATGAACGGGACAAATTATTTGAATTAGAAAGCGATTTTGCTGAAATTAAATTAGTTGGAAATTTCTCAACGTTAAATATTTTTGAAAACATTGCAAAACAATTTGAGTTTATAGGGCAAAAATTAAGTAATGATATTTCATATTCAGTTAAGTTTTATAAATCCCAAGATACAGTTGAAATCAATTATCCCAAGCTATTGCTCGATAGCAATAGCTACATAGATTTATTTCTCAACTTAAAAGATTTATCGTTTATAAATTTGTTTTCCTCAGGAATTATTTTTTCGGGTGCTGTTTATAGTAAATTAAATTATTTTAATAATTCAAGAAATTCATATTTATCAGTCGATACACTGAAACTTGACAACTTTAATATATTTAATGATGATTTTCATTTCTCGATATTAAATTCCGATCTCAATTTAGTTTATAATGTTAATGTTGATAGCCTGCACAATCCATCACTATCTTATATCGAAGTAGAAATAAGTTCCGACAGTTCTGTATTAATTAATAAAAATCTATTAGATAAAACGAATATTAATGTTTATTATGCTGAGCAAATGCTGAATTACAAAATTCGGACAGACTACAATAGAGCGTATTCAATTTTTTCGTCAGGTGCAATAGATTTTTCTACAAAATTTGTTACTATTACTGCTGATAGCTTAGCAATAAAATATAAAGAACAAATGTGGACAAACAATAGAACTATACAATTTACAATTGCCGACAATTTTATCAATATAGACAATTTTGAAATTGAAAGAAAGGGTTTTGAAAAATTATTGTTATCAGGAACAGTGTTCAACAACAGTGCCGAGAATTTGAATCTAACCTTGTCAAACTTAAATTTAAGTGAAATATATCACTTATTTGAGCATAAAATTCCTATCGAAATTGATGGTGTAGCAAATTTGTCAATTAATTGTGAAGGATCTTTGTTAAATCCTGATATTTCAATCAAAAGCAACATTAATAATCTATCAATAGAAAAAAACAAATTAGGCAATTTAAGCCTGGATTTAATAAGCAATAATGGAATGTTTAAAGGTGGCGCAACTCTTTCAAATCAATCAACAAAGCCGATAGAAATTATTGTTCGAAGCTTGCCCATATATATTGGTACAGATACAACCAGAAAAATTTTCGACGGAAACAAATTATTTGAAATTAATGTGTTTGCCAATAAATTATCATTAGCACCATTTGCAAAATTTGCCCCCAATATTTCCCAGTTGCAAGGCACAACTAATTTTAATGCAAGAATTTTTGGATATTTACCTGATAATATAAACTATTCTGGGAATCTTGAAATTTCTGATGGATATTTTATTCTTGATAATACTAACATTGCATATAGAGCAAACGCTCAGGTATCTTTTTCCAACAAGTTAATCAATATTGAAAAAGTATTATTGAGAAATACCAACAGAGATTTAAAAGATGGAAAAGCAGAAATTTCAGGTTATGTTAGATTAAATGAAAACGGAATAGGCTATATCGATATAAAAGCAAGTACCGACAAAATACTGGTATTAAGCGATGCCTCAAAGAAATCATTACCTAATGTTTTTGGTAATTTAGTAATTGGCACAGAAGACGATTATATCAGATTTTTCGGGACAATGCAGGAACCCAATATTGAGGGCAGTCTTATAATTATTAACGCTGAACTCAAAATGCCGCAAACACAGAGCAAGCAAATTGTAAAGTCAAATTTCACATACGAAATAAAAGATAGTAAACGCATATATAAATTATCAAACGAGCTTGACACAACACGTGTTTCTGCTAATATCCAGAATAATGAACCTGATTTTATGGAACTAGTAAATTTTGATGTTAGGGCAAAAATAAAGAATTTTTCATTGCTATTCGATATGGGAGCAATTGGTGAAGTTTATGCTAAAATTGGCACAAAAGATCCTTCTATACCAATTCGATATTTCAAGAATAGGAATGAGCCAATGCCACGAATATATGGTGGAGAGTTAGAAGTAAAAGAAGGTTCAACTGTAAAAATTTTCAGAACAATGGAAACAAAAGGTTATATTTCGTTTCCAACAGGTTCTATTGAGAACCCAACTTTGGATTTACAAGCAAAGTATGAAGGCAAATACACAGAAAAGAACACAACTAACTATTTTACAGTATTTGTGTATATTACAGGGACAAAGGAAGAACCTAAAATCAAGCTTGATTATACATTAAATGGGAATTCGCCTGTAGGTGATGCTAAGAAAATAGAAGAAGATGCGTTCATTCTGCTTGCTACTGGAAGACCAAGAGGAGTTCAAAACACAAACAATGCATTTGGTGTGGGAAATTTATTTGATGAAAGTATTAATATGGGAATTTCCCAACTTGCTTCAAAATCTCTCACTGACTTGCTGTTAACAACCGGTGTAATTCAAAGCGCCGATGTCAAATTCGAAGGCGAAGGAATTGAAACAGCAACAGTTAATTTTAGTGGTTCAATATTTGGTATTGGGAATTGGACGATAGGTGGAAATATTTATGATTTTTCTAATCTTGAAATAAGCTTCGAGGTCCCAATTTCTGTAAAGTCAAAAGCATTTAATGATATTATTTTTCAAATAAGCCGTTCAACAAATTCGAGCATAACAAACCAATTGCAAGATCAGAAAGACTTTGAAATGAAAATTAAATTAGGTGGAAGTTGGTAATGGAATGTATTTATTTACCTGAATTATCAAAAACTGCACAAAGTATTAAGATAACTGATAGCGAAGCTAAGCATCTTAGAGCATTACGAATTAAAGATAACGAACGAATCCTTATTACTAACGGAAAAGGAATAATTTGTCAGGCATCAGTGAACCGAGAAAATAAAGACGAATACATTGCCTTTGTTGAACATTTTTTTGATGAAAATTATGGCGAGCTGCTAAGAAGTATTGCTATTGGTGTGGGAATTTTGCAAGATAGAGAAAGATTTGAACTGATAATAGAAAAATCTGTTGAATTAGGAGTTTCACAATTTTTCCCTCTAATAACAGATTACTCTCAGAAAAAATCTTTGAACACCTTACGTCTTCAATCAAAAGCAGTTGCTGCAATGAAACAATGCAAAAGATCACGACTTCCCATAATTTATGAACCAGTTAGCCTAAGTGATATTACAAAATTCCACTTCGAGAAAATAATTCTCGCAGACGAAAATGGAATAAAACCAAGTGTACCTCAATCAAGTAAATCAATTTTGCTTCTGGTCGGACCAGAGGGTGGCTTTTCCTTGAAAGAAATCGAATATTTGAACAAACTACATATAGAAAAATGGCGACTTGCTAATAGACGCTTAAGAAGCGAAACAGCAGCAATATTCGGATTATCGTTATTAAACTTATTTTAAGTAGAAAATACGTCTTTTCATTAATAAATATAGTTTTTTCACAAAATCATCGATATTCGATGTTTCAATATAATCAACACCTAATTTTTTTACATATCTAGTGATTTCTTTTGGTTGGTTGTTGGAAGCATTCTTGTTTGAATCGATATATCTAACGCAGCCTATTTCGCTATCTTTGATTAATAAAATAGCATTATCCCATTGAAGATTAATCTGTTCCAAATTAATAATTATAGTATCAAATTTTGTGCAAACAAGTTTAAGCAAATCGAAGTAATTATCAGCATAAAAGTCTGAAATCAAAAAAACAAGTGTCTTTTTATTAAAACTATTATAAAGAAATTCAAGAGCCGGAGCAATGTTTGTTTGAGTTTTTCGGCAATTTTTGTTAATAATCTCGTTTATTTTAAAAACAATTGATGGATTATTTCTAGGGGATGAATAGCTTTCCACCTTATCGGAGAAAGCAATATATCCCAATTTATCACCATTAGAGAGAACTATATTAGACAAGATAAAAACTATATTTTCGAGCAACTTGCTATCGCTCTTATTATCTAATGAGACGTAAATTGAAGGGCTAATATCGAATACAATCACAACGTCTTGAAGCCGTTCTTCTGTAAAAACTTTTGTGTAAATTTCAATATTACGTGCTGTTACTCGGCTATCGATATATCTCGCGTCGTCACCTTCTTCGTAAAGTCTTGACTGCAAATAATCCTGACCTGCCCCTTTAAAAGCAGCTTTATAGACACCGTATAATTGGGATAATAGTATAGATTTTGGTTGTAGTAATAACCTCTGAACATATTTATTTGCATTAATATGCATAAAATATTTATTGAGAATTAGAAGCAGGTAGCAAAATAGTAAATGTAGTGCCTTCACCTAATTTGCTTTCAACTGTGATTTTACCTTTGTTCTTTTCGATAAAATCTTTACAAAGTATAAGCCCTAATCCAGTGCCTTGTTCATTGTTTGTTCCTGGTGTGGATTTATAAGAATCAATTCTGAAAATATTGCCTACAAATTCTTCGCTCATACCAACACCATTGTCTTTTATTTCAATTTTGACATAATTATCATTTGTTGGTGCTGCATTTAATTCTATTTTCCCACCACAATTGGTAAATTTAAGGGCATTGGACAATAAATTACGAATAACAGTATTAATCATATTAAGGTCGGCATAAACTGTTAGGTTCTCAGGCACATTACTAACTAAGGAGATATTTTTTTCTTTTGCAATATTTTGCAATAAATCGAAATTTTGAGAAACGACCAAAATAATTTCGAATTTAATTGGATTAAATTCTATCACACCGCGCTGTAATCTCGACCATTGAAGTAGATTTTCGAGTAATCTATATAAGTTTTTGGCAGAATTATATAAATCAACTGACATTTCGCGAATTTCATCAGAGGACAAATTTTCAAACTCTTGAACAAGCAATTGGGAATAACCGATTAAATTTTGAAAAGGACCTTTTAAATCGTGAGCAATAATTGAGAAAAATTTATCTTTGCTCGCGTTCAATTCTTTTAATCGCTCTTCGGATTCGACTAATTTCGCATTAAGTTGTACAAGTTCAGAAGCATTTTGTTCAATAATTTCCTTATTAAATTGCATCTCTTCAATTAACTTCTTAACTTGCTCTTCTGCTGTAATTTGTTCGGAAATATCCCTAACAAAGCAGCAGTATGAGATATGTCCACCATCAATTACCCTACCTAAAGACAATTCAGCAGGAAAAACTTGCCCATCGGTTTTACGAAGATTTAACAAAAATTTTTTATAAAATAATTTATCTCTATCAATATTCTTAATTTGCACAAGCTCTTCAAAAAAAGAAGACTTGTCTCGTTCATCAATTATTAAATCAAAAAGTTTGCTCCCAAAAATATTTTCTGCTTTTAAAGAAAATTGGATTTCAGCAGCTTTGTTAAAATAATTCACTTCAAAATTTTCATTAAGATAGAAAATAGCATCTTTTGCATTATTAAAGATAAGCTCGTAGATTTTAATATTATCTTCTAAGGATTTGACTTTTTCAAGTTGTTCTTTTACTTTTTGAAACTTTTTAATCTGGTAATCAATTTGAACTTTTAATTCTGAATGAGATATATTTTTTGAGATGAAACCATCAGGTTCGACAAGTAAAGCACGTTCAACAATTGAATTTTCAGTATGAGATGTCAAGAAAATAATCGGGCAGTTGTATATTTTTTTGATTTTTGAAGTTGCTTCAATACCATCTATTTCACCTGCTAATCTAATATCCATTAATATCAAATCTGGGCAAAAATCTAACACAAGTTTTAAAGCTTCCTCGCCGGTAATACAAGTTGCAGTAATAAAATTGTGCCTTTGTAGGAAAAAGCTTAATTGTTGTGCAATAATTTCGTTATCTTCTACTATTAATATTTTGCGGCTCATAATAAAAATAACAATAGGTTTCATTTTCAATCATAAATTAACATTTATACGTGAAAAATACAATACATTTTCTTATTAACAAATAATTGAGAATTATAAATATATTTATTAAATAATCGTTTATATTTTGTTTGGATGTGTAACTAAATTATATTTTGAAGGTATGGAAAAAAGAGATTATTATGAGGTTTTAGGAGTATCAAGAACTGCATCAATTGATGAGATTAAATCTGCATATCGCAAATTAGCTATGAAATATCATCCTGATAGAAATCCAGGAAATCCTGAAGCAGAAGAAAAATTCAAAGAAGCAGCCGAGGCTTATGATGTACTTAGCGACCCTGATAAAAGACAAAGATATGATACATATGGTCATCGTGGGATTGGGAATAGTGGAGCAGGGTTTTCGGGATATACAGATATTAATGATATATTTTCAAGGTTCAGCGATATTTTTGGTGGAAGTATTTTTGATGACTTTTTCGGCACTTCAAGCAGAAAAAGATCCCAGAAGAGAGATATGGGCGAACGTGGTTCGGACTTGCGAGTTAGGTTAACATTAACTTTAGAAGAAATTGCAAATGGAGTTGATAAAACACTTAAAGTAAAAAAAATGGGGCGTTGCGAAGCCTGCCAGGGTAGTGGGGCAAAATCGAATAGTGGGTATGCAACGTGTCCAACTTGTGGAGGAAGTGGTGAAATCAGACAAGTCTCACGTTCGGTTTTTGGCCAGTTCGTAAATATTTCCTCTTGTCCGAGCTGCGGTGGGTACGGACAAGTAATAAAAGAAAAGTGTGAGATTTGCAATGGTGACGGGAGAGTAACAGTCGAAGAAACAATTCAAGTATCGATTCCAGCAGGAGTGGAAGAAGGAAACTATATCCCATTACGGGGCAAAGGTAATGCTGGAAGACGCAATGGACCATCTGGCGACCTAATAGTGATAATCGAAGAAAAGCCTCACGAAATTTTCACACGACAGGGAGATAACATACTTTATCCGCTAACTATTAGTTTTCCAGAAGCTGCATTGGGTGCAGAAATTGAAATACCTACAATCGATGGAAAAGAAAAAATAAAAATTAATCCTGGCACTCAACCTGGTGCAACAATAACACTAAGAGGGAAAGGAATAAAACGACTTAATTATGATAGCCGTGGGGATATGATTGTGTTGATTAATGTTTATGTACCTACAAAACTTAATGCAAAAGAAAAAGAATTGCTTAAAGAACTGGCTAAATCTGAAAATATTGTTGCAAAAGCAAAAAACAAGAAAACCAAAGATTTTTTCGACAAAGTAAAAGATACATTTTTTAGCTAATATGTAATTCAAACTGAAAAGGATATTTCTCCCATGTGGGGAAACATCCTTTTATATTATCAATCAAATAAGAATTCTACAAATTTGATGTATTTTTTCCAGCAAAGTACTTCATAAATTGAGCTCTTTCATAAGCAGCAGGATCTGCAATAGAGGATTGACTTAACTTGCCTCGGAAATCATCAATGGATGCATATCCTTTTGAATTCATCCATTTCTCGAGAGTGGTTAGCATATCTGGAACTACATCAAAACCATTTTTATATAGAGTAGAAGCAACATGAACAACTTTTGCACCTGCAAGAAGTTGCTTAATCAATCCTTCGCCATCGTGAACACCTGTTGAAGCAGCGATATCACAGCTTACTCTATTAGACATAATCCCAACCCAGCGTAAAGAAATATTAATATCATTCGGAGTACTATAAAGACTTGAAGGAATAATTTTCATTGAGTTAATATCAATATTTGGGCTGAAAAATCTGTTAAACAACGTAATACCAGCAATACCAGTTTCAGAAAGTTTTTTTATCATGTTTGCTAAATTAGTAAAGTAGTAGCTTATTTTTAAAGAAATAGGCAATTTTGTGCTTTCTTTAATTTTAGAAACAACATCAAAATACACTTTTTCATTTTCTTCGCTAGTATGATTAATATCGGAAGGAAGGACAAAAACATTGAGTTCAAGAGCATCGGCACCGGCTTCATCCACTCTTTTTGCAAATAGTGTCCAATCATCAGCAGAAATGCAATTGACACTTGCAATAATCGGTACAGAAACAAATTTTTTTGCTTGCTCTATCAAAAAAAGATAGTTCGATATAGTATCTTCCATTTCATCAATAGCAAAAAAGTCATAAATTTCCGGATACATTGTTTGAGGACGCTGAGCCTGAGCTAAGCTTTGAGCCATTTCTGCAAGAATTTCTTCTTCAAAAATTGATTTTAAAACTATTGCCCCAATACCTTTTTCATCTAATTTTTTCAAATCTTCTAAAGAATTAGTTAGTCCAGAGCTTCCTGCTACGATTGGATTACGAAGTTTCAGACCTAAATAGGTGGTTTCGAGATTTGTCATATAAATACCTCATAGAATATTAAGGAATGTAGTTGTGATAATAAACGAAATAAGTTTATTTAAAGTGTTGAAAAGAATGCTAAATAGTTTTTTCTTTTAATGTAGTTGCTTTTTTTCTAATTTTGTATAACTAACATCATTTTTAGAAACGAAGAAAAAATATGGATATTTTTTTATCATTAATTCATTGGAATGCTTCTCCTGAAATATTCAATATTGGCGGCATAACTCTACGTTGGTATGGATTGCTTTTTGCACTTGGCTTTGTTATAGGATATTTGATCATGCAGCAGATTTTTAGTAAGGAGGGGAAAACACAGAAAGACCTTGATGTACTTACAACTGCAATGGTTGTTGGAACAATTGTTGGTGCAAGATTAGGACATTGTTTATTTTATGAACCGTCATATTATTTAGCTAATCCAATAAAAATTCTTTACGTATGGGAAGGAGGACTTGCAAGTCACGGTGGAGCAATAGGCATATTGATAGCACTTTATTTTTACATCAAAAAAAGACCACATATTAATTTTTTCTGGCTTGTTGATAGGCTTGTAATTGTAACTGCGTTGGCAGGAAGTTTTATTCGCCTTGGTAATTTTTTCAATTCGGAAATATATGGAGCGCCGACAAATATTCCGTGGGCAGTTATTTTTGAGAGAGTAGATAGCGTACCTCGGCATCCTTCTCAAATATACGAAGCCCTTGCCTATTTTACTACTTTTTTGATATTACTATTTACATATAAAAACAAGAAAAGTAAGCTTCGAGCAGGTTTCAACTCTGGACTTTTTTTGATATTGGTGTTCGGATTTAGATTTTTCATAGAATTTTTGAAAGCACCACAAGTAGAGTTTGAATCGCAAATGGCATTGAATATGGGTCAGATATTAAGTGTTCCATTCATATTAGTGGGATTATATTTTTTGTTTAGGAAGTCTGAAAAATCGAATTAATTGTTTTTTTATCAAGTAATTTCTTAACTATTCCATATCTTAGTCCGTAGGCACTGACAATAACTCTATCAGAGTTAATTGCATTTAAGATTTCATATAAAATTAGTGCACCGGCTGGAAGCACATCAGCTCTTCTTTGCGGGATATTGTATTTTAATTCAATTTCACGAGAAGACATTTTAAATAAATCATCGCTTATTGTTTTGATTCTGCATCTTAATAGTTCATAGTTGTGAATTTTTTCAACATCAAAGTATTTCAAATTCAAATTGATTGATGCAAGTGATGTTGCAGTGCCAGCAACTGCGTAAACTTTTCCTTGAAATTCTCCAAATCGCAAATCTTTGATACTTTCTAAAATATGGGTTTTCATAATTTCTATTTCTGTACTTCGCGCAGGATTATGCTTTAAAAAGCGTTCAGTTAAACGGACTGCACCTAATTCGGTAGAAATTCGATAATTGATTTGGTAGTTTTCTCCAATAATAATTTCGGTGCTACCGCCGCCAATATCAATAACTAGTGCTTCGTCTGGTGTTTCGATAGTGCCAGTAAAGCTAAGTTCAGCTTCTACTTCACCAGAAACAATAATAACTTCACAACCTAAAATTTTCTTGAAAAGTTGCAACACTTCGAGGTTGTTTTTTGCGAGCCTCATTGAAGAGGTACAAACTGCGAGGGCAGTATCAACTTTGTGTTTATTCATTATTTGAACATAATCTCTAAGTATTATTTCTGCCCGTTTAATAGCGCTTGAAGAGATAAAACCTGTTTTATCAACATCTTCTCCAAGTCTCGCGATTGAATGGACATCATCAATAACCTGAAATTCGCGGGAACTTGTTCCTTTTGCGATTGTCATTAAAATAGTGTTTGTCCCAATATCAATTCCAGCATAAATGTTCATTTTACTTTGCCCTCAAATGAATTGCAACCCACTCATTTTCTTCTAATGTTTCAATATGCTCAAAATTATTATTGCAATATTGGTCTATTATGTAATTCTTGTCGTATTTCAAAATACCTGAAAGGATTAAATTACCTTTGCATTCTTTAAGTGCGGAATAAAATTTTTCGACAGTCTTATCAAGAATATTCAGAAACATATTGGCGACAATACCATTGCAGCTTGGCATAATAATATCAAAAACGTTATTTTGTTCAATAACATATTCTCCATCGATATTGTTTAGTTCGAAATTTTCGCGAGCATTCAGAACCGACCATTCGTCGTAATCGAAAGCATAAACCTTGGAAGCACCTAATTTTTTCGCTAAAATTGCTAAAATCCCCGTTCCTGTACCTGCATCAATCCAAAAATCACCTGACTTTACATTTTTTCCTAATAGCTGGCAGACAAGTTTAGTTGTTGAATGTTGCCCTGTTCCAAAAGACATTTTGGGGTTAATGATGATTTTAATATCAGTGTCAAGCTGTTCAATTTTCCATTGAGGAGCAATACCAATTTTATCATTTATTTTAATAATAGGAGTATTTTGCTCAATTTCTGCGTTCCAATTTTTGTCTTCGATTACTTCTTCGCTAATAATTTTAATATTGGGAATATATTCTTTGAGCAAATTAAGAAGTTCAAGTTTTATTCTATCGTTCCAATTATCATTTTGGAAACACACTACAATTTCATCGAATAATTCTTCTATTCCTTCAATGTTATAATTTTCAATCACAACATAGAAATATGGGAAAAATTCTTCTAAAAGACTAAATTTAACATTAATAAATTTTTTCAGCATAATAATCCAATAAAAATAATGTTGATACTACTATTAAGTAAATTGATTGTATCACTAATACACAAATATATGAAATTAACTGAACTAAAAGAAAAACTAAAAAAAGTAAAATTATTAGCAATGGACGTCGACGGGACATTAACAGATGGGAGTTTATACTACTCGGAAAATGGTGAGATAATGAAACGATTTTGTGCAAAAGATGGGATGGGAATAACACTGCTGAACAAAGCAGGAATACCAAGTGCTATAGTAACAAGTGAGATTTCGCAAATAGTAACAAATCGAGCAAAAAAATTAAAAATAGAACACGTAATATTAGGTAGTAGAAATAAATTTCAGGCAATCGGAGATTTAGCAGAGCAATTAGGTATTAGGGTAGAAGAAATAGCATATATTGGAGATGATGTAAATGATTATTTTGCTTTGAAAGGTGTAGGCTTTTCTGCTTGTCCACAAAATGCGAATGAAGCCATAAAAGAGGTTGTTGATTATGTATGCAAAAATAATGCGGGTGACGGAGCAGTAAGAGAAATTTGCGATTTAATTTTGCTTTCACAAAATAAATCATTAATTTTAGAAGAGAACTGGTAATTTTCATTTCAAAGGAGGTCAAAATGGATTTAAAAAGTGAATATTCGAAAGGCTTCGTTGTTGGTGCTATCATTGGTGGAGTTGCAGGAGCAATAACAGCATTGCTTTTAGCACCGAAAAGCGGCACTGAGTTAAGACGTGATATTGCTGATACTTCGGCAGAACTTTATAGCAAGGCAGCAGATTATTTAAAGCAAATTGAGAAGAAAGCAGAAGAAAGCTTTGTAAAAACTGTTAATGAAGGGAAAGTTAAAGCTGAAAGCATTATTGAAAGTGCCAAACAACAAGCACAAGAAATAATGAGTGGAGCAGAAAACATTCTTCAACAAGCAAAAGCAAAAGCTGTTGAAGCAAAAGAAGCAGTTGCACACAACTACGACACAATCAAAGATGCTGCAAAGGCAGGTGCTGAAGCTTTCAAAGCTGAGCTCAAAGCATCTCGTGGTAATGAATAAAAGGTGAGATAATGCTTACAGCATTAATCATTGTTGGCATTTTAGCTGGCATAGCGATAATTTTTGCTGCATTAAGTATTGTCGATTCGGTAAAATCCTATAAGATGTTAGCTGAAAATGCACAAAAGAACCTTGATAAGATTACTTCTGACACTAATGAATTGAAAACAAGATTAATTCAATCATTAGATGAATTATCTGTTGTTAAAAGTAAGCTATTAGTAGTATTGGGTGAAATAGTTGAGTTGAAAAACGATATATCTTCCTCATTGCAAAGTGTTGATAGCCTTGCAAAAACGATAGATAATTCTGCTCAAAATGTTGGAGAAAAAGTTGAAATTCTGTTTAAAAAGCTCGAACCTCTGGAAAATTTAACCAAAGTACTTTATTCAATGATTATGAACCCTGTTAATAATTCTCTTACTTTATTAAATGCCACAAAAAAGGCAATCAGTGCTTTTACGGGGAAATTATTTCATAAGTAAGTACGTTCGAGATGAATTTTTGGGATGTCAGTTGTCAACTGACATCCTTTTTAATAAATATTTTTTTTGCTATATTTATTTGAATTTATTTGAATATATTTTATTATTTTTAAAATAACACGATGGAAAATAATATAATTCCTGAATTCTCAGAAGAATTGTTAAAAAATAAAATTCAAGAGCTGTCCGAGTTCATTAATGCTGTCCCCGAAATCTATTTAATAATAGATGAGGAAAGGAGAGTTGTTTTTGCAAATAAAGCGATGTATGATTTTTTCAAAGATAAGCAAATACATCAAGTTATTGGGAATAGATTAGGGCACTTGCTTAATTGTCGGCATGCAGCCGAATCAATATATGGTTGTGGTACAACTGAAACCTGTCAAACTTGTGGTGCTTTCAAAGCAATTGTTGAGAGCTTACACGGCAAAAATGTAGTACATGAATGTAGAATAGAGCAACACGAAACTGGAGATGCTCTTGATTTTCGAGTATGGGCAACCACATATGATTACAATGGGACTACATATTCAATATTAGCTTTATCAGATATTAGCGATGAAAAACGCCGTCAAGCACTTGAAAGAATTTTTTTTCACGATATTTTGAATACTGCTGGCGGATTGTATGGGATAGCTCAACTATTAAATGAGAGTCCAGATAATATTGATGAATTTAAAGATATCATTTTCAATCTATCTGAAAGATTAATTGAAGAGATTAACTCACAGAAATTGCTTTTATCCGCAGAGAAACATGAACTTGTTATTTCTATTGATGAAATTTACACGAGAAAATTAGTTGAAGAAATTGCATCTACTTACACAAAGAATTATCAAGTTAAAAATAAAAAAATCGATATTGATTCAAAGACTGTTGATATAAAGATTATTTCAGATAGAGCATTACTACGTAGAGTGCTTCTGAATATGCTGAAAAATGCAGTCGAAGCGACTCCAGCAAATGGAACTATTACTATCGGTTGTACAGAGCTTGAAAATGAAGTTGAATTTTGGGTCCATAATCCAGTTTACATCCCAAGAGAAATTCAACTACAAATATTTAAGCGCTCATTTTCGACGAAAGGGGCCGGCCGTGGTCTTGGCACATACAGCATGAAATTATTAAGTGAAAGATATTTAAATGGCAAAGTTTCATTCAGAAGTGACGAAGAGTTAGGAACCGTATTTATGGCACGCTATCCAATTGAAATTAAAAGAAACTATAATGTTTAGAAGAGTTACAATATTCTTTATAATATTATTAACTTCCTGTAATATTTTTCAGCCTAAGACTTCTACAATTAGGATCAAAGGTTCCGATACAATGTTGGGATTAGTTGAAATGCTTTCGCGTGAGTATATGAGATTACATCCGAATGTGGCAATATATGTTGACGGAGGAGGTTCGAAAAATGGGATTGCTTCACTTACAAGCAAAGAGATTGATATAGCTATGGTATCAAGATTACTCACACCTGATGAAATTGCTATGTTTGCAGCAGAAAATCAGTCAATCGGAATATCATACCTTATTGCAAAAGATGCTATTAGTATTTACATACATCCAGATAATCCTGTAAAAGACTTTACTATTGATAGATTAAGGAAAATATTTACTTGTAGAATTAATAATTGGAAAGAATTAGGAGGATTCGATCACATTATTAATTTATTCATAAGGAATCCGAATTCAGGAACATATTATTATTTTCAACAAATAGTACTAAACGGGGAATCATTTTGTTCGGCAGCTTCATCAGAATCTAATACAAATAAATTAGTTGGGAAAATTGCAAAGGACAAATATGCTATTGGTTTTGGAGGAATCGGATTTGATGACGGAGTTGAACATGCAAAAGTCAATGGAGTAGAACCAACAGAAGAAAATATAAGAAAAGATCTATATCCATTAAGCAGATATTTATATTTTATTACTTTAAAACAACCCGAAGGAGCAGTGAAAAATTTTATTGATTGGGTATTGAGTCATTATGCTCAATCGTTAATTAAACAATCCAGATATGTGCCAATTTGGAATATTACCTATTGATGAAGCAACTGCCAGTAGAATTAAAAAAACATTATCATAAGAATAGAGAATTAATAAAGAAACGTTTAAATGAATTTGCTGCGATACCAAAAGAAGTTTATTTCTACGAATTATGTTATTGTATCTGCACACCACAATCATCTGCTAAAAATGCCGAAAAAGTAGAACAAAAATTAATTGAAATGGATTTTTTAAATCAAGATATCAACCCTGTGGAATTGCTAGCCAAACGGGAACATTATATAAGATTTCATAATCAAAAATCAAAAAGATTAGTTGAAGCAAAAAACAAATATCCTAAATTACTGGAAATATTAGACAGTTCGATTGCCCCAATAGCAAAGAGAGAAAGAATTGTGGAATTAATAAAAGGAATTGGTTACAAAGAGGCATCACATTTTTTAAGGAACATTGGATATAAAAATTTAGCAATAATAGATAGACATTTGCTAAAAAATTTAATAAAATGTGGTATTATAGAAAGTATTCCGAAGTCAATCAGTAAAACTAAATATTTAGAAATAGAAGAGAAGTTCAAAGATTATGCTAAAAAAGTAAATATTTCACTTGATGAATTAGATTTGCTTTTTTGGAGTTATGAAACTGGAATGATATTAAAATAAAGGGTGCTCCTAAAGAACACCCTAATATTTATTGATTATCACTTTCTTTTGGGATTTCGAAGGTTAATTTGCCTTCATAAATTTCCTTCATAGCAAGGAAAGTTGGCTTCGGTAGTTTATCAAAATCACGACTAATTGAAATTTGGTCTAAATTTGCGCCTTCGGATTCGTCGGTATTTGGAATTATATCTGCCATTTTATTGTTAAGTTCATTTTTTATGTCGTCATTTATTTGTCTGGCACGCATTCCCATAGCAACAATCGATTGATAAATTGAACCTTTTTCGGATTCTTTCATTCGCACGATAACAGGATTGATAATATATTTTTCCATTTTCCCTCCATAAATTTATGGGATTAAAGATTACAAAAATAATAATAAAAAAAATAACAAAAAACTTTTTTTATTGGAATGAATTAATAATTTTGCTTTTTAAACTTGAAATAACAAATCAAAATGAAAAAACTATATTATTCTATTAGTGAAATATCAAAAATATTAGACGAAGAACAATATATTTTAAGATATTGGGAAAAAGAGTTTGATTTTTTGAAGCCGCGAAAAAATCGTGCGGGGAATAGAATATACTCAGAAAAAGATTTACAAACGCTCAAATTAATTAAATCCTTCATTCGTGAAGAAAAATTAAGCGTCAAAGAAGCAAATAATAGGCTGAAAAATCTATTAAAATCAAATGAAATAGAAAAATATATTCCCAACTCAATTGTTGAAGAATCGGGGACTAATTCCACAAATAAACAAACGAATAAAATAAACAAAGAGTTAAAGCAAGAATTGCTCTTAGTATTGCGAGATATGCTGAATTATCTTAAAAGTAATTAAGCTTTCGGTATAGCAACAGAATTCATACGTCCCATTATCCAAGCTACACGTCGATTTATATATGGCGTTGGTCGAGCTGGCGACCAACGGTGTGGATTTGGCAGAACAGCCGCAAGAAGTGCAGCCTCTCTTTTTGTTAAATTTCGGGCGTTTTTGCCCCAGAAATGTTGGGAAGCTGCCTCTACCCCATACAGCCCATCGCCGAATTCAATCACATTAGCATATACTTCAATAATACGCTTTTTGCCCCAGATATTCTCAATTAAAATTGTAAAATATGCTTCCAAGCCTTTTCTAACGTAATTACGCCAATGATATAAGAATGTGTTCTTTGCAGTTTGCATAGAAATAGTGCTTGCTCCGCGTTTTTTCTTTCCTTTATGAATTTCATTATATCGTTTTGCAGCTTCTATTGCTTTTCGGTCGAATCCATCATGTCTCATAAATTTAGCATCTTCGGCAGCAACAACCGCTCTGAAAAAATTTGGTGAAATATCCTCGAATGCAGCCCAATCTTGATTAATACCGACAAATTTTCCCTGAAATACACCTTCAATAGTCCGCATTACCATTGCAGGAGTAATTATAGGATTAATCCATTTTGTTAGTACAACTGCAATAATAGAAGAAGCAAAAAACAGTGCAATACTGTAAAATAAGTACTTAATGATTTTTTTGAACAACATTATACTTCCAAATATCTATCCAAACTTACAAAGATAAGAAATTGGATAGAGAAAAAACTTATGTTTTTTGTTCTTTTTTGCGAGCAGCTGGGAAGAGAATGTTGTTAAGAATTAGTCGGTAACCTGGAGAATTACGATGTAAATTCAAATCTGTTGGTGGATCGCCAACAGCGTGCTGATAATCTTCGGGGTCGTGTCCGCCATACCAAGTAAAGAAGCCTTTCCCAATATTTCCATAAATATATTTAACTTCATCAGTACCTTCTCTTTTGCCAAGTATGACAACTTTATCTTTAATCAAGCTTTCTCTAAAAGCAGTAGTTTGGCCCAAAAATCCTTTTATTACATTGACGTGATTTTGCGTAAGCATTGTTGGAACTGGGTCGTATTTTGCAGAAAATTCAAATAGAGTAAAGTAGTCTGCTTCTGGATTTTGTATCATAGTGGGACCGGTATCGATATCTGAATGTTCATAAATATATGGATCGAGAATTAGTTTAAAGTTTTCAAAAGCAAAAGTTTGGCTATAATCTAATTTTTCGTTTGCTCTGTGGTCGCAAGGGTCACCATCAAACATTACTTCGCAAATATCTACATTAAGAGCAGACAAAGCAATATCGTAAGTATCAGTTGCAGAACACATCGCAAAGAGAAAACCTCCTTCCTGAACGTATTTTTTGATGGCAAGAGCAACCTCTTTCTTCATTTCAGAGACCTTCCTAAAACCAAGTTTTTTCGCCATACTTTCATTAATTGAAACTTGCTGTATATACCACGGAGCAGTAGCAAAAGTAGCATAGAATTTGCCATATTGCCCAGTAAAGTCTTCGTGATGTAGATGTAGCCAATCGTATTCTTTTAGTTTCCCAGCCAATACTTCTTCGTCCCAAACCACATCGTATTTAACTTCTGCATATTCTAATGCAAGTCTTACAGCATCATCCCAAGGTGCATTTCCTGGTTGAACGTAAACAGCAATTTTAGGAGCTTTTTCGAGACGCACAGCATCCATATTAACCCCTTCGGATCTGACATAGCTTAATATTTCGTCTGCTTTAGATTGGCTGATTGCTTCGAACGAAATACCTCGAATACGGCACTCTGTTGCAACTCTGTCGTGATAATCCATCATAAACGAACCGCCACGGTAATTCAGCAACCATTCAGATTGTATTCCTTGATTGAGTGCCCAATAGACAAGACCATACGCTTTGAGATGATTTGTTTGTGCTAAATCCATAGGAATAACCATCACTTGCGATTTAAGCGAAATTGTCGAGATAAACAAGATTATGATTAGAAATATTTTTTTCATTTTATTTTTCCTTGAATTTATTACATATTCAGTTTTTACCAATAAATTAATATATTTGCTGTTTGTTTATCAATCAAAATATTAATTTGATGATTAAAATTTTAAAATTACTGAAAATCAATCAAAAAATTGTATTAGCATCAAAATCACCACGAAGAATCACTCTTCTTAAAAATTTAGGTTTGGAATTTGATGTAATTCCTTCAAATATTAACGAAAATATCAATGAAAAATTACAGCCTGCCGAATATGTTATGAAATTATCACGTTTAAAAGCTGAAAATATTTCGTCAATACTTGAAGGCAATGAAATAGTTATCGGAGCCGATACAACTGTATATTTAGATGGAAACTATCTGAATAAACCTAAGGATTGCGACGAAGCTTTTGAGATGCTAAAAAAGTTAAGCAGTAAAACTCATCAAGTTTATACAGGAATAACTTTAATAAACAAACACACAAAAAAAATTATCAGCGAATATTGCAAAACTGATGTAACTTTCAGAGAACTTACAGATGATGAAATATACGCGTATATTGAAAGTGGTTCTCCGATAGACAAAGCAGGTGCTTATGGCATTCAAGATGATTTTGGGGCAGTATTTGTTCGTCATATAAATGGTTGTTATTATAATATTGTTGGGCTTCCGATAGAGTTATTTTATAGAATGCTAAAAGAAGTTTTGCGATGAAACTATCAAAACACAACGGCTTTTACTTTTCGTTAGTTATTCCCTGGATAATCATATTGCTGATTTTTTGGATTTATCCCTTTGTATGGTCTATAGTTTTAAGTTTCGGAGATTATAATTCCCTATTGAACAGTTTCAAATTGACCGGATTAAAAAATTATGAAACAATTTTTCAAGATAAGCTTTTCTGGAAAGCATTGAAAAATACGATTATTTTTACATTCGGTACAGTTCCTGTTACAACTTCACTTGCAATTTTATTAGCAATGTTCATAAATTCAAGAATGACAAAATGGAAAAACTTTTTTAAGACAACGATTTTTATGCCATCTGTAACTTCATTAGTAGTCATTTCACTGATATTTATAAACTTATACTCGAAAAATGGATATATCAACTTGATTTTTAAATCTTTGGGATTACCTTTTCCTCACAATGGATGGCTACAAAGTACAGATTTTGCATTATCCGCAATAATGATAATGGATGTATGGATGTCTACGGGTTACTATACAGTGTTATTTTTGGCTGCATTACAAGCAATTCCAGAAGAGTATTATGATGCTGCTAAGATAATGGGAGCAAATTCCTGGAAAACTTTCTGGAGAATCACATTGCCATCTACTCGTTCAATGTTATTATTTATAGTAGTGATAAATACAATTAAATCATTCCAGATTTTTGTAGAAATTTATGTAATGACAAAAGGCGGGCCACTCAATTCAACAACAACACTTGTTTATTTAATTTATTCTTACGCATTCGAAAAAACTAACTTAATGGGGTATGCTTCAGCTATTGCGATAATATTATTTATTGTCTTGGCAATTTTATCATTTGTTCAATTTAAACTAATAAAAGAAAAATAGGCTGCCTTTTTAATTCAAGACAGCCTATAAATAATAGAAAATCTAAAAATTCTTTATTGTCTACTCATCATACGTTTAATTGATTGCATAAATTCTGCTTTAGAACGACTACCAACAATAGTTTCAAAAATATTACCATCTTTGTCGATAAGAAAAGTAGTAGGCACTGCTTGAATACCACCATAAGCACCAGCAATTTTCATTCTAAGAGGACTTGCAGATGGGACAACTACATTCAAATAATTAATTCCGTTGGCAGCGACGAACTCAGAGACATTTTTGCCAGCTGATTCGAAATCTGGTTGTCTTTCTAATGCAACACCGATAACGACTAATTCATCTTTCAATTCTTTTTGTATTTCAATTATTTCAGGAATCTCACGTCTGCAAGGAGGACACCAGGTTCCCCAAAAATTTAAAAATATATATTTCCCTTTTGCATAATTTTTGATTGAAACGTTTTTATCAAGGTTTTTGTAGAAAAAATCCACTAATTTATTTTCAGCACGTTCACCAACTTCCGATAATTCAAAAACTCCAGGTGAAATTATTCCTTTATTATTTGAATTAGCCTCTTGTTTTATTTGAACATTTTCAGTATTTTTAGGTTGGTTGTCTTTCTTTTGCTGAGTGCAAGCAGACTGAGAAAAAGCAATAATAAACGAGAAAGCAAGGATCAAGAAAATTTTTGTGTTGTTTGTCATAAATAAACCCTTTAATTATTAATAATTATTGACGATATTTATTAAGTGATTAACGTATTTGTTGTGACTATTATTTTAAAATATTACCAAAAAGGAATATTTTTTTTCGTATTTTAAAATATTAATAATAAACAATAGTGGCACAATTATTGAGTAATCTTAAATTAAAACTTTAGAGAAAAAATGGGCAAGAATTTCAACATATATATAATTGATGATGAAAAGCAAATAGTGTTTTCACTATGGAAAATTATTAATAAATTATATCCGAATATTGAAGTAAAGCTTTTTACAGACTCACTAAGCGCCTGGGAAGCGTTAATGAAAGAGGAAAATACTTCAATTGTAATATGTGATTTAATAATGCCTGGAATGACTGGTTTGCAACTATTGAGAAAAATCAAAACTACTGAAAATACAAAGAATTTTTATTTTATTGCAATGTCGTCGAGCATAGAACCAGAAGTTAATATAAAAACTATTCAGCAAGGTGCTGATGATTTTTTAGTAAAGCCATTTTCGGTAGATGTATTTTTAGCTAAGGTGCGTGCTGCAATTAGAGTGGTTAAAATGATTAATTCAGAAGAGGACTACAAAGAAAAGATGAATGCATATGAGCAAGAGCTTGATAAAGCAGCACAGGCTATGATTGAACAAATTAAAAGATTTATTGAAATACGAATGCCGGAATTAGTTAAAAGACTGCCTAGAATTATTGAAGCTTCTGAGTTTATTGGCAAAGAATTGTGTGAAACAATGCAAGAGGTCGAAAATATTAAGAAAGCGGCAGAATTATGTTTTTGTGGTAGAATAGGCTTAAATGAAAAGATTGTGGGAGCACCTGCAATGGCAAAAGGTATGGTTACCAAACCAGAGATGCTTGATATTCCCAAAAATTCGCGCGAAATGCTGTCACAAATCAAAGGAACCGAAAATATTGAACCAATTATTTATCATATATATGAAAACTTCGATGGAACGGGTTTCCCTGAGGGGAAAAAATCATGGGAAATTCCACTTGGTTCAAGGATTTTGCGTGTGGCATTAGATTTTGAAGAACTAATGAAAAAAAATGCTGATAACCCTTCGAAAACAATTGAACAAATGTTTATAGAAGCAAGAAGGTTATATGACCACAGAGTAATCACTTTCTATGATCAATATCTCGCATCGAGAGAAGTTTCGCGCGTTCTTGGAGTTAGGGGACGCGAATACGTTGTTGCAATTCACGAGCTGGACGAAACAATGACAACGGCTCGCCATATTGTAACAGAATCAGGGCTAATACTTGTTGCCCCAAATGTAAATTTGAACGAAGAAAGAATTGAGCGTATAAGAACAATTAATAGAACTGACCCAATATTAGGTAAAATTTATATTAGGAATAAGTAACTATTCCCATACATAAACTAATTGAGCATATACTCCACGCTTAGTATGCAATCCAACTCCAATTCCAATGTTATCAGATAAATAATAATTTGCACCGGCACCAAATGCAATGCCTTGACTATTTTCAACTTTATACCTGTATCTACCTAATACTTGCCCATTAGTGTTCACTTGCTTTGCTAAAACTGAATCTTGTTGAGTATAGTAACCAATACTACCAAAGAAATTCCAAGGGAACATTTCATAATGAATCGCGCCGTCGAATGTAACAATTATTCCAGTATGTTTCTCTTCGACAAATCCGTTTGGCAAAGGTTGAGATGGATTTAGATTAACTCCTGTCGGTGGAATACTTGAATATTTAGGAATTTTGTTTGCAAAACCAACAACTCCAATCGATAGGCTTGCAATCCAATATCGGAAACCAAATCCCATACTAAGTCCATCAGAACCGCCGCCAAAATCGAACATAAGTCCTTTAAGCATTAAATTATCGTTTTCCGGAGGTTGAGCATTAGCAATATAATTGTGCGTGAAGAATGAGAAGATTAGAATTAAAGTAATAATTTTTTTCATAGCAATTCTCAATATAGTATGACAACAATTTTAAAGTATTTGAATTAGTAATCTTAATTAAAAATAAAGATTTTTTTGTAAATTGAATAATAATTTCAATAATAATTTATTAAAGAATGAGACGATTATCTTTTTTTATTGTAATTTTTGTATTAATAAATGCAATTTCCTGCACCAAAACTTCTTTTTCATCACAACAAACAAATTTTCTTGAAAATCAAGATACTTTTAAGAATATAATTGCTATTTTGCTTGAAAAAGGGACAGATACAAATTTTATATATCATCTGTTATCGAATGGTAAAACTCAATTCAGTGAAAAATACGTCAAAATAAATGTTACGGGATATTTAAGTAAGACAGATTACTCACACTTTTACAATAGTAGTTCGATTAATAGTACAAAAGAATTTATAGTAAAGAATCGCGAAATATTGGAACAAGCAGAAAGGCAATACGCGGTACCTAAGGAAATAATTGCTTCGATTTTATGGGTTGAAACAAGGTTTGGTAATTTTTTAGGCACGCATCATATTGTCAGCGTGTTTCTCTCGACGGCAATGTGCAATGAACCAGAGTATATAAAGCTAAACGAAAAAGAAATAGAACTTAAATTTCCTGATGACAAGAAAAAACAAGATAGTTTAAAAATTGTCCTTAAAGAAAGATCAGAAAAAAAGTCTCAATGGGCAATTAATGAAATACTTGCATTAGAAACTATGAGAAATCGTTATAAAGTACCGATTGGAGATATTTACGGTTCGTGGGCTGGAGCGTTTGGAATTCCGCAGTTTTTGCCATCATCTTACATCAAGTATGCAATTGATGGAAACAATGATGGTGTAGTTGATTTATTTAATTTATCAGATGCTGTTTTCTCTGTGGCAAACTATTTGAAAAGCTACGGATGGAGCGAAAAGCCAAGCGAACAAAGAAGAGCAATATTTTCATACAATAATAGCACAGCGTATGTAGAAGCAGTGCTAAAACTTGCTGAATTTGCAAAATAAAACCCCCAAAAGGGGGCTTTGTGGCGTTTCCACCAAGTCGAAAACATAATTGGGGGGAATTAAGGTTTTCGACTAAATAGTTTTAATTGTAGAACGAACAACTCCCCAGATTTTGAGATTGTCGTTTTTCCCAACAATTATCGGTAAATAGTTCGGATTTTCAGAAATCAATGTTACACAATGCTCCTCAAATTTAATTTTCTTAACCACAAGTTTTGAATTGATTTCTGCGACAACTATATCGCCATTTTTCACTGTTTTATATTTATCAACAAGTAAAATATCTCCATTATGAATGGAAGCACCAACCATTGAATCGCCTTTAACGCGAATTAAGAAGCAACTTTCTGGATTATCAACTACGTATGAAGCAATATTAAAATTACTGTAGGAGAATGTATAAGTATTATTAAAAGAATCATCACCGAATAGTTTAATATTGTATTGCTTTTTCTCTACATCAAATTTTTCGAAAACCCTCATTGTTCCCTCGTAAATATATATACAATCATACGATATCATTTTTTGTGCCAAATTTTTAAATAACAACGAAAAATATGTTGATATTTAAAAAATTATTATAAAAAATGAGGGAAAAACGTTTGAAAGATTGAGCGAAAGACGAGACTCGAACTCGCGACCCCAACCTTGGCAAGGTTGTGCTCTACCAACTGAGCTACTTTCGCTTCTTGCACAAAGAACTGGCACAAAAATAAGAAGTGTTCAGGAAAATAGCAAAAAATTTGTGTTGTGAATGCATAAATTTCAGTTAGTAGTATAATTTTTTATTGGCTTCAAAAGCAGCATTATGCAAAAGAAACACAGAAGAATAAACTATTTTTCATATTAATACTTCTTATATAAGAAAAGGAGTAATTTTTGTGCTAACAATTGAAAAGCAGATATTAGTGGTCAATACTATTGTTGACTCGCTTGAAGAGCTTAACAAAATATTGAGAATGAACACAAAAATATCCGAACAAATTCATTCAACAATTGGTGAAATTCTCAGGTTTATGGGAAAAGTATTAAAGAATTTACCTGAAATGCTTATTTCTAAAAAGAAGATTATGTATAATAAACAAGATATTATTTATTTTTATGACGAAATGATGAAAGCCTGGCAAGATTTTTTTGAAAATCGTGATAATTTTTTCAATTCTTACGAAACTTTTTCGCTAATATGGAAAGATTATCAAAAATTGCTAAATAATCTTGAAAATAGCGCAACTACAATATATATTTCACTGAATTAAGATAGGATCCTTTAAAAATGAGTTATTATGGATTTAGAAGATTTAGCCTGTTTCCGCCAGTAATAAAGACTATAATGCTGATAAATGTTATAGTTTTTATTGTTCAGCATTTGATGCTATCAATTTTTACAATTGGTGGAGTGCCTCTTGATAGGATAATTATTTATTATTTCGCATTGCAACCATTTTTCGATGGTTCTGATATTATCACGAATAATACATTCTATATTTGGCAATTACTAACATATCAATTTCTACACGCTAATTTTTGGCATATTTTCTTTAATATGTTTGTTTTGTGGATGTTTGGGACAGAACTCGAAGATGAGTGGGGACAAGGTAAATTTTTAGCGTTTTATCTATTATCAGGTATTGGAGCGGGAATAACGCATTTAATTGCAAGCCCAATGTTGGGAACAATTGCACCAACTGTGGGTGCGTCGGGAGCAATTTATGGAATTTTGTTAGCTTTTGGGCTTTCCTATCCAGATAGACCAATATATATGTTCCCATTTTTCATCCCTATTAAAGCTAAAATTTTCGTTATTGTGATGATTGCAATAGAACTAATTTTTGGTTTTTCAGTTAACGACCAGATTGCACGGTTCGCACATTTAGGTGGAGCAGCAACAGGATTTTTTCTCTTAAAATTCGGTGATAAACTTGGAATTTACGCTGTAGCTGAAAGACTCTTTAGACGAAAAGCACCCAAAAAATATGATTTTGATGATTATTTCACACAACGAACCAAGTTTGAGAAAGAACCCAAAGTTTATTCATTCACTAATAAACCCGACAATTTAAACTATACAATTTGCAAAGAGGAGACACCTTCTTCCACGAAAATTGTAATTACTATTAACGGTGAAAACATTACTCAAAACCAAATTGATGAAATACTTGATAAAATTTCTGCAAGCGGTTATCAAAGTCTTACAGACAGAGAAAAGCATATCCTTATTGAATTAAGCAAGAAGTTGTAGAAATGCAATTTGAAAGAAAAATCACAAAAAAAATATTGGTCGGCGACATAGAGATTGGTGGTGGCTCGCCTATCACTATTCAAACAATGACGAAAACAAGAACATCAGATACAATTGCAACCTTGAAACAAATTGAACAGGTAGCACTTGCAGGCGCTGATATTGTACGAGTAACAGTAAATGATGAAGAAGCCGCTAATGCAATGAAAGAAATATGCAAGCTTTCCCCTATTCCAGTAGTTGCAGATATACATTTTAATTACATATTTGCAATGAAATCGATTGAAGCTGGTGTTGCAAAAGTACGAATTAATCCTGGGAATATTGGTTCGAACGAAAGAATTAAAAAAGTGCTTGATGCAGCAAAGATAAATAGAATCCCTATTAGAATTGGTGTGAACTCAGGTTCGTTGGAAAAAGATATTTTGGAGAAGTATGGTCATCCAACAGCAGAGGCTTTGGCTGAAAGTGCTATGCGGCACGTTCAAATAGCAAATGATTTTAATTTTGATGATATATGCATATCTGTAAAATCCACAAGTGTGAAGTTAACTATTGAAGCTTATCGATTGTTATCAGAAAAGACTAATTATCCTTTGCATCTGGGAGTTACCGAAGCAGGAACTTTTTTAAGTGGGACAATAAAATCTGCGGTTGGAATTGGCAGTCTGCTTGCAGAAGGTATAGGCGACACAATCAGGGTTTCATTAACAGACGACCCAGTTCGAGAAGTCGAAGTTGCACGAGAAATTTTACAATCACTTGACCTAAAAGAAAAATATATTGAAATTATTTCTTGTCCAACTTGTGGTAGATTACAGGTTGATCTAATTCCAATTGCAAAACAATTGCAGGAAAAAGTTCGTCCTATTAAAAAAAAGATTAAAGTAGCATTAATGGGTTGTGCAGTAAATGGTCCAGGGGAAGCAAAAGAAGCAGATATTGGAGTTGCTTGCGGCAACGGAGAAGCATTGCTTTTCAAGAAGGGAGAAATAATTGGTAAAATCCCAGAAGAGAAAATATTAGAAATATTAATAGAAGAAATTGAAAAATACTAATCATAAAGGTGAAATATGCCTTTTAAAAACATTCTAATACCGACTGATTTTTTCGAGGGATTTGAAGTAGCATTAGAATATGCTAAAAAAATTGCAGAGTGTGGCAATTCTACTTTGCATATTCTGCACGTTATTGAACCGTCGTTGTATCCATCTGATATGGGATTCGGTCATTTAAGTTATGTTGATATAGAAAAAGAATTAATGAATAGCTCAAAATCAGAAATAGAAAAGATTGAACAATCATTATCTGCTGAAAATTATAAGGTTAAGACAACAATACTTTTCGGTAGAGCTTCTGACCAAATAGTTGAATATGCCAAAAACAATAATATCGACATAATTTGCATTACAACCACGGGCAGAAGTTCATTCGATAGGTTTATTTTTGGTAGCACTACCGAAAAAGTATTACGCAAAGCAGAATGTCCGGTTTTATCGATTAAAATACCAGTAAAATCAAATGATTAAGAATATTGTTATTGACTTTGGGAATGTTATCTATAAAGTTGATTTGCTTGCAGCACACAGAAAGTATTATGAAATTGCTAAAAGCACTGGTGTATTACTCGATTTCAATATTTTAAATGGTATAATAGATAAATATGAATGCGGTAAAATAAATACAAATGAATTTAGAAATAATATCAGGAATTTGCTTCGTTGGAAAGCATCAGATGAAGAATTTGATTTAGTATGGAATAGTATATTAATCGAACCATTTGAATATTCGGAAGAAGCAATAAATAAACTTTCAGAAAAATGTAATCTATATTTGCTCAGCAACACAAGTCCATTGCATTACGAGAGATTTTATAATGAAATGAAGCAAATTTTTAATAAGTTCAATAAACTATATTTTTCATTTCAAGTAGGATATAAAAAGCCTTCCGCTCCGATATACAAACACACCCTTAGAGAATCACAAATAATCGCACAAGAAACAATATTCCTTGATGATATTCAAGAAAATATTGATAAGTTCGTTTTGTTAGGTGTTCAGGGAATTAAAATTTCAGACAATTTTACATTAAAAGATTTTGCATTAAGTTTTTAATTTTTACATATTTTCATTATTTTTGTATTTATTTAATCGAAAAATAATTATGATTGTATTAATTACCGGTGCTACATCCGGAATTGGGAGGGCTTGTTGCTACGAATTTGCATCGAAAGGTGCAGATTTAATTATTTTAGCACGCCGCAAAGAGAAACTCAATGAAATTGCATCTGATATTCAAAGCAAATTCAATGTCAAAGTGATTACTCGTGTATGTGATGTTCGGCACTTTCAGCAAGTGAAAGAAACTATTGATAGTTTGCCTGCCGAATGGAAAGCAATTGATGTATTAATTAATAATGCGGGACTAGCGAGAGGATTAGAGAAAATCCAGGATGGATTTATTGAGAAATGGGAAGAAATGATAGATACTAACGTAAAAGGACTATTATACGTAACTCGTTGTATATTGCCGATAATGATTGAAAGAAATTATGGTGATATTATTAATATTGGTTCAATTGCAGGACACGAGGTTTATCCAGGAGGCAACGTATATTGTGGCACAAAATTTGCGGAACGTGCAATCTCGAAAGGAATGACTATTGACACAAATGGTTATAATATTAGAGTATGTAGTATAGACCCAGGGATGGTTGAAACTGAATTCTCATTGGTTAGGTTTGATAACGATGCAGAGCGTGCTGCAAATGTTTATAAAGGACTTGAAGCACTGAAAGGCAAAGATATTGCTCGAATTGCTTCATTTATTGTGCAACAACCACGCCACGTAAATATTCAAAGCATTGTGTTGACACCAACACAGCAGGCGACTGCAACTATTGTTTCGAGGAAATAATAATATTATTAGAAGGATACAATGAAAGAGTTATTAAGTTTTATTGAAAACAATCAGGAAAAGCATTTAGAACAGCTCAAAGAATTTTTAAAGCTAAAAAGCATTAGCGCTGAGCCAGAATATAAAGAAGAAGTTCGTCGAACTGCGATGTGGCTCAAAATACATTTATCAAAAATCGGTTTCGAAAAAACTCAAATTTTCGAAACAAAGGGACATCCGATAGTATATGCAGAATGGCTCGGAGCAGGAAATAATGCCAAGACCGTTCTCATTTATGGTCATTACGATGTTCAACCAGTGGATCCAATTGAAGAATGGAATACTCCACCGTTTGAGCCAACTGTAATTGACAATAAATTATATGCGCGTGGAACAGCAGACGACAAAGGGCAAATTTTTGCACATATCAAGGGAATTGAAGCACATTTCCAAACTTATGGGAAGCTACCTGTCAATGTTAAATTGCTTATTGAAGGTGAAGAAGAAGCTGGCAGCGGTAACTTAGATGAATTCATTGCAAATAATAAAGATATATTAAAATGCGATACAGTACTGATCTCCGATACTGAATGGTATACTTTTGGACTACCTTCGATTTGTTATGCTCTTAGGGGTATTTCCTTTGTTGAAATAAAAGTAATTGGCCCAAATCGTGACTTGCATTCCGGTTCATATGGGGGTGCAGTTGATAATCCAATCTTTGTATTAGCAAAAATGCTTACAAAGCTCAAAGACGAAAGGGGTAAAATTATAATACCTGGTTTTTATGATGATGTTGTCAAAGTAAGCGAAGAAGAACGTAAGCATTTCAAAAACCTTCCATTTTCTGAAGATGAGCTTAAAAAAAGTATTGAAGTCGAAGAATTATCTGGTGAGATAGATTTCAGTGTATTAGAAAGAATTTGGATAAGACCAAGCATTGATGTCAATGGAATAAAAGGTGGTTATATTGGCGAAGGTATGAAAACAATTATTCCATCAGAGGCATCAGCAAAAATTTCTATGAGGCTTGTTCCGAACCAAAATCCGCAAGATATTACTGAAAAACTCTCTAAATATTTGATTTCAATTGCTCCTAAAAGTGTCAAAATCATTGTAAATCCAGCACACGGTGGCAACCCAGTGATTACACCAATTGATAGCCCTGGAATTAAAGCAGCAGTTAAAGCCCTGGAAGCAGCTTTTAATAAGAAACCTGTTTTTATGAGAGAAGGTGGTTCTATTCCAGTAACTGACACTTTTTCTAAAATGTTGGGCGCCCCACCAGTTTTAATGGGACTTGGTTTGCCAGATGATAATATTCATGCACCGAATGAAAAAATTAACTTAGAGAACTTTTTTGGTGGAATAAAAGCATCAGCTGTCTTTTTAAGCGAATATTCTAAATTATAAAGGTTCGTTAATATATTTTATATTTTATATTTTATATTTTATATGGGTGATTGAAATTATTTCAGTCACCTTTTTTATTGATTGCCTGTAAGAAAATAAAACATATATGTTGTTTTTGCGTCTACTTTTTATTGTAGTTTTAATTATTGATTAGATATTGCAAATGAGAAAAATAATCTTTTTAATATTAATCGCTTTGGCTCAAAATTGTTTATTTGCTCAGACGGCGTTAGAGCAAAGATTGCGGCTTGCTGAAACGTATGAGAAAAGCGGGGATATAAATAATGCTGCAAGAATTTTTGAAGAATTATATAAAGAAAATAGTAATAATCAAATTATCTTTGAAGGATTGGTAAGAAATTTTTCTTCTCTTAATAGATATAGTGAATTGCTTCAATATGTTAAGGAAAAATACGACAAGCAAAAAGATATTATAACTTCAAGCGTTTATGCTGAACTATTATGGAGGACCGGTAGCACAAATGATGCAAATAAAGTATGGGACAAAGCAATAAGTGATTATTCCCAAAATCCGCTTGTTTATGAGCAAATTTCTAATTCTATGATACAAATGAGATTGTTCGACAAAGCAATTTCAGTTTTAAAGCAAGGGCGAAAGAATTTAAACAACAATGTTATTTTCTCTGAAAATTTAAGCAAACTTTATATTGCAATCGGGGACTACAAAAACGGATTAACTGAGATTTTATCCCAGTTTCAAGTCAATTGGAATTTGGCAATTACGCAAGGCAGAATATATGCATTATTAATAAATGAAGAAGCTGACAAATATATTTTAAATGAATTAATAAAATTAGCTAATAATAACAGCAACAACATAATTGCTCAAGAATTGCTTGCTTGGTTTTATAGAACAACTGACAAATTAGATCAAGCACTTGATTTATTCAAAAATATTGATAGATTAAAGAAAGCAAACGGTGCAGAAATATTAAGATTTGCTGAGGAATGCCGTCGAGATGGGCAATTCGACGTAGCAATGAAGGCTTATGGTATTGTAATTGATCTTGGGAAGAACCACCCGTTAATTCATTCTGCTTTGTATGGATATACAAGAACGTTAGAACAAAAGGTAATGGCTCAAAAGCAAATCTCCAAAGAATCGGCAAACGAATTAATTACAAAATATAAAAGTATTATCAAGGAATTCCCCAATACACAGCAAGCAACAGAGAGTAGGCTTAGAATTGCTTATATTCTATCGAACTATTTAAGTAATTATGATGATGCAATTAAAGAACTCAATACTGCTATTTCTGAACGACCACGGACAAATATTGCTGCGTCTGCAACTATTGATTTGGCAAATATTTACATTAATCTGGGAAAATTCGAAGATGCAACTGCTATTCTGAATAATTTTATTAAAAACAATTCGAACAATTTTCAAAGTTTTGCTAATAAAGCGAACTTTCTAATAGCCGAAATTTCTTTTTTTAATGGATTATTGGATACAGCACTCAAACAATATGCAAATTTGATAATTATACCTGAAACCGATATTGCTAATGCATCTTTAAATAGAATTGTTTTAATTGAGCAAAACAAACAATATACAAAAGCACTTTCGACATTTGCCCGTGCTGAATTCGAGGAACGAAGGAATAATCTGAAAGAAGCAATAGAATTGTATTCGACTACTGCTAATTTATCCTCGGGAACTGAATTATTTGAATTAGCCTTAAAAAAGCAAATAGAGATGGAATTTCTAAATGAAGAATATCAATCAGTGATTAAAACAGTTGATTATTTATTGCAAAAGGTTCCCGATTCAATTTATGGAGATTTTGCACTGTTAAGAAAAGCCGATGCGCTTGTGTTAATGAACAACAAGCAAAATGCTTTAAACTTATATACAGAAATTTTGTCAAAATATCCACTTTCGATTTATTTACCAGAAATTAGAGAAAAAATCAAAAGTTTGAGAAATGAAACTATATAATTCTGATAGATTTCGATATTTAATACTTTTTTTCTTAATTACAATTTTTATAGCAAGTTTTCAGTCTCTTGAAGCCAAAAAGAAGAAAAAAGTCAGTAGGAAATGTCCTCCAATTTCACACATTTTTATTCAAGATACTATTCTTGGCGAAGGGATATATTTTCAAAGAGCAATAATTAATTATAACTGCAACAGACACGACACTTATATTATCAAAGCACATTTGAAAGAATGTAATTGCACACCAACGGTTATGAAAGCTAAAGAGAATATCACTGCTCTGGATAAATTATCAAATATTATTCAATACTACGATTCTTTGTATCAAGAAAATATTTATGGAGCAGTAAATGCGAATTTTTGGCGAGCCTATTCGAATTTTCCTATTGGACCAGTTATTGTTAACGGTGAGGTAGTACAACTTCATAGTTACAAAGAATGGAGTTCAATACTATTTAATACTTCTGGAACACCATTTATTGATAATTTTAAAATATCTGGAGAAATAATTCTTAACAATAGGAATAAGTTTAGAATTCAAGATGTTAATAGAAGAACAGATTCGAGCGGTATTGTTATTTACAACAAGTTTAGCAGCTCTAAGATACCCGAATTAAATATACAAAAAATAGAAGAAACTATTTCACAAATTAAAGACAATTCAGAAGAAATAATATATAATGATTCAACAGAAGCGGAATTTAACCTTGAATCTATGAAAGAGGAATTAATCAAGACAGAATTGATGAATTCAATTGAATTTTCCACGCCTAAAATAAGTGTAATGTATCTCAACGAACCAACAATTAATTCTGAAATTAATTGTTTAGTAATAGAAAAGGCATTTAATGTTATTAATATGCCACAAAATGGTTGTATTGTGTCTTTTGGTCAGGATTTCGGAAGTAAACAACTGCCAAATGTTGGTGATACAATAAAAATTAAATTTTCAACAAACGTCCAGAAAAAGCAAATTTTCACTGATGGAGTATGTGGAACACCTCGCTTGATTCGTAAGGGCATTGCTGAACACGAGGCACAAAAAGAAGGTTCGAAAGGCAAGAGATTTATTCAAAAGAATTTACCCAGAACAGCCATCGGTTACAATAGAAAGAAAGATATAATTTATTTAGTTGCAATCAAACCAACTAACCCATCAGAAAAAACGGTAGGAGCAAATTTAACAGCATTATCAAGAATTATGAAATATATTGGTTGTTACGATGCAATGAATTTAGATGGCGGCGGATCAACAATAATGGTAATAAATGGCAAAAATATATTAAATAGAGAAAATCCCTATTCCTCGCGTAAAATATCTGTGGGAATAGGGATTAAAAGTATAGAGAAAAATTAATCTTCGTTATACATTCGATTAATAATTTCAGCGTAATTTCTTTCGACAATGTGCCTTTTGATACTCATTTTAGGGCTTAATTCACCATTTTCAACACTAAAAGGCTTGCTAAGAAGAGAAAATTTTCTGATTTTTTCGAATTTGGATAAGTCTTTTTGATAAAAATCAATTTCCTTCTTGATATGTTGAATAATTTTGTCGTTAATAATAAGTTCTTCTTCACTGTTATATGAAATTCCAAGGTCTGACGCTAATTGTTTAAGTTGCTCGAAATTAGGAGTAAGTAGAGCAGTACAATATTCCCTTCTTTCCCCTATTAGAACACATTGATCAATATATTTACTTTGAGAGAGTAGATTTTCGATAGGTTGTGGTGCAATATTTTTTCCTCCACTCGATACAAAAATATTTTTCTTCCTATCAGTAATTTTCAAATTTCCTTTTTTAGTGAAAACAGCAATGTCGCCAGTATAGAGCCAGCCATCTGAATCAATTGCTTCTTGTGTTGCTAATTCGTCTTTCCAATATCCTTTCATTACATTAGGTCCACGAACCAACATTTCACCGTCGTCAGCCAGGACAACCTCAACATTATCTAATGGCACACCAATAGTTCCAAGCTCTGGGTTATCTTCTCTGTTTAAAGAAACAACAGGAGATGCTTCTGTCAGGCCGTAACCTTCATAAACTTTGATTCCCATTGCCCAAAAGAACTCTGCAACATCAACCGGCAAAGCTGCACCGCCTGAAACCATTCTGTTTAGCCTGCCACCAAGTTTCTCGCGTAACTTAGAAAAAACAAGTTTGTCGGCCAAACTATATTGTGTTTTTAAAATAGGATTATTTTTGTTGTTCAAGCTACTTCTAACATATTTAACTCCAACAGAAACAGCCCAATTGAATATTTTTTTCTTGATAGGAGATTCCTTGTCCATAGCAAAATATATTTTTTTCTTGATTGTTTCAAGCAATTTAGGAACTGTTGTCATAAAAGTAGGTCGTATTTCTTTAATGTTGGAGGCGACAGTATCAATAGATTCTGCAAGAGCAATTTCAGCACCCCCAAGAAAGAATGCGTAGAAACCAGCAGTTCGTTCGTAAGCGTGACACAATGGCAAATATGAGAGAGAAACATCTTTACATACATCACCACCAAACGCTTTTAGTGATGCAATTGCGTTAGATACTACGTTTTTGTGAGTAAGCATAACACCTTTGGGATTGCCAGTAGTACCACTTGTGTAGATTATAGTAAGTAAATCATCTTCATTTACTTTATTGCAACAATCTAAAATTATTTCATCTCTCTCATGTTTATTTCGCAGAAACGCACCACGTTCAAGAAGTTCAGCAATAGAACGCACAAAGACGTTTTTCTTGTCGTAATCATCATTCATTACGATAATGTGCCTCAACGACGGGATATTATCTTTAAATTCAAGAACTTTTTTTAGCTGGAAATTGTTTGAAACTATAATTGCAGAAACTTCACTATGAGAGAAAATATATTCTTCTTGCTTTGCAGTAAGAATCGGGAAAATTGGTACATCAATAGCACCAATAAGTGATATTGCAAAAGAAGAAATAATCCATTCAATACGATTTTCTGATGCAATACCAATTTTATCGCCTTTGTGAATACCAAGTTCCATAAAGGCAAGCGCTAAACTAAATACTTTATCTCGCAGTTGTTCGTAATTCAAGTTAATCCATTCATCATTTTGTTTGTATCGGAACGAAATTTTGCTACTCCCCCATTTATCACAAGTTTTGTTAAACAATTCAGGAATGGTTAAATATTTCATTTTCTACTCTCTCAAATTAGAACATTGCTGAAAGAATATCATTTTGATTGATATTAAAAAAGTAATCATCTAAATTAAACTGGCTTAGAACTTGTATTACCTTATCTTCCCTATGTTGTATGGAAACGAACGCCTCTTCGATTTCGAAAATATCTCTGTGAGTAAAGAAATCACCATAAAATCTCAATCTTTGAATTATACCATTTTCGACAAACATAGAAACTTCGAGAGTCCCACCTTCGGTTCTAACTGATTTTGAGAAATTATATTCTGGAGAATAACCGAAATTCCATTCCCAAGTCGAATATTTTTTTTCAACTAATTCTTTTATTCTTCTAGTGTCTTCTTCGGTTATTTCATAAATTTTAGCATCTTCATACATTTCAAGGATATGATTGAATACAAGGTTGATGAATTCCAGCACAGTCAAGGGTGTTTGCAAATGTTCAGAAACGTTTGTAACACGACTGCGAATAGATTTTACTGCTTTATCGGTATATTTTACATCTTTTACATTAAGAGCCTGGGTTAGATCAGACATCTTAGCGGAAAACAAGATGGTACCGTGATGAAGAATTCTGTTTTTATAGACGTGTTCGGCATTGCCGGAGAATTTTTTCCCATCTATTGTTAGATCATTTCTACCTTCGAATTTTGCATTAACACCTAATTTGAGAAGAATATCTAATATTGGTTGCACATATTTGCGAAAATCAACAAGTTTTTCGCTTTCACCAGTTTCAATAAAAGTAAAATTAATATTACCCAAATCGTGAAAAACCGCTCCCCCACCAGTCATACGGCGAACAACCTTGATATTGTTTTCTTTCACATAGTCGTAATTGATTTCAGCAAGAGTATTTTGATGTTTTCCGACAATGATAGCGGGCGAGTTTCTCCAAAGCATAAAAATATTTTCACTAAAATTATTGAAAAAGTATTCTTCCGCAGCAAGATTGAAATATGGTTCAGTTGAATTATTTAGAATACAAAACATTTTTTCCTCAAATTATTCAATAAAACAATGAGGAAAAACGATTAAGAATTGAAATTATTTAAAACCTTACAAATTAAATTAATTAACAGTAAATAAAGCGTGAATATCCTGACCACTGTTAGCCAAGGCTTTAAGTTTGAATTTAAGAGATTCTTTTAAATAATTTATCTTAAATTTCTCAAAAGAATGAATACCATTGCCTACAATTATAGGAGCAATGAAAAGATGGAGTTCGTCAATCATCTGAGATGCGGCAAAATTCGAAAGGAGTTCTGCCCCACCTTCTACTAAAATTGAGGTAATTCCAAGTTCAGTGAAAGCGTATAAAGCACTGGGAATATTTAGCTTGCCGGAGTCATTTACTTCAACAGGAACGAGTTTAATCCCTGCCAATTTAAGAGTTTCTGCTTTTCTTGTTTGCAGTGCATTAGGGCTACAACAAATATAAGTATTTTCACGATAATCTTCTTGAAAAATATTTAAATTTAGAGGCAGAGTCAGGTCGGTATCAAACACAATTCTTTTAGGATTAATACCGTCGACATCTCTAACAGTTAACAAAGGGTTGTCTAATAAAGCTGTTTTTTTGCCGATAGCAACAGCATCAACTTCGTTGCGTAAAATATGTACTTTACGGCGACTTTCCTCGGAAGTAATCCATTTTGATTCGCCTCTATTTGTTGCAATACAACCATCGAGTGATTGCCCTACTTTTGCAATAACATAAGGCAAACCAGTAGTCATTTGCTTTGAAAAAAATCTATTTATCCATTTGCACTCTTCTTCTAAAATCCCAACTTCGACTTCAATACCAGCATCCCTTAATTTTTGAATTCCAGAACCTGAAACACCAGGGTTAGGGTCAACCATACCAACAATAACTTTTGAAAATTGCTTTTCAATGATTAAGTCAGCACAAGGAGGTGTTTTCCCAAAATGAGAGCAAGGCTCTAAATTCACAACCAGAATACACCCCTCGAATGTATCACGAGAAGCATTGTGAATAGCCACAACTTCTGCGTGAGGGCCGCCGAATTCTTCGTGCCAGCCCTCAGCAATGATTTGACCATTTTCCATTATTACACATCCAACACGTGGATTGGGGCTAACCTTGCCAGTTCCTCTAAGAGCAAGTTCAATTGCTCTTTTCATCGCTGATTTGTCGGTAAAAAACATATCTATTCCAAATAAATTGTCTTAGCAATTGATAAATTATTAGGTTGCAATGGCAGAACAAAATTCACAAAATAATCGCCGCTGACTAATTTATTCCCTAAATTATCAATTTTATTCCACTCAAGATAATAATATTGATATTCGTATTTTTCTATTGGTAACAGTTCCCCAACAACAGCCAAATAACTTTTGTTAACGTTTGAGTTCCAAATAAATTTCCCTTTCTTGTCGGATATTTCTATTCTTAATCGCTCGGAACTCGGAAAATAAACTTGTTTATTGCTATCTTTCAACTTAATCAAAAATAAGCCAAACTCATAGCCACTAGCTCTTCTCTTAACATTCGGTAAAAGAATATAATTATTAAGCAAAAAGTTTTTATCATCAAAAATAATTCTATTATTATTCACAATAAAGGAATTTTTTTCATAAAGTGATGAATTTATTTTTAAAATTGAAAACTCGGTAATTTCAAATGTATTTCTCTGTGGTAGAACTGAGCAGTATGGAGAAAAAACTAAAAATTGATTATCGGGTAGATGAAAAGTTTTCTGTGAAATTGTGATGTTATAGTCGTCAGAGAAATATGTGTTCCAGAATAATATTACAGAATAAGCATCAGTTGAATCAACAAAATAAAATGTATCATCAGACATTTTTGGCTTCTGAACGAAACTACAAGCTTGCAAAAGCAATCCAAAATATGCAGAGAGAACAATATTGATATTGAAAAACTTCATACTAATAATAATATCGGAATTTTGGAAAAAATCTAAAGAGAAAACGTGAAGATATGATTAAATCCTCACGTTTATCTCTAATCAATGCTAATAATTGAAAATTTCTTCTAATGAAAGTTCTTTTATTTCACCAATTTGTCGCAATACATTGTAATCAAGTGAGCTTTTGTTTGCTAAAATTAGGAAAATATACTGTTTATTTTTGATATGTTTATTAAAGAAATCGTCTAATTCATTGAGCGACATAGTTTTAGTTTTTTCATAAATGTCTTTTCTAATATCATAGGTGATACCTCTATCTTTGTTAGATAGATAAGTCCAAAAAATAGAAGCTTTTGTAATTCTTTCAGATTCGATTTTTCTCATTACCCCAGATTTGGATTGTTCGAATTGTGCAGGTGCTTTTGGCATATCATTAAGAAGCGAAACAAGTGCGTCTGTTGCAATTTTCAACTTATCAGGTTGAGTTCCCACAAATCCAAAAACAAAATGTGAAAGGTCGGATTTTGCGGGGGTAGAAAATGCCGAGAAGGCTGAGTACGCGAGAGCTCGTGCCTCACGAATTTCCTGAAATACAATTGAAGATAAACCACTGCCAAAATATTCACCAAATATTCTTGAATAAGGAAGTAAGTTTTTGTCAAATTTACAATCTTTAGACATAAAAAGTACGTTGGATTGGACCATATCGTAATCAACAACAAAAACATAATTTTTATCAAATTCTCTTTCTTTGTAAGTAATTGGTTTTGGATAATCTTTGAGTTTCTTAAACTCGAATTTATGAATTTTTTCGATTGCTTGTTGGGCAAATTGAGCATCTTTGCCATAATAGAAGATGTAATGCTTGTAGGATAATAAATTTTTGAGAATATCTGTGAGTTCTTTTGGGTTAATTTTGCGAAGTTCTTCTTTGGACAAAATATTAGTAAATGGTGATTTGCCATCATACATTGCATAGTAAAACATAGCCCCCCACAAAATCGAATTTTTATCAAGTTTAGCATCATTGCGGGATTTAATAATTCCATCGACAAAATCATTATAAATTTGCTGGTCTGGTTTTGCATTTGCAAGTGTATGTTCGAGAAGTTCTAAACCTTTCTCTAAATTCTGTTTTAATCCATTAATAGAAATGTAACTCCTATCATCGGAAGTGAAGACGCTTAAGTTTATACCAAGTTTGTAGAACTCTTTGCTTAAATCTTGAGGCGAATATTTAGTAGTTCCAATATAAGGTAAATAATCAACTGCTAGTTCAGTTTTTAAATCGTGATTTTTCCCCATATCAAGAATAAAAGAGAGTTGGAAGTAGTCATTAATTTTATTTTCAATATAATTGAACTCAATTCCATTTGATAATTTTTTTCGTTTAATATCTTTTTCGAAATCAAGGAAAACTGGTTTTAACGGTGCAGACTCCATAGCCATAACTTTTTTGTAAAAATCAGATTGCGCATCTCTATTCATTTGAACCGGAGTAATTTCGGGTTTTTCAACTTTAACAATATTGCTGTCTTTTCCTAATCTTTTGAAGACGCAGACGTAATTATCTTTATAATATTCATTAGCAAATTTGACAATGTCTTGTTTTGTGATTTTTTCAAGGTCGCTTATAAAAGTATAATATTTCATCCAATCTTCTTTCATTGTAAAGCTAATAGCAAAAGTATGAGCAATTGCGTTTGTTTCCTCAGCTCTCATTCGAGATAGTTTAATATTGTTGATAATTGCTTCTATTAGCCAATCATCAAATTCGCCTTTTTTGATTTTTTCAATTTCAGTTAAAATTAGTTGCTGCAATTCTTCTAATGATTGTCCTTCTCTTGGAGTAGCAGAAATGCTATGAATTGAATAATCAATATTTTTATCGAGATAAGTAGACGCATCCAAAACTTTTTGAGATTTAATTAAGTTCAAATCAATAAGTCCTGCTTTGCCATTATTTAAAATTTGATCAAGAATATATGCTTTCATCAATTCAGGATTGCTATATCCCATCAACCTATAACCAATAACCAAAAATTCAGGCTGTGGACCGAAAACTTCTTTGATAATTGGTTTAGTAATTGGGTCCTCTTTTGGATGCTGAATTGCAGGAGAATTGCCTTTTTTCAATTTCCCGAAGTATTTATCAACAAGTTGAATAGTTTGCTCAAAGTCTAAATCGCCAGAAAGACTCATTGCCATATTATTAGGAACATAGAAATTATTGAAATAGTTATGAATATTAACCATAGAAGGATTTTTTAGATGTTGTGGATTTCCAATAACTGTTTGAGTACCGTACGGATGCTTTTTGAACATAGCTGAGTTGAATGCTTCTTCGACGCGCGCTTCATCTTCGTCTTGATACATATTGAATTCTTCATATACTGTTTCGAGTTCGGTATGGAATAGGCGAAGCACTAATTCACTAAATCTTTCGCTTTCAATCACGAGCCAGCGTTCGAGTTCGTTTGCTGGAATATCGTTGATATAGACGGTTCTTTCAGTAGAAGTATATGCGTTTGTGCCTTTTGCACCAATTCCGGCAACCATTTTGTCGTATTCACTAGGGATAGCATATTGTGCCGCAATTTGGGAAACGCTATCTATCATTCTATAAATACGTTTTTTCTCTGTGGGGTCCTTTGTTGCTCTGTGGAGTTCAAATAATTTTGAAATCTCTTCCAATAATGGCTTTTCTTTATCCCAATTTGCAGAACCAATTTTTGATGAGCCTTTGAACATCATATGTTCAAGATAATGAGCAAGACCTGTTGTTTCTTTTGGATCATACGTAGAACCAGCACGGACTGCAATATAAGTTTGAATGCGAGGTTCATCCTTCAGCTGTCGTAAAAAAACAGTAAGTCCATTATTCAAAGTATAGATTCTACAATTTAAATAATCACCTTCAACGTATTTGTATTCGTATCCGTTTTTGTCTTTGGCAGATTCCCATTGATATTGTGCAAAAATAACATTAGTAAAAACAAAAAGAACAAGGAATGAACATACAAAATAAAACTTTTTCATAAGACACCTAAAAAGATGATAATAGGATTAATTAACAAAAATAATAATAAAAAACATCATTTTTTATGGAATATTTGTTGTATTTATTATCTCATCAATAATGCTTTCATTGGTTTTTCCATCGGCAAGAGCCTCGAAAGTAATCCCTATGCGGTGGCGAAGAACATCGCGAGCAATATAAATAATATCTTCGGGAAGGACGTAGTTTCTACCTTCAATAAGTGCTAATGCTCGCCCTAATTTTATTAATGCAATTGTTGCTCTTGGGGAAGCAGAAAAATTTAATAAATGCGCAAAAAATTGTTCTCGTGTAGAATGAACTATCGAAGCAGCAAACTTAAAAATCTTTTCATCAACGAATACTTTCTGGATCTCTTTTTTTAGGAACTCCAATTCATCTAATGAAATAATAGACTTAGAAATAAAAACTTCATTATTTAGCACTTTTTTTGTTATTTTAATTTCATCGTTAATATCAGGATAATTAATAAGAATTTTCATAATAAATCTGTCGGCTTGAGCTTCGGGGAGCCTATAAGTGCCTTCTTGTTCTATCGGGTTTTGAGTAGCCAGGACCCAGAATGGCGACGGCAATGGGTAAGTGTCCTCGCCAATTGTTACCTGACGTTCCTGCATTGCTTCAAGCAAAGCGGATTGAACCTTCGCAGGTGCTCTGTTGATTTCGTCAGCTAAAATAAAATTAGCAAAAAGAGGACCTTTTCGAGTAATAAAATCATTAAGTTTAACATTGTAAACCAAAGAACCAGTGATATCCGACGGCATAAGATCCGGGGTAAATTGAATTCGAGAGAACGAACAGGAAACTGCTTCGGAAAGTGTTTTGACAAGCGTTGTTTTGGCAAGACCTGGAGGGCCTTCAATTAGTAAGTGCCCATCGCAAAGCATTGCTGCAATAGATTTTTTCACAACTTTATCTTGCCCAACAATCACTTGATTAATGGATTTAATAAGAGTGTTGATTTGATAATATACTTTGTCTGAAATAATTTCCTGCATAGTTATTTTTTCTCTATTTCTCTATAAATTTTAACTGCTTCAAAAATGGCGATTCCTGCTGCTACACTAACATTTAATGAATGTTTTACTCCGAACATAGGAATTTCGATTGCATCGTCGCAGACAGCCAAAATTTCGTCATCAATCCCAGTAATTTCATTGCCTAACACAATGCAGCAAGGATAGTCGCTAAAATTTAATGAGGAATACAATCTTTTTTTATCGGTAAGTTCTAAAGCAATTACTTTGTAGCCATCGTATTTAATTTTCTCTATTGCTTTGAGCGGATTTTTTATGTATTCCCAAGGGACGCTTTCAGTTGCTCCTAATGCAGTTTTTTCAATTTCTGGTCTTGGTGGAGATGGAGTAAATCCAGTAATATAAATTTTCTCAACAAGAGCTGCGTCGCAAGTGCGAAAAATTGAACCGACATTATATAAGCTTCTTATATCGTAGAGCATTACAGAAATCGGATGACGTTTGATACTTTTTGCAGTTTCAAGTGTTAATCTTTCAAGAAGAATTTCATTATGTAAAAGTTTTTTCATAAGAAAATACAAATATTTTAGGTTTTTATCGTTTATATTTTCAATATAACAAAGAGGTGTCAAATGAAAAAATATATATTCATATTTTATATAATCCCAATTATTCAATTGTACTCGCAAGAAATTATTAATACCGAAGGAAAGGATTTTTGGCTAACTTTTTTACCAAATTATCATAATATTAATTCAATTAATGAAACAGATTCGCTTTATATTTTTGTTTCGGCTCAGTTACCAACAAAGGGTGAGATAGTTTACAGAAACATAAATGGTTTGCTTACAACACGTAAATTTGAGATCACGGATCCATCTGTTGTTTACACGTTTGCTGTTTCATTTTTCAATTACGAATTAAAAGGATTTAATAACAGCGGAAGAATTGATACAAACAACCAGTGTGAACGTCTTGCATATCAATATTTCAGAGTTATAACAGACGAAAATGTAACAGTTTATGCGCTTAATCAAGCAAATTTGACAAGCGAAGCGTTCCTTGTATTACCATCAGATGTTTTGGGAAACGAATATTATATACTAACTTATAACTCTGACGGGAAATTAAGTACACTTAATCAAATAACAGGAGCAAGCACACCATCGCAATTTACCGTCTTGGCGATAGAAGACAGCACATTCGTGGAAATAAAACCATCTGATGCAACTTACAGAAATGGCACAAATACGCAAAAACTATGGCTAAATAAGGGTGAATCATATCTTGTTCAAGCAAGAATTTCATCAAGCAATCTAACTCGGGATTTGACAGGAAGCTACGTAAAATCTACGAAACCTATTGCAGTGTTTGCTGGGCATCAAAGAGCCACAATTCCGATTGATTTGCAAGACAACAATCCTTCTCGTGATTTTCTTTGTGAGCAGATGATACCAACGCGAGCCTGGGGGAAAAATGCAATTGTCGTCCCTTTTGAAACTCCGAGAGAAATTATTAAAAGTGGTAAAGATATAATCAGAATATTAGCATCCAACGACAACACCACAATACGAGTTGATAATTCAGAAGTAACCATTAATGCCAGGTCTTTCTTAGAATTGCCATTGGAAAACCCATCTTTTATAGAAGCAGATAAACCTATTTTAGTTGCTCAATATAAGAAAACGGCAAATTTAGAAGCAAGTAGAAATAACATATCAGACCCTCTGATGCTAATAGTTCCACCAGTAGAACAGTATATAACTTCGTATAGAGTGATTAATGCACAGGCACCAGGATATGATGAAATCAAAGACGAATATTATAAAGCTTATGAAGAACAATATGTTACAATCATTGCAGATAATATTGCATATACAAATGGTATTTTTATTAACAATATTAAAATCAACCAATCACTATTTAAGCAAGTGCCCAATAAACAATATTATTGGGCAAATATTCGCGTTTCGGATGGGGTTAATTCTTTAAGTTCGGTTGGGAAATTTGCTGCTTATGTATATGGATATGGCAATGCTAATTCTTATGGCTATCTTGGAGGTATGGGGATGGCTACTTTAGATGTTATGCCACCTGAAATTTATGCCAAAATAGAATGTTACAAAATTAAAGGCACAGTTACAGATTCGAATTTAACTGATTCTAAAATTAGAACGGTCAATTCAAACAAACAAGAAAACGTTCGTTTATCAATAGAATCTTTCTCAGGATTAATTCCGGCACTCAGTTTCAATGCAGAATTAATAAATATTTACCAAGATGGTAGTTTCACAATCTTTGCGGAAGATGCACTTGGGCAAAAAACAGAAAAAACTTTTGAAATAGGTGGTTTCACAGTATCAGCACTTGGTTATTATTCTAATGAAATTCCCGTAAAGGTAACCAACTCACCTACTAAGACAAACTTTTGTTTAGATTTTACATTGTATAATTATGGTAAGTTTGATGTAGAGATTGAGAAAGCATATTTTAAAAATAGTTCTTTTTATTCAGGTCCCGTTTCGAGACATAAGTTAGCTTCGAAAGATTCGATTTCATTAGAATTCTGTAATATATACGATAAAGATACGACAATTATAGACACACTTATTATTGAAAATGCCTGTGGGAAATTCGAAGTGATGAAATTAATCGCTACATTTATTAGCGATACTCTTCCGCCACAAATTCTATTAGTTGAAGAAAACTGCAACAATAATTTTTCGTATAATTTACTTGAAGATAGAATTTATGATACTGGAATAGAAAATATCGTTATTGAAAAGCAGATAAATTGTGATATAAAATATGATTTCACAGACAATAAAAACGCTAAACTTTATATAAATGTAATTAATCCAAGAGAAGATGCTGAGTTCCGAATAATAATTACGGACAAAAATAATTTGCAAAGCGTTATCGAAAAGATAATTCCTGGCTACACTATTTCCATCGCTTATTTAGAGAACGGAACTCCATTACTATTTGATACAACAAGCATTGGGGATTTAGTTTGTAATGGTATTGAGTTTTATAATTATGGAAGCTATGAATTAGTTTTGAATGATGTTTTTATGTTAGATAATATACACTTTTCAATTCCACCTAGCCAGAAACCACTGAGAATAAAGCCAAAGGAAAAAAGACAAATCGATATCTGCTTCAATCCAACGGAAGCAAATAAAACCTACCGAGATTCAATAATTGTTGATTATAATTGCATAATCACTAAAATCCCTGTAGATGGGACAAGCAAGAGGTTAGATTTTTCACTTTCGTCAAAATGCAATGTAGATGTAATTTTTTCAGTTAATAAATCAACAGACAGAGTTCAAATTTTTCCCAATCCAATAATAAATAGCGGAATAATTCAAATTCCATTAATAGAAAATAACAAAACGATAAAAGTTGAGATATATGATAGTTATTCGAACAAAATAGTTGAACTTTTTGATGGGAACAAAATAAATTCAGTGATAAATATTAGATTTGATGCAAAAGATTTTTGCAATGGTCTATATTTTGCTGTTGTTCATTACGATAATTCGATTGATAGGATACCATTTATAATTTTAAGATAAAGCAATATGAACAACAAGGCAAAAGGAAATAAAGGCGAAGATATTGCTGTTAATTTTCTTATAAATAAAGGGTATGAAATAAGAAAGCGAAATTTTCATTTTGGAAGATATGGCGAAATTGATATAATTGCCGAAAAAGACAATACTTTAATTTTTTTTGAGGTAAAGGCAAGGTATAATTACGATAAGTTTGGCGACCCCCTATTTGCAATAAATTTCAAAAAACAATCAAGTTTCCGACGTGCAGCGGAAGGTTATCTATACGTGAACAAAATTGAGGACAAGGAATGCAGATTCGATGTATTGATAGTTGATTTGAACAATTCTCAAGTAGAAAAACATTTAAAGAATGCATTTTAACGATTTTCTCCGAAATACTTAATAATTGCTTCCGCTTGTTTCTTGGTAATATGTTTTGAAAGTTCATCTAAAGAAGCAGTTGAAATTTTTTCTACTGAGCCAAAAATTTTCAGTAGATTAAGAGCAGTTGTTTTGCCTATTGTTGGAATTTCAGTTAGTTGAGTATAAAGTGTATTTTTATCACGGAGCTGGCGATGAAACGAAATAGCAAAACGATGAGCTTCGTCTCTGATTTGTTGCAAAAGTTTAAGACTGCTTGACGATTTTGGTAGAAGAATTGAATCTTTTTTGCCAGGTAGAAAAATTTCTTCTAATCTTTTTGCTAAACCAATTACAGTGACTTTATCCAAGAGACTAAGTCTTGTCAATACTTCAACAGCAGCAGAGAGTTGCCCTTTGCCCCCATCAATAATGATTAAGTCAGGCAGTTTTTGATTTTCCTCGATTAATCTACTATAACGACGTTCAACAACTTCACGCATAGAAGCAAAATCGTCGTTTACTTCAACAGTTTTAATTTTAAATTTGCGGTAATCGGATTTTTTGGGTTTACCGTTTTCGAAAACAACGAGGGATGAAACCAAATTTGTTCCTTGAAGATGCGAATTGTCAAAGCATTCCATTCGAATGGGTGGATTTTTAAGTCGCAAATCTCTTTGAAGGGTAAGCACGCTGCGAGCAATATTTTGCTCACGTTTCGAAAAGGCAAGAATGTATTCATTAAGAATAAAATTGGCATTTGCATTAGCCATATCGATGATTTTTTTCTTTTCACCAATTTTGGGTATTTGAATAGATAGAGTTTTGCCACGCCGTTTGCCAAGCCAATCAGTAATATATTCAAGTTGGTCGAACTCACAAGGAACAAGCAATTCAGCAGGAATAAAGTCTGTTTCCAAATACCATTTTTCTATAGTCTTTGCAATTATTTCAGCTTCGGTGTCTAATTCAGCATTTTTAATAATGTAATGCCTTTTCCCGAGCAATTTACCTTCACGAACTTTAAGGACGATTGAACAAGCGTAGCTATCGATTTTAGCAATGCCGAAAATGTCTCTATCAATAAAATCTGTGAAAATAACTTTCTGCCGCGAGGAAAATTCACGTAGAGCTTGAAGTTTGTTTCTAACAAGGGCTGCTTTTTCAAATTCCATTTTTTCTGAAAACAAAAACATTTCTTCTTCAAGAATTTTTTCAATTTCACGAGTTTTTCCGGAAAGAACTTGTATCGCTGATTTAACATTATTGATATATTCCTCACGCGAAATATGTTCCTCGCAAGGGCCCTGGCATTTACGAATATGATAATCCAAACATACTTTGAATTTTTTGCGAGAAATAGCATTTCCTGTAAGTTTCAAGTCGCAGCTTCGTAATTGGAAGATAGTGCGAATTGAACGAATTAATTGTTTAATACTGCGAACATCAGTAAATGGACCAAAGTATTTAGAACCGTCTTTAATAAGTTTTCTTGTCGGGAAAATGCGAGGAAATTCCTCATTTGTAACTCGAACGTAAGGATAAGATTTATCATCACGAAGCATTATGTTGTATTTTGGTTTCAGGGATTTGATTAAATTATCTTCTAGCAGAAATGCTTCTATTTCAGAATCGACGATAATAATCTCGAAACCGAAAATATGGCGAATCATAGCATTTGTTTTAGCGTCTTGAGGCTTCCCAACTTGGAAGTAAGAACGAACTCTATTTCTAAGATTTTTAGATTTACCAACATAAATAACTTTGCCATTTTTATCTTTAAATTGATAAATACCAGGCTTTGGTGGCAAATTAGATAATTTGTCGCCGAGCAAGTCAATTTTTTCTTGTATGATTTCAAATTTTTCCATTTTATAAAATATATATTATCTGTTCTAATATTTAATTTTATTAAATTTGTCAAGTATTTAGCAGTATTAACGATAAAATAAGCAATAGAGTATATTTTTACAAACATAAATTCAATGAGGGGAAAATGGAAATAATACGAACAATAAGAGAAATGCAAAATTTATCGAAAAAATTATCAAATAAAGGTGTAGTAATAGGCTGCGTTCCAACAATGGGCTATTTGCACGAGGGACACTTGAATTTAATTAGAAAAGCCAAAGAAATTAGTGATTATGTTGTAATGACATTATTTGTCAATCCCAAGCAGTTTGGACCGAATGAAGATTTTGAAAGGTACCCGAGAGATTTCGAAAGGGATTATAAGCTTGCTGAAAATGCAGGGTGCGATTTGATTTTTGCTCCTGATATTATCGAGATGTATCCAATTGGATTTTCTACTTCTGTTGAAATACATAACATAACGAGTAAATTCGAAGGCGAGCGGCGACCTGGACATTTTGATGGTGTTGCATTAGTTGTAGCCAAATTGTTTAATGCTGTCAAACCAGATGTTGCTATTTTCGGACAAAAAGATTACCAGCAAACACTTGTAATTAAGCAATTAGTTCGAGATTTGAATTTCGACTTGAAGATTGTAGTTGCCCCAACCGTACGCGAAGCAGACGGGCTTGCAATGAGTTCGCGAAACACTTATTTAACACCTGAACTAAGAGCCAAAGCTAATGTTTTATTTAACGCACTTGAAGATGGAATTAAAGCAATAGAAGGAGGTTGCCGCGAGAGAAAAGTAATAAATGCAATATTACACAAAAGGTTAAGAACCGTTCAAGAAATAAAAATAGATTATGCTTGTGCAGCGTTGGCTGATAATTTAGATGAACCTGATGTATTTCTTGCTGGCGACCACGTGGTATTGTTAATTGCGTGTTATCTTGGTACAACAAGATTGATAGATAATGCACTTGTTACAATTCCGAAAACCAACACAAATAAGGGGTAATAGTTACAGTAATTTTTTTGCTGTTTCTATTAATTCATTTGTTTGATCTTCGCTTTGTGATTCAGCAATAATACGAATTATGGGTTCAGTATTAGACTTTCTGATTTGCAACCAGCTATTATTCAGAAAATCTATACGTAATCCATCTTGTTCGTCGAACACACCTTGAAGAAAACTTTTCTTAAATTTATTAATAAGGCTCGAAAAATCTCTGTCAAAAGAAAATTTTTCTTTTTTCATAAAAAGTTTCGGAAAAGAGGCGATAACGTCGAAAATATTTTGATTTTTATCTACAATTTCAGTAAGAATCAAAGCTAAACCAACAAGAGAATCTCTTCCATAATGGCATTGAGGTAGGATAACTCCACCGCTTCCTTCGCCACCGATTATGGCGGCTACTTCTTTCATTTTCTTAACTACATTGATTTCGCCAACAGGCGAACGGTGAAGTTTTGCATTATGTTGGTTACAAATCCATTCACTAATATTTGAAGACGATAAATTCACAACAACGGTATTATCTTTTGCTTTTGAATTGCGAAGTACTGCATCAACGGCAAGAGCAATTGTTAATTCTTCATTAATACATTCACCATTATTATCAACAAGCACAAGTCTATCAGCATCTGGATCAACAGCAACGCCAAAATCGCATTTGTTCATTTGAACAAATTCAGCAAGCTGAGCTAAATTTTTAGGAAGAGGTTCGGGTTCGTGCGGAAAGACCCCGGAGCCATCACAAAATAGTTCAAGTGTTTCGCAATCAAAGCTTTTTAGCAATGCAGGGACAGCAACTGAACCACTTGCGTTTACCGCATCAACGGCAATCTTGAATTTTCTATTTCTAATAACCTCAATTTTTGACTTTACAATATCAATATCGAGAATTTTATCAATATGAAAATTAATTGCATTGTTAATAGTTTCAATCTTCCCAGAGCGATGATTAACAACACTATCCGGGTTATCAACAAAATCCCACAATTTTTGGTTTTCAAATTCATCAAGAAAAACACCATAGGAATTAATAAACTTCAAGCCATTCCAGTTTTGAGGATTGTGAGAAGCTGTAATTGCTATTCCGCCTTCGAAATTAGATAATTCAGAATAGAGTTGAACAGTTGGAGTAGGAACAACACCGAGCGAAACAACCTCACATCCCAGATTAGATAATTCACTAAGCACTAATTTTTCTATTTCGTTACTTCCCTGGCGACCGTCTCTACCTACAACAATTCGTCCGAAATTAAGCAGTTTTGCAAATGCTCTAATGTAGGAACTTATCAATTTAGTATTCAGAGAGCCGTCATCAGTTGTGGCTCGAAGTCCAGAAATTGAACGAACAACAGGCATATTCATCCAGAATGAGGTTTAACAAATTAAAAAGGGGCTGTCAAAAGCCCCTTTGAGTAGTGGCGGGGTCAGGACTTGAACCTGAAACCTTCGGGTTATGAGCCCGACGAGATACCATTACTCCACCCCGCTATAATTTGGAATACAAAATTAACACATTTTTAATTAAAATCCAAGAAGAATTTTATTCACACGCATTGTATCTAAAAAATAATACGGGTGTTATTAGTAAGTAATAAATTTGCAACATATAAAATTATATAGAAAATAAAAATTGTCATTGAAAAAACAGAAATAATATTGATGAAAATTTGGTCTAACTGACTAAACATAAATAAATAAGTCGATTTTTTTTTAGTATATTAAAGAAAAACAGTAGAGGCAAAAAATGAAAAAATTAATTACTCTTTGTATCCTGATGCTATTGCAGATTAGCATTGTTTTTTCTCAAACAATTAACAACAAAGGTATTTTTATTGAAAGAGCGGGGCAAAAATTATCAAATGATTATTTTAGTCCAAGAGAAATGATCGAAATACCCCAATTAGATAAAAAGTATTATCTTCCACAAGCAATACATATAAAAACAAAGCAAAATTTGACACTTGAAAAGAACAAATATGCTAAGTTATCACCGTCTATCCAATCAAGCACTGAAGGATTAGGCGATGTAAGAATAAAAGCATTATTTCCAGATTATTCAGAATATAAAAAGATGTCTGAAGACAAATATGGTGTAGGAAGAATATATGAACTCAGATATAGCAATCCAATAGATCCGTATGACGTATGTAAAGAGCTGCTAAAAAACCCTGAGATAGAATATGCCTATCCAATATTTATACGCTATCCATATTTCTCACCAAATGACCCACTTATTACAAATCAGTATTATTTAACAAATATTGCAGCATATCAAGCGTGGGATGTATCGCTTGGCGATACAACAGTTGTTATTGCAATTGTTGACTCAGGTATTGACTATACTCATCCCGATTTGCAGGATAATTTATCATCTACCCAATATGATTTTGTAGGTGATGTAACCTATACTGATGTCCAGAATGGCAATTGGAAAGAAGACAACGACCCAAGACCATCGAGTAGCAACAATACTCACGGAACACACGTAACTGGTTGTGCAAATGCTGTAACTAACAATGGGATTGGGATTGCATCAATAGGAGCAAAATGCAAATATATGCCGATTAAGGTTGGTGCGGATAATCCAAATGTAAATGGTATTTTCCGTGGATATGAAGCAATATTATATGCAGCTCAAAATGGGGCCAAAGTAATAAATTGCAGTTGGGGTGGTCCTGGATTTTCGCAAGCAGAACAGGATATCATAAATCAAGCAGTTGCATTAGGAAGTGTGGTAGTAGTAGCAGCAGGAAATGATGGATATTTTTTAAATACATATCCTCAGTATCCAGCAAATTATAGTAATGTTATTTGCGTGGGAGCAACAAACCAATCGGATAAAGCAACAAGTTTTTCAAATTATGGGCAGTCTGTAACAGTTTTTGCTCCGGGACAAGCAATTTATTCTACAATACCCAATAACAGATATACAAGTTATGATGGGACTTCAATGGCATCACCCATTGTTGCCGGACTGGCGGGTCTTGTACGAAGTGCATTCCCACACTATACGCCGATACAAGTATATCATCAAATTAGGAGTACTGTCGATAATTTTGTTACAAATCAAGACAACAGACCTCTTTACTACGGTCGTGTAAATGCATATAAGGCTCTTACGTTCAATAATCCTAAATATCCTGACAGAAAAATTCCGGGGTGCGGAGTAGTAGATTTTTCAATTAGCGGTAGCGACGCTATTACAAATTATGCTCGCCAAACACTAAAAATAAAAATTAAGAATTACCTATCCCCTACTTCTTCAAATTTTAAAGTGAAATTTTCCTCATACGATAAAAATTTAATCATTTATGGAAATCAGAATTATGTTGGTATTTTAGGTAATATGGAAGAAAAAGAATTTACAGTTGATATCGAATTAAAGAATACAAATTTGTGGTTTAGTGGATATGTAGATGTATTATTAAGTTTCGAAGACGATAATTATATTGATTACAATCTTGTAAAAATTCCAATAAAAATAAAGACAGAAAATACATATACTACTCAGTCTTTTATCCCGGCAAGTTATTCTTTGAAGATTAATCATACTTATAGTCCGAATTATTCTTCACTATGGCTGGTTGGTTCAATTTATGATTTTCTCAGTGTGATTTATCTTAGAAATCAAAATGGAGCATCTTATATACCCCAGGGGAACAATCAATTGCAAGCAGTATATGCATTCAACGATAGCAAAGCAGCGGTTGCGATTAATTCAGTTACAAGCGTGCCATCAGTTTCGATGACTACAAATCAAGGGCAAAACTGGACAAGTAAAACACTTTCTAATTATATGACACTAATAAGAAACATTCATTTCTTCGATGATAACAATGGAGTAGCAATAGGGAACCCATTAAACAACAGATATGGGGTTGCAATAACAACTGATGGTGGAAATAGCTGGTCGTCGCCTGAAAGCACTCTTCCAGCATCATCTGGCGAAACAGCTCTGACCGGTTCAATCGCTTCGACTTCTAACAGCATCTGGTTTGGCACAAGCATCGGAAAAATATATCGTTCTTCTAATAAGGGACGAAACTGGACTTCTCATTATGTAGCAAGCCAAGTATCTATTCCATTAATTGCATTCAAAGATGAGAGCAACGGATTAACTATATATCAGAAAAGTGATGGAAGCTACAATTTGGCAAAAACAACGAATGCAGGTGTGAACTGGGCTACAGATGTATATAATATTTCAAGTATGGGAAATAAGCCTGTATATCTATATTCTCCAAAGAACAAAAATGTGTATATATTAGTACTTGAAAATGGTTCGGTTTATATTTCTCATAATGATGGAGAGAGTTGGACACCAATTCTATCGAGATACACTGAGGGAGTGAAAAACTGCGCAGCGGTACTATCGGGAAACAATGTAAGAATATGGATGGCTAGCCCAACTTATATTTCTACATTAGACTTCCCTATTCCTGTCAGCAATCCAACAAAAGAATTGACTATTCTTAACGGTGAGAAATTAAATTTTGGCAATGTGCGGGTCGGGACGAACAAAATTGAAAGAATAACTCTTGAAAATAAAGGCAACACAAGAATATTTATTGATAAAGTTTATATCAAAGGGACAGATGCTGATGAATTTACTATTACTATTGGAACTTCTGAATATGTAGATGCTGGTGCAACAGGAAATGTTAGAATTCGCTTTAGTCCAAAAACTGTTGGTGAAAAAAACGCAATTTTGGTAATTGAAAGCGATGCAGCACCATATAGGCTTGAATTTCCAATTTCAGGATACGCCATCGAAAGTGTAAATTCTTCGTTTACTACAAGTATGGATGAAATTGCATTCGATTCGCTTTATTTAGGAGAAGTCCAGAACAAAATAATCACAATTATAAACAACGGTGAAAGTGGATTAAATATTAAATTAAATATTAACAATCCAAATTTCTCATACTTACCAGCACAAGAAACATTTAGTTTAGATACTGGAAAGAGTATGGATATTACAGTGCTATTTCAGCCACAGGCAGAAGGTGTAATTTCTGGTTTTCTCAATATTCAAGACTTAATAAGTGGAATTACTAAAAACATTACACTTTCGGGTTATGGCAAAAGTATTACATCAATTCAAAATGACTTTAAAATCTCATGTATCTTCCCAAATCCAGTAACTAATAATGCAACATTTATTATTAATTCTAATCTTTCAACTCGAATATCAGCAAAAGTTATGGATATAAGTGGCAAAATAGTAAAAGAATTGAGTAATATCAATTTGATTGAAGGTGAAAATTTAATAAGCATTCAACTTGAAGAATTGACTTCTGGTGCATATTTACTTCAAATTATCAGCAATAATTTAGTTAAAAATTATCTATTCATTAAACAATAATTAGCATTATGAACAAGGCTGGCTAAATGTCAGCCTTGTTTTTATTTAAAGATGTTGATTTTTATCATATAAATTAAATTTATTTTCTTTGAATTTTTATTAAATTTGTTTTTTATTAACTTATTAGGTATTGAAATGAGCAAACAAAAACCATCTTCAAAAAAATCCATTACTCAAAAGCAAATTATTCCAGAAAAATATTTAGACTTGTTTTATATTTTATCTTTGTTTTTGTTGATAATAACCTTTTTATCATCGGCAATTTTTGGGAATGGGTTTGATTCATCAGACACTTTATCATCTCTTGCATTTAAAACTTATTTAGAAGATGCAAAGGCGAGCGGAAACTTCCCATTATGGATACCATATATTTTTTCAGGAATGCCATCATACGCCTCTTTACTTACAACTGGAGCAAGAATTTGGGATGTAGTTGCTCAGGTAGTATTTGGAATAGCTTCATTTTTCGGTGCTTTATTTAGCAGTGATGTAGCAAGGCTTGCTTTTTGGTATGGGTTTTATGGTATGGGAATATATTTATTAATCAAAAATAAAATAAATGATAGATTTATTTCATTTATCGCTGCATTTGCAGCTGTATTCTCGACGTGGGTAATATTATGGGTTATGATTGGACACAACACTAAGCCCGTTGTACTGGCATTCGTCCCATATTTGTTTTTGTTTTTAGAAGAATTACAGGAAAAGTTCTCTTTGCTTGTTTCGGCATTATTGACAATAGCAATTCACTTGATGTTCGAAGCAGGTCATTTGCAACTGATTTTTTATTCATTTTTAGCAATTGGTATATACTTGATAGTTGAAATAATTAATAGACTGGTAACAAAAAATAATGTATTAGGGATATTTCGTTCAACAGGGATTTTAGCATTAGCAATTGGGATAGCATTCTTGATGTCTTCTGATAGATACTTTTCTACTCTTGAATATACACCTTACTCAACAAGAGGAAGCGCTCCAATTGTCAAAAGTGAGAACCAACACCAAACTGAAACTGGCGGACACGACTACGAATATGCAACAATGTGGTCGTTTAGTCCAGAGGAATTAATTACATTTATTGTTCCTAATTACTTTGGCTTTGGAAAACTCGAATACAAGGGACAACTAACAGGAAATACATCTGTAAGAATGCATACTTACTGGGGACAAAAACCCTTCGAAGATGCAGCACCTTATGCCGGTATATTAGTTCTATTGCTTGCATTTTTTGGTGCGATAAGAAATTACAAAAACGTGTTTATCCAATTTCTAATTATTTTATCAATTGTTGCAATAATACTCTCATTTGGCTATACTTTTCCGCTGCTATATGATTTCTTCTACTACAATGTTCCTTATTTTAACAAGTTTAGAGCACCTTCGATGATACTTGTATTAGTCCATTTTGCACTTCCGGTTTTAGCTGCATTTGGAATAAAAGAAATTATTGGAATGAGAGAAAATCTTACAATCAAAGATAAGAAAGCAATAAATATTTTAATCGGTATTAGCGGGCTAATCTTTATTTCTGGCTTTATTTTCTCAACAATATTTCAAACTACTTACCAGGAAGCAGTTGCTGCATCTAAATACGGGAAACAAATGATACAAGCATATGGCGAGACAACTTTTGCAGAAATCAGCAACTTTATTTTTGATGAAATGATTGCTGACTGGTATCGCGTTGGAATTATTGCACTAATTGGTAGTGTTCTGATTTACACTTATGCGCTTAAAAAGCTTTCAGGTGGTGCGTTTGCTATTGGATTGTTTATATTGATAGCAATTGATTTATGGCAGGTTGGCTATAGACCAATGGAAGTAGCAGAAAAGAAAGCTGACAAAATTATGTTTCAAAAGACAGATATAATAAATTTCTTACTCGAAGACAAGAGCAAATTTAGGATTGCAGATTTTTCTTCACAAATAGTAAATTTGCCGGCATATTTCAGACTTGAAACAGTTAATGGTTACCATTCTGCAAAGCTAAGAGTATATCAGGACTTGTTAGATGTTGCAAATCAAGGTTCTACATCACAAGTAACAAATCCATTTTTATGGAACTTGCTGAATGTAAAGTATGTGATAACACCTCAACAAATTGGTGGAATGCAGCCAATTTTTCAATCGCAGCAAACTGGTGCGTTTGTATATTTCAATGCTGGATATACTCCAAGAGCATATTTTGTTGATTCCGTTGAAGTTATGAAAAACATTGATATATTAAATAAAATTAAAGACGGTGCTTTCGACCCAAGAAAAGTTGCTTTCTTAGAAAAAGAATTGTCGAATAAATTATCTAAAAAATCAGAAAACAGAAAAGTAGAAATCAAAAATTACCAAAATGAATACATAAAAATTGAAACAGAAAATAGTTCAGATAATTTATTGGTGTTGTCAGAAATATATTATCCAGTTGGCTGGAAAGCATTTATTGATGGAAAAGAAACGGAAATTTTCAAAACTAATTATGCTTTGCGTTCAGTATTTGTTCCGGCTGGCAAACATACAATAGAGATGAAGTTTGAATCCACTGCTTTCGAAAAAGGGAAATTAATTAGCACTTCATTAAATATTGTGGTAGTTCTACTGCTTATACTTGGAATTTTTATAGAAATCAAAAGGCGAAACAAATCTAAATTAGCTAATTAACTATAATGAAAGATATAACTGTAAAATATAAGATACAGAAATTAATAGTTTCTGTATCTATTATTTTGTTGCTGTGCAAGCTATTAGCATATCAGATAACAAATTCTGTAGGAATTTTGACAGACGCATTAGAGAGTATTGTAAATGTTGTAGCGGGACTGCTTAGCTTGGTAAGTATATCTGTATCAATAAAACCCAAAGACGACAGTCATCCTTTTGGACACGGTAAAGTGGAATTGCTTTCTGCTTCGGTGGAAGGTATGCTAATTGCAGTAGCTGGATTTATTATTATCTATGAGGCGATTTATAGACTTTTTGTTCCGAGTGAAATTCAGAAACTTGATGTTGGAATTATAATAATTGCAGCAGCAGGACTAATTAATTACATAATCGGTAGTTATAGTATCAATGTTGGAAAAAAGCATAATTCGATAGCCTTAATTGCTGGTGGCAAACATTTGCAATCAGATACATATTCAACAATTGGACTTGTAATCGGGCTTGTTATTTTATATTTTAGCAAGTTGCAATGGCTCGACAGTATTATTGCAATTGTTTTCGGTTCTATCATTGCAATTACTGGAATCAAAATATTAAGAAATACTGTTGCAAATTTAATGGACGAAGCAGATGCTCTACTTCTTGATGAATTTCTTGAAATTATAAATAAAAACAAGCAAAATGATTGGATAGATATTAAAAATACAAGAATTCTGAAATACGGAGATACTTATCATATTGATTGTGATCTAATAATCCCTTGGTATTATAATATTAATCAAGCAACTGAACTAACAGAGAAGATGAAAAAGATACTGAATGATAATTTTAAAGAAAATATAGATTTAGCTGTTCATATTTTCCCTTGTAGACCGGGAAATTGTGTGAATTGTGCTTTATCAGATTGCAAACATCGCATTCATCCATTTGAAGGAAAAACAAACTGGACAATCAAACAAATAATTCGTTTTAAATAATTTCATAATTTAGATATATCTAAATACAATTAATTTAACATTCATTACGTCATAATAATATGAATAATTAGGAATATATTATGAGTAAGATTATCCTTAAAATAGCAATTGGAGTAATTATTGGTGGAATTGCTGGATATTTATACTATTATTTTATAGGATGCAATAGAGATTGTCCAATTACTTCAAATTGGCTAATCTCTGTTATTTATGGAGCGTTTTTCGGCGCAATAATTGCAACACCAACAAAAAGAAGCAAAAATGGAAAAAATAACTAAGAGCACATATATAGAAGAACTATTAGAGATAAAACCACAGGCTGTATCTTATTTTCTTGATAAAGGTATTGCCTGCCTTGTTTGCGGAGAACCTTTTTGGGGAACAATTGAAGAACTCGTTTTAAAAAAAGGATTCAGCAAAGAGCAATTGGAGCAATTCGTTGAAGAACTCAATAGATTGCCCGAAAAAATAAGTTGACATTTTTTTCGTTATTAATTAAAAAATGGTGCGAACGTGAAATCTATTAAAGTTGTTATTGGAGGAGAGGAATACAGTTTAATTGGTGATGACGAGGAACTTATTATTAGGTCGGCAAATGAAGCGAACAAGTTAATTAATGAAATTAAATCGAAATATGACAAGGAGTTACCGATGCTTACAATTACAACATTGGCATTGGTAAATTCAATCGAAACAATGGAAATAGAAAGGCGAAAATTGGAAGAAGAAAAAAAGTATTTGGTAGAAGAATTGGATAAGATGAGAGAATTCTTAATTCATTATATAAAGCAAAACGCTGATAAACAATAAGTTCTTTGGCATTCGGTCGCATCATACAAGTATTGTCGATGAAGAACTAATAGTATAACAATAGGGAGCTACGCTCTCGCCGGCAATGGGAGGCCTCAACCTTTTTGGAGGTAGCATTAATATGCTCAGTGGAACCCAGACCCGGTAAGGATAGCACCCACTGTGTGTTGGAGAGGTTCTTCTGCACACAATTAATCTGTATGATGCGGCTTTTTTAATAAATGAACATTTGGTTAAAATAAAGTAATATTATTTTTTCAATTGGATATTTTAATATTTTAAATTAAATTGTGTTTTAGGTTAAATTAAATTTTTGGTCAATTAATTTTTTTTAATTTTCGGGTATTTTATTGAAGAAACGAAATGAAAAGATTAGATATTAAATACATAAAAATCAACTTGATAATTGGACTATTGAAAAAAGAACAATTAGCTTCAATTATTTTTATTCTCATCGTTTCTCAATAAAATCCCACATTTATCAGTAGTTATTATTAGTCATATTTAGGGAGAACTGAAAATGAGCCCAATTATTATCATTGTGGCGAGTATTGTTGGACTGATAGCGGGATTTGCAGCTGCATATTTTGTTGCCACTAAAATGTCCGCAGCAAAAATTCAACAAGCAGAAGAAAGTGTAAAAAACATTCTGAAAGATGCCGAAAAAGAGGCAAACAACATTAAAAAAGAAAAAATTATAGAAGCAAAGGAAGAATGGCATAAAAGAAAACTCGAATTCGAGAACGATGCACTCGCTAAACGTCAAAAATTGCAGCAAATTGAAAAGCAACTTAAATCAATTGAAGATGATTTAAAGCGTAAAGAAAACGACTTAAATAAAAAAGAAAACGATGTTAAAGGTTACGAAGAAAATTTGAAGAAAAAAGAAAATGAACTTACTGAAAAAGCAAAAGAAATTGATTCGATAATCGCTGAACAGATGAAAAAATTAGAATCAATTGCTGGGCTTTCATCCGAAGAAGCTAAAAAGCAATTGATGGAAGCTATGATTAACGATGCCAAACAAGATGCTGCAAACACAATCAGACAAATCCGTGAAGAAACTAAGTTAAAAGCAAATCAGGAAGCACAAAACATAATTGTTCAGGCTATACAACGAACTGCATCTGACCATAGTGTTGAAACAACCGTTTCGGTTGTTACACTCGATAGCGACGATATGAAAGGTAGAATTATCGGGCGAGAAGGCAGAAATATACGTGCTTTTGAAGCAGCAACAGGTGTAGATTTAATCATAGACGACACACCAGAAGCAGTAGTTATCTCTGGATTTGACCCATTCAGACGGGAAGTCGCGAAAAAGGCTCTCGAAAAATTGATGCTTGATGGACGTATTCATCCAGCACGTATCGAAGAAGTTGTTGAAAAAACTAAAAAAGAACTTGAAGAAGAAATAATCAAAGTCGGTGAAAGTGCCTTGTTAGAACTTGGAATACATAACATGCACAAAGAACTTATTCGGTTAATTGGCAAAATGAAATATCGTTCGAGCTATGGGCAGAACTTGCTTAATCACTCGATTGAAGTGGCAAATCTATGCGGGATTATGGCTTCTGAACTTGGGCTTGACCCACAAATTGCCAAGAGATCAGGCTTACTGCACGATATTGGGAAATGCGTCGACAAAGAAACAGAAGGTCCTCACGCGTTGATTGGATTTGAACTTGCTAAAAAGTTTCGTGAAAATCCAAGTGTTTGCAACGCGATTGGTGCTCATCACGAAGATATCGAGATGGAAACTCCTTACGCAGTGCTTGTGCAAGCATCAGACAGTATAAGCGGCGCCCGTCCTGGTGCACGCCGGGAATCGCTCGAAAATTATGTGAAGCGTTTGCAAAAGCTTGAATCAATTGCAGAGAGTTTCGAAGGTGTTGGCAAAACTTTTGCTATTCAGGCGGGGCGTGAAGTACGCGTAATTGTAGAACCAGAAAAAGTAGACGACAGCACTGCTGATATTTTAGCTATTGAAATTGCAAAACGGATTGAGAACGAAATGGAATATCCTGGTCAAATCAAAGTTACTGTCATCAGAGAAAAAAGAAGCGTTAGCATTGCCAAATAAATGGTGTTAAATTATTTTTTAGAAAGCAGGCTGTCTCGGAAGAGCAGCCTTTTTTTTGAAATTTTTTAAAAAGAATTTGTTAATTTATTTTTTATTATATAAATTTGCTAATAGTTTATTATCTTAATACTATTAGT